>Ga0247730_1001030_pt1 | contig 16715 bp, 20 predicted proteins | sample UWRJL073202C2_FD_180959 | JGI IMG/M metagenome (GOLD analysis project Ga0247730, IMG submission 180959) | Plant litter microbial communities from Arlington Agricultural Research Station in Wisconsin, United States - UWRJ-L073-202C-2 | ecosystem: Environmental > Terrestrial > Plant litter >... | reverse complement strand
AAATTTAACTATCTCGTTCATATTTTAATCTATTCGTAATTTCTTACTGCTACAAACGAGCATATGCCAGGAATTCCTTCTACAGTATAATTGAAGAATTTAACAGTACCCATTTTACCTATTAAATTAGGCATATCAGCTATATAAGCTAATTTAGTTTCTTTATCGCCAATTGGTTTAGGATCGAATGTTTTACCATCTGGTGTTTTACATGTAAAACACATATCCTCAGCTCCACGCAATCCTAATTTATGACCAACGATTTCAAATTCATCATCTTGAAACTCTTTAAGTTTTATCATGCGTTCATCACGAACACCGTAACCATATTCATAAGCAGCGTCTCTAGCAATTAGCCCCTCATAACCATCAAGAACCCATTTGTCATGCCAATACTTTAAACTAGCATAAGAACCACAGTCATATTGTTCATTAATTTTAATGACAGAACCTTTAAGTTCAATACTGTTTAACTTTTTAGCTCTTATATCTGCTATATCATTATTACCTGCATAATCAAATACCCAAAATTCTAATTGATCATGACGATCAGGAGTGTATTCTTTAAGACCTACTATTCCAGAGATTTTCTGTAATGGCATACCATGAATATATAATTCTCCATCTATCATTTTATCATCACCTAGTATTTGAGATAATTTAACTAAATCAAGTTCTTTAAATATTTTAGTAAAAGCTATATCAAGAGATTTACCTGTACGACTAATTGCATGAAATTCACCATCTTTAATAAATATAGAAGCTCTTATACCATCTAGTTTTCTAGATGCCCACCATAACTTTTTCCATTTGTCAGTTGGTCTTCCAGCTTTAAACCATTGAGTACCAGGTTTAGGATCTTTAGCTAACATTAGCTTTTGAGATCCATTTACATAAGTTTTTACTTTAGGCAATCTTGAATCAACTTGATTATAATTCATAGGGGTAACTAATTCTCTAGTTGGAAGTGCTTCAAGATCTTCAAGTTTTACATAACCTTTATCTTGTTGAGACTTGATAATGGAGTTAAGTTTTAACTCCATTTGTTGTTCAACAGTTCTAGCAGCAAGTCCCTTATTTATTATGAGGGTAGGCTGTTGAGTTAATTTTCCATCAAGAAGACCTGATTTTCTATGGATTTCATAATAAACCTTCATCAGTAATTCAGAGTTGTATAATTCAACTCTATTTACTTTTATATACAATAGTCTAATTTTACCTTTTTTATCTCTAGAATAAAGATGATTTTCAGTATATTTAGTTACAACCTCACTAAGTACAAGTTGATCTGGTACCATATTTATTAATTGTGTCATATTAATTACTTAAAGGGTAATAAACTCTACCTGCATTTTGATAGTTTTCTATTTTAAATGATATTTCATAACTCTGAGAATCAGGAAAATCAATAGTCACAGTAGGTAAATCAAATGTTTCATTGTCTAACTGTTTTTGAACATAAGATAATTGATCTTTATAAATATGAGTATCACCTAAATTACCGATCAATTCCCCAGGGACACAATTAGTCTGTTTACACAATAGTAATAGTAAAAGTCCATAGGAAGCTATATTATAAGGTAACCCTAGTAAAGTATCAACAGAGCGTTGATTCCACATTAATGAAAGTTCCCTTGTAGGTATATTAGCATTTTTTAATATCTGCAATGCACTATTATTAAATATATGATTATTTGAATAGGTACCTATAAAAGAATCTCCACCAACAGATTTATATATATTAAGTCTTTCATTTGCATTCAATTCTCTAGTATAACATTGAAATCCATAATGGCAAGGAGGAAGTATCATATCTTTTATTTGTGCTGGATTCCAAGCAGTAACTATCAATCGTCTAGAATCTGGATTTTCATTAATGTCTTTAATTAGATTTTTGATTTGATCGATTCCTTGATTATTAAAGTTTCGCCATTGAGATCCATAAATAGGGCCTAATTCAGCATGTCTCCCGGCAAAAGGTGTATCATAAGCTATAACTTTTTCAATAAATTCTTCTTTAGTGAAAAAATGAGGATAAGGTCCGCTAAATACAGGATTTTCCTCCATATATTCCTTTGCATATCTTTTGTATGCATCTCCATCCCAAATATGACAATTACTTTTCCATAAATCTCTAATATCTGTAGAACCACTTATAAACCAATTTAGTTCAGTGGCAATATTCTTTAGAGACATTTGTTTAGATGTCAGAAGTGGGAAACCTTCTGACATATCATGTCTAATTTGTTCACCAAAAATAGAGATAGTTCCTGTTTCAGTTCTATCCATCTTTTCAGTGCCCTTAGACATTATTTTCTTGACTAACTTTAAATACTGTTCGTCTAAACTATTTTTCTTCATTTTAATAATTTTCGCAATCTGGAGCCACAATTGGTCTGTCTTGCATTATTGTCAATATATCTTTAAGTTCATAAGGCTCCCAGTTATTACGTTCACTTATACATACATCCATAGTTTTACCTCTAGATATTTCTGTAGGACGTAAACTTTCATGAGTATGTCCATGTAACATAATAGAACCTCTTGAGTTTTTATGCCAAGCTAACATAGGATAATGACTTAATACAATGAGTATTTGAGGATCACTTTTCCAAGATTCACTTAATAAGTTAGGGACTTTCATTTCATAATAATCCTTAACCCATGAGACTCCTTTAACTTTACCTTCTAGCCCAAGACTGTCATGATTACCTCTAATAATATGGAGATTGCCATTCATTTGCTCAAGGTAGTAAGGTAAATGTCTTTTACTTCTAAACATTACGTCTCCAAGTAAATAAACATCATCACCTTTTCTAACAACCCTATTATGAGCTGCTATGATAGCTTCGTCCATCTCGTCTGGACTATCAAATTTACGCAATTTCCTTAAGAATTCGTGTCCAAAATGATAATCTGACCCATAAAAGACCTTTTGTCCTTCTTCCATTATTTACATTCTAAAGTGTTAATTCCTAATTCTCTGAATTGTTTTACGATTCGTTCATCATCATCAAACCATGCAATAACATGATAATCATCCTTAATTGCTTCAAACAAATCTTTCTTAGTCTCAGTTGCTTTTCTGAAATCACGTTCTTCCCTCATATAAAGTGAGAAGCCCGGATCTGAATCATCATCACAATAACCGTAGTTATCATTCATAGGAAAATGTTTAATTAACCATACCAAAGTTTCTTGTCTACAAACAGAAGATCTTCCAGTTATAAATATTCTACGAACACTAGGATGAATTTTATTGATTAACTCAGCCATATCTTTAATAGGGGTATCTTTTCCGACCTTTTTCCAATCAAAATGATGTCTATTCCCCTTACGAGCTACAGTATCATCAATATCAATTATAATAGCTTTTCTTTTAGATTCATTTTGAACATATGGAGTAACAACAGGAATACTGAAATTATCTAAGAATCTTTGTATATCATCAGTTCTTTTAAGTAACTCTTGATAGTTTGAACGCATTCTAGAAAGAACCATAGATGGTAACTTTTCATCAGCTGGACCATTTTCATTACGTTCTTTTAACTCTTTTAAAGTTAAATTAGGCATATAAATAATCTCAACATCTCCCAAAGCACACCATATAGGTAATCTTTCCATTAATGCTTTATAATTAACATTGGTAGAATCTAATACTACATTATATCCTTCTTCAATAGCTAATTTTAAAGCCTCATCGTGAACTTTAGTGACTAACTTTTCATGTTCGATTCCCCGATCACCTCTAATACAAGTTCTAATTGAATCTCTAGAGATTCTAATTAACTTCTTGTCTTCTTTTAACATTTCAGTAACAAGAGTGGACTTTCCTGATCTAGGAGGTCCACTCATAATTGTTATTTTATTCCGCATCTTCTAATATTTCGTCTAATTGTTGTTCTGCTTCAATATCCACTTCACCTTTATCAGTAGCTTGTGACTCCTTCATTACAAAACTCACTTGCTTCATTTTAAATGGCTGTGGAGTATATGTTTCTTTTCTAAGCACAATGCCTTCACGTTCTACAGAATTCTTACACATTTGACATTTACCTGTTTCTACATATTGCTTTTCAATATAATTTAACAGATTCTCTCTCCAATGGTGTTGTGTATCTGATAACCAAGGAGTTAAACCATTAGCAGGTCCAAAATAATGAAGAGGAACTGCTTGAACACCTAATAACTTAGCACGTTCTTGAATCATATTCATTGGTAACTCTACGGAAATGCCGTCAGCATTAGTGTGAGTAATTCTATAGATGTAAACGCAATGTGCATTAGGCTCGCATCCATAGTCCCAATTGTTACCTTGAGCACCCTGTATCGGTTTGCCAGTGTCGAGGTGACCCACAATTTCAGCATAGACCGTTTCACCTTTAAGTAGGAACGGTAAAAAGGGAGAAGCAGCTTTAGTCCAAATGTCGCTTTCATAATAACTATTTTTATTTGTGTTCGGAAGGTTTTTAATTACATTCCTTGAAGACACAATTGGTTTATATTCTGTATCTACAATATTAAACCCTAAGCGTTTTAAGAGCTTCTCAGACCATGAAAGTTTCTTCTTGACTAAGACATTACCTGCGACTAAACTAGTACCATGTAGCTTCTCTGAGATAGATATAATATCATCAGACTCTATTTGGTCTATCATCTTTTTAAGATGTGTTGTTGTAATGTGAAGTTTAAATTGACCTGGAATTAAGATATCTTCTTTAGCTTCTCGTTTACGATCTTTACCTGATCCTGGAGCACCTTGTGTTCTTGTTATTTTGTATTTTTTAACTAATAATTTATCATTAATAGTATCAAACTCCTCACCAACATGATTGACTAATTTCTCCCAAGATGGCCCTACTAATACTTCGAGGGTAGAAATAGGTACAATGTATCCCATAGATGGTTCTTTACGTAACATCATTGTTCTAACACGTCCTGTCTTCTCGAAGAATCCAGCTTTCTCTTGATCAACATTTAGAGTTTTCTCTCTAAAGCTATTTGTAAGTGATAAGAATTCTTCAGAGATAGCTGATTCAGGAGGAAAATAAAGATAAATATCACCTTTCTGAATACCTTTTTGAGTGATAACAGAGTTACCATCAATCATTACTACATCTAATCTGTCCGCATTTGAATGAGGACGAATAGCATCAATTTTTACAATTTTAGCAAGATAATTCTGATCTGCTTTTTCACTAATTTTTAATTCTAACATTTTCTTATTTTAATTTAACTCCATCTTCTATGTTGTTCTTCAACCCATTCAATACCATCATATTCACCAATTTGCCATTCTACATCGTCTGGTATCTCTACAATTTTTAATTTTGCATGTTGACCATCAGCTTTTTCACCTAACTTTTCAATAACTTCTATTAAAATAGGATCATTTCGCTCTATATCATAACAAGAACAAAATTCTTCATCAGATTCTGGTACTATTGGATTCGGTGTAGTGAAAACATATTTATTCCAATACGAAGTACTATCACTAGTTGGTTCAAAAGTATAGTTTGGATAATCACCAACTTTCTGTAAGACATAAGTTTCTTTATTATATTTTAATTTATAATAAAGTTGTAAAGCTTCTATTGATATACCAAAGCCACCATAACACGTATTAATTGCTATTTTCATATTTCATTAAAAAAGGGCACTCTTTCGAAGTGCCCTTAAGTTTAAATTTTAGTTATATATTCTTTTATTGCTTCTAATGTAGGTTCTGTATCAAGACAATTGATAATTCTAAATGTAGTGCCATCTTTCATAGTTAATACATTTTTACATGCTAAATCACTATGGTATTTAACCATAGTATAAGTTTTAGGTCCTGATAAATCCACTGTATACGATAAAATACGTACATAGGCTGGTTCACATCTTCCACCTAAATAATCAATTCCCTTAACTTGCAAACAATCTAGCAGTTTTACGTTCGCCATCTTTTCTTTCATCATATTCATTTATTCTATCCATAATCAATAGAGCTAATTCGCTTCTAAAGTTTTGAAGCAATTCAATAAGAACTACCCCTGGTAAATCCTCGATGTCCTTGAAGAAATAACCTGCTGATGAAAACTTATTCATCAAATCAATCTGATTCACATCAGATGTAAATATTAATTTTGCGTCTTTACACAGTCTGGTTGTTAGAGCTTTTAGCTCATCTGTTGTACAATTTTGAGATTCATCAATAATAACTACACAATCTTCAAAGTTTAATCCTCTTACAAATTGAATTGGTAATACACGAATTTTGCCTGCTTCAATCATTTTTTCAATTTCAGCTTGTTCTCTCAACTTAAACATTGCTTGAACAATAGGTGCAAGATATACTCCCGCTTTACCTTCTGTCATTGAGGATGCATCTCCAGGTAAAAATCCGATATCCTTTCCAACATTTACGAATGGTCTAGTTACAATGATTTCTTTAACTTTACCTGAAATTAATAAATCTAATGCGATATTACACGCTAATAATGATTTAGATGTTCCAGGTTTACCTGTAAAAACAACAACATCATTCTCAAGAGCTAAAGCTTTAGCTTGTTTTTGCTCTTCAGTTAATTTAACCTTGAATGTAATTGGACCTTTCCTTTCTCTTGCACGTTTTTGTACAGGAGCTTCAGCAGTAGCTGGTAGTGGTTTAACTTTAACAATCCTTTTGGCCATAAATTATTTAGACTCTTTTTTGTCTTCTTTAGTTGATTCTTTAATCTCATCCTTAGAAGCTTCCTTAGTCTTTGTTTCAGTCTTTTTGGCAGGAGTTTCCTTGGCAACTGTATCTTTAGTGATCAGTGATGCTACTTTTTCTAGTAAAGCTACGTCATTAGCCTTAAGTGCATGATCTAATGTATTAGGTTCTGCACTTTCATATATTTCCGTATACTCTTTTACTAGTTTGTCAAATTCCTTTTGATTGATTTTACTCATGTTTTAATTTTGAAGTTTTGAAATGGCAACATCCTTATTAAGAGGGCCATGTTCAAAGTAATGTGAATTATAAATATCTATATCTTTGAATAGATATAAGGGAGTCTTATCAGTACCGTGATTATACAATAAACTGAAAGCCTTCTTGCGTTCCTTATTAGTCTTTCCGTGAATATCTTGTAATTCTATCTCATAATCAAGTGGAAGTTCCTTGATTGGTTCTTCCACTTGTGTTTTTGATTGTAGCTCACTATCAAAAATAACTATAATACTTCTCATTCCAAAATTAAATTTATTAACTCGCACAACTTTCACATTGTGAAGCTGCAATCTTATTAGTAAACGCCTGAGCTGAACTCTCAGAAATATGATAATATAGGTTTTTAATACCCATTTCTTCAGCTTTTAATATAACTTCATTAATCTTTTTAACTGATTCATCAGCATGGAAGATTAAGTTTAGACTTTGACCTTGATCAATAAACTTTTGTCTATGAGCTGCTTGAATAATAATTTCATTAGGTTCAATTTCAAAGAAAGTCTTAAATACTGCTCTTTCATGATCACTTAAGAAATTTAAATGTTGTACAGAACCTTCATTTTTTAAAATTGACATCCATGTGTCTTTATCATTCTTACCATAATTCTCCAAAATCGGTGCCAAGAATTCATTTTTAAGCTCAATAGTGTTTTTTGATACATCTTTAATATAAAAGTTATTTACAAATGGTTCTATAGATTGTGATACTTGACCAACAATAAAAGCAGATGATGTATTCGGCATCAATGCATTAGTTGTAGACCATCTACGACCATAACCTTTAAGAAGTTCAGGTTCCCCAAGTTCTATAGCGGCCTTCTCACTAGCGGATATAGATTGTTTCTGAATTTCTTTAAAGATCGAAAGATTAATTCCTCTTGCTCCTAATGAATCAAAAGGGATCATATTTGATTGTAAATAAGAGTGATATCCTGATACACCAATACCAATAGCTCTATTTCTTTCAGTGAACCTCACGGCTCTCTCCATATATTTAATATCTTTGACTTTGGCTAAAAAGTCAGTGATAGTAGCATCAATAAAATAAGCTAATGTTTCAATAGCATCAGTATTTTTTAATTCATCCCAATGAAGTAAATTCAATGAGCCTAATACACAAGTAAATGATTCATCTTCTGTATTATATAAACTAATTTCCTGACACATATTTGAATGATGTATTAGTAAATCATTATCTTTAAACCATTTAGGTCTAACATCGTTAACATTGTCATAGAAATGTATATAAGGAAAACCTGTAGACATCCTAGAATTAATAACTTTAGCCCATAATTTACGTTTGTCAGGATCACCAGCTTTCATTTCTTTAATCCATTTTCTTGTTACAGAAATAGAAAATGATAGATGTTGGATTGGATTACCTTCGCTTCTGAAGTTTAAAAATTCATCTGCATCTGGATGCTCAATTGGTAGAGTTGGACAGAAATGCCCTCGTCTATTCTTTTGAGATACAGCACCTACAGTTGCCTGTAAAATAGGCATGAATGATGGAGCTCCAGAAGTACTGAATTGACCGTCACCTACAGCTGTTCCTCTAGGACGTAATTTATGTAGTGTGCCTGATGTCCCACCTCCGATTTGAGACATAATACCAATTTCAGAATTAGTTTCCATAATACCAACAATTGAATCTGGAAATACAGATCCAAAACAACTCACTGTTGCATCCTTCTTAGATAAGAAGTTTGTAATAGTTGGAGTTGGCAGAAGATAATACCCTTTCGCAAGGTAACCATTAAATTTATCTGCAAATCCAGGTTTATTAAGTATCATCTCAGCTTTATCTCCTAAAGCTTTAAAGTGTTTAATTGTATCAACACCTTCAGGTATATACCCATTATTTAAAAATTTAAGACTTTCCTGATTTAACCAGTACCAGTCTTCATAGGATTTCGCCATTTAAAAAAGATCGTTAGAAGTCACAGATTTACTGCGTTTTGTATAATTAGCTGACTTACTATTAAAGAAGTCATTTCTTACAAATGCATATATTTCTGTTATAAAAAATTCACATCTCTTTAATTTATCCCAATCTAGTGTATATAAGGGCTTCATCTTAATCATTTCTAGTGAATCATTTATGCGTAGTTTAACGAACTCTTTAACTTCTTCCCTCGTAATAAATGAGAGGTCGTTATTATCAAAAATCCAATCAACAATCTTTGCCTCTGCCTCATAAGCTTTTTTACAGGCTTTAATGATTTTATCATTAAATTCAGGAGTAAAAATCTCTGGATATTCGTCTCTAATTTGATTAATTAAATATGAACCAAACATTGCGTGTATTAACTCCTCTTTTTGAGTAGCTTTAATACCTGATTCAATATCAATAAACATGTTCTTTTCTTTCCTAAATAATTTAATTAGTAAGAATTGACTAAATAGACTAGAACCTTCAATTAACAAAGTAAATAATACTAAATGTAGCACATATGCTTCTTTAGAACTATTACCTTTTGTCAAATATTTTTTAAGATACTCAACACGTCCTTGAATCTCAGGTTGTTGTAGAGCTTCTGCAAACTCATCATTTAACCCTAATACTTCTAGCAATTTTGAATAGAAATCGAAATGTCTAGTTTCGCTCTCTGACATAACCGCTCCAGCCATTGCAATCTCTGGTTTTGGTAACTTATCACCAACCTTGCCCCAAAAGCTTTTCACTGCCACTTCTATCTGTGAAATGGCCAACATTGCTCGCTTTATTACATTGCGCTCTTTATCTGTTATTTTGGTTTTGTAATCTTGAATATCATTCGAGAAATCAAATTCAGAAACAAGCCAGTAAGAATGCTGGACTGCTTCTGAATATTTGAGAACATCTGGATATTCATAAGGTTTGACTAAAGTTCTTTCATCAAAAATACTCACTTATAAATCGTCTATTTCTATTTTGTCGTCTTCTGGATCTTGAGCTTTCTTTAAGTCGGCTTCTAACCATTCTTTTCGATAATACTTTTCATTTTTTATTGCTTGGTCATGAGTTTTAGAACCTACAAAAGTTTCTACAGTTTCTATACATTCTTCTGCCCAACCTTCATATTCATTCTGATCCTCCTGGGATTTCTCTGCTGCATCAGCAGTAATAAACCAATCAATATAAGCTGATCCATCACCTCCATTTAATATAGAGGCATAAATTGTTACCTTTTCCATTATAAATCGTCTGCTTCTATTTTATTATTGTCTTTATCTTCAGGTTCTTGCACTTCATCCAAAGCTTCTATTACATATTCCATTACGTGATTTAAATTACATTCACCGAAAGATACACCAAAGAATTTTTTAATTATTTCATATTCTTGTTCATTTAAAGTTTTAACTTCAAATTGCCAGGTTTCGAATACATCATCATAAGAATTAAATATAATACCTTCATTTGTTCCTACACCAACTTCAATTTCATAATAATCTTCTTGATCAAAATACTCTTTGGCAGCTTTTCTATAACTTTCTAATTTAGTATCTTCCATAATACAAAAAGAAGGAAAATCTGCTTCATCTGCCCAATTATAGTTTGTTTTTACCAATACTTTAGCCATTAGCTTATAAATTTATTAATTAACATTGTCTTCTCGAATCTATTCAGGATATCCTTTTCATCATCTGTAACTATCTGTGTTAGAGCTTCGTGTACATCAAATGTAGTAATATCCTTAGTTTCAGGAATAAAATACTTACTATTAGGATCTAATAACAATGACTTATAAGCTTCAATAGCAACATTAGGACTAATCTTAACACTTTGAATACCATTAAAATATGTATCTCTAAGAGACTTATCAATACATCTACCTAAATATTCAGGCATTAATGTACGATCAATTGTCTTTTTCTTAAGAGCCTTTAAAGAGACTTCAAAGTTGTTCGGTAATTCCATCATTGTCTTTATATCAAACTTCATCCCTTCTAAAGGTTTGAGTTCAGCTACATTGAGCCATGAAGCATCAAATACTGATAAATTAGTACAAGCTTGATTTAAGTAACCTCTATATGTTTTATATACAGGCTTTCTAATATCTAAACCATATAGTAATCCAATCACTTCATCGTGTTTCTCAACAGAATGATCTGATGGAAGAACTGCCTCTATTAAGACTCTATTATAAGTTATATCTGTATCTGTAGTATCACCTGTCATTTGATCAGGTAACTTTATCTTGACTCTAAAGTCATTTGTATACTTTGACATATCCTGTATAAAAGGATCTACATAGTCTTTCGTGGCCAAGTACTGCTTACCCTTTATGAGGGTAGACTTTCCACTAAGAAGTTCATTAATCGTTATTACCATGTTTCCATATTTCATTATACTTTGCAGTATAGTCATTAGCCAATAGTTTAGCTAATGATTCTAGATCATTACCGCCTTTTTTCGTATCTATTGTGTTTACATCTAAATCTTCCATAAAAGCATAGACAAATTTATCATCTTTAACGACTAACGCTAGCTTTTTCTCTCGAAATAAAGTTCCTAGCAAACTTACAGCTGAACTACTATTAGTTAATGTATTTTTACCACACTCAAAATAACTACCTTTCATTATAAGATTATTTTTCATATAAACTCTAGTGTCATTTTTACTAACGTTATGTTTCATAAAGGATACTGTTGTATCCTTTTTTGGAATTACCTGTATCAAATAATTTGGTTTTAATACATTCCTATCTACACTATCTAAATTATCAAAAACTTCCATTACAATATTTTGTGCAACTTCTAAATCTTTTGCACTAATAGTATGATAAGTTTTTTGAGTATTTAAACTTTTAGCTTTCGATGCAAAAATAGACATATTTGTAAAAACTGTTTCTAAAGCTTGAACAATATTCATACTATTTTCTAAGAATGTAGATTCATCAGTATCAGTTATTATTATTGCATGAGTTAGAAACTTTTTCATTTGACTAGCATCACCTAAGTTTACTTGTTCAAATGTTTTTGCTTTTGATCCATCAGTTATATGACAAAATAATCTACCCTTCACTCCTTGATCAGCACTCTTCGCAGATTCTCCCACATATACATATAGTTGGCCTTTATAAATTCCAAATAATAAATAAAAGCCATTTCTATTTAATCGATATCCACCATCAGCCTTTTCATATTTGTTGATAGACTTTTTATTTAGTAATATTTTATGCATTCTAATTGTACCATTAAATATCAATTTAGTCCATGCATCGTCTATTGCAAATCCACTTACTCTTTCCATATTCGATAAAAAAAGCTCGTATGATTTTCATACGAGCTATTCTATATTTACGCCTCACGGCTGTTTGTTCTATAAAATTTATCTTGTTGTAAAGTTACTACTTTTTCTGATTGAAAGCAAATCCAAGACCTGCTTCTCTCTTAACAAATGTAGTATTTTTAACAGCTTTTGTTTGTTTGTCGATTTTCTCTTTTGCTTTCTCCAGTGAATATCCTAACAGTTTAACTGATACGAATAATTCTTTAAGTGACGCAAGAGAAAATTCAGCAGTTTGCTCTGCCCATCCCGTAGCTTCATCTGGAGTAAGACCCTTCTTAATAAGATAATCAGTTCTAACTTCAATTGTAGGGGCTAATACTTCAACATGTGTATCGAACCTAGATGGCCTTAAAATAAGATCATTAAGGGCAGTAAATCTATTAGTTGTACCAAGTACTACAAGATGATTTACGGAGTCCTCTCCATCCATAAAATTAAGCAACATGGATTCAGCATTACCACCATCCATCATCTTATCGATATCCTCCATAACGAGTACAATAGGTCTATTGGGTTCAACTAATCTAAAGTGTTTATTTGCAAACTCTGCAAACAATAATACTTCATTAATATTAGAAACTGAAACCACTATACCGTCATTTGCTATGAGGGCAGAAGCTATAAGATTTAAAGTTGAAGTTTTACCTGTACCTGGATTACCATGTAACAGAATTCCTCTCTTATGCTTAATATTATATTTCTTAAATTCATCTTTTTTATCCCAGAAACCAGCAATCTCTTTTAAGACTTCTGTGATTAATGGATTTGGAAGATGATACAATTCATCGGTCTCTGGATAAATTTTCGCTGCATGTAAACTTCCACTTTGACTTTGGAATAAGGTATACATACCACTAGGTAGTTTATTAATAACTTTAGTATTTTGACAAGTACTAAATGTATCGTTATCCGTAGCTAACCATCGTGGCTTACCTAATTCTTTTTCTGGTCTATCACCTAACCTATGTGGTGACTCAAAGTCTATTTGAAAAAACTGAAGTTCATTTTCTTCTCCCATTATCCATTCTTATTGATTTAATATGAATTATCTTAAAACGGTATCCATTCATCTAAAAGCCTTTTAATTTCGGCTACAATTGCATCTTTACCTTTAAGTCCATACGAATCAAATTTAGCCTCTGAATCCTGTAAAAATATTCCACATATAAGAGGAATACGTTCCTTAAAGTAGGCATATACTTTATTATTATCGTCGTTACAAACTATATCTAAAGCGTTAACTACAGTGAACTCTGGGTTCTTCTTTCTGTTGGCTTGCACGATTAAACATAGTAGACCTACAATCTTAATTAAGTCTGCCCCATTTATATAAGGGTCTAAACATATATTTTGCTCAATATACTTTTCTTTATCTTCGAAAGTATCCTCAATAGGAGGCTTAAAATCATTCTCTGTCATAATAATGTAATGTTATTCATATCTAAATTAACAAATGAGTCATAACCATACTCTTCGTGATAAGCGATACGTTTCAATAATGATGTATATTCATATTCACCTAAAGCTAACCACTTATCTCCAACCTCAAACACATGAGAATAGTGTGGTTCATTAGTCTCAACAACTAGCATATTACACTTAAATGTCCATCCATTAACTTCGGTTGCATCATATTCTACTTCAGCATATGTCTTAAGTATTTTTAAGTAAAACGCCATTTGTCTGTAATAATGAAACTTCTCAAATGAACCATATGTTTTAGTTTTGTAAACTTCACCATCTAAATTCATATTTTCAGTTTCTCCTCCAGCAAAATCAGCTATTGAAGTGCCAGTTGTTTTTAGATCATTCAAAGTTACTACTTTATTTTCAAAATCTATTGACCAATTGTCAATCTTGACTTTCAGCCAAACATTAGTAGTCTTATCCTCAAACTCATCCACACTTTTAGGAGGGAGAGTTGCTTCAGCTTTCATTATAAAAACATCCTCGTTATGCCTAATAAAATTATTAGAAAGTTGCCCTTCTAAAAGATGGGTTAACTTTTCATTAGCTTTTACAGAAGTAAGACATCTATCAAGTTTATCTTTATGTTCTTGTGTTAAGGTAATGCAATCTTGACAGTTATTACGATCAAATAAATGATCTAAATACACTTTACCGTCACGTAAGACATTATCTATACGAGTCTGAGTAAGTCTATCCTTATAATAATCAGCTTGCTCACAAGCTATCTTAATGGCTTCTTCAGCTGTTAACTCTGGTACATGTAAAAGAGCAAAGTAATATTCCATTACAGCTGCAATCTTACCTGTTGGCTTAACTATATCGTCAATGAAGAATTTACCTTTCTCAAGTAACATTCTATGTACTGCTGTACCTAATTCTAAAGCTCCTGCTGGTTTCTTTTTATCAAAACCAGTAATAAACTTACTTGGGCTTCCTCCTTGCGAGGGATTGATTAAACTCATTGAAGAGTTTGATACGAAATTCTTGAATTTATCACCTTTAAAGTAATCATCATCCTCGATATCGACTAACCTTTGAACTGATATAGGAATCAGTTTTATTTTTACATCGTTTATATTATACACGTTGTCTTTGTTCTTTAATAAAAATCGATCTAAAAATAAAGGGGAGCACTTGGCTCCCCTTTAAATTATAGAGCTTTAAGCTCACTTACTTTGTCATCAAGTTTTTTCTTGATTGTTTCATGAGCTTCAATAGCTTCAAGAAGCATTGATTCCCATTGTTCTTTACCTTGAGCTAAATAATTAGACTCATTATAGAAACCAGTGTTAGGAGCAAAACAAGCAGAGTGAACAAAATATTCATCATTTCTGATAGCACCATCACCACCATCAGTGAAACCTAAAATATGCATTGGGTTAACAAAACAGTTAAGTAATAAGCGATTATTACCACCATAATGCTCAATATATTTTAAGCCACCTAAGTGAAGACCACCTCCACCGAATGTACCATCTTTAGTATTACGTAAAGCATTAGTTGGAAGCTTATGGGTGGCACCAACTTTAATACGATGACCCAATGTATCACCAGCAAAGAAAGCATCACCAGACTCACCCATAATAGGTGGCATTAAGGTATATTCTTCAGCTGACTCAGGTAACTGAGTAGATGGAGCACCTGTTTCAGGATCAAATGTAGTCTCATAACGAGCCACTTTATCACCAGTTAATGGATCAAATTTATACCCTACAATCTGAGCATATTTGTAAGTCGATACTAAACCATTTTTAGTGATTGAAATATCATTGAAAGTAGATAATTTAATAGCCTCTTCTTGACTATAGCCTTGTTCGATAAACTCAGCAACTTTCTCTTGATCTACAAATTTAGTTGTTAAATAGTGAGCAAAATATTCAGCTTTTCTATCTGAATAACGTGGATTCTTTAAGAACCAAGTCCAACACTTAACATATGGATCAACAGACATATCTTTTTCAATAGCCTCAAGTAACATATCTACTAATGCTTGTGGAAGAGCTTTTGTAGATACTACATCTCCTAATTTCAAGAAGAATTTGTTAGAGTTATCGTCTCTAACTATATAATCACCAAATTTAGTCTGATTAGTTGCAAATTCTGCACCTTCAATAATAGATTTGGCTTGTTCAATAATTGTTTTTGCATCTTCTAACGTGCTCGCATCAACAAATTTACTTTCTAACTCAACTAAAGCATCATATGCCTCTTTTGTATAAGGAATATTATACTTTTCTGTTCCTACTGCACCTGAAAGTGTATTGTTAATTTGATTAACTGTTAATATCATCGTGTAAACCTTTAAATTTAAATTGTAATTGATCTTTTTTTGCTTGTAAAATTATCTCTACTTCTTCTTTCGCATCTTTAACAGATACATGGGTTAAGAATTTCCCATAAACTTTATCAAAATCTTCTAATTCTTTTGAAATCTCCAAAATTTCAGGATTAAGAACCTCTATAGATGTAACATCTTTAGGGAATTTAAAATCCTTATTAAGTTGTGTCAATAGTTTATCAACTCCTTCAACTTCATAATCATTATCATAAGATAATGCTAATTTATTTAATGCTTCAATTTTAGTGAATAAAACAGGTTTATCATCAACAGCTATTACATCTTTAGTTAACTTAGCTAACTTCTGAAGTCTTTTATGTAAACCTTCATTAATAATAGCTGAGTGAGTTGCCCAAGCTTTTGGTTTATATTTATTTCTATGATTAATTACATTTGCAATCATTGGTGCAAAGCGTAAAACTCCATCATCGTCAATATTATAGAACCATTCTTCTAATGTTGTAGCAATATGTTTAACTTGATTAACATTTGACTTAGCCACCTTAAATAATAATAACTTATCATTATCAAATGGTTTATTGCTATTTGTCATCTGAACATCAGAAATAAACTTAACAATTTCAGTATCAGAGTCTTCAGTAAAGTAAACGAGTTGAGTACCATTACTATTAGCTGTATCAAGATCAGAGAATTT
>Ga0247730_1001028_pt1 | contig 16728 bp, 13 predicted proteins | sample UWRJL073202C2_FD_180959 | JGI IMG/M metagenome (GOLD analysis project Ga0247730, IMG submission 180959) | Plant litter microbial communities from Arlington Agricultural Research Station in Wisconsin, United States - UWRJ-L073-202C-2 | ecosystem: Environmental > Terrestrial > Plant litter >... | reverse complement strand
ACGCGTGGGGCTCCAAGATCAACGAGAACAAGGGAGCCGCGCACATCGACAAGCTCGACGTGACGTTCGCGCCCGAGGAGAGCGTCCTGGTCGGCAGCCTGACCTCGGGCCAGATCGACGTCGCCTGGCCGCGCAACCCGTTCTCGGAGGGCAATGCCGAGAGCATCAAGGCATCAGGTGGGTCGATCGACACCACGGTCCTTCCGGGCCTGGCGTACAACTTCATCCCGAACGTCAACGGCATCCTGGGTGACGACGCGATCCGTCAGGCCGTGCAGAAGTCGATCGACCGCGAGGAGTGGGCAGCCACGACGTTCGGCGACGACTACCCCGTCGCCAAGAGCGTCCTCGACTCCACGACGCCGGGGTTCTCGGATCAGTCCGCGGCACTGGCCTACGACCCCAAGGGTGCTGAGGCGCTGCTGGACGGAGCCGGGTGGAAGCGGGGCTCCGACGGCTACCGGACCAAGGACGGCAAGACGCTGGAGATCGACTTCGTCATCGCCTGGCCGGGATGGGACCTGGTCCAGGACCAGCTCAAGAAGGTCGGCATCAAGCTCAACCAGAAGATCGTCACGCCCGCCGAGTACACGCAGCTGACCAACAACGGCGACTTCGACCTGACGGCGTCGTACTACACCCGCGGCGACGGCGACCTGCTGCGCACCCTCTACGACACCAGCGTCGTGACCCCGGGCACGGGCCCGGGCGCCTACTCGCAGAAGCAGGCCACGGTCGAGAAGCTCGCGCCGCTGTTCGCGGGAGAGATCAGCGAGACCGACACCGCGAAGCGCAACGCGCTCCTCGGCGATCTGCAGAAGGAGATCGTCGCGAGCGCCTCGCTGTTCCCGCTGCAGGACCGAGCACAGGTCGTCGCCAGCAGCAGCAAGGTCCACGACCTGAACTACACGGCCGAGACGTTCCTGCGGCTCAACGACGTGTGGCTGTCGAAGTAGGCATGGGGGACGCAGCCGCTGGTCCGGGCCGGTGGAGGAGGGAGAGCACGTGACCCGCCACGCCACCATCGGCACCGGCGTGCCCGGACTCGACGATGCGGCGCTGCAGGCGTCGTTCCGGGGCGCGATGGCCAGTGTCGCCGCGCCCGTGTCGGTGGTCACCACGTTCCGCGACGGCCGACCGTTCGGTGCGACGGTGAGCGCGTTCGCGTCCCTCTCGTTGCGACCGCCCATGCTCGTCGTCTCGCTCGACAACGCGTCGACCGTGCTGTCCCGGCTCGGTGTCGGGAGCTCGGTCGGGGTCAACGTCCTCGGCGCCCACCAGGACCAGGTCGCGCTGCGATTCGCGACGAGGGGGATCGACAAGTTCGCCGACATCGCGTGGGCCCTCGAGGACGGCGTCCCGGTGCTGAGCGACTGCCACGCGTGGGTGTCCATGGCCGTCGTGCAGCTGGTCGAGGCCGGCGACCACACGCTCGTCCTCGGTCGGGTGGGTTCGGCCCGGACCTCTCCGTCACGGCCGCTCACCTATTGGCAACGCACGTTCGGAACCCATCAGGCCTTCTGACCTGCCCTCACCCCACACCAGGAGATCGACCGCATGCCCCCGAAGAAGCCGATACGTCTGGTGTTCAACCTGACACCGTCCGGGATCCACGACGCCGCCTGGAAGCTGCAGGACGACGCGGCGACACTGTCCACCGACGTCGACCAGCTCGTGCAGAATGCGATCACCGCCGAGTCCGGCAAGCTCGACGCCGTCTTCATGCCGGACGACTACGGCAGCCTGCGGCTCGACGATCCCCCCCGGCGTCCGTGGCGGGCGCTCGACCCCACCGTGGTGTTCTCGGCCATCGCCGTGGCGACCGAGCACATCGGCCTCATCCAGACCATCAACGGCGTCTACGGCACCCCCTACCAGGTGGCGCGGAGCGTGGCGTCGCTCGATCACCTGAGTCGTGGTCGCGCGGGGTGGAACGTCATCACGAGCACGAACGCCCACGCGTTGGACGCGCTCGGTCTGGGCGCGATCGATCCCCGGACCGAGAAGTACGAGCGCGCTGAGGAGTTCCTGTCGATCGTGCACGGCCTGTGGGACTCGTTGCCGCAGGCGGCGATCGTGGCCGATCCGGACACCCACGCCTACGTCGACCTCGGCCGGGCTCGGCCCGTCGACCAGCGCGGGAAGCACTTCAGCAGTCGAGGCATCCTCCAGGTGCCGCCCTACGGGGGCAACAAGCCGGTCATCGTGCTGGCGGGAGCCTCCCAGGCGAGCAAGGAGCTCGGTGCACGATGGGCCGACGTGCTGTTCACCGCTCACCGCACGGTCGAGTCGGCGCGCCGCTTCACCGAGGATGCGCGCACGCTGGTCGAGCAGCGCGGACGATCTCGCGACGACGTCGTGGTGCTGCCCGGGGTGCTGCCCATGCTGGGATCGACCGAGGCCGAGGCGCACGCCCTGAAGCGTGAGCTGGACGAACGACTCGACGTCGACCTCCTGCTGGAGGCACTGGCGGCACGTCTGGGCGTCGGGGTCTCGTCGCTCGACCTGGCGAAGCCGCTGCCGTACGGAGACATCGAGATCGAACGTGCTGCGCCCTACGAGAGTCAGCTGCGAGCCAACATCGTCCAGGAGGCTCTCGACAAGGACCTGACGACGCACGACGTGCTGCTGAACAACATCACGGGAGGCCATCGTGTTGTGGTGGGCACCCCCGAGCAGCTGGCGGACGACTTCGAGCGCTGGGTCGACTCGGACGCTGCCGACGGCTTCGCCTTCAACGTCGAGACCAACCCGCGGGGCATCAACGCGATGGTCGAGGGGCTCGTCCCCGAGCTGCAGAAGCGAGGGCGGTTCAGGACCGAGTACGACGGCACGACGCTTCGCGACAACCTGGGTGTCGGCGCCGGCACGCGTCACTCGACGACGTGACTGGCACTGGTGGACCTAGGTTCGACCGAGCACTTACTAGGCTGCTCCGGCAGCGGCACGATCGAGTCATGAACACATACGATCTATCGAACCGCACCGCCATCGTCACCGGCGCAGCCAGCGGCATGGGTGCAGCAACTGCCCGTCTGCTCGCGGCGTCCGGCGCACGTGTCGCCCTCATCGCTCGCCGGCAGGACCGGCTCGACGAGCTGGCGGCCTCCATCGGGGAGCTCGCGCTCCCCGTGGCGGCCGACGTCACCGACGCGGCATCCGTCGATGCCGCGCGTGACATCATCCACGACGCCTTCGGTCGCATCGACCTCGTGGTCAGCGCCGCAGGAGTCATGCTGCCGAACCCCGTCACGGACGGTCGTGACGACGAGTGGACGCGCATGATCGAGACGAACCTGCACGGTCCGCTTCGGATCGTGCGGGCCTTCACGCCGGACCTCATCGCCGCTGCGGCGGACGGTCACGCGGCGGACCTCGTCACGATCTCGTCGGTGGCGGCCCACGTCGCGATCCCGGAGTACGCCGTCTACAACGCGACGAAGGCCGCCATGACACACCTGGCCGGGTCCCTGCGGCCCGAGCTGGGTCCCAAGAACGTCCGCGTCAGCAACATCGAGCCCGGCCTGACCCGCACGGAGCTCGGGGAGCACATCGACAACTCGGCGCACTCGGACTCCCTGGCAGGGACCTTCGACGTGCTCCGGTCCCTCGAGCCCGAGGACGTCGCCGATCTCGTCGCGTACGTCACCAGCCGACCCTCGCACGTCAACCTGCGGCAGGGCATCCTCGTGCCCACCCACCAGCCGACCTGACCCGATCCGCTCCGACACGGGTCGCTGGACGCCTCGAGGCGCCCAGCGACCCGGCGGCGGTCAGGCGGTGAAGCCGCCGTCGACCTTCAGCGTGGCGCCCGTGATGAACTTGCCCTGCTCGCCGGCGAGGAAGCCCACGAGCCCCGCGATGTCGTCGACGTGCCCGTACTGGCCCACGGCGATGTGCTCGCGCAGGGCATCGCTGCCCTCACCGTCGGCCGGGTTCGCGTCGGTGTCGATCGGCCCCGGCTGGACGTTGTTGACCGTGATCCCTCGCGGGCCGAGCTCGCGGGACAGGGCACGCGTGAAGCTGGACACCGCCCCCTTCGTCATCGAGTAGATCGATCCGCCGGGGAACGGGGTGCGATCACCGTTGGCGCTCCCGATGTTGATGACGCGTCCGCCGTCGCCCAGGTGCGGGATGGCGTGACGTGTGGTCAGGACGACGCCCCGGATGTTGACGTCGATCATCTGGTCGATCTCCTCGACGGCCTGTTCGTGCAGCAGGCCGAAGGTTCCGCCGCCGGCGTTGTTGACCACGATGTCGAGGCCGCCGAAGTGTTCGACCGTCTTCGTGATGGCCGCGACCACGGCGGCCTCGTCCGAGCTGTCGGCCTGGATCGCGATGACCTCCGCGCCGGCCTTGCCGAGGCGATCGACCAGCGCGCTGGCCGTGTCGTGGCCGCCCGCGTAGGTGAAGGCAACCTTGGCGCCGTCCGTGGCGAGCCGTTCGACGATGGCGGCGCCGATGCCGCGCGCTCCGCCGGTGACCAGCGCGACCTTCTGTGGGGATGTGTTCATGAGAGGTGTCCTGTTCGATCGTGGATGGATGGGATGGGGTGGGGTGACGATGGGTCCGCAGATGTCACACGAGGACGTCCGCGGTCTCGAGCTCTTCCTTGGGCACGGTGATCAGCAGGCTGACCACTGCGGTGGCGATCCACAGGGCGGCGCACACACGCAGGGCGACCGACAGGCCGTCCATGATCGAGCCGTTGTCGGCTGCGACGGTGGCCGCGACGGTGTTGAGGACGCCGATCACGATGGCTCCGCCGACCTGCTGGGCGGCGTTGACGGCTCCGCCGGCGGCGCCGGCGTTCTCGTCGGGGACGCCGGCCATGGCGGCGCCGGTGAGGACGGGCCACGCGAGGCCGATCGCCATGCCGATCAGGACCAGCGCGAGTGCGCTGTACCAATAGGCCGTGCTCGCATCGGCCGCGCTCAGCATGAGGTACCCCGCGACCGCAGCGGCCGATCCGGCGAGGACGAGCGGACGGACGCCGAGCCTGGGCGCGATCGAGCCGCCGATCGTGGCGAACACCAAGGTCGACATCGTCATCGGCACGAATGCGAATCCTGACTCGAGCGCGGAGTAGTCGAGCACCGCCTGGAAGTAGTAGATGATCAGCACGTTGCTGGCAGCCACGGCGCCGGTCAGCAGGAAGGTGGCCAGGAAGGAGCTCCCGCGGACCCGGTCGTTCAGCACCGAGAGCGGCAGCAGCGCGTGGGTGCTGCGGTGCTCGATGAGGAAGAACAGGGCCACGAGCAGCACGCCGACGACCATGGGGACGAGGGTGTTGCCGCTGGTCCAGCCGTGACGCTCGGCCTGCGTCGAGCCGAAGACGATGGCCGCGATGCCGGCGGTGGAGGTCAGGGTGCCGGGGATGTCGTACTTCTTGTGCCCGACGGCCCTGCTCTCGCGGAGGATGAAGTAGGCAGCTGCCGCGATGGCGATCGTCGCGGGTGTGTTGACCAGCAGCGTCCAGCGCCACGACGTGTACTCGGTGAGCACCCCGCCGAGGATGAGCCCCATGGATCCGCCGAGACCACCCACGGCGCCCCAGACGGCGAAGGCCTTGGCGCGCTCGGCCGGTGTCGTGAAGGTCGCCGTCAGGATCGAGAGCACGACCGGCGCCATCACCGCTGCGAAGACGCCCTGGAGGCCACGGGCGGCGTAGACCAGCTCCGGTGTGCCGGCGAGTCCGCCGAGGAGGGACGCGACGCCGAAGCCGATGAGCGAACCGATCAGGGCGCGCTTGCGTCCCATGTAGTCGCTGATGCGTCCGCCGAGCAGCAGCAGTCCGCCGAACGTGATGGCGTAGGCGGTCACGACCCAGTGCCGGTCGGCGTCGGCGATGTTGAGGTCGCTCTGCAGCGACGGCAGCGCAACGGTCACGATGGTGGTGTCCAGCAGGATGACGAACTGGGTGACGGCGAGGATGAACAGCACCCAGCCGGGGTGGGCCGGGCGCGCCGCTCGGAGTGCGCCCCGGGTCTCGGGGGCTCTGAGGCCGGTGACGGCGTCCTGTCGTGTGCTCATGTGGTGTTCTGCTCTCAGTGGGAGATGGGGGTGCCGGGCGCCGAGGTGGGCGGCCGGCTGCAGGCTCTTGGGAATCCGGGGACCGCTAGGCGACGAGGTTCTCTGTCTCGAGCTCCTCCTTCGGCACCGTGATGAGCAGCGACACGACGGCGGTGGCGATCCAGAGCGCGGCGCAGACGCGGAGCGCGACCGACAGGCCGTCCATCACGGAGCCGTTGTCGGACGCCACGGTCGCGGCCACGGTGTTCAGGACGCTGATGACGATCGCGCCGCTGACCTGCTGCGCCGCGTTGACGGCACCGCCGGCGGCGCCGGCGTTCTCGTCCGGCACGCCTGCCATGGCGGTGCCGGTCAGGATGGGCCACGCCAGGCCGACCGACATGCCGAGGAACACCAGGGCGAGAGCGACGTACCAGTAGTCGGTGTCCGCACCGGCCTCGCTCAGCATGATGAATCCGACGACCGCGGCGGCCGAGCCCGCCAGGACGAGCGGGCGGGCACCGATCCTGGGAGCGATCGAGCCACCCAGCGTCGCCGACACCAGGACGGACAGCGTCATGGGCACGAAGGCGAAGCCCGACGTCAGTGCGGAGTAGTCGAGCACGGACTGGAAGTAGTAGATGATCAGCACGTTGCTCGAGAACACGGCACCGGCGAGCAGGAAGGTGGCCAGGAAGGAGCTGCCGCGGACGCGGTCGTTCAGCACCGACAACGGCAGCAGCGCGTGCTTGCTGCGGTGCTCGATCAGGAAGAACGCCGTCACGAGCAGGGCGCCGACGACCAGCGGGATCAGCGTGTTGCTGCTGGTCCAGCCGTGGCGCTCGGCCTGCGTCGCGCCGTACACGATGGCGGCGATGCCGACCGTCGACGTGAGCGTGCCGGGCAGGTCGTACTTCTTGTGACCGGGGACCTTGCTCTCCCGGATGATCAGGAATGCTGCGACCGCGATCGCGATCGTGACGGGGGTGTTGACCAGCAGGGTCCAGCGCCACGAGGCGTACTCGGTGAGCACGCCGCCGAGGATCAGCCCGACCGATGCGCCCAGGCCACCGACGGCTCCCCAGACCGCGAAGGCCTTGGCCCGTCCGGCCGGGTCGGTGAACGTGGCCGTCAGGATCGACAGGACGACCGGCGCCATGACGGCGGCGAAGACGCCTTGGAGCCCACGGGACGCGTAGACCAGCTCAGGGGTGCCGGCGACGCCGCCGAGGAGGGAGGCGATGCCGAAGCCCACGAGCGAGCCGATCAGCGCGCGCTTGCGACCCAGGAAGTCGCCGAGCCGGCCGCCCAGCAGCAACAGGCCGCCGAAGGTGATGGCGTAGGCGGTCACGACCCAGTGCCGGTCGGCGTCGGGGATGTCGAGATCGCTCTGCAGGGACGGCAGCGCAACCGTCACGATCGTCGTGTCCAAGGTGATGACGAGCTGCGTGACGGCCAGGATGAACAGCACCCAGCCGGGGTGGGCGGGGCGGTCCGCCCTCGGGACCGCGCGACGTTCGATGCGTCTGAAGCCTGCGAGCTCGTCCTGGTGGGTGCTCATGTGGTGAACCTGCTCTCGGGAAGAAGTGAGGGTACGGCGACGACTGAGGTGTCAGCGGCCGGATGCCGGGATGGGGTCACGATGCGTGTGCCGCTCGCTGCCGGAGAAGTTCTCCGTCGTATCCGAACCGTGGGCGCCGGACTCACATTCCCGAACGAGAGCGTTTTGCGGAGAACCTCTCCGTGACGCTGCTCACCATGACAGCAGGGGTTGCGTGACGTATGGTCACGCAACCCCTGCGGGGGGAGCGGCGTCGCTAGACGGGGACCTCCGCCGTCTCCAGCGTGTCCTTGGGGACGGTGATCAGCAGCGACACCAGGGCGGTCGCCACCCACAGCGCCGCGCAGACGCGCAGGGCGACCGACAGGCCGTCCATGACCGACCCGTTGTCGGCCGCCACGGTGGCCGCGACCGTGTTGAGGACGCCGATGACGACGGCTCCACCGACCTGCTGGGCGGCGTTGACGGCCCCTCCGGCGGCACCGGCGTTCTCGTCGGGGACGCCGGCCATCGCGGTGCTGGTGAGCACGGGCACGGCCAGACCGATCGCCACGCCGATCAGGACCAGACCGAGCGCACTGACCCAGTACTCGGTGTCCGTGCCGCCCGTGCTCAGCATGAGGTATCCGGCCGCGGCGGCGGCCGAGCCGATCACGACGATCGGACGGACGCCGACCTTCTGCGCGAGCGAGCCGCCGACGGTCGAGAACACGAGGGTCGACAGGGTCATCGGGACGAATGCGAAGCCGGACTCCAGCGCCGAGTACCCGACCACGCCCTGGAAGTAGTAGATGACCAGGACGTTGGCAGCGTTCACGGCGCCCGCCAGCAGGAAGGTGGCCAGGAACGAGCTGCCGCGGACCCGGTCGTTCAGCACCGAGAGGGGGAGCAGGGCGTAGGTGCTGCGGTGCTCGATGACGAAGAACGCACCGACGAGGAGTATTCCGGCGATCAGCGGCACCAAGGTGTTGCTGCTGCCCCAGCCGTGTCGCTCGGCCTGGGTCGAGCCGTAGACGATGGCCGCGATGCCGATCGTCGATGTCAGGGTGCCGGGGATGTCGAGCTTCCGGTGGCTGGCGACGTTGCTCTCGCGGAGGATGAAGAAGGCCGCCGCGGCGGTGGCGATCGTCACCGGCGTGTTGACCAGCAGGGTCCAGCGCCACGACGTGTACTCGGTGAGCACGCCGCCGAGGATGAGTCCCAGGGACCCGCCCAGTCCGCCGACCGCGCCCCAGACCGCGAAGGCCCTCGCGCGGGCTGCGGGCTCGATGAACGTCGACGTCAGGATCGACAGCACGAGCGGTGCCATGACGGCCGCGAAGGCGCCCTGGAGGCCGCGGGCCGCGTAGACCAGCTCGGACGTCCCGGCCAGACCGCCGAGGAGCGAGGCGATGCCGAAGCCGATGAGCGAGCCGATGAAGGCGCGCTTGCGTCCGAGGTAGTCCCCGATGCGGCCACCCAGGAGGAGCAGGCCGCCGAAGGTGATCGCGTACGCGGTGACGACCCAGTGCCGGTCGGCGTCGGCGATGCCCAGGTCCGACTGCAGCGACGGCAGCGCGACCGTCACGATCGTGGTGTCCAGCAGGATCACGCACTGCGTGACCGCCAGGACGAACAGCACCCACCCGGGGTGGGCCGGACGATCCGACCGGGGGACCGTGCGGTGCTTGACGGGTCCGAGCCCCGAGAGCTGGTCCTGGTCGGTGGTCACGCGACGAACCTGTTCCGGGTGCGGCGGGATCGACGGGTCTCGCTCGAGGTGTCGACGACCAGCTGGTGGATCGGGGTCATGATGCATCTTCCTCTCATCGCCGGAGAACATCTCCGCGATATCGAAACGATGCCGGCCGGCCGCTCATTCCGCGGGGGAGGCAATACACGGAGAACCTCTCCGTGATGCTGGTCACGACAACGACGAAGGGCCGCGTGACGTGGTGTCACGCGGCCCTCCGTACGGGTGCGGCATCGTCAGGCGGCGACGTCCGCCGTCTCCAGCTTCTCCTTGGGGACGGTGATGAGCAGCGACACCAGGGCGGTGGCGATCCACAGGGCGGCGCAGACGCGCAGGGCCACGGCGAGGCCGTCCATGATCGAGCCGTTGTCGGCTGCGACGGTGGCCGCGACGGTGTTGAGGACGCCGATCACGATGGCTCCACCGACCTGCTGGGCGGCGTTGACGGCTCCGCCGGCGGCGCCGGCGTTCTCGTCGGGGACGCCGGCCATGGCCGTGCCGGTGAGGACCGGCCACGCGAGGCCGACCGACGTGCCGATCAGGACCAGTGCGACCAGCGTGTACCCGAAGCTGGTGCCCGAGTCGGCGGCGCTCATCATGATGAAGCCGACCACGGCCGCGGCGGATCCGGCGAGGACGAGCGGACGTGCGCCGAGCTTGGGAGCGAGCGAGCCGCCGATCGTGGCGAACACCAGGACGGCAAGGGTCATGGGCACGAACGCGAACCCGGACTCCAGCGCGGAGTACCCGCGCACCGACTGGAAGTAGTAGATGATCAGCACGTTGGCGGCGTTCACCGCGCCCGTCAGCAGGAACGTGGCCAGGAAGGAGCTTCCGCGGACCCGGTCGTTCAGCACCGAGAGCGGCAGCAGCGCGTGGGTGCTGCGGTGCTCGATGAGGAAGAACAGGGCCACGAGCAGCACGCCGACGATCATGGGGATCAGCGTGTTGCCGCTGGTCCAGCCGTGACGCTCGGCCTGGGTCGCGCCGTAGACGATCGCGGCGATGCCGATGGTCGACGTGAGCGTGCCGGGCAGGTCGTACTTCTTGTGACCGGCCACCTTGCTCTCGCGGACCACGAGGTACGCGCCGATCGCGATGAGGAGGGTTGCGGGGGTGTTGACCAGCAGGGTCCAGCGCCAGGATGCGTACTCGGTCAGCACGCCGCCGAGGATGAGTCCGAGCGAACCTCCCAGTCCACCGACGGCGCCCCAGACCGCGAAGGCCTTGGCGCGTCCGGCGGGATCGGTGAAGGTCGCGGTCAGGATCGAGAGCACGACGGGTGCGAGGACGGCGCCGAACGCACCCTGGACCGCGCGGGCCGCGTAGACCAGCTCAGGGGTGCTGGCGATGCCACCGAGGAGCGAGGCGATGCCGAAGCCGACGAGCGAGACGATGAGCGCGCGCTTGCGACCCAGGTAGTCTCCGAGCCGGCCGCCCAGCAGCAGCAGGCCGCCGAACGTGATGGCGTAGGCGGTGATGACCCAGTGCCGGTCGGCGTCCGGGATGTTGAGGTCGCTCTGCAGCGAGGGCAGGGCCACGACGACGATCGACGTGTCGAGGATGATGACGAGCTGCGTGACGGCGAGGATGAACAGGACCCAGCCGGGGTGGGCGGGCCTCTCCGACCGCGGCGGACGGATCGTCCTGCCGGTCGGGCCGGCCGGGTCTTCTTGGCGTGTGCTCATGACATGGATCCGCTCTGTGCGGGACGGGCGGTGCGGGCGGTACCAGCGACGGCGCCGGTGACCTGCTTCAAGGGTGGAATCATCTGTCTGCCTTTCGGTGCCGGAGAAGGTCTCCGTGAAGATGGAACTGCGATCTTCGCACATCCATTCCCGGTCTTCACAACTTCGCGGAGAACTTCTCCGCGTATGATGGCGGAGAACCTCTCCTGGTTCATCGTCCCCAAGAGAAACGTGACTCACCCGTGCGAAGCGAACGCGCCCACGCCTCCGCCCTGGCGGCGATCCTGACCCTGCAGCTGATGCTGACCCTCGATGCGCAGGTGATGACGGTCGCGCTGCCGACGATCCGCGACGACCTCGGCTTCACCCCCGCGCAGCTCTCGTGGGTGCCGAACGGGTACGCCGTGACCTTCGGCGGGTTGATCCTGCTCGGCGGTCGTCTGGGAGACGCCTTCGGCCGGGTGCGTGTGTTCCTGCTCGGGACCGCGCTGTTCGTGGCGGCCTCGCTCGTCGGTGGTCTGGCCTTCGATCCGGTGATGCTGATCGGCGCCCGTGTCGCCCAGGGCGTGGGCGCCGCCGTCGCCGCGCCGAGCGTCCTCGCGCTGATCGCCACGATGGCCAGGAACGACGGCGAGCGCGCCCGCGGGCTCGCCTACTTCACGGCGATCTCGGCGATCGGAGCGTCGGCGGGCCTGATCCTGGGCGGCGTGCTGACTGACCTCGCCTCCTGGCGGTGGGGTCTGCTGATCAACGCACCGATCGGTCTGGTCGTGATGATCGTCGTCGGACGTCTGGTCAAGGACGGTCCTGCGCACGCGACCGGCGGGTTCGACGTCCTGGGCGGTCTCCTCGCGACCTTGGGGTCCGTCTCGCTGGTCTGGTCGTTCATCTTCGCCGCCGACCACGGCTGGAGCTCGCCGTCGACGATCCTGTTCCTGGTGGCGGCGGCGGGGCTCATCACCGCCCTCGTCGTCGTCGAACGACGCTCGCGCAGCCCGCTCATCGCGGTGCACCTGCTGAGGAGCGGACCCCGGGTGGCCGCCCTCGTCAACATGGGGCTGGTCCTCGGGGCCCACTTCGCGATGCTCTTCTTCATCCCTCAGTACCTGCAGCGGGTGCTCGACTTCAGCCCGCTGCAGGCCGGGTTCGCCTTCCTGCCGATGACGGTCACGATCTTCGTCGTCACCAGCTGGGTCCCGGACTGGGTGGTCCGGTTCGGGCCGCGCCCGCTGCTCGTGCTCGGCGGGATCCTGATGACCGCCAGCTTCGTGCTGTGGTCGCCCCTCGACGGCTCGAGCGGCTACGTCGGGGTCCTCGTGCCGTTGCTGGTGCACGCCGTCGGTGCCGCGCTGATCTTCACGTCGGGGACCCTCGTCGCGATGGACCAGGTGCCGGACGCCGATGCCGGCTCGGGCTCGGGCATGCTGCAGATGGTCCAGCAGATCGGTGGATCCCTCGGGATCGCCATCACCGTGTCGGTCTACGCGGCGGGCGCGGTCGACGACCAGTTCGTGCCGGGCCTGCGGGCGGCGATCCTCACCGCCGGCGGACTCGCGGCGCTCGCGACCCTGGTGGCTGCCGTGTCGATCGGAAGACGCGGGGAATCCTCGCCGCGCACGGGTACGCTGACCTCCTCTGACTCCAAGGTGGACGATCATGCCTGAACATCCGCGTGAGGCGCGCGCCCGCGACAACCGCGCCAAGATCCTGACGGCGGCGACGAGCGTCATCGAGCAGGAGGGCACCATGGCCTCCCTCAACGAGATCGCGAAGCGCGCGGGCGTCGGTCCGGCCACGCTCTACCGGCACTTCCCCAACCGCGAGGCCCTGCTCGGAGAGGTGCTGACGACGTGGGTCCAGCGAGTCCGCGACGACGCGGCGGGCTGGTCCGTGAGCTCGCGCGCTGACCTGGTGGACTGGCTCGAACGCCTGACGGAGATCGCCAACGCCTACAGCGGTCTCGCCGCGACGGTGGCCTCCACGCTGGGCGAGGACGACGCCATGTCGCCGCTGCACGACGCGCACAACGCGACGCTGGAGGCCATCGACGACGTGTTCGGCCGGGCCCGTGCCGCCGGGCTGGTGGACGGCCCCGTCGACGCCGTCACGGTTGCCCGACTGATCACCGGTGTCGCGATGGTCACCGAGCAGGCCGACCTGCCCCGCGACCAGCTGCTGCAGCTGCTCGGCGTGACGCTGGACGGCGTCATCGCGTCGACTCCCGCGGTGACCTGAGCGTCTCCGCGCTGCCTCAGGAGGTGCGCGGCGCGGCCGTGAGCACGAAGTCGACCCGACCTCCGGACGTGCCGTTGATCAAGAGCTCGATCGCGTGCCGGCCCGGGTGGTAGGTCCTGGTGCTGATCGGACGGAAGGAGTGCTCGCGGTCGATGTCCGTGCTCTCGCCGGGACCGAGTGACCGCACGGCGAGCTTGAAGGTCTTGGCCGTGAGGGTGCCGTTGGCCTTCTGGTGATGGATCGCGTAGTCGATCGAGAGGCGTGCTGGTTCCGAGTCGCGATTGGTGATGCGTGCCGTGAAGCGCACGGCATCGCCGATCGCGACGGTGTCGTCGGCGATCGTCGGTCCCTGGACGTCGAGGAGGGCCGACCGGAATCCCAGCAGCGCCAGCGCACCCGCGTCGCCGCGCTTCACCAGGGTGCGCATCCCGTGCCGCACGAGGCGCTCCGTGTGGGCGTCCGGGTGGGCCAGCCAGTCTCGGGCCGTCGCGACCGCCAGGTCGGCGTGATCGCGGCTGATGTCGTTGAGATGGTTGGCGACGGACCTGCGCACGTACTCGCTCTCGTCGCGGTAGAGGGCCGACAGGATGGGGACGGTCGACTGGGGATCGGCCAGGATCGCCGGCACACGAGTCGCCCACGGCAGGTACGGTCGGGTCCCCTCGCTGGCGAGTCGGCGCACGTCGACGTCCGCAGAACCCACCCAGTGCTCGGCGATCTGCGAGAGCGCCCGACCGAGGTCGTGTCGCAGGAGCCCCCGGATCGCGAACTCCGAGGACAGGCCGGACGTGAGCTCGGCGAGCAGCGCCATCGCGTCGTCGAAGGCCACGTCGCTGCCGTCCTCGATCGCCCGCTCGACGACGGCGCTGGTCACGGGCCAGATCAGCCAGCCGGAGAAGTACCCCGGTGCCCGCCACGCGGTCCTGACGATGGCCGCGAGCTCGGCATAGGGGCCGGGGAGGTCCGACAGGAGCGCGTCACGCAGGAGATCGCTCCGCTGGCGGAGGCTGAGCGGCCCCAGCTCGGCGGGGGCGGCGCGCAGCGCGGGCAACGGCGTCCCGGGCGCGGCCGCACGGATGCCGCCGGTCAGGGCGAGGGCGGTGTGATGACCGATCAGGTCGTCTGCGAAGGGCATGCCGAAGAGCCTCGCAGCGAGCGGCGGGGGCGACAACGGCGAGACAGCCGGGGTGTGTCACACCCCGGCACACGTGCCCTGGTCGCGGGCCGGGCGTCGCGCGAGCATGGACGCATGAACCGGACACAGAGCAGCCCCCGCCACGTCCAGGCCCCGCCGACCGAGCGTCCCGGACGGCCTGTGCGGGTTCTCACTCCCAACCACCGCCCCAAGGGGCATACCGTGGAGGGCATGTCGACGTCACCGACCAGAAATGCACTCGGCGAGTTCCTCCAGGCAGGACGGTCGCGCCTCGAGCCCGGCGACGTGGGGTTCCCCACCGCGGGCACACGTCGGGTGGCCGGCCTGCGCCGCGAGGAGGTGGCGGTGCTGGCAGGAGTGAGTGCCGACTACTACGGCCGGCTCGAGCAGGGCCGCGAGCGCAATCCGTCGCCCCAGGTGATCGCCTCCATCGCCCGGGCGCTGCGCCTCGACTCCGATGCGCGCGGACACCTCTACCGGTTGGCGGGACTCAACCCCGGCATGGCTCCCGACAGTGGTCGTGATCTCGTGCACCCGTCGCTGCTCGAGCTGCTCGACGCCTTCCCGCATGCCGCTGCGTACGTGCTGAGCCCGTCGTTCGACGTGCTGGCGACCAACCCTGTCGCGGCGGCCCTGCTGACGCCGTTCGCCGGGACGCAGAACATGGTGAGGGTGCTGTTCCGCGATCCGCAGGCTCGTGAGGTGTTCACGGAGTGGCCGGTCGTCGCGCGCGCCACGGTGCGGGCGCTGCGACTCCACGCGGGCCTGTACCCCGACGACCACGACATCGCCGCCGTCGTGGAGGACCTGCTCGACGAGTCCGCGGAGTTCCGTGAGCTCTGGGAGGAGAACGACGTGGCGGGCCTGTCGCGCGCCTTCAAGGTCTTCGCCCACCCCGAGCTGGGGCGCATCGAGCTGACGTACCAGACCTTCGACGTGCACGATGCGCCCGGTCAGCAGCTGCTGGTCGGCACGGCGCAGGCCGGGACGCCGAGCGCCGATGCGCTGGCGATCCTGACCGCGATGCACCCCACGAACGCCTGACGGGGCCCGCGGGGCAGCCGATCAGCTCGGGCGTCCGGCCTCGGACGGGTCGAGCCGCGTCGCGACGTCGTCGGTGCCGTCGCCGGCCAGGGAGGCGAGCATGTCCAGCGCCGCGCGCGTGGCGCTGTCGCGAGGCGTGTAGGTGACCAGCAGCTGGTCGGGGTCGGACGGCATCGCGAGGGTCTCGTAGTCGAGGGCCAGCGCACCCACGAACGGGTGGTGGATCTGCTTGGTGCCGTGTGTCTTGGCCTGGACGTCGTGACGGGCCCAGAGCTCGGCGAAGACGGGGCTGGCGATGCTGAGCTCGCCGATCAGCCGGGCGAGGACCGGGTCGCCCGGGTGCAGGCCCGTCTCCCACCGCAGCTGCGACGCGGTGTCCGCGGCGACGTCGTGCCAATCGACGTAGTACTCGAGGGAGTCGGCGTCGAGGAACACGAACCGTGCGGAGTTGCCGCCGTCCTGGACGCGCTGGGGCAGGATCGCCCGGCCGAGCGGGTTGGCGACGAGGATCTCCTGCCACCGACCGGCGACGAACGCCGGCGTGTCCGTCATCGAGTCGACCAGCCGGCGCACTCCCTCGCGCACCTCCTGTCGGGGCAGCACGCTCTCGGCACGCGGGGGCCGGGCCAGCAGCTCGAGGTGCGCGCGCTCGGTCTCGTCCAGGCCGAGCACCCGCGCGACCGCACCGAGCACGCTGTCCGAGACCGCCTCGGCACGTCCCTGCTCGAGCCGGACGTAGTAGTCGACGCTGACCCCGGCCAGGAGCGCGAGCTCCTCGCGGCGCAGCCCCGGCACCCGGCGGCGGTCGGAGACGGGAAGCCCCCGGTCGTCGGGGCTCACCCGTGCGCGACGTGCCTGCAGGAACTCGCCGATGTCAGTGCTCATGACCTCATCCTCCCACCGTCCCGGGAGCCGAGGGTGGTTCTGCCGGACCCAGGTTCGCCGTCACCTTCCCGCCCGCGTGACGGACCACGACACTGACAGGTGGGCCCACAGGGGCCCACCTGTCGTTCCCGAAAGGACCACTCCCCATGACCGAAGCACCCTTCTTCCACGTCGGCATCCTCGTGCCGGACCTCGCCGATGCGATGGCCCGCTTCCACGAGGTGCTCGGCGTCGACTTCGTCGAGCCGAGCCGCTCGACGATCCCGCAGCTCGACGAGGGCGGCACGACCCACGAGTGGGAGGTGCACGTGACGTACTCGGTGCAGGCCCCTCACCTGGAGCTGATCGAGGCGTCCGGCGACGGCGTCTACGGCGCTCACAACGGCTACGGCTTCCACCACATCGGCGGCTGGGT
>Ga0247730_1001027_pt1 | contig 16740 bp, 14 predicted proteins | sample UWRJL073202C2_FD_180959 | JGI IMG/M metagenome (GOLD analysis project Ga0247730, IMG submission 180959) | Plant litter microbial communities from Arlington Agricultural Research Station in Wisconsin, United States - UWRJ-L073-202C-2 | ecosystem: Environmental > Terrestrial > Plant litter >... | reverse complement strand
TCCTTCGACCTTGTCGCTGGCGATGAGAGACGAGGTTTCCTTGACATAAGGATCCTGGTCGCCTCGCGTTTCGTGATGCAACATGGTGCACCTCCTTTGACTGGTTTCGTTGTGGAGCGTTTCCACGGTTATAAAACGAGCACGTCTCAGCTTGGTTCCGAATCTCGGGTTTTTTAGCACAATTTCGACATCGAATTAAACGCCTCGAGGGCTCGAGTTAAGGGCTCTTGATTGACGCTCACGTCAATGTTCGCTACCTCTAATCCGGCAGGACCGGAACAGGCAACATCAGCTGCATGCCGAAGAGTTGGAGGACTCTTTGGCCGTCGCAAGGCGGCAGGCTTATAGCGGGCATTGAGGGAGAGAAGGCATGACCGCACCATCGACGCGCCAAGGCGACAGCACCTCGGCTAAAATCTGGCTTGCCTCCTACCCCGCCACTGTGCCGGCCGAAATCCCGCCCTTATCGTCAGCCTCGCTCGGCGAACTGTTCGAGAAAAGCTGCACCCGCTATGCCGAGCGCACTGCTTTTTCCAGCATGGGCCGCGCCATGAGTTTCGCTCAACTGGAGCGTGAGACCCGCAAGATCGGTGCCTGGCTGCAGGCGCAGGGGCTGGAGAAGGGCGATCGCGTTGCGGTGATGATGCCGAATATCCTGCAGAATCCGGTGGCCGTCTACGGCATTCTCAGGGCAGGCCTGATCGTCGTCAACGTCAACCCGCTCTATACGCCGCGCGAACTGGAGCATCAGCTGAACGATTCCGGCGCCAAGGCAATCTTCGTGCTCGAAAATTTTGCCCATACGGTCGCCAAGGTGCGCGCACGCACGGCATTGCGCCATGTGGTGGTAACGGCGATGGGCGACATGCTGGGGCTGAAGGGCATCATCGTCAATCTGGTGGTGCGGCGGGTGAAAAAGCTGGTGCCGGCCTGGTCGATCCCGGATGTCACACACTTCAAGCAGGTGCTGGCGCAGGGTACGGCGCAAACGCTGAAGCCGGTTTCGGTGGTCGCCAGCGACGTTGCCTTTTTGCAATATACCGGCGGCACCACCGGCATTTCCAAGGGCGCAACGCTGACCCATGGCAATCTGCTCGCCAATACAATGCAGATCACCCTGTGGCTGGAAGCCGCCTTCGAGGCCAAGCCGCGTCCGGAAATCTTGACCTTCGTCTGCGCGCTGCCGCTCTATCACATCTTTGCGCTGACGGTGAATTCGCTGATCGGCGTCAGCCTCGGCGGCCACAATGTGCTGATTGCCAACCCGCGCGATATCCCCGCCTTCTGCCAGGAGCTGCAGAAGCACCGCCCGCATATTTTTCCGGGCCTCAACACCCTGTTCAACGCGATGATGAACAACGAAGATTTCAAGAAACTCGATTTCTCCTCGATGCTCTTGGCGCTCGGCGGCGGCATGGCGGTGCAGAAACCGGTGGCCGACCGCTGGCTGCAGATGACCGGCTGCCCGATCACAGAGGGTTACGGCCTTTCGGAGACATCGCCGGTCGCCACCGTCAACCGCCTTGATTTTTCAGGCTTTACCGGGACCATAGGACTGCCGCTATCGTCCACCGAGATCGAAATCCGCGACGAGAACGGCCAGACCCTGCCGCTCGACCATGTCGGCGAAATCTGCATCCGCGGGCCGCAGGTAATGGCCGGCTACTGGCAGCGGCCGGAGGAAACCGCGCTGGCAATGAGCGACGACGGCTTTTTCCGCTCTGGCGACATGGGGCTGATGGACGCGCGTGGCTATGTCAAAATCGTCGATCGCAAGAAGGATATGATCCTTGTGTCCGGCTTCAACGTCTACCCGAACGAGATCGAGGAGGTCGCCGCCATGCATCCGGGCGTGCTCGAGGCCGCCGCTGTCGGCGTGCCGGACGAGCATTCTGGCGAAGCGGTGAAACTGTTCGTCGTCAAACGAGACCCGGCGCTGACCGAGGCGGAGGTGAAAGCGCATTGCATCGCCAACCTGACCAACTACAAGCGGCCGCGCTTCATCGAATTCCGCAGCGAACTGCCGAAATCCAACGTCGGCAAGATTTTGCGACGGGAGTTGCGCGGCTAGGTTCACGAGGGTGCTACCGACCGGCCCTAATCCTGCTGATGGCAGAAGGTTTTTTGACCGCCGGCAAAGCGCGACCTTGATTTGCCCGGCACAAAGCGACTAGTTTCCGCCGCAACTCTTATGACCGAAGGAACATGGCCATGCAGGCGATTGTCACCAAGCTCAAAATCACGGCAGCAGAAACCAACGCCACCGATATCCGCGCCGCCTTTGCCGCCGATCCCGGCCGTTTCGCGCAGTTCAGCGTCGCCTTCGACGACCTGCTGATGGATTATTCGAAATGCGCCATCAATGCTGAAGTCATGAGCCTGCTGGAAACCTTGGCCGTGGAGGGCGGTGTCGCTGAAAAGCGCGATGCAATGTTTGGCGGCGAGGCAATCAATTTTACTGAAGGCCGGGCCGTGCTGCACACCGCCCTGCGCAACCGTAGCAACAAACCGGTCTTGGTTGATGGCAAGGATGTCATGCCGGATGTCAACGCCGTGCTCGCCGCCATGGGCGCTTTTGCCGACGGCATCCGCTCCGGCAACCTGAAGGGCGCCACCGGCAAGCCGATCACCGACGTCGTCAATATCGGCATCGGCGGTTCCGACCTCGGCCCGGTGATGGCGACCTTGGCGCTCAGCCCTTTCCATGACGGCCCGAAACTGCATTTCGTCTCGAATATCGACGGCGCCCATATTGCCGACACGCTCAAACTGCTGTCGGCCGAGACGACGCTGTTCATCGTCGCCTCGAAGACGTTCACCACCATCGAGACGATGACCAACGCCGCCACCGCCCGCCGCTTCATCGCCGAAACGCTTGGCGAAGACGCGGTCAAGCATCACTTTGCCGCCGTATCCACGGCGCTCGACAAGGTGGCTGCCTTTGGCATCGACAGCGACCGTATCTTTGGTTTTTGGGACTGGGTCGGCGGTCGCTACTCGATCTGGTCGGCAATCGGCCTACCGCTGATGATCGCCGTCGGTCCGACCGATTTTGGCAAGTTCCTGGATGGCGCCCATGCCATGGACGAGCATTTTCGCACGGCGCCGGTACGCGAAAACCTGCCGATGCTGCTGGGCCTGCTCGGCTATTATAACCGCAACGTGCTGGACTATCCGTCGCGGGCGATCCTGCCCTACGACCAGCGCCTGTCGCGCTTTCCGGCCTATCTGCAGCAGCTCGACATGGAATCGAACGGCAAGGGCGTCACCATCGACGGCACACCGGTCGAGGGCAATTCCGGTCCGGTCGTCTGGGGCGAGCCCGGCACCAATGGCCAGCACGCCTTCTACCAGCTGATCCATCAGGGCACGACGGTGATCCCGACCGAATTCATGATCGCCGCCAACGGTTTTGAGCCGGAGCTGCGCTATCAGCACCAGCTGCTGATCGCCAATGTGCTCGCCCAGTCGGCCGCCCTGATGAAGGGCCGGACGCTGGCGGAAGCCAAGGACCAGCTGACCTCCAAGGGCATGGACGACGAAAAAGCCGACTTCATCGCCCCGCATCGGGTGTTCACCGGCAATCGCCCGTCGATCACCTTCGTCTACGATCAATTGACCCCGTTCGCGCTTGGCCGTCTGATCGCGCTCTATGAGCACCGCGTGTTTGTCGAGGGCGTACTGTTCAGCATCAACTCGTTTGACCAGTGGGGCGTGGAGCTTGGCAAGGAACTGGCGACGGGGCTGCTGCCGGTGGTGGAAGGCAAGGAAAGCGCCGAGGGGCATGATTCCTCGACGCAGGGACTGGTGAAAGCGCTGGCCAAGGCTGCGAAATAGCCGCAGGCCCCTCTCCCCCCTTGTGGGGGAGATGTCGGCAAAGCCGACAGAGGGGGGTTCCCTCGGCGAGTCGAAAGCTTGTGGAAAAGTCCCCTCATCCGGCGCTGCGCGCCACCTTCTCCCCACAAGGGGGAGAAGGAAGGGCGCCGCAGCCTCTCCCTCGATTTAAGGGGGCACGGGGGATGCGTTCTGAGAAGATCCCGCTTTACAGCCCAATCTCAGCCGCAAACGGCGGATTCGCCCCTGCCCGCGATACCGTGACTGCGGCGGCCTTGGCCCCCAGCGCCAGCGCATGCCGCACGGCGTCGGCGCTCAACTCGGCCACCTGCGTCTTCGTCAGCAATCCCTGCATCTTCAGCGAGGCCAACACGCCGGCATCAAACGTGTCGCCAGCGCCGACCGTATCGACCACGGTGACGCGTTCGCTCGGCACAGAAACCTTGAAGCTTGTCGTATAGCCCGTGGCGCCCTCGGCACCGCGGGTAATCACCACCAGCTTGGCGCCCTCGTTCAGCCAGTAGGCGGCCAGTGTCTCATGGTCGCCCTCCATGCCGAACCACTCCAGGTCCTCGTCAGAAAACTTGATGATGTCCGACATTTTCGCCATCCGGGCGATGCGGGCCATGTGCGCCGGCTTGTCCTTGATGAAGCCGGGACGGATGTTGGGGTCGAGCGAGATGACTCGCTTCTGGTATTCGCGGGTCATCAGCGCTTCGTAAGTCGCGCCGCACGGATCCGGGATCAGGCTGATGGCGCCGAAATGCATTGCTTCGCAGTCGTCGCCGAGCGCCGGCAGGTCGTCCTGGCCGATCATCCGGCCGGCGGTGCCTTCGTCGTAAAAGGCATAGGTTGCCTGGCCGTTGACCAGCTTGACGAAAGCAATGGTGGTCGGACGCGAAGAAACGGCGCACAGCACAGAGTCGACATGGCTGGCGGTCAGCGTGTCGCGCAAAATGTCGCCCATCATGTCGTCCGACAGGCCGGTAAAGAACGCGGTCGGCACGCCGAGGCGCCCGAGTGCGATAGCAGTGTTGAAGATCGCGCCGCCGGCATAGGGCGAAAATCCCTTTTCGCCGAGCGTCGTCTCACGCGGCAGCATGTCGATCAAAGCTTCGCCACAGCACAAAATCATAAAAGCCTCCCGGGCAGTCCGTTGTTGCGATCAAATCGAGTCATAAAGTTTTCAACCAGGCGCCAGCATTACGCCGTCGGCAGTTCCGAGACGCCGCCATTGCGGCCCGACCAGGCGAGTGGCGCATCGAGAAAGGCCTCGACTTCCGACAGCGTCTTCTCGTCAAACAGTTTCTGGGTCCGCGCGGTCGCCAGAATGTCCCGCCAGGTGGCGAGGTAGTGAAGCTGCACGCCGCCATTGGCAAAGCGCTCTTCGGCTTCCGTGAAAATGCCATAGTAGAACAAGGCGATGCCATGATCGACGGTGGCGCCGGCGGCGCGGACCGCATCGATGAACTTGAACATGCTGCCTCCAGCCGTGGTCAGGTCCTCGATCACCAGCACCCGGGCGCCATCGGCCAGATGGCCTTCGATCTGGGCGTTACGGCCATGACCCTTTGGCGCCTTTCGCACATAGATCATCGGCAGGTTGAGGCGTTCGGAGAGGTAGGCGGCAAACGGGATGCCCGCCGTCTCGCCGCCGGCGACGCAATCGAACTTTTCAAAGCCGGCTTCGCGCATGATTGCGCCGGCGGCAAAATCCATCACCGCCGAGCGGATGCGCGGATAGGACAGCAGCTTGCGGCAATCGATGTAGACCGGGCTCGCCATGCCGGACGCGAATTTATACGGCGTTTCGGCGTTGAAATGCACCGCCTTGATCTCCCACAGCATCTTTGCCACCAGTTCGGCCACCAGGGCGCGGTCGGTAAATGTCAGCTGGATCATGCGGCTCTCCTTCGGTTTTCTGGGCTCGCCTGCGATAGCAGCAAGCGGCTGATGTTTCCAGAAGGGGTTTGGCGGTTTTCTCTTGATTTGAACCGATTGCTGCCTGCATCAAGAAGCAGTGCGAGCGATGCCGGCATCGGTGGAGACGGCATGCAGATACGTCGCCACAGTGACGCGGTTGCGGCCCTCTTTCTTGGCATCGTACAGCGCCCTGTCGGCCGCATTCAGCACAGCATCGAAATCGATGCCGCCGACCGCGCCAAAGGCGATGCCGGCACTCGTCGTGCAGCTGAGCACGTGGCCGAGGACCGCAATCTGGCGCTGTTCGAAACCGGCCCGGATCCGTTCGGCGATCCGCTCGGCCGGATCGGGCATGATGTTATCCAGCACCATGGCGAATTCCTCGCCGCCGAGGCGCGCGACCGTATCGGAACCGCGGCGGTTGGCCATCAGTTCTTCGGCAAAAGCCTTGAGCACGATATCGCCGGCGGCGTGACCGTGCTGGTCGTTTATCGATTTGAAGCGGTCGAGATCGAACACGATGACGGCCATCGACGGGCCGAAGGTGCGCCGTGCGTGCTGATCGAACAAGGCGCGGCGATTGAGCAACCCGGTCAGCAGATCGGTCATGGCATCGAGCCGGTGGGCGGCCGCAATCCGGCCCTGGTTCAGCGCCAGCGACAGCGCGCCGATTCCGGTCATGCCGGCGATGCAGATGGCAAGGCTGACATCTTCCGCCCAGTTCTGCGGCGCGCTGCCCAGCACGAGCCTGCCGTCGATCATCAATGCCACCGCACACATGACGAAGGATATGGCCACGACGCTGTAGAGAACGGTGAGTGCGATAAGGGGCACCCGCGATTCGGCCCTGCCACGCCAGTATTCGCGCGCGGTCACGCCCAGCAGGATGGCGATCGCCAGGTTGAACAGCATGAAACCGAGGCCGTCATATCCGGCAACCATCGGCGGTAGAACGACGATGGTTGCCAAAGACCCGGCGCCGACAATGTGCCGGAAGGGCGAGGCCCCGGTGCGAAACTGGTAGGCAGCACCGAAGACGATCGAAAACCCGACCAGCGACAGCGCGAAGGCGAGCGTCGCGAGCATCAGGCTGGGGGTTTTGACATAGGCGCTGTAGATGAAAATGTCGCCGACGATAAAGACGAGTCCGATCGTCCAGGTCAGCAGAAACGTCTCGGAGCGCCGCGTGAGCCAGGTGCCCAGCAGCGTGATCATCAGGCAAATGGCGGAAAAACCCAGTGCCAAAAGCAGCGAATTATAGTCGAGCGTCATACTAATGATCTCACCCGGTAAACCCCGGAACGACAATATAGATAAAGAATAGCGCTGGATTGGTGTCGATTTCGTTACGGGATTCGTTAAAAATACGAAAGCAGCGTCAGCATCTTGTCCGGTGGCTGGGATCGCGGGATTGCTTATCGATCCTCAGTGCGTGCTGCAGGAATGCTTGTTCGTTTGGACGATAAGTGTGTATGCCCGGCGCAAAGCAGATCGCAGTCACAGATGCGAAAGCCACTCGGCGAGAGCGGCTTTCTGGACCGGTAAATCGAAAAAGTCCGTCGGAACTAAGACTGCACATCCCAGTGCAGCGGAAACATCGGGTCGAACACGGTCACCGGGCCTGCGCCCGTCTCGATCTTGGCCGGAAAGGCAACCGGCTCGTCGCGCCTGACCAGCGTGATCGTCTCCTCGTTCGGGGCCAGTCCATACCAGGCCGGGCCGTTGAGCGAGGTAAAAGCTTCAAGCTTGCCGAGTGCACCGTCCTGCTCGAACACGTGGGCCAGGCAACTCATGGTGTTGATCGAGGTGTAGATGCCGGCGCAGCCGCAGCCGCATTCCTTCAGCGGATCGATATGCGGGGCACTGTCGGTGCCGAGGAAGAAGCGGGCATCGCCGGATGTGGCGGCCTTGCGCAGCGCCAGACGGTGGCTTTCGCGCTTGGCGACCGGCAGGCAGTAATAATGCGGGCGGATGCCGCCGACCAGGATGGCGTTGCGGTTGATGATCAGGTGATGGGTGGTGATCGAGCCGGCCAGGTTTTTTGTTGCCGACTGGATATAGTCGATGCCGTCAGAGGTGGTGACGTGCTCCATTGTCACCTTCAGTTCCGGCAGACGCTTGCGCAACGGATCGAGCACGGTGTCTATGAACACGGCTTCGCGGTCAAAAATATCGACGTCCGGGGTGGTGACCTCGCCGTGGACGCAGAGCGGCAGGCCGATTTTGGCCATCCGTTCCAGCGCTGGCATGGCATTGTCCATATTGGCGACGCCGCCATGCGAATTGGTGGTAGCGCCCGCTGGATAAAGTTTGACGGCAGTGATCAGGCCGCTTTTAAAACCCTCTTCAAGATCATCCGGGCTGGTATGCTCGGTCAGATATAGCGTCATCAGCGGCTGAAAACTGTCGCCGGCCGGCAGGGCGGCCATGATACGCTGGCGATAGGCCTTGGCGTCTTCGGTGGTAACGACCGGCGGCACCAGATTGGGCATGATGATGGCGCGGGCAAAGTGGCGGCTGCTGTCGGCGATCACGCCTTCCATCATCGCACCGTCGCGCAGATGCAGGTGCCAGTCGTCGGGGCGGCGGATTTTCAGAGTGTTCATAAGCAGCTAGGCTCCCGGCACGAGTTACGTTGCCCCCGCATTAGCATCTTTGCCACCGCGAAAACAACGCCTCGGGCTTTGGCAGGCCTCAGAAAATCGACACGGTGATATCGGCCTTGCGGCTTGCTTCGAGCACCCGACGGCCGTTCGGAAGGTCGTTGCCATAGACTTTTTCGTGCGCGGCTTCCTGGGTATAGTTGTAGCCCTGCCAGCGCTTCCACAGCCGGGCTTCCAGTTCCTCCAACGGTGGGGCGATGAAGACGGAAAAATCGAACAGATTTACCAGTGCCGTCCACGGCGCCTCGTCGAGCAGCAGATAATTGCCTTCGATCAGCACGATATGATCGTCGGGCGCCACGACACGCGCCGAGGCAATCGCCAGCTCCCGGTCGCGGTCGAACACTGGCACCAAGACCTCTTCCTTCGCCGCCCGCACCGCCTTGACGATATCGACGAAGGCGCGGACATCAAAGGTTTCCGGCGCACCCTTGCGCGGCAGCAGGCCTTTTTGGGTGAGTACGCCATTGTCCATGTGAAAACCGTCCATCGGCAACACGACGGCAGTTTCCCCGCGCAGGCGCAAAATTTCGGCGAGTTTTTCGGCCAGCAGCGTCTTGCCGGAGCCGGGCGGGCCGGCGATCGCCACCATCAGGCGCGCGCTGTCTTTTGCGCGCGCCAGAATGGCGTCGGCCATTTCGACCAGCGTCAGGCTCATGCGGCGACCAGCTCGCGCGGGGCTTCCTTGGCGCCGGTCATGAAGGCGACCGCATCCGACATCGTATATTCCTTCGGATCGATGACGCAGAGGCGACGCCCGAGCCGGTGGATATGGATGCGGTCGGCGACCTCGAATACATGCGGCATATTGTGCGAGATCAGCACGATCGGGATGCCGCGCGAGCGCACATCCTGGATCAGCTCCAGCACCCGGCGCGATTCCTTGACACCCAGAGCGGCCGTCGGCTCATCGAGGATGATCACCTTTGAACCGAAGGCGGCAGCGCGCGCCACCGCCACGCCCTGCCGCTGGCCGCCCGAGAGCGTTTCGACCGCCTGATTGATGTTCTGGATGGTCATCAGCCCGAGTTCACTCAGTTTTTCACGCGCCATCTTGTCCATGGCGGCATGATCGAGCTTGCGCAGATACTTGCCCATGAAACCGGGTTTGCGCAGTTCGCGGCCTAAAAACATGTTGTCGGCGATCGACAGTGCCGGCGACAAGGCCAGGTTCTGATAGACGGTCTCGATGCCGGCTTTTCTGGCGTCGATCGGTGAGGTAAAATGCACCGGTTGGCCTTCAAGGCGGATCTCGCCTTCGTCGGGGCGGATGGCGCCGGAGATTGCCTTGATGAGCGAAGATTTACCGGCGCCGTTGTCGCCGATCACGGCCAGGATTTCGCCCGGATAGAGATCGAAATCGGCATTGTCGAGGGCGGTGACGCGGCCATAGCGCTTGACGATGCCGCGTGCGGTCAAAAGAGGTTCCCGAGCCATCAGCCTGCTGCCTTTCTGATCCATTGGTCGATTGCGACGGCGACGATGATCAGCATGCCGATCAACAGATAGGTCCATTGCACGTCGGTCCCGAGCAAACGAAGACCGAGCGAGAATACGCCGACGATCAGTGCCCCAAACATCATGCCGAGAATGGAACCACGACCGCCGAAGAGAGAGATGCCGCCGATCACCACCGCGGTGATTGATTCAATATTGGCGAACTGGCCCGCAGTTGGCGAAACCGAGCCGATGCGGCCGATCAGGGCCCAGCCGGCCAGTGCGCAGATCAGGCCAGAGAGCACGTACACCGAAATCAGCATACGCTTGACGTTGACGCCCGACAGGGCGGCGGCCTCCGGATCGTCGCCCACCGCGTATAAATGTCGGCCCCAGGCGGTGTGGTTGAGCACATACCAGAGCAATGCCACCAGCAGGAGCAGTACGACCACGCCATAGGTGAAGACGGCGCCGCCGAGCCTGAAGGTTTCGCCGAAGAATTTCAGCACCGGCGCGGTGGCATCGATATCCTGTGCGCGAATGGTTTCGTTGGCGGAATAAAGAAAGTTGGTGGCAAGTACGATCTGCCACATGCCGAGCGTAACGATGAAAGGCGGCAGTTTCATCCGCGCCACCAGGACGCCATTGATATAGCCGCAGAGCGCGCCAACAGCGAAGCCGCAGAGGATCGCAAAACTCGGCGGCATGCCGTAGCGGAAGACGAACTGACCCATCACCACCGAAGACAGCACCATGATGGCGCCGACCGACAGGTCGATGCCGGCGGTCATGATGACCAGCGTCTGCGCCGCGCCGACAATACCGGTGATCGCGACCTGCTGCAGGATCAGTGTCAGCGCAAAGGGCGAGAACAGCTTGCTGCCAAGCAGCACGCCGAAAATGATCAGCGACATCACCAGCACGATCAGCGAGACCGCCGCCGGGCTGTGATGCAGAAACTGCTGGAATTTTTGAATCACGGTCCGTTCTTCGGTATCAAAGGAGGCGACCGAGGTCGCACTGTCCTTCAGGACCTTTTCGTAGTCGTGATGCGGCGATGTTACGATAGGTTCACTCATGAGAACTCCTCCGCTGGACCCGCTTTGAGGGTTTTGCGCTTATACGGCGCGGGCGACGCCCGCAGCGCTGCGCTTGAATGAACCGGGTGCGTCTCCAACGACGCACCCGGCCCAAAACGTCAGATCAGCCCCAGCACTTGCCGAGTGCGGTCTTGGTATCGATCGAGTCGATGCCCTTGACTGGCTTGTCGGTGACGAGCGTGACGCCGGTGTCGAAGAAGTTCTTGCCTGCCGTGGATTTTGGCTTCTCGCCGGTATCGGCAAACTTCTTGATTGCTTCGATGCCCATCGAGGCCATCATCAGCGGATACTGCTGCGAGGTGGCACCGATGACGCCATCGGCTACATTCTTGACGCCGGGGCAACCGCCGTCGACGGAGACGATCAGAACATCCTTCTGGCGACCGACGGCCTTGAGTGCTTCATAGGCGCCGGCAGCGGCCGGTTCGTTGATGGTGTGAACGACGTTGACGGTCGGGTCCTTCTGCAGCAGGTTCTCCATCGCCGAGCGGCCACCTTCCTCGTTGCCATTGGTGATGTCGTTGCCAACGATGCGCTTGTCGGTCTCGTCGCCGATCTTGTTGATGTCCTTGGTGTCGATGCCAAAGCCCTTCATGAAACCCTGGTTGCGCAGCACGTCGACGGAGGGCTGCGACGGCGTCAGGTTGAGGAGCGCAATCTTGGCGTCCTTGGCCTTGTCGCCGAGCGTGGCTGCGGCCCATTTGCCGATCAGTTCGCCGGCGAGCAGGTTGTCGGTGGCAAAGGTCTGGTCGGCGGCATCGATCGGCTCAAGCGGCGTGTCAAGCGCAATCACCAGCAGACCGGCGTCGCGGGCCTGCTTGATGGCCGGCACGATACCCTTGGTGTCGGAGGCAGTGATCAGGATACCCTTGGCGCCGTCGGCGATGCAGGTCTCGATCGCAGCCACCTGGCTTTCGCTGTCGCCGTCGATCTTGCCGGCATAGGATTTCAGCGTCACGCCGAGTTCCTTGGCCTTGGCGGTGGCGCCTTCCTTCATCTTGACGAAGAATGGATTGGTGTCGGTCTTGGTGATCAGGCAGGCCGAAACATCAGCGGCACTGGCAGGCGCTGCAAAAACGACGCCCAGCGCCAGCGCGCCAAGAGTGGCGGAAATCAAAGTGGTCTTCATCTGTATCCCTCCCAGGATCTTTATGAAATCCGGCCTCCCCGGATTCCTTTGTCGCAGTCTGCAGCTCCGTCGGATGACTCCAGTTGGCTCCTCCAAAGCCGGACCTTGCACTCCACGCCAACATTTAGAACATGAGCTTGTTCGCCCTGTCAATAAATAAATCCGATTGATTTATTAATCCGATGTGACATGCTCCGGTCAAAATGGGTCGCGGCACGGCTGACGATCCGGGGAGGATATGCACATGTCGTTGCTGGACGGTCCGCAGACGGGATCGAACGCGCCATCCGTTTCCAGTCAGGGCGGCGGGGCGAACCAGGAGCGTGTGCGGGCCTATAACGAGCGGCTGGTGCTGTCGCTGGTGCGTCGCCAGGGCGGCCAGTCGAAGGCGGATATTGCCAGGCGGACGGGACTTTCCGCACAGACGGTCTCCGTGATCATGCGCGCGTTGGAAAAGGAAGGGTTGTTGGTCCGTGGCCCGCCGGTGCGAGGCCGGGTCGGCCAGCCGTCGATCCCGATGCATCTCAATCCGGACGCGGTCTATTCCTTCGGGGTCAAAATCGGGCGGCGCAGTGCCGATCTGGTGCTGATGGATTTTGTCGGCCAGATTCGGCTGCAGCTGCACCGGACCTACCCCTACCCGATGCCGCAGGAGATCATGGCTTTTGTCAGCGAAGGCATCGCCAGCCTCGAAGCGCAGATGGAACCGGGCCAGAAAAATCGGGTGGCCGGGATCGGGATCGCAGCCCCGTTCGAGCTGTGGAGCTGGGCCGAGGAAGTCGGCGCACCAGAGGGCGCGATGGATGCCTGGCGGGATTTCGACCTGCAGGCACGTGTGGCCGACAGCGTCAGTTATCCCGTCTACATGCAGAATGATGCCACCAGCGCCTGCGGCGCCGAACTGGTGTTCGGGGTCGGCCAGAACTATCCGGATTTCATCTATTTCTTCATCGGCTCGTTCATCGGCGGTGGCATTGTGCTGAATGCCTCGATTTTTGTTGGCCGCACCGGCACGGCAGGCGCCATCGCCCCCCTACCCGTGCGAAGCCCGGACGGCCAGACGAAACAGCTGATGGAGATCGCCTCGATTTTCGTGCTGGAAAACCTGTTGCGTGCGCACGGCATCGATCCGCAGCCGCTGTGGTATTCGGCCGATGACTGGATCGATTTCGGCGAACCACTGGAGATCTGGATCCAGGACACAGCAATGGTTCTGGCGCAGGCCATCGTCGCCGCCGCCTCGATCATCGATTTTTCCGCTGCCGTGATCGACGGCGGCTTTCCGCCATGGGTGCGCGCCCGGCTGGTTACCGCCACACTTAGCGCCGCTGAACGGCTGGACCTGCAGGGCGTGGAGATGCCAGACATCGTCGAAGGCGCTGTCGGTTCCCAGGCCCGCGCCATCGGCGGCGCCAGCCTGCCGATCTTTGCCCGCTACCTCATCGACCAGAATGTGCTTTTCAAGGAGATAGACACCCATGCTCAAGGGAATTGACCCGCTACTCAGCCCGGACCTCCTGGCCACATTGCGCGCCATGGGCCATGGCGACGAAATCGCCATCGTCGACGGAAACTATCCGGGCCTGGAGCACGGGCGCCGCCTGATCCGGCTGGATGGACACGATCTGGTGCCGGTGCTGAACGCCGTCCTGAGCGTGATGCCGATCGATGATTTCGTGGAAGAGGCGATCTTTCGCTCCACGGTCAAACAGGACCGCGACGCTTTGGACCCGGTGCATGCAGAGATGATTGCCTGCTGCGCAAGGCATGAGCCCGACCGGGTGGTAACGCCTCTCGTCGGCACTGCGTTCTATGACCGCGTGAAGACGGCGCATACGCTGATCCAGACCGGCGAGCCGCGCCTCTATGGCAATATCATCCTGCGCAAGGGCGTGATCTATCCTTGATTTCGGGCTCGACAGTCTCAACCAATGCTGCGTTTTACGCCAATCCGGGTCGATTTCGACAACATCGGTCACGTCGCCGTGAAAATGGCGACTTTGTGACGCTCATAAGGAACTCTCCGGCAGGTTCTTCCGTTCTTGCAACCAGAACAGGTTTTGGACCGGAGAAACAGCATGTCGCAGTCATCGAAGATCATGCGCAGAACATTGGCCGCCGGTGTCGGCGCTTTGACAGCAGTTTGCTTTCTCACGGTCAACTCGGGCGCCCAGGCGCTGCAGGGCCGGACCAGCCCGGAAGCAATGGCCGAGCGATGCGACCAGATGGCCGGCAGCCCCTATGATTTGCAACGTAACATGGCGTTTGCGCCGGTTAAAATGTCCAATATTCCCGGCGAAGCTGTTGAAGCCTGCCGCGTTGCCTTCGAGGCCAGCAAGAACCCGCGATTTTCCTACCAGCTCGGCCGCGCCCTCAACCGCAATGCGCAGGCCGGCGAAGCGATGACCGCCTATGAAACCGCGGTCGACAGCAACTACGCCGCCGCCATGGTCAATGTCGGCATGCTGCTCGGCCGGATCGGCGATCAGGACGCCGAATTCAGCCTTTACAATCGTGCAGCGCAAGGCGGCAATACGCTTGCCATGTACAATCTCGGTGTTGCTTATCGCGACGGTCTCGGCACCCTACCCAGTGGCGAACAGGCGATCCGCTGGTTTGAAAAGGCCGCGACCGCCGGTGACGACACCGCAGCATTCAATATCGGTGTGATCTATGACGAGGGCATTGTCGTCACCGAGGACAATGAGACGGCGCTGCTCTGGTACCAGATGGCGGCCCGTGGCGGCAATGCCGACGCCATGGTCAATGCCGGATTGATGCTGGAATCGGGCGAAGGTATTAAGCCTGACCTTGCCGCCGCAGCAGAAATGTACCGTATGGCCGCAATCAAGGGCGATGCCTTCGCCGAGCAGAAATACCAGGCAATGCAGCTTGCCGGCATTGGCAGTGTGCAGGCACCGGCCCCGGAACTGTCGGTGTCGAACGAAGCGGTCGAGACTCTGGTGTTGAAATCGGCCGATGTCGAACTGCCAACGACATTTGCCGCCGACATTTGAGACGGCCACCGGCATTTGAATCGCGGATCACTGATATTGCGCGCGGCGATCACTGTTTAATCGCGCGGTACACCGATATCTCCGGCCATGGGGCCCCAGACGTCGGTGAGTGCAAAACCGTCGGCCATCGGGTCGAAGGGGTCTAGGGCAACCTGCGACATGCCAAAGGTAAATCCGCGGCCGGTAATGGTTGGGATGATCGCCGGCTTGCCTGCGACTTCCGTCACCGCATGCAGCCCGACCTCGAATTCCGAGCCAATGATCGAGCGTGATTTCAGCACATCCCCGACCTTGACCTTCCCTCGCGCAAACAAGGTGGCGAGATTAGCCGAATTGCCGGTGCCGCAGGGCGACCGGTCGACGCGACCCGGCCACATCGTGGTGCAGGTGCGTATTGCACCGTCCTCATCCACATCGCGGAACATCACGTAAGCCACGCCGGAAATCGCAGGGATTTCAGGGTGTATGACGGTCATAGCCCGGTTGACCAGATCCTTGATAACCATGCCGGCCTGCACCAAGGTCGCCGCATTGGCTTTTTCGATGGTGGAGTTGATCTGCCGAACATCGACCAGCGCATAAAAAATGCCGCCGTAGCAGAGATCAAGCGTGATCGTTCCCCAGTGCGGCGTTTCGAGCGCGACATCCAATTGGTGTACGAAGGACGGCACCATGGTAAGCTTTACTTTTTCGCAGCGCCCGTCGCTGCAGGTCGCCGTCGCCTTGACCAGACCGGCGGCCGTTTCCAGCGTCACCACCGTTTCCGGCTCCTGCATTTCGACGATGCCGGATTCCAGCAACGCCGTGGTGACGCAGATCGAGTTGGAACCGGAGCTGGCATGCGCCTGATCCGGCTGCAGGATGATGAAGGCGGCATCCGCATCCGGATGTTTTGCGGGCAGCAGCAGGTTGACCGAGCCGATCGGCGCGCCGCGCGGCTCAAGGCACAGGAACCGGCGCAGTTCGTCACCCTTCGGATCGGTGTTCAGCCAGTGCAGTTGCGCGGCAATACTGTCGCCCGGAATCTTGGGCACGCCGCCAATGGCAACGCGGCCGATCTCGCCCTCGCAATGGACATCCAGCAATTGGATCGTGCGCTTCCATCTCATCAAAAAACTCCAAGCATAAAATCAGACGTGGCGGGTGACACCGCCGTCGACGCGAATATTCTGGCCGGTGATATAGCCCGCGCCATCGGACAACAAAAAGGCCGCCGTCTTGGCAATTTCCGCGACTGTGCCGATCCGCTTCATCGGCACCTTACCGGCGGTTTCCGGCTTGTGATCGAGGCTGTCGATATAGCCGGGCAGCAGGCAGTTCATGCGGATATTGTCGGCCGCATAGCGGTCGGCATAAAGTTTGGTGAAGGCGCCGGCGGCAGCGCGATAGGTGCAGGACACCGGAAACACCAGCGACGGCTCGTAAGCGGCAAAGGTGGTGATGTTGAGATAAGCGCCCTTGCCCTGCTTCAGCATTACTGGCGTCACCAGCCGCGCCATGCGAACGAGGCTGAGAATCATCATGTCGGAGCCTAGCGTCCACATCTCGTCTGTGATGTCGAGCAGATCGCCTTTCGGGGGGTGGCCGGTATGGTTGACCACTGCATCGATGCGGCCATAGCTCTGCATCGCCAGATC
>Ga0247730_1001026_pt1 | contig 16742 bp, 17 predicted proteins | sample UWRJL073202C2_FD_180959 | JGI IMG/M metagenome (GOLD analysis project Ga0247730, IMG submission 180959) | Plant litter microbial communities from Arlington Agricultural Research Station in Wisconsin, United States - UWRJ-L073-202C-2 | ecosystem: Environmental > Terrestrial > Plant litter >... | reverse complement strand
CCGCGACATGGCGCCCTTCAGCGACTTGTCGTAGATGCCATAGATATTGGTAAAAATGCGGTCCCGATCGTCAAGCATGGTGTTTATTCCGCTGGTTCAATGATTTCGAGGCGTTTTTCGATGCGCGTCAATCGCATGTCGATCCGTCCCGTAGACTTGTCGATATTGGCAGTAGTATCGCGAGCTGCGTTGACGTCCAAGGATATGCTGCAAAGCTGATCAGAGATCGAAGTCAGACGATTGTCTATTTCGTCCAATTTGAAATCCATATTTGTCACTTGCGACTCCATTGATTTCAAAGTTTCGTAGATCAGTTCGCTCGTTACCCTGGCCATCTCCATAACCCTTTAGCGCTCTTTAATGCCAAAGACCCTTTTATATTCCGCTTCGCCACCAGTGGCGATAGCCAATGCTTATGCCTTGTCGTCAGCGGCGGGCTTCGGTCCGTCCGGAGCCTTTTCCACCGAGTCGCTCTTGACCGGCGTTTCCGTCGCATTCGCCTTGGAATTGGCTGCAGCTTCACTTTTGTCGTTGGCCGGCGTCTTTACGCTCGGATCGGTTTCCTCGGCATCGGTGCTCGCCCGACCGGCATTGGCGGGCGGAACGCTGGCGGCCGTTTCCGGCTCGGCCGCAGGCTCTTCCACCGGGGCCGGAGCCACGTATGGGGTTGCCTCGACCAGCAATGTCGTCGGACCGCCTTCGGGGGCGGAGAAAATGCGATCCTTCTGGGTGCCGACCTTGACGTCTGCGCCTTTGCCTGCCTCGAACTGGTCGATGATGTCGCTGAGCTGATCCGGCGTCAGATCTTCGTAAGAATCCTTGAATATCATCACCATCGGCGCGTTGACGCAGGCGCCCTGACACTCGACCTCTTCCCAGGAGAGCGTGCCGGCAGCGTTCTGGTGCAGCGGCTCGGCGTGAATCTTGTGCTTGCACAGCTCGATCAGCTCTCCGGCTCCGCGCAGCATGCAGGGCGTGGTGCCGCAGACCTGGACGTGGGCGCGGGTGCCGACCGGCTTCAGCTGGAACTGGGTATAAAAAGTCGCCACCTCGAGCACGCGGATATAGGGCATGGCCAGCTGGTTGGCGACGTGCTCGATCGCCGAGCGGGTCACCCAGCCGTCCTGTTCCTGCGCGCGCATCAGCAGCGGGATGACAGCGGACTGCTGGCGGGCCTCGGGGTACTTCTTGATCGTTGCCTCGGCCCAGACGGCATTTTCCTCGGAGAAGGAAAAGCCTGCTGGCTGGACATGATCTTCAGCTAATCGACGAACGGACATTCTTCCTCACGCCTTATCTCAGTTTATGGATCCACACCGGGCATTCGTCACGCTGACGAATTCGCAGGCATAGGCCGATTTGTCTTTTTGCATAAATACGATGAACTTGGAGCCGTTGGGAACCGACGCCTTGATCTCGTATCCCTTGGACACCAGGTCCGCCATCGTCGCCGTGCTGCCGGATGTGGTGGTGCTGACATCCTGCTGCGCCTCAGCAGCAGTGGCCAGCATCGCCAAAAACAGTGTCGGCAACAGACGGGCCATCAGCGGTCCACCTCACCAAACACGATGTCGAGCGAACCCAGCACCGCAGAAACGTCGGCCAGCTGGTGGCCCTTGCAGATGTAATCCATCGCCTGCAGATGCGCATAACCCGGGGCGCGGATCTTGCAGCGATACGGCTTGTTGCTGCCGTCCGAGACCAGATAGACGCCGAACTCGCCCTTCGGCGCCTCGACCGCGGCATACACTTCGCCTTCCGGCACGTGATAGCCTTCGGTGTAGAGCTTGAAGTGATGGATCAGCGCTTCCATCGACCGCTTCATCTCGCCACGCTTCGGCGGCACGACCTTGCCGTCGAGCGACGAGACCGGTCCGGTGCGGTGCTTGCCGAGCAGCAGCTCCACGCACTGGCGCATGATGGCGATCGACTGGCGCATCTCTTCCATGCGGATCAGGTAGCGGTCGTAGCAGTCGCCGTTCTTGCCGATCGGGATGTCGAAGTCGAGGTCGGCATAGCATTCGTAGGGCTGCGACTTGCGCAGGTCCCAGGCCGCGCCCGAGCCGCGCACCATCACACCGGAAAAGCCCCAGGCCCAGGCGTCGTCGAGCGAGACGATGCCGATATCGACATTGCGCTGCTTGAAGATGCGGTTGGCCGTCAAGAGCTTGTCCAGATCGGCGATGGTCTGCATGCATTCGTTGCAGAATTTGCCGATATCCTCGACCAGTTCCGGCGGGATGTCCTGGTGGACACCACCGGGACGGAAATAGGCGGCGTGCATGCGCGAGCCGGAGGCGCGCTCATAGAACACCATCAGCTTTTCGCGCTCTTCAAAGCCCCAGAGCGGCGGCGTCAGCGCCCCGACGTCCATCGCCTGGGTGGTGACGTTCATCATGTGCGACAGGATGCGGCCGATTTCGGAGAACAGCACGCGGATCAGCTGGCCGCGCATCGGGATCTCGATGTTGAGCATCTTTTCGACAGCCAGGGCAAAGGCATGCTCCTGGTTCATCGGCGCGACATAGTCGAGGCGGTCGAAGTAAGGCACGGCCTGCAGATAGGTCTTCGTCTCGATCAGCTTTTCGGTGCCGCGGTGCAGCAGGCCGATATGCGGATCGACGCGTTCGACGATTTCGCCGTCCAGTTCCAGCACCAGACGCAGCACGCCGTGCGCAGACGGGTGTTCCGGGCCGAAATTGATCGTGAAATTGCGGACGTTATGTTCAGTCATGGCTTCGCGCTCCGCGCTGGCAGTAATCTCTGGACAATCGAGAAACGGAGGTCATCGGCATGCGATCCCCTCCCCCTCATCACTTGGCCGCCTTCTCGTCTCCCGGCAGCACGTAATCCGTGCCTTCCCAGGGGCTGAGAAAATCAAAATTGCGGAATTCCTGCTTCAGCAGCACGGGCTCGTAGACGACGCGCTTGGCGGCATCGTCATAGCGAACCTCAACGAAGCCGGTGGTCGGAAAGTCCTTGCGCAGCGGATGGCCTTCGAAACCGTAGTCGGTGAGGATGCGCCGCAGGTCCGGATGGTCGGTGAACATGATGCCGTACATGTCCCAGGCCTCGCGCTCGAACCAGTCGGCGCCGAGATAGACCGAGGTCGCCGACGGAACCGGCTGGTCCTCGGCGGTGGCCACCTTGATACGGATGCGCAGGTTTAAGCGCGGCGACAGCAGGTGATAGACCACGTCAAAACGCTTTTCGCGCTGCGGCCAGTCAACGCCGCAGATGTCGACCATGCTGACAAAGCCGCATTTGGCGTCATCGCGCAAAAAGGTCAGCAGCGCGATGATGCTTTCGGACTCGGCCGTCAACGTCAATTCGCCATGACCGCTGATCTCGGTGGACGAGACCAGGGCGCCACGCATTTCGACGATGTAGGATGAAAGCTCGGTAAGGGCTTCGCTCATGTGATCTGTCCCTTGCCCTAGCGTTCGATCGTGCCGGTGCGGCGGATTTTCTTCTGCAGCAGCAGCACGCCGTAAAGCAGCGCTTCTGCCGTGGGGGGACAGCCCGGCACATAGATGTCGACCGGAACGATCCGGTCGCAGCCGCGCACCACCGAATAGGAATAGTGGTAGTAGCCGCCGCCATTAGCGCAGGAGCCCATCGAAATCACGTAGCGCGGCTCGGGCATCTGGTCATAGACCTTGCGCAGAGCCGGGGCCATCTTGTTGGTCAGCGTGCCGGCGACGATCATCACGTCCGACTGGCGCGGCGACGCGCGGGGGGCGACGCCAAAGCGTTCCATGTCGTAGCGCGGGCCAGAAACCTGCATCAGGCCTTCGACGGCGCAGCAAGCCAGACCGAACTGCATCCACATCAACGAGCCGGTGCGGGCCCAGGTGATCAGGTCACGGGTCGACGTGACGATAAAGCCCTTGTCGGCCAGCTCGTCGTTGACTTCGCCGAAGAAGGCGCTGTCATTGCCGATCGGCCGCTGGGTGTTGGGGTCGATGATGCCCTTGGGGTGCGGCGCTACTAGCGCCCGATCGCCTGACACTATTCCCATTCCAGGGCTCCCTTTTTCCACTCATAGATAAATCCGATGGTGAGAACGCTGAGGAACACCATCATCGAACAGAAACCGAACCAGCCGATGGCACTGAACGAGACAGCCCAGGGGAACATGAAGGCAACTTCGAGGTCAAAAATAATAAACAGAATCGACACGAGATAGAATCGGATGTCGAATTTCATGCGGGCGTCGTCGAAGGCGTTGAAGCCGCATTCGTAGGCCGAGAGCTTTTCCGAGTCGGGCGCCTTGAAGGCGACGGCGAATGGGGTGATCAGCAGCGCAAGTCCGATAATCAGGGCTATGCCGATGAAGATAGCGATAGGAAGATAGGAGCTGAGTAGGTCAGTCATCGTGTCCATCCCTGCTTTACGATGTGCCGGGCGGCACTTCGGGCCAAAGGGCCAGCAAGCCGAAAGAGTGTTTAATGAGCCGTTCGTTATCGCAGCCACGCGCCGTGTGCAAGACTCGGTTTGCGGCTTTTCGTCGCGCGACCATATTACGTTATCAACTGGTCGTGACGAAGTCGCGCGAAATCCGGACGAAATTGAAAACGCGGCGATTTGGCCGCTCTCCTTAGCTGGTGGTTTTATCCGGAAAGACAATGCTTTGGATGGGCCGCAACCCGCGACTGTCCGCTTAAGTACCCGAATTTCCAAGCACGTCATTATACTCAAACGACCGGGATTGCCTTGATCTTCATAAAGGCTCGGCGTGATGCGACATTACGACGCGCCGTCCGATCGGACCGCATGTCTCGTTACTGAAGTTTTGATTTTGTTAAAAATGGCGCGAGTGACGGGGCTCGAACCCGCGACCTCCGGCGTGACAGGCCGGCACTCTAACCAACTGAGCTACACCCGCGCACTGGGACCACATTGCGATCCTAGATCCTAGTAGGGCAACGCGACGTTTCCGACGCATCACCTGTTCGGCGATGTTTCAGGATTTTAAGACTGGCGCGAGTGACGGGGCTCGAACCCGCGACCTCCGGCGTGACAGGCCGGCACTCTAACCAACTGAGCTACACCCGCGCATTTCTTAAAGTCCTAGGAGTGATTGGCGCACCCCTCACCGGAGCAGCGTTGCCGTCCGATGAGCGGCTAACTAAGTGGTTCGGCGGGGGGTGTCAAGCAGGTTTGAAGACAAAACAATGACGGGCTGTGAATTGTTTTCAAACAACGATCTGCGGCGACCCTGTTTCGGTGCGGCTGCAGGAGCCCCCTCCTCCATCCGTAAATTTTCCACAAGCGTTCGAGCCCGCAAAACAAGGGCCTCCATCGATCGCGCTGAAAAAAATCGTAAAATCTGCAAAAACGCCCTTGCGGTTTTTCCCGGTTCCAACTAGATCACGGCCATCGACGCGGCGGACAACAGTCTGCACACGCAGTCGGGCGATTAGCTCAGTTGGTAGAGCGCCTCGTTTACACCGAGGATGTCGGCGGTTCGAGTCCGTCATCGCCCACCACTTTTCCGAACGATCAACACCACGGCGTCTTTTAGCACATCAAGCCGTGCGACAGCTGCTCCTCTGATCGTTCAAAACCTATTCGTTGAGTTCGATCCAGACCGGAGCGTGGTCGCTGGCCTTTTCGCGCCCGCGCACGTCTCTATCCACCCCTGCGTCTATCAGCCGTTCTGCCACGTCGGGGCTCAGCAACAGGTGATCCAGCCTCAGTCCGGCGTTGCGGCACCAGGCGTTGCGAAAGTAATCCCAGAACGTATAGATCCGTTCCTGAGGGTGCTGCGCCCGTAGTGCATCCGTCCAACCCTGTTGTAGCAGCACCTGAAAAGCGTCGCGGACCTTTGGGTGAAACAATGCGTCGTCCAGCCAGCGCTCCGGCTTGTAGACGTCCAGTCCCGTCGGCATGACGTTGTAGTCGCCCGCAAGCACCACGGGCGCACCGCTGGCAAGCAGGGTTTCGGCATGAAGCAGCAGCCTGCTGAACCATTTAAGCTTGTATTCGAATTTGGCGCCGGGTGCCGGATTGCCGTTTGGCATGTACAGGCAGCCGATGAGCACACCCTGTACCGCGGCTTCGATATAGCGGCTATGACTGTCGTCCGGATCGCCCGGAAGACCGCGTCGGGTCTCGATCGGGTCCGCATCGCGCGCCAGAATCGCCACGCCGTTCCAGCTCTTTTGGCCATGCCATATGGCGCCGTAGCCGGCAGCATTGATGGCGTCGATCGGAAAGCGGTTGTCCGGTGCCTTCAGTTCCTGCAGGCAGACCGCATCCGGTTTCGACTCTGCCAACCACTCCAGCAATAGGCCAAGCCGACCATTGACGCCGTTGACGTTAAAAGTCGCAATCTTCACGGCAGCAATACCGCCGACCGTGCCACACTATGTCCTGTCGCCGCGGTCGCCTTCACCCTGTTTGCTTTCAGTCTTGGCCTCGCGTCGCTGGTCTGCTGCCGAGGCACGACCGACATCGTCGGATTCCTTAAACTGGCCCTGTTCGTCGCGTCGGACGTAACGCTTGTCAGTTCCGGTATCGATCAGTTCGCGCTTGGTCATCGGGAAATTCCTTCCGGTTACTATAGATCGGCAACGCATAAGGGCGTTTTTGGATGCAGATCCAGCCCTCGCAAGAACTGAAAAAACCCTGCCATCGCTGGCAGGGTTTCTATATTCTCGTCATGCGTGGAACATCAGATTTCCGGGCAGCCGCGCTCGTTGGCAAATGTCATGCGGTCCGGACCGCGACGTGTACGGCCTTCAACAACGACACGTCCTGGCGTTACGCGCACGACTTCGGCATCACGCAGGCCGGCATCGCGTGCCGCTGCGCGTGCTTCACGCTCACTGCAGCCACGTGGTGGGCCACGGCGATCACGGTCGCGATCCTGGTCACGGATGACCGGACGGACGCCGTCTGGCCCGATGCGCAGTTCAACGCCCTGGGCGCTGACGACGGTAGCGGAGCCAATGATGCTGGCGCTCATCGCCAGTGCGAGGCCTGCGGCTTGAATAAACTTGGACATTCGATCCTCCCTATGCGCGGCCGGCGAGCCTGATCCCCACCTAAAGCCAGCGACTTTAGAACTTACGATGTGATAAGCCGCGAGCGCTAGAAAGGTTCCCTGCGACAGGCCAAGCAGGAAAAATAACCTCAGATCAATTCGGCGCATCTAACGTTGAACCAGTGCTGAAACTTTATCAGGTTTGGTCCATTATTGATAAACTACTTGCAACCGGGATGGCGGCCATGGCTCTGATCAGAAAAACCGTGACGGTGACTGCGGCGCTTGTCGGCGGCGTGCTGTTTTCGCAGGCTCCGGAGTTTTCGCAGCAATATCGCCAGCGGCTCGGCGGCGCGCTCGACGAGTTGCGGGTGATCGTCACCGATTTCGACAGTCAGTCGATGCAGGCCGGGCTCGGCCGCGAAAGCGCGCTGGCGCTGTATTCCAGCTCGGCGGAGAGTTTTCTGCGCGATCGCGGCACTTCGATGCGCCAGACATTCAATCGCTATGCGGCGCTGACGACCCAGCAGGAAGAACTCGACCGGGCGCCTGCGCTTGCCCGTCCGTTCTACGTGCTGAAATATCCCGATCCAATGATCGTCGAAAATGCCTGGCAGGATTTCGTGCCCGGCGTACCGGTCAGCATTTCGGGTGCAGCCTGGACCACCGCTGGAGCCGGAGCGGCCGCGCTGGTGTTCGGACTTATGACGCGGTTGTTTCGCCGGCGTGGGCCAAAGGTCTATGTGACCCGTTAGGAGCACCAGGCCCGGGCAGAGGTGCCGGTGGGTCGGGCCAGGCCTTCCTGCACCAGGATCGAGCTCAGCGTGCGGCCGTTGCGCTCGACCGTGCGCAGCGCACGCCCGGAGGCATCGGCGCTGGATGAGGTTGTCTGCACCGTGAACGGGCCGGCATTCAGCAAGCTGAGCAGCCGCACCTTGGCCGACTGACCGAGCTGACGCTCGCTTTCGCACGCAGGGCGATCAACTTCGGCGGTATCAATTCCGGCCAAGCCGATCTTGACGCCGTTATGCCAGAAGGTGACGCCATCGGCGACGCAGTTTCTATGCGGACCGTCGCCGCAATAGCCGAAACTGACCGAGACCGGCTGTTCCAGCGATGCCGGCTGCAGGATGGCCTTGGCCACCACATCGTCTGCCGGCTTGGAAACTGGAATTGGCGCCGGTGGTGCCAGATTCGGGCGGGATGGCGGGATCGGCCGGGCGACGGGTGCCGAGACGAGCTTGACCGGCCGCTCCGGTGCCCGTGCCGCTGCACCGGGCCTGGGCCCGGTGGAGGCGGTCGTCATCGCGGTCAGGGGCTTCAGCCTGTCCCAGTTCTCATGCGCAAGGATACCGCCGGCGACAAGGACCGTGACGGCGATCCAGGGCAGCATGCCGCCGCCCTGCTTTGCGCTGCGTGTCCGGCCGGACGGTTTGCGCCGTGCACGGCTGGCCGTTGCTCTGGATTTCGCCAAGTTCGTCTCCCGTCGTCATTTCGACGGCATTATCCCCGGCAATGGTTTCCGAATGGTTGGCATCGCGACAATTTTAGCCATGCTGAAGCGACATCTCAGATGCCTGGCAATCCGATTCACCAGACCGTGCTAGTGGCTTGATAACGAATCGCTATTTTTGAGACATGCGCGCCGCTAATCCTCGGGATGGCCCGCGGCGGCAAAGCCACCGCCCTGGAACACCACGGCCGGATCCAGCGGGTCGTCACTTGCCGCAGCCAGAAGTTCGGCACGCCATGGATTGGTATTGTCCTGCGGCTTCCAGCCGAGAAAACCGGCCTTGCTGTTGTCCCACCACTGCTCGTCATTGGCCGAGGCGCCGTAGATCACCGCATTGCCGAGCCGCGGCGCGTCGAAGGCACAGCCGCAAAGCGACAGCAGATCGCGGGCGCTCAGCCAGGTGGCCAGCATGCGGGTATTGACCGGCTGCGGAAAACACGAGCCGATCCGCACCGACAAGGTTTCCTGGCCGAACTTATCGAAATAGAGGCTGGCCAGATTCTCGCCAAAGCATTTCGACAGGCCGTAGAACGAATCGGGCCGCATCGGCACCGTCGTGTCGATGAACTGGTCGCGTCGGTAATAGCCGATCGTGTGGTTGGAGCTGGCAAACACGATGCGCGGCTGGCCGGCATGGCGGGCGGCCTCGTAAAGATTGTACATCCCGATGATGTTGCCCTGGAGCACCGTGTCGAAGGGTTTTTCGTTGGAAATGCCGCCGAGATGGATGACGCCGTCCACCCCTTGCAGTAGCGCGTGCATGGCGACCGGATCGGCAAGGTCGGCAGCGGCAAATCGCTCATGCCCGGCCAGATCCTCGATCGCCACCCGGTCGGACAGCACCACCGTTTTGGCCAGCCTGTCCAGCATCGGCCGCAAGGCCCTTCCAACGGTCCCTGCAGCCCCCGTCAACAACAGCGTCTTCAGCATTCTCTCTCTCCCCTTGGCCAGCTTCGGAATACGAGATCAAGGTAGCCGGAAACGGGTCTTAGACAAGCGGCGCCTTACAGATCGATCAGATCGAGACTTTCGCCCAGTTCGCGCCGGGCAATATCGACGACGCTGCGCTCATGGGTAAACAGGATCGTCTGGAATGTGTCGCTCGTACCGGCCAGCGCCTTCAGCCCGGACGCGGTGCGCTCGTCGTCAAAGGTCTGAAAGATATCGTCGACGATCAAAGGCGCCGGCTCGTTGCGGGCAGCGTAGTCTTCGAGAAAGGCCAGCCGCAGCGCCAGATAGAGCTGGTCGCCGGTGCCTTCGCTGAGGCCGCCGAGCGGCACCTTTTCGCCGCTATCGCGCTCGGCCTGCAGCTGCAGCTCGTCGCGGTCGTCGTAAAGCTGCACCAGCCGGGCAAAACGTCCGCCGGTCAGCACCGAAAACAGTTCCCCTGCCCGGCGCATGACCGGATCGGCCTGGCGCTCGCGATAGGTTTCCATCGACGAGGACAACAGGCTGGCCGCCAGCTTCAGCACCAGCCATTCGCGCGCCAGATCTCTGGCCTCGGTTTCCGCCGAGAGTTTTTGAAACACCGCCAGTTCGGCGCTGACACCGGTTTCGAGCGCCAGGCGCTCCCGCTGATTATCGGCCAGCCGCACATTCAGATCCGCGAAGCGGCCGAGCTGGGTATGATCGCGGGCCTCCAGCTGCTCGATCTCCAGCTCCGCCGTCACCCGGTCGAAGCCGGCCAGGCCAGTGCGGATCTGCGCTTCGTCGCGGCCGTCGGCCTGGGCCAGGAATCGCGCGCGACTCTCGGCCAGCCGGGATTGCAAGCGCTGACGCTGCTCCAGACGGGTGACCAGATAGTCGAGATCGGTCTGCCCCGGCGCCAGCTTTGCCAGATCGGTAAGCTCGGCTTCTGCTTCCTGCAGGTCAGACCTGGATCGCGCCAGCCGCAGTTCGACCTGCTGCAGCGTTTTTTCCAGCGCGGCACGGCGTTGATCACCGGCATTGGCCGACACGGCCCGCTCGTGCAGCGCTTCCACCGCCGCATCCGGCGCCAGCGGTTTTAGCTCCGGCGCGACCGACGCCACCAGCTCCTGCACGGCCTGTTCGAACGCAGACGTATCGCGCTGCATGCCGCGCACGCGCCGGCGGCGGTTTTCGCGTTCCATCAACATTTCCGGCAGCGATTTCCAGATCTCCAGCGCCGCTTCCGCCATCTCGACGGTTGCGTCCTCGGTGAGGCCGATCGCCAAAGCGGCCGCGGAAAAATCCCGTTCGAACCGATCCGCAAGATCTCGGATCTCGGTTTCCCGCTGCTCCAGCCGGCCAACACTGTCGCGCGCGGAGATCCGCTTTCCCTCGATCGACCGGCTCTCGGTCCAGCGCTCGGCAATCGCCTCGACATGCCGCGCCAGCCCCCGGGCCAGTGCCAGCGACGGCAAGGTGGAGGCGGTCTTGAAGCCGGTCGCATCGGCCAGTGCCACGAGAGCGGGTTGAAGCCGCGCTTCCTTGAGCTTCAGTTCGGCCCATTCGTCGCGCACATCGTTCAGCGTCTCGCGCTGTTTTACCAGACCATCGACCGCCCGGCGCCAGTCGATCATTCGCTCCGGGGTGAGAGCCTTGATGCCGGCCGGCTCGAACAGCTGCCGAAAGGCTTTTTCATCAGCCTCCAGCGCCCGGTCGCTCTCGAAACTTTTGGCACGCGCCGTTTCCAGTTCCGGCTCCATCTGGCCCTGACGCAGGCGCAGCTGGGCATGGCGTGAAACACGGTCGGCGTCAGCAAGCGCCAGATCCGCCAGCCGATCGGGCTCGGCAATCGCGTTCGAAACCGTCTCGGCCTGATCCTTGGTCGGTTTTGGCGCTGCGGCATAGGACTGCCAGATGCCATCGCGCAGGTGACGGGCCTCAGCAATCTGCTCGCGGGTAACAATGGCTCCCTGATGCTGCATGCCTGCAATTTTGCGGGCGATTTCGGAAGCTTCGGCTTCCAGCGCTGCCAGCTGCGTCGCAGCTTCGCGGCTGTCCTCTTGCCTGTCCTCCAATGTGTGTCGGTGCTTGGTGAGGGCAGCAATGTCCGGGAGCGGCGCCGACAGCAGCCGGTCGAGCTTGTCCACGGCCGGCAGCAGCCGGGCTGCAGCCGCCTCCAGATCGCCTTCCAGCCGCTCGACCTGAACCACCACCGAATCCAGCCGCGACAGCTCGGACAGATCCGGCTGCAGCACGGCCAGTTGCTCCTGATAGGGTTTGGGATCAATCAGCCGGCCGCTGGCCACCGTATCCTCCAGCCGCCGCAGCTGGTCGCGGTCCTCGGCCAGCCGCTTGCCGATCTCGGCATGGTCGCGCTTCAGCGCCAGCCCTTCTGTCACCAGCTTGCGCATCCGCGCGAGATCGGCGTCGCTCGGCTGCACCCGTTCGATTTCGGCCGCATCGGAAAGGCCCAGCCGGCGGGCGATCTGCACCAGACGGGCATCGAATTCGTCGATTTCGCCCGACACCCGCGGCATGTCCTTCATTTTCGAGCGATAATCGGCCGTTTCCGCGTAACGCGCCATGATCAGGGCCGCCGCCTCGCGCGTTGCGTCATCGACCGGCGTCGCACTGATGTCGTCGGCAATCCGGTCCATCTCGGCATCGGCGGCCCCAATCGCCAGTTCGACGGCGTCCCGGCGCGCCAAAGCCTGGGCCAGATCCTCGGTGAAAGAGGCCGGCAGCGCCGCCAGGTCGGCGAATTCCAGCAATTGCGCCTGCTCGACATCGATTTCGCGCAACACCGGCTCCAGCGCCTTCAGCGACGACAGCCGATCGAGTTCGCGCTTGGTCTCCTGACGCTCGACCTGCAGCGCCGCCAGTTGCGATTCGATATCGGCCGCATCGGCCAGCAGCCGCTTCCAGTCGGTCGATCGGAGCTCGCTTGTTCGCTCGCTGAGCTTGGCTGCCTCGTGCCGATCCAGCGCCTGGTAGAACGTCCGGTCCTTGGATCTACGCGGCGCGAAGATGAGGTCGGCCTCGCCCTCCAGCGACTGTTTCAGCTGCGTCAGCCCCAACAGCCCGGACGCCGCCGAAAACAGCAGGCTGCCGATCTCGCCGCCGCCCTTCAGCATCGCCGCAGCCCCGAGCCGCAGCCGATCGGAGTTCAGTCCGAAAGCGCGCTCGAACACATCACGGTTGAGGCTGCCGAGGAAGGCGGCGAGCGCATCTTCCGACAGCGCCGTTTCCGCGGCATCGGCTGACAACAGAGTATTCTTGCGCCCACGACGACGGCGGAACGACAGGCTGTTGCCGCTGCGGCCGACAATTTCGGCGCCAACGCGCAGCGTGTTGGCATCGTGCAAAAAACTGTATTCGGCAGCACTCGGAAAGCCGAACATCAGATCGGAAATCGCCGCCAGCGCCGAGGATTTTCCGGCTTCGTTGGGGCCGTAGATCACATGCAGGCGCGCGTCCGGGCGAAAGTTCAGCGTGCGATCGGTGAGTGCGCCGTAGCGCAAGATATCCAGGCGGGAAAAGCGCATCGGTCAGTTCGTCCTTCCGGCACGGGCGAGCAACAGGTCGCGGGCTTCCGCCAGCAGCACGGCCAGATCGTCCCCCAGCGGCTGCTCGCCGGCGGCCAGGCCGCCCGGGAGGCGGGCGACGATTTCGGAGAAACGCGCCTGCGCCTCTTCCATTGCGGCCGGCGACAGGTTTTCACTGGCAGGAATCAATGCGTCCAGATCCAGTCCCGCTCCGGTCAGTCCGCCAGCGCCGGTGCGGGTGACAGGCGCCTCCAGCCGCAGCTCCAGCTTTTCCAGCCAGATATCGGCATGTGCCCGGTGGCAGGCGGCCTGAACCTCGTCGTGAAAATCCTGGCGGCGGGCGATAATGTCGTTGCGCGCACGGTTTTGGCCGGAGAGACGGATGCGCAGCGCCAGCACGCGCTCTTCCATCGTTTCCGTGATCGGCTCGACAGCCTGCTCGATCCTGCGCAGAATGGCGGCACGATCGTCGTCAACCTCGACCAGCACGCTGACCTCGCCAAACCGCGCCTCGTCGACGATCATCCGCTCGTGGGTGACGACGCCATCCTCGACGCTGACCAACAGCGCGCCCTTGGCGCCGCACTCGCGAATACTGCGACCCTGAAGATTGCCGGGAAACAGGATCGCCGGGTTTTCGCCGAGCAGCTCGTATTCGTGCACATGCCCCAGCGCCCAGTAATCATAGCCGCGCGAGCGCAAATCCTCGAGCGAGCATGGCGCATAATTGGCATGCGGCTCGCGGCCGGTGAGCGACGTATGCAGCACGCCGATATTGAACCAGCCAGGGATCGATGCAGGATAGGTCAGCGCCAGATTGTCGGTGGCCGAGCGGTCGGCAAAGCCCTGGCCGTGCAGGGCCACTTTCAGCGCATCGAGTTTAAATGTGCTGGGCTTACTGGTGGAAAATTCCAAAACGTTCTTCGGCAAAGTAATGGTCTTGGTGATCACGCTCTCGGCGTCATGGTTGCCTTTCAGCAAAAACACCGGAATGCCGGCGCGCTCCAGCCGGGCGATCTCGCGGTTGAAGAACAGGCCGATCTTGTTGTCCTTCCAGTCGCCATCATAGACGTCGCCCGCGACGATGAAGAAATCCGCCCTGGCCTCGATCGTCCGGGTCACCAGCGTCGAAAAGGCCTTGCGGCTGGCCTCGACAAAAATTCCGGCGATCGATGCTCCCTTCAGTGCCAGTCCCTGAAACGGACTGCCCAGATGCAGATCGGCGGCGTGGACGAAGCGGAAGGATGACATCGGCCCTCTTTGGATTCGCGGACAAGCAAGTTACCCTATTTAGGCAAATGCATGGGCTGGCGATAGACGCAATGCGCCTCATCCACGCCAATTGCCCCTGCCGGTGGAACAACGGTCCTGCGCGCAACTTGTCTCCCGCCGGCCCTGTCGATAGGAATGACCGGCATATTTTTCGGGAGGATATTTTATGCGCACACATGCATTTGGAAAGACACCATTCATCGTCAGCGATATCGGCTTTGGCGCCTGGCAGATCGGCGGATCCTGGGGTGACGTCAGCGAGGCCGATGGCCGCGCCGCCCTGAATGCCGCGCTCGACGCCGGCATCACCTTTGTTGATACCGCCGACGTCTATGGCGACGGGCGCTCGGAAAAGATCATCGCCGATGTGTTGAAATCGCGCGGCGGCACCCGGCCGATGGTGGCCACCAAGGCCGGCCGCCGGCTGAACCCGCATGTGGCCGAGGGCTATACGCGCGCCAATCTCGAATCATTCGTCGATCGCAGCCTGACGAATCTGGGCGTCGACAGCCTCGACCTGGTGCAGTTGCACTGCCCGCCGACCGAGGTTTTCTATCGTCCCGAAACCTTCGAGGCGCTCGACGGCCTGCAGCAGTCCGGCAAGATCAAGGGGTATGGCGTCAGCGTCGAAAAGGTCGAGGAGGCCTTGAAGGCGATCGAGTTTCCGGGCGTCGTCAGCATCCAGATCATCTACAATCTGTTTCGCCAGCGCCCGGCGGACCTGTTCTTTCAGGAAGCGCGGCGCAGGAATATTGCTGTAATTGCCCGCGTGCCTCTGGCCAGCGGCTTGCTGTCGGGGAAAATCACCGGCGACACGCATTTTGCCAGCGACGATCATCGCCAGTTCAACCGCAACGGCGAAGCTTTCGATGTCGGCGAAACTTTTGCCGGCGTGCCGTTCGAGGTCGGCCTGCAGGCGGTGGAGGAGATTCGGACGCTTCTGCCGGAAGGCACCGCGATGGCCGCCTTCGCGCTGCGCTGGATTTTGATGAGCGAGGCGGTAACCGTCGTCATCCCCGGCGCCCGCAATGCGGCGCAGGCGCAAGGCAATGCGGCGGCGTCGGATCTTGCATCGCTATCCGCGGAGGTGATGGCAGCAGCCCGCGACGTCTACACAAGGCTGATCGCCCCGCATGTGCACCAGCGCTGGTAGCAGCCTGGGTCGGCTGGCCTAGCGGGCGAACCGTTTTGCCCCCGCGACGCAGCCGACCACCGCCACGGTGACGACCAGCATGATCGGGCTCACCTGCTCATGCAACAGGGTGGCGGCGAGCGCCAGGCCGAAGAAGGGTTGAAGCAACTGCAACTGCCCGACCGCGGCAATTCCGCCCTGCGCCAACCCACGATACCAGAAGATGAAGCCGATCAGCATGCTGAACAGCGAGACGTAGCCAAGCCCGAGCCATGCGGGCTGGCCGATCATGGCAAAAGACGGCGGCTGCATAGCCAGTGCCAGACACAGCATCACCGGCAGCGCCAGCACCAGCGCCCAGCAGATCACCTGCCAGCCGCCCAGCGTACGCGACAGTTTGGCACCCTCGGCATAGCCGAGGCCACAAACGACGATCGCCGCCAGCATCAGCAGATCACCGACCGGCGATGCCGCAATCCCCTGCGACAGCGCAAAACCCGCCACCAGCGCGCTGCCGATGCAGGAAAAGATCCAGAAGGCCGGCCGCGGCTGCTCGCCGCCGCGTAAAACACCAAAGATCGCGGTCGACAGCGGCAGCAGTCCGATGAAAACCACCGAATGGGCCGAAGTCACGTGCTTCAGCGCCAGCGCCGTCAGCAGCGGAAAGCCGACGACGACGCCGAGCGCGATGATCACCAGCGAAACGAGATCGCCGCGCGTCGGCCATTTCTGGCGAAACAGCAGCAGCAGCGCCAGTCCCAGCAATCCGGCGATCGCCGCCCGCGCGACCGTCAGGAACACCGGATCGAAATCCATCACCGCCGCCCGCGTTGCCGGCAGCGAGCCGCTGAAGATCAGCATGCCCACAAATCCGTTGATCCATCCGTCCGTCGTCTTGTCCATGCCAGTCTCCTTCAATGCAATCTCTATCGTTCGAAAGCGCCTAGCATCGCCAGAGACGATACAGTACAATTCCTAGAAACTGTCATGGCCGGGAAACCAGTACGGATGAATGAAAGAGTTGTGATCGAGCCGCAGGCGGATAGTCGGATCGGCATCGTCATGGCGGCGATCCGACAGAAGATTGGTGCACGCAACCTGACGCCGGGCGCTAGGCTGCCGTCGATCCGCGCGTTTGCTACGGCAATGCGGGTATCGAAATCAACCGTGGTCGAGGCCTATGAGCGGCTGACGGCCGAGGGCATCATCCGGGCGCGCGCCGGATCCGGTTATTATGTCTCGGCACCGCTGGCGCCTCTGTCACTGGCGGATATTGGTCCCAAGCTCGACAGTGCGATTGATCCGCTGTGGATCTCGCGGCAGTCGCTGAATGCCGGCGACGCCATGCTGAAACCGGGTTGCGGCTGGCTGCCGGCCGAT
>Ga0247730_1001023_pt1 | contig 16764 bp, 17 predicted proteins | sample UWRJL073202C2_FD_180959 | JGI IMG/M metagenome (GOLD analysis project Ga0247730, IMG submission 180959) | Plant litter microbial communities from Arlington Agricultural Research Station in Wisconsin, United States - UWRJ-L073-202C-2 | ecosystem: Environmental > Terrestrial > Plant litter >... | reverse complement strand
CAGCGGATGTGAGCAGCTACTCTTTTGAAAAGGCCGTGGCCGAACTCGAAAGCATTGTCGCGCGTCTGGAACGCGGCGACGTGGCGCTCGACGAATCCATCGGCATTTACGAGCGCGGCGAGGCGCTCAAGAAGCACTGCGAGACACTGCTGGCCGCCGCCGAAAACCGCATTGAGAAAATCCGGCTTGATCGTGCCGGCAAGCCGGTCGGCGTCGAGCCGCTCGACGGCGAATAGTTTTTCGCGATTGGCGGGAGCTGGGCATGCCGTTAATCCTGGCCATTGCCACCGCTAGCCCAGCCGCCGGGCTTTACCGAGGTATTGGGACCTGTACGTTCAGCGCGCCATTGAGGCATCCAACGCTTGCGCAAAGGCGATATGATTGCCGTCCGGGTCGGTGATCATCACGGTTTTCACCAAGGGATTGTCGGTGGTCTGGCGCGTATCGATGCCGAGCGCGGTCAACCGGCGAACCTCTTCGTCCCGGTCCGTGACGGCAAGCGTAAACGAGCCATGCCCTGCTCGTTCCGGCAACTCGTAAACCTGCAGCCAGCCGCCGCCGGCAAATTTCCATTCCAGCAGTTCATGCATGGGCATCGAATCCGGCGCCCGGCCCAAAACCTCCCGGTACCATTCGCCCGCCGCCATCAGATTCTTGACCGCAACACTGGCCAGCACATTGTTGATTGCCATCACGGGCTCCTATCCGCCATTAAAAGCCGCCTGAAGAAACGCCAGATCGAGCTTCTTCATACCGAGCATCGCATCCATCGCGCGGCCGGCGGCCTCGCGGTCCGGGTCGGCGATCATCTCCTTCAGCGCCCTCGGCGTGATCTGCCAGTTGACGCCAAAACGGTCCTTGATCCAGCCGCACTCGATTTCCTCGCCGCCCTCCAGCAGCGCCTCCCACAACCGATCGATCTCGGCCTGGCTGTCACAGTCGATCGCGATCGACATGGCAAAAGTATGCTCCATCGGCTCGAAGCCGTTAAGGCCGAAGAAGTTCTGACCGGCGAGCGTGAACTCGACGATCAGCACGCTGCCGGCTCTGGCATTGCGGTTGCTGACCGGATAGCGGGTGATTTTGCCGACATGGCTGTCGGGAACCAGCGACACGTAGAAATTGGCCGCCTCCTCGGCGGCATCCACATACCACAGGCAAGTGGAACTGCGCATATCAGACCTCCTCCCAAAGATCGAAAACGCATTATTTGCCGGCCGGCGCCGTACGTCAAGTGACACGCGGCGCGCGGCAAACTGCTGTTGCATGCCGCGGCTGGCCTCCCTCTCGACCTTGTTTTGTAGCGGGTGTATACTATCGCCGTGACCAAGGATCGCATCCTCGACCAGCTTCGGCAGCACCAGGCGGAACTGCAATCCGCCGGGGTGGAAAAGCTGTCGCTGTTCGGATCGGTGGCGCGCGGCGATGACGGGCCGGATTCGGATGTGGATGTAGTGGTGACGCTGACAGAGGAGATTATGCGCTCCGGCTTTGGATACATCAGTTCGATCAGTCGCCTGCGGGAACGCATTGAGGAGATCACCGGGAAGTCCGTCGATATCGTTTCCGAACCCATTGAAAAGGAAAGCCTGCGACGCAGCATTGAAAGGGATCGAGCCATTGCCTTCTAAACGCCCTCTGACGCGTTTGCGGGACATTGCGGACAATATTCGCCGAATTGCGTCCTATACTGAAGACTATGATTTTGCGCGTTTTGTCGCCAATCCGATGACCCGTGATGCCGCGGAGCGTTGTCTGTCGCGGATTTCCGAGGCCGGTACCAGGCTTGGGACCCTCGCCGAAGAGATTTTGCCTGCGCATGATTGGCGAGGCATTCGTGACATCGGAAATATGCTTCGTCACCAATACGAAGGAGTCAATCTTGACACAATCTGGGCAATTTTAACCCAAAAACTCCCGCCCCTGCTTGCCGACGTCACCGTAATCCTCGCCCGCTATCCATCGGATGACGAGGACATGACGCACCCGCTCTGACTACAGCGCAATCACCGTGCGGATCTCGTCATAGCTGGTGCGCAACCCGGCATCATCGAGTTCCAGCAGGCCGGCACGGTCGAGCAGTTCGACATCCTCGTGCACCTCGCGATAGCTGCGGCGCAGGCTTTTGGCCAGGGCTGCGATATTGGCTTCGGGCTGATGGTGCAGGTGGCGCAGCAGATCGAGGCGTTCGGTGGTCATCATGCTGGAAAAGGCTTCCCAGTTGACGAAGGTCAGATGGCCTTCGGCAACCGCGGCCCCTTGCCCGGACAGTTTCCAGGCCTCGCTGACGCGCTTGGCCATGTCGTTGAAAGAGCCGCCGATATGGACTGTCAGTTCCTTGGTCATGTCGCTCTCCTTTTGCCCGCCCCGTCTTTTTCATTCCCACGTCTGTTAGGTACGTTTCCGTACATGACTAAAATATGACATTGGATGGCTTGCGACGTCAACTGCCGCCAGCCTTATCTTTCTGACGGCATTGTTCGCCGAGCGGCGACAGTACGTCCCCACCTTTGCGCCTGTCCGGCGCGGCCCAATCGGAATAGGTTGAGCCAACAGACCCGATTGCAGGAGACTTGTCATGTCCTTTTTTCCCGGAACCGATCCGGCCGCCGGTGACGCGTTTGCATCCGATGCGATCGCTCAGTTGATCATCCCGCGGTCCAGCGATATCGGCGGCTTTGCCGTGCGTCGCGCGCTGCCGACCGCACGGCGGCGGCTGGTCGGGCCGTTCATCTTCTTCGACCGGATGGGGCCGGCGATTCTCAAACCCGGCGACGCGCTCGACGTCAAGCCACACCCGCATATCGGGCTGTCGACCGTCACCTATCTGTTCGACGGCGAGATCGGCCACCGCGACAGTCTGGGAACCGAAAAGATCATTCGGCCCGGCGACATCAACCTGATGACCGCCGGCCGCGGCATCGTCCATTCCGAGCGCACCCCGGAAAACCTGCGCGGCCACCCACTGTCGATCTCCGGCCTGCAGACGTGGCTGGCGCTGCCGGACGACAAGGAAGAGATCGCCCCGAGTTTTTCGCACACCGAACGAGACCTGATGCCAACGATCGACGGCGACGGCGTTGTTGGCCGCGTCGTCATCGGCGCCCTTGAAGGTCTGGTGTCGCCGGTCTCGGTGTTTTCCGACACGCTTTATGTCGATCTGGCGCTGCAGCCGGGTAAAAAATTTCCGTTTGCAGCCGCGCATGAGGAGCGGGCGCTGTACCTGCTGTCCGGCGAATTGCTGGTGGCCGGCGACAGGTTTGCAGCCGATCAGTTGCTGGTGTTTCGTGCTGGGGACGAAATCACGCTTCAGGCTGGCGAACAAGGCTGTCACATGATGCTGTTCGGCGGCGCAGCGCTGTCGTCCAAGCGTTACATCTGGTGGAATTTCGTTTCCTCCTCGAAAGAACGCATCGAGATGGCCAAGGAAGAATGGCGCACCGGCCGGTTCGACATCGTTCCCGGCGACGAAGAGGAGTTTGTGCCTTTGCCCGGCGGCTGATTTTCTATAGAAGTCAAATGAATGCGGACTTGAATTTGCCGGCCTTTGGAGCGACTTACCATCGGAGACAGGCGTCAGGCACGCTTGAGACATGCAAAAGAGGCCGAAGCCCGTGACATCACTGCCAAAGACGCCGCTGCTCGATCAGGTCCATATTCCTGCCGACCTCAAGAATATCGAGGATCGCGACCTGCCGCAGCTGGCGCGCGAAGTGCGCGACGAGATGATCGATGCGGTCTCCTTGGCCGGCGGCCATCTGGGCGCAGGGCTCGGCGTGGTCGAACTGACGATCGCCATCCACAAGGTGTTCAACACCCCGGACGACCGGCTGATCTTTGACGTCGGCCACCAGTGTTACCCCCACAAGATTTTGACTGGCCGTCGCGACCGGATCCGCACGCTGCGCCAGGAACACGGCCTGTCCGGTTTTACCCGCCGCGCCGAAAGCGAATACGACCCGTTTGGCGCCGCCCATTCCTCGACCTCGATCTCGGCCGGCCTCGGCATGGCGGTGGCCGCCGACCTCTCCGGTTCCGACCGCAAAGTGATCGCGGTGATTGGCGACGGCTCGATGTCGGCCGGCATGGCCTATGAGGCGCTCAACAATGCCGGCGCGCTTGATGCCCGGCTGATCGTGATCCTCAACGACAACGATATGTCGATCGCCCCGCCGACCGGCGCCATGAGCGCCTATCTGGCCCGCCTCGCCTCCGGCCGCACCTATATGGGTTTTAGAGACCTCGGCAAGAAGCTGACCGCCTATCTTGGCAAGACAGTTGATCGGGCGATCACGCGTGCCGTCGAACACGCCCGTGGCTATGTCACCGGTGGCACGATGTTCGAGGAACTTGGTTTCTATCATATCGGCCCGATCGACGGCCATTCCTTCGACCACCTGCTGCCGGTGCTGCGCAATGTCCGCGACAATGGCCGCGGCCCGGTGCTGATCCATGTGGTCACGCAGAAGGGCAAAGGCTATGCGCCAGCCGAAGCTGCCGCCGACAAGTATCATGCGGTTGCCAAATTCGACGTCATCACCGGCGCCCAGGCCAAGGCCAAGCCGAATGCGCCGGCCTATACCAATGTGTTTGCCGAAGCGCTGATCCAGGAAGCCGAACTCGACGAAAAGATCGTCGGCATCACCGCCGCCATGCCGAGCGGCACCGGGCTCGACAAACTGGCGGAGCTGTTTCCGACCCGCACGTTTGACGTCGGAATTGCCGAGCAGCATGCGGTGACCTTTGCCGCGGGCCTTGCCGCAGAAGGCTACAAACCTTTCTGCGCGCTGTACTCGACCTTCCTGCAGCGCGGCTATGACCAGGTGGTGCACGATGTCGCCATCCAGGGTCTGCCGGTGCGCTTTGCTATCGACCGTGCCGGTTTCGTCGGCGCAGACGGCCCGACCCATGCCGGCTCTTTCGATACCACGTTCCTGGCCACCCTGCCCGGCATGGTGGTGATGGCCGCCGCCGACGAGGCCGAACTGAAGCATATGGTGCGCACGGCGGCTGCCTATGACGCCGGCCCGATCTCGTTCCGCTATCCCCGCGGCGAAGGGGTTGGCGTCGAGATGCCGGAGCGCGGCGAAATTCTCGAAATCGGCAAGGGCCGTGTGATGAAGCAAGGCACGAAAGTGGCACTGCTGTCGTTCGGCACGCGTCTGGCGGAGTGCCTGCTGGCGGCGGAAGACCTGGATGCTGCCGGCCTGTCGACCACCGTCGTCGATGCCCGCTTTGCCAAACCGCTCGACCATGACCTGATCCGCCAGCTTGCCACCAACCACGAGGTGCTGATCACCGTCGAGGAAGGCGCCGTCGGCGGCTTCGGCAGCCATGTGGTGCAGTTTCTGGCGACCGAAGGCTTGTTGGATCACGGCCTGAAGGTGCGCTGCAAGGTTCTGCCGGATACCTGGGTCGAGCAGGCCAAGCCCGAGGTGATGTACGCCAATGCCGGGCTGGACCGCGCCGGAATCGTGACGACGGTGTTTCAGGCGCTTGGGCAGAAGCAGGTGGATGTCGGGGCGGCGGTTTAGAGCTGCCGCCGGAGGATCTATTCTGCCTCTGGCTTGATCCCGTCCCGATACAGCACCATCCCAGCGTGATACAGCACGCCGTCGATAAAATCGCCATCGGCGGTAAAGCCGGTGTCGTCCCAGTATTCGATGTGATCGCCGACAACCTCATAGCGGCCCTGATAGGCGCTTTCGCGCTTGCCGCGCGCTTCGTCGTAGCGGTTGCCTGGCAGCAGGTTATGGCGGATGTGTCCGTCTTCGGTGATCCACATGCCGACATAGGGATGGGTTTGCATGGTTTGGGCCTCCCCGGCCAAAATTGACGATGCTGAGACTGCGCCGCCCATCAGGGCGACGCAGGCGACGATCAACAGCCTGCGCATCACATCACGGCGCTGGCGGTCGGGCGGACGACGATCTCGCTGGTATCGACGTCTTCCGGCTGCTCGATCACATGGCGGATGGCGCGGGCGATGGCATCGGGTTTCAGCGCAATGCTGCGGAAGGCGACCATGGCTTGCGCCGCCACCGGGTCGGTAATGGTGTCGGCCAGTTCGGATTCGACCACGCCGGGATAGACGCAGGTGACGCGCAGTTTGCTGTTTTCCTGGCGCAAACCATCGGAAATCGCCCGCACGGCATATTTCGTGGCGCAGTAGACCGCAGCGGTCGGCGACACGGCAAGACCGCCGATCGACGAGACATTGATGATCTGGCCGGTTTCCTGGCTGTTCATCACCGGCAGCACGGCGGCGATGCCATAGAGCACGCCCTTGATGTTGACGTCGATCATCCGATCCCATTCCTCGACCTTCAGCGAAGCCATCAGCGACAGCGGCATCAGGCCGGCATTATTGACCAGCACGTCGACCCGGCCGTATTCCGCGATCGCCGCCTGCGCGAAAGCGTCCATGTCGGATCGCGACGTCACGTCCAGAGCGCGGACCAGCACCGTGCCGCCCTTGGCCTTGATCTCGTTGCTGAGCGCCTCCAGCCGCTCGGTGCGGCGGGCGCCGATCACCACGCGGGCGCCGGCGGCAGCCAGTTCCAGCGCGACGGCAGCGCCGATGCCGCTGCTGGCACCAGTGATCATTACGACCTTATCCTTGATACCCGTCATGTCATTCTCCTCATTTTCAACGCAGGCAAAACGCCTGCTTTCCATGCTGTCAAAATGAACGGTCCGGCGCCGGTGCGGTAGAAAGCTTCTCCAAAACTCTTGCACGATCCTCCGAAAACCTTTCCGGCACGCTTGGCAAAGGCTGCGGAAACAGACAAGCTGAGAGCATGGAAAAGATTGCTGACCTCGCTGCCTTGATCGATCGGCACACGCCGCGGGACGGAAGTTTTGATACCGCCCTGCCGCGCGTCGGGCTGATCCGATCGTCCTCACAAACCGAGCCGCTGCACACGCTCTACAAGCCATCCTGTTGCATCAGTGCCCAGGGCCGCAAGCGGGCGGTGATCGGCGATGCGGTGCATGTCTATGACCCCGCCCATTACCTGGTCGTCGGCGTCGACCTGCCGGTGATAGGTGCCGTGATCGAGGCGAGCGTCGAACATCCGTATTTGTGTTTCCGGCTGGAATTCGATCGGGGGCTGCTGGCCGAGATGATCCACGAAACGCCGCGGCGCGACGATGGCTTCACCGCTGCAAAGGTCAGCCCGATGACGCCGCAGCTGATCGACGCGGCGATCCGGATATTGATGCTGCTGGATGCCCCGGAGGATGCAACGGTGCTCGCACCACTGGTGGAGCGGGAGATTCTGCACCGGCTGATCACCGGGCCGCAGGGCGGGATGATGCGGCAGATCGCCCATGGTGAGAGCCGGCTCAACCAGATCGGCCGGGCCGTCGACTATGTCTGCCGCAATTTCGGCGAACGCTTTGCGATCGACGATCTGGCCGGCATTGCCGGCATGAGCGCCTCGTCCTTCTATGAGCATTTTCGCGCGGTGACGGCGATGAGCCCGCTGCAGTTCCGCACCCAGATCCGCCTGCAGGAGGCGCGCCGGCTGATGATTGTCGAGGGCATGACGGCCGCCGAAGCCGGGTTCCGCGTCGGGTATGACAGCCCGTCGCAGTTCAACCGCGATTATGTCCGCATCCACCAGGCGACGCCGCACCGGGATGTGGCGCGGATGCGCAGTGAGGGTGTCAGCGCCTGAGAACCTGAGAGCCTCAGCCGGCTATCCTTATGCGAAGGCAGTTATGCGATACAAAAAAGGCGCGACACCTGCGTGCCGCGCTTTCTGTCGTCAGATCAATTCAGACCGCTAACCGATCAGAATTCGCTCCAGCTCGGTTCTTCCTTGGTGGCCACGGCGGCACCGCCGCGCCCGCCAAAAGCGCGGGCGACCTTGTTGCCGAGAGCACGGGCCGGCGATGGTGCCGGGCGGGCGTTGTTGGCAGCAACCGCGACCGGTGCACGGCGGGCATTGCCGATGTTGAACTGGCCGAGCAGCTCGTTCAACGCCGCGGCTTCACGGGCGAGCGCATGGCTGGCGGCCGTCTGTTCCTCGACCATCGCGGCGTTCTGCTGCGTGCCCTGGTCCATGGTGTTGACGGCGGTGTTGATCTCCTGCAGGCCGGTGGCCTGTTCGCGCGAGGCGGTGACGATGGCGGCGACGTGCTGGTTGATCTCCTGGACTTCGCCGACAATCAGTTCCAGCGCCTTGCCGGTTTCGCCGACCAGCGAGACGCCGGTCTGGACCTGCTTGCCGGAGGTGGTGATCAGAGCCTTGATCTCCTTGGCGGCGTTGGCCGAGCGCTGCGCGAGTTCGCGGACTTCCTGGGCGACGACGGCAAAGCCCTTGCCGGCTTCACCGGCACGCGCCGCTTCGACGCCGGCGTTCAGTGCCAAGAGGTTGGTCTGGAAGGCGATATCGTCAATGACGCCGATGATATTGGAAATTTCACCGGATGACTTTTCAATCGCATGCATGGCGGTGACCGCGTTGCGCACCACTTCGCCGGACTTTTCGGCACCGATGCGGGTGCGTTCGACCAGGCGGCCGGCTTCTTCGGCACCGCGGGCGGAGTCACGCACGGTGGTGGTGACTTCCTCAAGCGCTGCGGCGGTCTGTTCGACCGAAGCGGCCTGCTGTTCGGTGCGGCGGGCCAGATCGTCGGCGGCCGAGCGGATTTCGCCGGCACCGGAATTGATCGCCGCGGCATTGTCGCCGACCGATTGCAGGGCAACCTGCAGCTTTTCCAGCGAGTAGTTGAAGTCTTCGCGCAGGCCATCGAGGTGCGGCGCGAACGGGGTGGCGATACGGTGGGCGACGTCGCCATCCGACAGGCTGGCCAGACCGGCTGCGAGCGCATCGACGGCGAAGCGGATGTCGGCGTCTTCGCGGGTCTTCTGCTCGTCGGCGCGGCGGCGCTCGGCTTCGTTCTCGGCGCGCATCTCTTCGGTTTCACCGGCCAGACGCAGCTTTTCGATCGCGGCGTTCTTGAACACCAGCACGGCCTGGGCCATCTGGCCGACTTCGTCCTTGCGGTCGAGCGCCGGGACTTCGACGGAATTGTCGCCACCGGCCAGGCGATCCATGGCGGACGTCATGCCGACGATCGGCTTGACGATCGAGCGCGACAGCGCCCAGATCAGCAGCGAAGCGACGATGGCAGCCGTCAGACCGCCGCCCAGCAGCGCCAGCTGCAGGTTCATATGCGAGGCGCTCTGGGCCTTGATATTGGCTTCCGACAGGATATCGACCTGCTCCTTGATCTTCGCGGCGGCGCCGCGGAAGACGTCGAGCTGGCCCTTGGAGGTGTTGCGGCCGATTTCGATCACTTCGGAGATTGGCGCGTCAGTGTTCTTGCGGGCGGCCAGCTGCGGCTCGGTCAGCTCCTTGTGGAACACGGCGGCGGCGGTCTGCATGGCGTCGAGCGAGGCCAGGATGTCCGGGTTGTTGGCGGCAAAACCACCGGCTTCGGCCAGACGCTGCAGCATGATCTCGCGGTTGGCGAACACGTCCTTGTAAGTGCTGTCGCTCTTGAACAACAGGAAGCCACGCTGATTGACTGCCTGTTCGAGCATCGCGGCCTTGGCGGCGTCGACGGACTGCATGATGCGCTGGGTATTGACCTGCGCGGCCGACATTTCGCGGGCCTGGACGGAACGGTAGTAGACGACGCCGGAGGCGATCAGGCAGACGCTCATCAATGTAATGAAGGTAATACACAGTTTTCGGATCAAAGACATGTTTTTCAAGGACATAAAGAAACTCCTGATGCAGCCAGAGGACAGCACGCGGCAGCGTCGCAAGACGCGCGGCAGCTGAACGTTTTGATGGTGACATTTACTGACGCTGCAAAGAGACGCATGCCGTCATGGCAGGTCCGGGTCCGGCGTGACGCCAGCCTCTGCGATCTACAACCTGAATAGGCCGGAAGGATTGATTTTCACTTAAAATTATTGCGCCGCACCCGCCAGAGCCCCTGTCCAACAGGCGATAGAGACGGAAAACGCAATAGTTGCAATGAGATAAAATTATTCGCCGGCATTTAAAATGAGAATGTCGAGATCGCTTGCGGGAGAAAAGCCCTCGGCCTTCATCTGAAATGTAGTCGGACCGATCTTCTTGACGTCCTTGCCGCAGAAGCTGATGAAATTTTTCGGGCTGCCCTTGTCCACCGTCAGGGTGAAGCGGCCGATGCCGCCGTTCCAGTTGGCGCCGGTGGTCAGGATGTAGGAAATCCAGCTTTCGGTGTAGTTCGGACCTGTGCCGGCTGTTGCGGCCTTTTCCAGCTTGGCCGCGGTCTTGAGGAAATCATCGTCGGTGCAATAACGCTGGCGATAGGTGGCGGCCGTCTCGGTCGGCTTGCCATCGGCAATAAAAGTCATGGCCACCGTGCCGCCGACGCTCGGCTTGTAGCGATGGCTGACTTTGACCCGCTGCCCGGCCGGGAATTTGGTGGTCCACCAGTAGACGGAGTGCAGCGTCCACATCGGTGTCAGATCGTTCTGCCAGCCCTTGCCGGCGTCGTAGCTGTCGACATAGACGAGGCCGCGCGACAGCCATTGTTTCTGCATTGCCTCCGGCAGGTCTTTGAGCGCAGCAATGGTCTTTTCGCTGAACGGCATCATCGGCACTTTGGCGGCGAGCAAAGCGTCGGTCCAGTCGACGCCGGTGGCACTGACCCGCTGCTGCAGGGTCGGGGCGATCGGCTTGCCATCCTGGGTCACGGAAAAGCCGAGAAAATTGTCGCTTTCGCGGTCGTCCAGCGCCATGTCGCCATCGGGACTGCCGGTGATATCCGGCATAGGAAAGGCGACGACGCCCTCGACGTCCTTGTCGGAGGTGTTGTGGAAGACATAATCGACCCGCACCTCGGTCGGCGAGATGAACAGGTCCTCCTGCTCCATGGCGATATCCGGCGAGTGGAGATAGGACAGGCCGCCGGTCTTCATTTCCGCCATGGTGTCATTGGCCAGCGTGGGGCCAGCGAGCAGCAGGGCCAGCAGTAGTGAAACAGACGCGTTCTTCATTGTCATTGTCCCCGATGACCGTGCCCTGTGCACCATGCGCTGGAGCATAGCGGCCGCCAGCGGCGATAGGAAGATGTGCCCCTTAATGGTTCAGCCATCCCCGAAAGCCGAAAGCTCGGCCGGCAATTCGTCCAACGCCGTACCGACCATCGGCCCCAGAACCAACAAAAAGCTTGCAACTCCGGCCTTTGGCGGTCATTGACACGGGATGTCCACAGCTCCCGAAAATCAGCGTCTTGATACGCTTCTCGTTTCACGCGACCTCGTCGCCAGCCGCTCGCGCGCCCGCGACGCCATTTCGCGCGGCACCGTCACCGTCAACGGCAAGGTCGTCACCAAGCCGAGCCTGACCTTTGCGGCTGACGCCGTGCTGACCATCGACGATCCCGCCCAGGACTATGTGTCCCGCGCAGCGCTGAAGCTTGCCGCAGCGCTCGATCATTTCGCGCTCGATCCGACCGGCCACGACTGTCTCGATATCGGCGCTTCGACCGGCGGCTTCACCGAAGTGCTGCTGATGCGCGGTGCAGAACATGTGACGTCGATCGACGTCGGCCACGGCCAGATGCATCCGCGCCTGCTTGCCGATCCACGCGTCACCAATATCGAGGGCTTAAACGCCCGCAACCTGATCGCCGAGGATTACGACGACCGGGAGATCACCTTCATCGTCTCCGACGTCTCCTTCATCACCCTGAAGCTGGCGCTTGCCCCGGCCCTGGATCTGGCCGAACCCGGCGCGCAATGCGTGCTGCTGGTCAAGCCGCAGTTCGAGGCCGGCCGCGAGGCGATCAGCAAGGCAGGCCTGTTGAAAGATCCGGAAACGGCGCCCGCCGTGGCGGCCGAGCTGGAGCGCTGGCTGGTGGAAGATATGGGCTGGACAAGCCTCGGCATGATCCCCTCGCCGCTCGTCGGTGGCGACGGCAACCAGGAATTCCTGCTGGCGGGGAAAAAGCCATGAGCGCCGAAACAGTTATCATCCAGACGCTCGGCGCCCAGGGCGACGGCATCGTGCATGTTGCCGACGGCCCGATCTATGTGCCCTTCGCGCTGCCCGGCGAAACCATCGCCATTGCCCGGGTGAAGAGCCAGGGCACGATCATGGCGATCACCAACGCTTCGCCTGACCGCATCGAGCCAGCCTGTCGCCATTTTGGCCCGGATGGGCTGAACGGTACCTGCGGCGGCTGCACACTGCAGCATCTGGCCGACGATCCCTACCGCGCCTTCAAGCGGCAGCTGGTGATCGATGCGTTGAAATCCAAGGGTTTGACGCCCGAGGTCGGTGAGGTGATTGCCGCCCATCCCGGCGAACGCCGCCGCGTCGTGCTGACCGCCCGCAAGACGGAAAAAGAACTGCTGCTCGGCTACAACCAGGCCGAAAGCCATCACATCGTCTCGATCGTCGAATGTCCCATCGCCTCTCCGGGGATCGTCGGAAAGCTCGACAGTATCCGCACCGTCGGTCAGGCGATGGCGATCAATGCAGAGCCGTTCCGCATGGCCGTACTGGAAACGTCCGAAGGGCTGGATATCGCCGTCGACGGCATCAAGGCCTTATCCGACCAGCAGCGCCGCAAGGCGATCGAAACCGCACTGAACGAGCGCAGCGTCGCGCGCGTGTCGCTGAACGGCGAAGTGATGATCGAGCGCGTGCGCCCGACCATCCAGTTTGGCGGCGTCACGGTCTCGACACCGCCGGGCATGTTCACCCAGGCGACCAAGCCGGCGGAAGATGCCATGGCGGCGCTGGTGATTGCTGCCGTCGGCAAGGCCAAGCGCGTGATCGACCTGTTTGCAGGCTCCGGCACGTTCTCGCTGCAGCTGGCCCGCAAGTCGCGGGTGCATGCAGTGGAAGGCGAAGCCAAGCCGGTTGCGGCTCTCGATCATGCTGCCCGCAACACGCAAGGCCTGAAGCCGGTGACGGTCGAACGCCGCGATCTCTACCGTCGGCCGATGATGAAACAGGAGCTGAAGGTTTATGACGCTGTTGTCTTCGACCCACCGCGGGCCGGCGCCGAAGTGCAGTGCAAGGAAATCGTACTGTCGGGCGTGAAAAAAATCGTTGCCGTCAGCTGCAATCCGCTCACTCTGGCACGCGACCTCAGAATTCTGGTCGATGGTGGCTATCGCATTACCAGCGTCACGCCGATCGACCAGTTCCTGTGGTCATCACATGTGGAAACTGTTGTGACGCTGGAAAAGTAGGGTCCGTTTAACCCTCTTTACAAGCATTGTCGAACCCGATCTGTATGACGGATGTTCCGTAAAATCCGATCGATCGATTTCACACAGCTGTTATCTTGCCGACGTAATAGGCATCTGCACAAGGGCAAAATGCAGATGCCGGTTATTGTATGGAGACCTCACATTTAGTTGAGATCTTCGTCATTGATACCTGGTCCGGAATCTGTTGAATTTTTAAAAAATCCAGCGGGGAAGACGATAATGGATCAGGCGAACAAGAAGCAGACGTCACAGAATGCGGCCGTCGAAGGTTTCAATGACGAGCACATCCTGCGCCTGATTGCCTCGATCAAGCGTTCCAACCCGCATACATCGACGATCGTCTATCAGCGTCCGCAGAAGTAACAGACCGTCGCTGTATATGCCGGCAGGTTCACTGTCAGGACTATCCCTTCAGGAATGCCAGTAGATCCTTGTTCAGCTGATCCTTGTGGGTGGCGAACAACCCGTGCGGCGCATCGTCATATTCGATCAGAGTCGAATGCGGGATGGCCTTGGCCGCGGCCCGGGCTGACGGATCGATCGGCACTGTCTTGTCGCCACTGCCGTGGATGATCAGCGTCGGCACCGTGAAGGCCGGCAGATCGGGGCGGAAATCGGTGGAGGAAAAAGCCGCCGCGCAGTCGAGCGTCGCCTTCAGGCTTGCCATCATCGCCTGGTTGACAGACCAGTCAATCACTTCACTGCTGACCGGCTTTTCGAAATAGCCGACGCCGTAAAAATCCTTGAAGAATTTTCCGAAGAAATGCGCCCGGTCTTCCTTCATGCCGGCCGCCATCTCGTCGAATACCGATTGCGGCGTGCCGTCCGGATTGTCGGATGTCTTTGGCATATAGGGCACGACGGAGGCGATGAGGGCTGCCTGTCGCACGCCCTTGCCTCCATGGCGCGAGAGATAGCGGGCGACTTCGCCGCCGCCCATCGAAAATCCGACAATGGTAGCATCGGTGGCGCCGGTGGCCTCGATCACATCGGCCAGATCGTCGGCCAGCGTATCGTAGTTGTATCCGGTCCAGGGCTGGTCCGACCGGCCGAAACCACGGCGGTCATAGGCAATCGCGCGCATGCCTGCATCGGCGATCGCCATGGCGCCGTTGTCCCAGCTGTCGGACGACAGCGGCCAGCCTGACATCAGGATCACCGGCCGGCCGGAACCCCAATCCTTGACGTAAAGCTCGGTTCCGTCGCGTGTCTTGATCTTGGCCATAGGGTGTATCCTCTGCAAGTTGAAGCAGAAGAACGACCCGAGCATTGCATCGTTCCGCTAAACTGCGAGATGATGCAATCACTTGCCGGTGAACAGAGTGCCGCTTCGACGTGAAGCGCAGCCCGGCGGCGCCGTGGATCCCGCTTTAGGCCGGCTGCAGCGAACCGCCGCCGGTGACGTTCGGGCAGCGGCAGCGGCCGCCGGCGCGGCCCGGATCGGCCGGGCAGACATAGTTTCGCCGGCCGGCATCGCGCGGCGCCGGCACGACGCAGACATAGCGCTGCGGCCGCGGACGCGGTTGATTGGTGCGCTCGCGTATCGACATGTTCGGCGAAAACTGGTCGTCTGGGGTGGTGATCGTCTGGGCCGATGCCAGCGCCGATGACATCAGCAAAACGGTTACGGCAACAGAAAGTGTTTTGCGCATGGATTTTTCCTCCCGGTGGCATGTCTGATTGCGTAAATCCTATGCGAGTGCCGGTTTAGAAACGATAAAACGCGATGGTAAAACACCGGAGATCTCCGCCGGTTTCTTGTAAAAGAGCGAGATCCGGGAAATACGGCATCAGCGCTTCATAAACGCCTCGAAGGCGGCTCGCGCCTCGCCACTCTTCAGCCGCTCGACAAAATGCGCCAGTTCCTCGTCCATCCGCGCAAAAATATCGGCGGGGTTTCCGCGCAGTAGATCGCGCGACAGTTTCAGTGCTTGCGGTGGTTTCGACGCCAGTCTCGTGGCCAGATCCAGCGCCACCTTGTCCACCTCCTGCGCGCCGACGACCTTCCAGATCAGACCGGCAGCGCAGGCGTCTTCGGCCGAAAATCCCTCGCCCAGTGCCAGCAGCGCAAAGGCGCGCTGATGGCCCATTACACGCGGCGCAATCAGGCTGGAAGCGGCTTCCGGCACCAGTGCCAGATCCACGAACGGCGTCTTGAACAGGCTGCGGTCGGAGGCAATCGTCAGGTCGCAATGCAGGTGCAGCGTCGTGCCGATACCGATTGCCAGACCATCAACGCCGGAAACCAGCGGTTTTTCGAAACCGGCAAGCGCTCTCAGAAAATCGAAGGCGGCGGGCGCGCCGCCGGTACCGCTCGTAGCGAAGGCCAGAAAATCAGCCATGTCGTTGCCGGCGGAAAAGCAGCCTTCGCTGCCTAGAAAGACGACGGCCCTTACCGTGGTATCGGCCGAAGCCTCTGCCAGTGCCTCGGTCATCCGCCGGTACATGCCTTGCGTGATGGCGTTCTTCTTGTCCGGCCGGTTGAAGCGGATGGTCTGGATGCCGGGATGGCCGAGCGGGCGGTCTATCACGATGTGGTCTGTCATGGTGTCTTCCTCAGCTCAAAACCACACGGGCAGCCAAAAGACTGTCGGCGCCGTGGATGACGCGGTCCTTCAGCGCTGCCGTTTCGGCGATGATGTTTTCGGCGGCAAAGCGGCAGAGCGCGATGCGTTTTGGTTCGCCGCCGTCGCCGGGCGTGGCAAGAGCGCCCTTGGCGAGGTAGCAGCCGGTCAGTGCCAGCCCGAACAGCCGCTGATACGGCGTGGCGCCGGCCAGGGCCTGTTCCAGTTTCTGATCCGACACCTGTGCCAAAAGCCATTCGGTGGCATCCTGCAGATCGTCGATCGCCGCCTCGAGGCGTGGCGCCGTATCGCCAAAATCCTCGAGATTGGAAAGACGCACTTCCAAGGCGATCTTTTTGAGTTCGGCGATCAGCCCGCGCACCTGCGCGCCATTCGACAGCGGCAGCTTGCGGGTGACAAGGTCGATCGCCTGGATGCCGTTGGTGCCTTCGTAGATGGGAGCGATGCGGGCGTCGCGCAGATAGCGGGCAGCCCCGGTCTCCTCGATGAATCCCATGCCGCCATGGACCTGGATGCCAAGCGAAGCGACTTCGACGCCGGCATCGGTGGCAAAGGATTTGGCGATTGGGGTGAGCAGCGCCGCGCGCTCGCGCCAGTGTTGTTTCGCGCTATCGTCGCCGGCCCGGTGAGCCATGTCGGTGGCGTGTGCGCAGACATAGGCGATCGCCCGCGCGCCCTGCGTCAGCGCCTTCATGGTCAGCAGCGTGCGAACAATGTCGGGATGTCCGATGATCGGGCTCATGCCGGCGCCGCTCCAGCCGGGCGCCCTGCCCTGGGTTCGCTCTCTGGCAAACTCTACCGCCTTCTGGGTCGCCGCCTCGCAGATCGCCACGCCCTGCATGCCGACCGCAAGCCGGGCATTGTTCATCATCGTGAACATGCAGGCCAGGCCCTTGTTCTCCTCGCCGACCAGCCAGCCGATCGCGCCCTTTTGCATGCCAA
>Ga0247730_1001022_pt1 | contig 16765 bp, 15 predicted proteins | sample UWRJL073202C2_FD_180959 | JGI IMG/M metagenome (GOLD analysis project Ga0247730, IMG submission 180959) | Plant litter microbial communities from Arlington Agricultural Research Station in Wisconsin, United States - UWRJ-L073-202C-2 | ecosystem: Environmental > Terrestrial > Plant litter >... | reverse complement strand
CGGCACCCGGTGAAACAGCATCACGCCGATCTCCTTTTCGAGATCACGGATCTGCTGGCTGAGCGGCGGCTGGCCGATCCCGAGCTTTTCCGCCGCCCGGGTAAAATTGCCGGCGTCTGCCACCGCCAGAAAATACCGGATATGCCGCAGTTCCATCGTCATCTCCAAAAGCAATCACAAACACCTGTTCCATATATTGGACAAATGATGGCCGTTTGACTAGATCCAGGATGCGAGATTAGAAAAAGGCCAAAACAATGTTCCGCGCCGCAGAACCCGTCCTCGAAGATGCCGTCGTCCCCGTCAGCAGCCTGCGCCTTGTAACCGGCATTTCCGGGACGGCGAGTGACGAAAAACTATATCTCACAAAAGGCACGCCGGCCTACCGTCGCGCCAGCATTGCCCTGTTTCTCTCAGGCTTTGCTACCTTTTCGCTGCTCTATTGCGTCCAGCCGCTGATGCCGCTGTTTGCCGCCGATTTCGGGGTGACGCCGGCGGCAAGCTCGCTGTCGCTGTCGCTGGCCACCGGCTTTCTGGCCTTCGCCATCTTTTTTGCCGCCGCCGTTTCCGAACGGTTCGGGCGCCGCAGCCTGATGTTTGCCTCGCTGCTCGGTTCGGCCATCTGCACCATCGCCTGCGCCGTGGTACCGGACTGGCATATGCTGCTGGTGATCCGCGCTTTGCAGGGCCTGCTGCTCGGCGGCGTGCCGGCAGTCGCCATGGCTTATCTGGCGGAAGAGATTGATCCGCGCGGACTGGGCGCCTCGATGGGCCTCTATATCGCCGGCAATGCCTTTGGCGGCATGGCCGGCCGGGTGGTCACCGGCACGCTGGCCGAATATTTTTCCTGGCGCCCGGCGATGGCCGGGATCGGCCTGATGGGACTGGCGGCCGCTATCGGTTTCCTGCTGCTGCTGCCCGCTTCGCGCAATTTTGCGCCGCGCCGGGGCGTCAACGCCCGCTTTCATCTCGCCGCCTGGGTAGGGCATTTTAAAAATCCGGCACTGCCGCTGCTGTTTGCCATCGGTTTTCTGGTGATGGGATCTTTCGTCACCATCTACAACTATATCGGCTTCCGGCTGGTCGCCGCCCCCTACAATCTCGGCCAGACGGCGCTGGGGGCGATCTTCACCGTCTACCTGTTCGGCATTGTCGCCTCCTGGAGCGCCGGCCTGCTCGGCGACCGGATCGGGCATTTTCGCGTGCTGCCGGCCGGTATCCTGCTGTCGGCTGCCGGTTCGGCGCTGACGCTGTTTTCGCCGCTGCCGCTGATCATTCTGGGCACGGTGCTTTTGACCATGGGTTTCTTCATCAGCCATTCGGTCGCCAGCGCGCTCGTCGGCCGGCTGGCCCGCAATACCAAGGGCCATGCCTCGTCGCTCTACCTGCTCGGCTACTATCTCGGCTCCAGCATCGCCGGCTCGCTCGGCGGCTATTTCTGGGGGGCAGATGGCTGGGGGGCGGTGGTGCTGTTCACGCTGCTGATGCTGGCTGCCGCGTTGGCCTCGGGTCTTGTGGCGGGACGGTTGGCAAACCGGTGAGGGGAATCCTCAGTCCAGCTGAATATGCCCCACCCCCTTCTTCTCCGCCTCGTCCAACGCCTCCTCGTAACCGGCATCGGCATAGCGCATCACGCCGAGCGCCGTATCGTTGGTCAGCGCATGTTCCAGTCGCTCGTCGGCGTCCGGCGTGCCGTCGGCGACCACTGTGACGCCGCAGCTGGTCATGTAACCGGCATAGCCGCCGCCGCCGGAATGGACGACGACCAGGTCTGCCATCGAGGCGCACAGCATCATCGCGTCGAGCAGCGGCCAGTCGGAAATCGCGTCCGATCCGTCCTTCATCCGTTCGGTCATGATGTTCGGATGGGCCATGGCGCCGGCATCGAGATGATCGCGCGAAAAGGCGATCGGGCCTGCCAGTTCGCCGTTCGCCACCAGGTCATTGACGGCAAGCGCCAATTGCGTGCGTTCGCCATGGCCGAGCCAGGCGATGCGGGCCGGCAAGCCTTCGAACGGCACGTTGTCGCGCGCCAGTTTGATCCAGTTGGTGATGATGCGGTTGTCCGGAAACATGTCTAGCAACAGATCGTCGATGCGGCGAATATCGTTTTCCTCGCCCGACAAGGCCATCCAGCGGAACGGACCGATGGCGCGGGCAAACAGCGGCCGTAAATAGGCTTCGGTGAAGATCGGGATGTCGAACGCATTGGCGACCCCGCCTTCCTTCGCCTGGGTGCGGATCAGGTTGCCGTTGTCAAATACTTCCGCGCCCTGTTGTTGGAAATGCAGCATGGCGCGCAAATGATCGGCGATCGAGGCACGGCTCGCCGCCATCAGCTGGCCCTGGCCATCGACCCTCAGGCGCTTCACCTCCTCCAGGCTCATGCCCTTCGGCACATACCCATAGACCAGATCATGCGCCGACGTCTGGTCGGTGACCACGTCGGGCACGATGCCGCGCCGGGCGATTTCCGGATAGAGTGCCGCCGCATTGCCGACAAGACCGACCGACAGCGCCCGTTTTTCCGCCACCGCCGCATCGATCATCGCCAGCGCGGTATCGAGATCCGGGGCGATCTCGTCGAGATAGCCGATCGCCTTGCGCTTTTGCGCCCGCGCCGGATCGATGTCGATGCAGAGAATCGCCGCTCCCGCCATCCGGCCGGCCAGCGGCTGGGCGCCGCCCATGCCGCCTAGGCCGGCGGTCAGCACGAAGCGGCCCAGCAGGTCGCCGCCAAAGCGGCGCTCGGCGATGCGCATGAAAATTTCGTAGGTGCCCTGGATGACGCCCTGGCTGCCGATATATTGCCAGGCGCCGGCCGTCAGTCCACCCCAGCAGATCAGCCCCTTTCGCTCCAGCTCGTAAAAATATTCGGCTTTCGCCCATTGGCCGACAATGTTGCAATTGGCCATGATCACCAGCGGCGCCCTGGCATGGGTTTTCACCAGCCCGATCGGTTTGCCGGACTGGATCAGCAGCGTCTGATCCTCGTCCATCTCGGTCAGTGCCTTGACGATACCGCGATGCGCCGCCCAGTTGCGCGCCGCCTTGCCGAGCGCCGCATAGACCACCAGATTGTCCGGGTCCTCGCCGACCGACAGGACGTTTTCCAGCAGCCGCAGCAGCGCTTCCTGCCGCCAGCCCTTGGCCCGAAGTTCGGGTCCGCCGGGGATGGGGAAGGCGGGGTGGCGCGGGTTGGGTTTGGGCATGGTGATGACCTCCGTCTGGCTGTTTCGGTCGTGGAGCGCAAGACGCCCTCTGTCACCTTCGGTGACATCTCCCCCACTAGGGCAGGGGTATCGCATATCAAATCAAGACCCCTCCCAACCCTCCCCACGAGGGGGAGGGCTTAACCCGGCGGCACCGTCGGTGGATGGAACTGTGCCGCTTCCGCACGTCTTCTCCCCCCTTGTGGGGGAGATGGCCGACAGGCCAGAGGGGGTTTCGCGCCGGTCTCAGACTCCCGCCAGCGCATACTTGGCGATCTCGATCCCCATCGCCTTTTCCACTGGCGGATAGACCGTTGCGTCGAGCACGCTGGCCGACAGCGGCAAAATCTCCTTCGGCACATGCAGCACGAACACCTTCATGCCTTCCCGCAACTGGCCGACACTCAACGGCTCGCCCTCGGCATTCAGCGTGGTGATCACCGAGGGAAAGGTGGCGATGCGGTTACCGCCGGCATCGTCCACCGCCATGTATTCGTTCATCACATGCAGCGTTACCGCCTTGTCGGCCTGGCCGATGGTCAGCGTGCCGATGTCGAAGGCTTCCTTTGTGTAGACGACATTCTTGGCGGTGATCGTGCCTTCGGCCAAAATCACCCCGCCCGTCGTCTTGCAGATCGCGTCAATCACCGCAGCCCCGCCTTTCTTCTCTGCTTCGATGATCGCCTCGCCCAGCGTCAGCGCCAGCGAAATGCCGCCGGGTGCCGCATGGGTGCGGACATAGGCGGCGCGCAGCGGATTGCGGCAGGAAGCGATGAAGCCGCCGGACTGGTCAGCGGCGGCCCGCAAAATCGGCGAGACTTTTGCGGTCGCCCCTTTGACCACCAGCTCGATGTAACGGTGTTCGGCGCGGTTGCCGCCGACTGCGGTCTGGATCATCGGCTCGGGCGAGCCGGCCATGCCGATCGAGCCCATGTCGCCGGTCGGGTGCGCGCGCACGTCGCCAACCGCGTCCACCACTTTCGTGCCGAGGATAGCCGAGGGCAGCCAGCCGTTCAGGGTCGAGGACTTGCCGTTCTGGCCGATGATCAGGCCCGACAGTTTTTCGCCGAGCGCCTCCTGCAGCAGTTGTACCGCCTTGACGTAATCGATGCCCTGCATCTCCCAGGGCGTGGTCGAGGCCGGCGCGCCGATGGCCGCCGCCGTGGCGATCCAGTCATCGTCCTGCAGTTCGTCGATCGACACCAGCTCGGGCTTGCCGATCGCGACGGCGGCATAGCCGAGCATGCGGCCGTGATCGGCCCAGCCGCCGCCGCCGGCAGCATAGACAGAACCGCCCTTGACGGCGGATTCGACGTCCTTTTCAACCAGAATACGTCCCATCTCGGCTCCCCTGTTCGGCCGGCAGAGGCCGGTCCATCTCGATCTTCGCCTGAATCGGCCCGGCAGCGCCCGGCTTGATTTTGTCGCTCGTTGTTCAGTCAAATGCACGGACCGGCCGGATGGCGCATCAGGTCCAAAACACCTCCGGCCGGATGTCGGTCGCGGCGGATGACGGATGCCCGAGCGCGAAAAAGCCGTCGATGGTGTGGATCGGCGAGATCGCCGTCAGCTGCGCCAGAAAGGCGTCGGACGACAATTCCGCCTCGATCGCCTCGACCTCGGCCGACAGCGGCCGGTCGATGCTGTAGAAATCGGCATGGCGGCGCACGACGTCATAGATCAGCTTGACCACGCCTTCCGGCTTGTCGCCCTCGATATCCATCGCCTGGGCCGAAAGCAGCGCCTCCAGCGCTGCCATCCGTCGCAGCGCCCGCATCTGCCGTTCGAACCGCTCGATCACCAGCGGCAGGAAGGCGGCCTCGTCCTCCATGCCGCCGGAGACCACCAGCGACTGGGCCGAGACCGGATTGGCCATCGACAGCACGCGCGAAAAGATTTCGCCGGCAAGCTTGATGATTGGCCCGAACCCGGTGGCGATCGTGCCTTGCGGCACCAGATTGACCGGCAGCGCCCGGCGCTGGCCGTTGCCGAGCAGGACGCAGCGGTTGAAGGCGTTGCGGGCCGCATGCGCCAGGCAGATGCCGGCCGATTCCAGTAGAATGGTGACATCCAACGGCAGCGAACCGCCGGACGTCAGCACCCGGCCATCGGCGACCACCGGATTGTCGTCGGAGCGGCCGGTCGCCTCCAGAATCCGGTGGCCGGTGCTGAGCAGGCTTTCAAACACCGTGCCAAACACCTGCGCCACCATGCGCAGGCTCAACGGATCCTGCACATGGGTGGCATGCGGCCAGTCCCAGCCTTTTGACGCCTCGCAGAGCCAGTTGCCGATCAGCGCCTCGCGCGCCGTGCCGACATGGGTGACGGCGCGCCACGGATCGCGCGAGGCGCCGAGCGCGCCGGCCGCCATCAGGCCGGTTGCCAGCAGCGTGCGGATCGAGCCGGCCGCGGCCCGCGTCGCTTCGGCGGCGGCGGCAAAACTGATGGCATTGACGCTGAGGGCGGCCAGGCTGTCGCGCGGCGCCATCCGCATCGGCTGCAGGCCGGAGGCGGCAAAGGCATCGGCGGCACTCATCCGCCGGCCCTGGTAGATCGCCTCGCCGGCACCGGTCAGCACGGCGGCGATCTGGCCCATCAAGCCGATATCGGCGCAGCCGATCGAGCCGGTGCGCCGAACCACCGGAATGACCCCGGCCGCAAGCAGCGCCAGATAGGCCTGCACCAGATCGGTCGAGCAGCCGACATAACCGGTCAGCGCCGTGTTGATGCGGATGGCGATCGCATTGCGCACGACCGAGGTCGGGAAAGGGGCGCCGGTGCCAAAATGATGGGCGCGCACCAGGCCGAGATTGAAGGCGTCAAGCTCGTCAGCCGACCACTCCACATCCTTCATCGCCCCGACGCCGGTGGTGGCGCCATAGACCGGGATGCCCTCAGCAATCGCCCGTTCGAGAATGTCGCGGGATGCCTGGACGCGCGCCAGACCGGCCAGGCTCGGCGTCAGCAGAATTCGGCCGCTGCCGATGCGCGCCAGCTCGGCAAAGCCGAGCGGCTGTCCCGTCAGCTCCAGAACCGCATGGGTGACCGTCATCGATGTCTCCTTCCGCACGGAGACTATGTCAACGAATTTGCTTGTGGGATATCCCAAATCATGAACGGATGATGTTGCGGTAGCGGGTCGCATTTTGATTTGCGGGCCGACTGAAGGAGCACATGCGACCAGGTCATAGCCGGCCAGGATCGCGGCTGATGGACGGAGAACCGCGACGCAGCCAGGGCAGCAGCACACGGAGAGGTTTTGGACACCGCAACGCTGATCATTGCCGATGTCGTGCTGCGGCTGAAAAGCCTGCGCGGCGCTGGCCGGGCGCTGAACAAGCCGCCGGGCAGCGTTGCCGCCGCCATGGCGCGGCTGGAGGCGGCCTTGGCCGTGCCGCTGACGCGCAAGACCGGCTCGGGGCTGATGCTGACGCTGGAGGGCACACGCCTGACCGGCCGCATTGCCGGGCTGGCGCAACTGGTGGCGACGCTTTTCCAATCCGAACCCGCCGATCTTTCGGTCAGCCTCCGCGCCGGCGAGCACGCGCTGCAAACCATGCCGACCCGCTCGGTCAGCCTCGAAGCCCTGTTCCGGCTGCTGATCGTCGCCCAGACCGGCAGCATCCGCGCCGCCGCCCGCAGGCTGAAACTCGGCCAGCCGCAACTGACACGGCAGATTGCCCATATCGAGCAGGTGCTGGGCCGGCCGCTGTTGACGCGGTCGCGCGACGGCTGCCTCGCCAGCGATGCCGGCAAGCCGGTGATCGACACCATCCGGCGGATCGAGAGTTTGTGGCTGGAGATCGTCAAAGCCTCGGACGAGCGGTTCCGTCGCGCGGAAATCACCGTGCGGGTCGGCTCGGTGATGCCGCTCGGCCCCGACAGCCAGATCGCCGACCTGCTGGCGTCGCTCGCCGCGCGCTGGCGTCTGGCCTATCCGCGCCAGCCGCTGTTCATCACCTCGATGCTTGCTGAGGACCTGCTGGATGGCCTGCGTCGCGGTCGGCTGGATACGGTGCTGCTGGACATTTCTTCGCTGCCGGACGATCTGGATGGCAGACTAATATCCACCTCATCGCTCGCCTTGCTTTCGCCGCGCACATTTGCCCGGCAAGGCCCGGGAATGCGCAGTCCGACAGCCATTCTGCAATCGAGCCCGATTGCCATTCCCAGCCTTAGAAGCGGACTGCGGCAGACGATCGACCAGGTGCTGACAGAACTTTTCGACGAGGCCGGTCGGCGGCAGCTGCAGATCGTCGAGATCGATTCGATCCCGGTGATCATGAAGATGGTCGCGTGCCACGGCTTTGTCTCGATCCTGCCCAGCGTCTCGCTGGCAGCGCTTGCGGACAATCTGGTCGGCGTGCCGCTTTCCGATCGCCATCAGCTGCCGCTGTGGATCGCCTGGCTGAAAGACGGGCAGGATCGGCGGGTGGGACGTCAGGTTTTCGAGATGGTCGGATAAACAGCCGCTGACGTGGTGCCGACAGAGCGAACGGTTCCGGTTGCTTTTTCCTGCCGGCGGCACTGCCCGCGGTCCGGTGTGTGACTCCACCCTCTTGATAACACCCCCGCCTGCGTGCATAAGCCGCGAACTGACAAAATTTGGAAAATCGGGCTCTCCACCGGCCCGTTGAGGACGATCATGACCCAGTTCAAGCCGCTTGTGTTTTCCGGCGTCCAGCCGACCGGCAATCTCCATCTCGGCAACTATCTCGGCGCCATCCGCAAGTTCGTGGCCCTGCAGGACAATAACGACTGCATCTATTGCGTCGTCGACCAGCACGCGCTGACCGCCCAACTGGTGCATGAAGATCTGAAGGGCCAGACCCGGGCGATCACCGCCGCCTTCCTCGCCGCCGGCATCGATCCGGAAAAACACATCGTCTTCAACCAGTCGGCCGTGCCACAGCATGCGGAACTTGCCTGGATCTTCAATTGCGTCGCCCGCGTCGGCTGGATGAACCGGATGACCCAGTTCAAGGACAAGGCCGGCAAGGACCGCGAGAATGCCTCGCTCGGCCTCTATGCCTATCCGAGCCTGATGGCCGCCGACATCCTGGTCTACCGCGCCACCCATGTGCCGGTCGGCGACGACCAGAAACAGCATTTGGAACTCGCCCGCGACATCGCCCAGAAATTCAACATCGATTTCATGGAGCATGTCCGCAGCAAAGGCCTTGGCGTCGACGTGATGGTTGGCGAGGAACCGGTGCACGCCTATTTCCCGCTGGTCGAGCCGTTGATCGATGGCCCCGCACCGCGGGTGATGTCCTTGAAGGACGGCACGAAAAAGATGTCGAAGTCGGACCCGTCGGATCTGTCGCGCGTCAACCTGATGGACGATGCCGAGACGATTTCGAAAAAGATCCGCAAGGCCAAGACTGATCCGGACGCCTTGCCGAGCGAAGTCGATGGCTTAAAAGGCCGGGCGGAAGCCGACAATCTGGTCGGGATCTTTGCCGCCCTGGCCGATCGCACCAAGGCCGACGTTCTGACTGAGTACGGCGGCCAGCAGTTTTCGGTGTTCAAGCCGGCGCTGGTCGATCTTGCCGTCACCGTTTTGGCCCCGATCAGCGCAGAAATGCGCAAGCTGATGGACGATCCCGGCCATATTGATGCCGTGCTGCGCGATGGCGGCGCCCGTGCCCGGGTGCTGGCCGAAAAGACCATGCAGGAAGTGCGCGACATCATCGGCTTCGTGCAGTAAAGTTTTTGAGGGATCTTGTCGGGCGGGGGGACTGCACCCCATCTGACAGGATGGGCGAACGCGCCCGGACAAAACAGATCGGGACGGAGGTCGGGGATGGTTTCGAAACGGCTGTCGCGTCTTGAGGGGCATCGCCGGAAATTTCTGACGGTGATCGATGGCACGCCGGAATGCGAGCGCGCCGTGCATTATGCCGGTCGCCGCGCCAAAAATTCCAATGGCGGGCTGGTGCTGCTCTATGTCATTCCCGACGGCGATTTCCAGCAATGGTTGGGGGTCGAGGAAATCATGCGTGCGGAAGCCCGCGACGAGGCCGAGGCCTCGATGGCGCGCGCCGCCCAGACCGTGCGCGAAACCATCGGCATCGACCCGGAAATTGTCATTCGCGAAGGCACGGCTGCCGAGCAGATTCTGGCCTTCATCGAGGAAGACAACGATGTCGCCATTCTGGTGCTGGCCGCAGGCTCCAGCAAGGAAGGCCCCGGTCCGCTGGTCTCGCTGATCGCCGGCCGCAGCGCCGCCTTTCCGATCCCGGTGACGGTGCTGCCGGATTCGCTCACCAACGAGGAAATCGACGCGCTCAGCTAACACACTGTTGATTGATCTGCGACAAGGGCGCACTTGTAGAGAAACTGGATTGGGACTATCTTCTTTTGAAGAGTTCTAAATTGGGGCGGTCAAAATTCCGTCCGTGGAGAAACATCATGTTCATTCAGACCGAAGCCACCCCGAACCCGGCGACGCTGAAGTTTTTGCCCGGCAAGATCGTCATGGAAAACGGCACGGCCGATTTCCGCAATGCAGAGGACGCGGCCGCTTCGCCGCTGGCGACCCGCATCTTTGCGATCCCGGGCGTCACGGCCGTATTTTTCGGATATGATTTCATTACCGTCACCAAGGAAAGCCAGGAATGGCCGCACCTGAAGCCGGCGATCCTCGGTACCATCATGGAGCACTTCATGTCCGGCGTGCCGGTGATGGGCTCGGCGGCCTCTGCCAATGACGAGGACGAAGACGGCGAATTCTTCGAGCCAGGCGACGAAAGCATCGTTGCCACCATCAAGGAACTTCTGGAAACCCGCGTCCGTCCGGCCGTGGCCCAGGATGGCGGCGACATTACCTTCAAGGGCTTTCGCTCCGGAAAAGTGTATCTCAACATGAAGGGCGCCTGCGCCGGCTGCCCGTCCTCGACGGCGACGCTGAAGCATGGCGTGCAGAACCTGCTGCGCCATTTCGTGCCGGAAGTGCTGGAAGTCGAAGCCGTCTGATGATGATTTCCGCATGATCATACTGGCTTTGGATACGGCGGGCGTCGATTGCTCGGCCGCCGTCTATGACAGCAGTTCGGACACGATGCTCGGATCGGTCAGCGAAACCATCGGCCGCGGCCATGCCGAACGACTGATCGATCTGATCGATGCCGCTCTCGCCCGGGCTGGCATGAGCTTGCAGGATATCGGGCGCATCGCCGTCTCGGTCGGCCCGGGCTCTTTTACCGGCATCCGCGTTGGCGTCGCGGCCGCTCGTGGGTTTGCCCTGTCGTTAGGTATAAAAAGCGTCGGCGTCTCGACTCTCGATGTACTGGCTGCCGCGCATCTGGAGACGGCGACAGGTCGCCCCGTTCTCGCGGCCATCGATGCCAAGCGCGGCGAAGTTTATACCCGGCTGTTTGCGGCTGACGGCACGCCGATGGGCGAGCCGGAAGCGCTGTCCATCGCGGATGCCAAAGCATTGGCGGGAAAATTTGCGGCCGACATCGTCGGTTCGGCCACTCCGATCGTGAAGGACGGGGCAGAGGCCGGCACCCCGGATCATTTTCCGATCGCCTGGGTGGCCCGTCTTGGCGCCAGGGCCGACGATGCGACTGAAAAGCCGAAACCGCTGTATCTGCGCGGCCCGGATGCCAAACCGCAGACCGGCTTTGCCCTGCAGCACCAATAGACCGACTCCAACCCGCTGAAAAAAGACCGGCATGCTCGAAACCTATTTTAACCGCAAACCCGATCTCGAAATCGTCCGCATGGCGGCCGAAGATTGCCGCTCGGTTGCGGCCCTGCATGGCCTGCATTTTGCGCGCGGCTGGAACGATGGCGAATTCTCCAACCTGCTGCTGCAGGACAACGTGTTTGGCTTTGTTGCCCGCCAGACCAATGCCATTTTCGGCCGGCCGTTTGCCGGTTTCGTGCTGGCCCGCGAAGTCGCCGGCGAGGCGGAAATTCTGACCATCGCTGTCGAGCAGAAATTTGGTCGCGCCGGTCTCGGCTGGCGACTGATGCAGGCGGCAATGCGTGAAGCGGTGGCGCGCGGCGGCGAGAGCATGTTTCTGGAAGTCGAGGACGGCAATGTCGCCGCCCTTGCGCTCTACCGGAAACTGAAATTCGAGAAAGTCGGGGAGCGTCGCTCCTACTATACCGCCAAGGACGGCAGCCGGCCGACGGCGCTTGTCATGAAGCGCGTTCTTCGCTAGTCCGTTGACGACAGTCCAATCCCGAAGGCCGGCCATGACCACAGACCTGTCCAAGACCCTGGAAGAGCTTTGCGCCGAGCGCGGCATGCGGATGACCGACCAGCGTCGTGTCATCGCCCGCATCCTGGAAGACTCTGACGATCATCCAGATGTCGAGGAACTTTATCGCCGCTCGGTCAAGGTCGACACCCGCATCTCGATCTCCACTGTCTATCGCACTGTCAAACTGTTCGAGGATGCCGGCATCATCGAGCGCCACGATTTTCGCGACGGCCGTTCGCGCTACGAGACCGTGCCGGAAGAGCATCATGACCACCTGATCGACTTAAAAACCGGTGTCGTCATCGAATTCCATTCGGCCGAAATCGAAGCGTTGCAACAGCGCATCGCCCGCGAGCATGGCTTTCGCCTTGTTGATCACCGGCTTGAGCTTTATGGCGTGCCGCTGACCCCGGACGATCTGTAACCTGATGAGATCGGCCGGGGAGGGACGCGATTGATCACCGGCCTGCGCATTGTCCTGGTCGCGGTCGTCCTGACGCTGGTGACGCTGGTGCTGGCGCCGCTCCAGTTGGTGTCACTCTTGTTCGATTTCAAACTTCGCCGCCGCATTCCGCGTCTCTGGCACAAAGTTGCCTGTGCCTTGCTCGGCATCCGCATCCACATCCACGGCGCGCTCGACGGCCGGCGGCCGCTGATGCTCGCCGCCAACCACGCCTCCTGGAAGGATATTCTGGTGCTCGGCTCGGTGGCCGACGTCGCCTTTATCGCCAAGGCGGAAGTGGCCGGCTGGCCGATCTTTGGCACGCTGGCCAAGCTGCAGAAAACCATTTTCGTGGTGCGCGAACAGCGCCGGAAAACCGGCGACCAGGTCAATGAGATTGCCGCCCGCATGACCGGCGGCGAGATCGTCGTGCTGTTTCCCGAAGGCACGACTTCGGATGGAAACCGGCTGCTCGAAATCAAATCCTCGCTGTTCGGCGCCGCGGCTGCGGCCGTGCCGTTTACGCCGGAAGGCGTGGTGCATGTACAGCCGGTGGCGATCGCCTACACGCGGGTGCACGGCATGGCGATGGGCCGTTACCACCGCCCGATCGCCGCCTGGCCCGGCGATATCGGGCTGCTGCCGCATCTGCTGGGCGTGCTCAAAGCCAGTGCCATCGATGTCGACCTGACCTTTGCCGGGACGGTCGATTATACCGTCGACAGCAATCGCAAAAAGGTGAGCGCGCTTGTCGAACGCCGCCTATACCATGCCCTCCACACCCAGTTGCGCGGCCGGCCGCAGCACTGAGTTTCGTGCATCAAAACAACAGCCTGCATTTTTTGATTTAATCCAAGTGCAAAAGGCACTAAATAGCCGCCATGACCCAGGACACAGCAATTCTCCCGGCCCCGGACACAAAAATCCGCGATGGCGCCAACACCCGCAAGGTTTTCATCAAGACCTACGGCTGCCAGATGAACGTCTACGATTCCGCCCGCATGGGCGATGCGCTGGCGAAAGACGGCTATGTACCGACCGAGGTGATGGAAGACGCCGATCTGGTGCTGCTCAACACCTGTCACATCCGCGAAAAGGCCGCCGAAAAGGTCTATTCGGCGCTCGGCCGCCTGCGCGACATGAAAAAGCTGCGCGAGTCCCAGGGCCGCGAAATGATGATCGGCGTCGCAGGCTGCGTCGCGCAGGCCGAAGGCGAGGAAATCTTGCGCCGCGCCCCGGCCGTGGATGTGGTCATCGGCCCGCAGACCTATCACCGCCTGCCGGACGCGCTGCGTCGCGTGCGCAACGGCGAACGGGTGCTGGAAACCGATTACGCCGTCGAGGACAAGTTCGAGCATCTGCCGGATGCCGACCGCTCTGTGACCCGCTCGCGTGGCGTCACGGCCTTTTTGACCGTGCAGGAAGGCTGCGACAAGTTCTGCACCTTCTGCGTCGTTCCCTATACCCGCGGCTCGGAAGTTTCCCGGCCAGTCGCGCAGATCCTGCATGAGGCGGAAAAGCTGGTCGCCGGCGGCGTGCGCGAAATCACTTTGCTCGGCCAGAACGTCAATGCCTGGCACGGCAAGGGCGTCGATGGCAGCACCTGGGGGCTGGGCGAACTGCTTTATCGCCTCGCCGAAATTCCGGGTCTTGCGCGCCTGCGCTACACCACCAGCCATCCGCGCGACATGGACGACAAGCTGATCGACGCGCACCGCGACCTCCGGCCGCTGATGCCCTATCTGCATCTGCCCGTGCAGGCCGGCTCGGACCGCATCCTCAAAGCCATGAACCGTCGCCACACGGCCGCCGAATATCTGACGCTGATCGCTCGCATCCGTGCGGCCCGCCCGGATATTGCTTTGTCCGGCGATTTCATCGTTGGCTTCCCGGGCGAGACCGAAGAGGATTTTCTTGCGACGATGCAACTGGTCGAGACCGTGCACTACGCTGCCGCCTACTCCTTCAAATATTCCACCCGCCCCGGCACGCCGGGCGCCGATCTTGGCAATCAGGTGCCGGAAGACGTCAAGAGCGAGCGGCTGGAACGTCTGCAGGCTTTGCTGGTTCGTCAGCAGCGGGAATTCAACGAATCCTGCGTCGGAAAAACCGTCGATCTGCTGCTGGAAAAGCCCGGCCGCATGCCGGAACAGCTGATCGGACGGTCTCCTTGGTTACAGTCTGTGAATGTTGATGCAAAAACATCGCAAATCGGCGACATTATCAGGGTACGAATCACCGGAACCGGTCCAAACAGCTTGTTTGCCGAGCGGGCAGAGAGTTAGATGAGGATCTGAACACCGGCAACACAGGAGCGTGACCCGCTTGATCGGACAAGACTTGGTATCCTCATCTTCGCGCCAGCCCCGCAACGCCGCGACCGACGCCAACCACTTTGTCCTAACCTTCGAGAACAACAGGTATGCCAGCGAGCTGTTCGGACAGTTCGACCAGAACCTGAAGCTTCTGGAACAGCGTCTGAAGATCGACGCAAGGGCACGCGGCAATTCGGTTGCCATTTCTGGCGAGCTCCTCGCCACCAACCAGGCGAGACGGGCTCTGGATTTCCTGTATGATCGCCTGCAAAAAGGCGGCTCGGTAGAAACCTCCGATGTCGAGGGCGCCATCCGCATGGCCATGGCCGCCGACGACCAGCTGGTGCTGCCGACGCTGGAACGGAAAGCCAAATTGAGCCTCGCCCAGATTTCCACCCGCAAAAAGACCATTTCCGCCCGCACGCCGACCCAGGACGCCTATATGCGCGCCCTGGAACGCTCCGAGCTGGTTTTTGGCGTGGGGCCCGCCGGCACCGGCAAGACCTATCTGGCGGTGGCTCATGCCGCCCAGCTGCTCGAACGCGGCGCCATCGACCGGATCGTGCTGTCGCGCCCGGCGGTCGAAGCCGGCGAACGGCTCGGCTTTTTGCCCGGCGACATGAAAGAAAAAGTCGATCCTTATCTGCGGCCGCTCTATGACGCGCTCTACGACATGATGCCCGGTGACAAGGTGGAGCGCGCGATCACGGCAGGCGTCATCGAAATCGCCCCCTTGGCTTTCATGCGCGGTCGGACGTTGTCCAATGCCTGCGTCATTCTCGACGAGGCGCAGAACACCACGACCATGCAGATGAAGATGTTTCTGACCCGTCTCGGCGAAAACGGCCGGATGATCGTTACCGGCGACCCGACCCAGGTCGATCTGCCGCGCGGCGTCAAATCGGGCCTAGTCGAGGCGCTGCAAATCCTCCACGATGTCGAAGGCGTCGCCGTCACCCGCTTTACCGATGTCGATGTCGTCCGTCATCCGATGGTGGCACGGATCGTCAGGGCCTATGAATCGCGCACCGCGGTGCCGGACGAAAGCGAGATGCGCCGCTAGTTTTTCGGCGCGAGACACTATGACAGTTTTGGATATTCAGATCAGCGTCGAAGCGGAGGGCTGGCCCTCCGAGGACGATTTGCAACTGTTGTGCGACCGCGTGCTTGGCGCGGCCGCCAGCTTTCTAGCGACGGAAACCAGGCAGCCGTTTCCGAAATTGCCTCCCGAGGTGTCGCTGGTGTTTACCGACGATGCTTCAATCCGCGAGATCAACGCCGAATGGCGCGAGCAGGACAAGCCGACCAATGTCCTGTCCTTTCCCGCCTATCCACTGGTTCCCGGAAAGCTGCCGGGACCGATGCTCGGCGACATCGTTATCGCCCGCGAAACGGTGGCGCGCGAAGCGGCTGAACTCGACAAGAGTTTTGAGGATCACCTGACCCATTTATTAGTGCATGGATTTTTGCATCTTTTCGGGTACGATCACATCGACGCCACAGAGGCGGACATAATGGAGGCCCATGAGACTCGCATTTTGGCGGGACTCGGCCTATCTGATCCCTACGCGGATCAGGATCCTGTTTGATAGTTTGGAAAAATGAGCGACTTTTCGATGAGACCGGCGAACGACGCCAATAGTGACGGAGCAGATGCTGCGTCGGACGACAGTAGCAGTCCGTTACGACCGGAGGCTGCCAAATCCCAGACATCGTTCTGGGCGAGGGCAGCCCGGATCTGGCGACCGGCGCAGGGCGAACGCCTGCGTGAGGACCTCGCCGACGCGCTGATGACCGATGCTTCGGTCAGCAACGTGTTTTCGCCCGAAGAACGGGCGATGCTGCACAATATTCTCCGCTTCCGCGAAGTCCGCGTCGAAGACATCATGGTGCCGCGCGCCGATATCGAGGCGATCGATCAGAACATGACGGTCGGCGACCTGATGATCCTGTTCGAGGAATCCGGCCGCTCGCGCATGCCGGTCTACCACGAGACGCTCGACGATCCGCGCGGCATGGTCCACATCCGCGACCTGCTCTCCTATGTCGCCCGCCAGGCGCGCGACAAGCGCGATGCCGATGCTCTCGACGCGGTCGAAGGCCGCCATGGTTTCGATCTCGGTCATGTCGATCTCGACAAAACGGTGGCCGAAGCCGGGCTGATCCGCAAAATCCTGTTCGTGCCGCCATCGATGCTGGCCTCCGACCTGATGAAGAGCATGCAGACCGCCCGCACCCAGATGGCGTTGGTGATCGACGAATACGGCGGCACTGATGGTCTCGCCTCGCACGAAGACATCGTCGAGATGGTGATCGGCGATATCGAGGACGAGCATGACGACGAGGAAGTGCTGTTCACCCGCACCTCCGACGACATTTTCGTCGCCGATGCCCGCGTCGAACTGGAAGATATCGCGGCCGCGATCGGCTCGGATTTTGACGTTCGCGACCAGGTCGAGGACGTCGATACGCTCGGTGGCCTGATTTTCGCCGAACTGGGCCGTATCCCGGTCAACGGCGAAGTGGTGCAGGCATTGCCCGGCTTCGAATTTCATATCCTCGATGCCGATCAGCGCC
>Ga0247730_1001020_pt1 | contig 16790 bp, 18 predicted proteins | sample UWRJL073202C2_FD_180959 | JGI IMG/M metagenome (GOLD analysis project Ga0247730, IMG submission 180959) | Plant litter microbial communities from Arlington Agricultural Research Station in Wisconsin, United States - UWRJ-L073-202C-2 | ecosystem: Environmental > Terrestrial > Plant litter >... | reverse complement strand
GAGTCGGCGAACCCCGGTCGGAGCCCGACCCGGGCCGCAGGCCCATAGGAAAACCAGCCGCGGAGCGGCTCTCCCTAGCGGGTCGCCGCAGGTTTAAGCGACGAGGGTGACGGCCGACGGCTCTTGCGTCGGGCTTCGGGCTTCGGGCTTCGGGCTTCGGGCTTCGAGCCCCAAAGCCAGCAACTGGAAACGTATCGCGAAAAGATGTCGCGCGCGGGGCGCGCTCCTACACGGGGCGTGCGGCGAGAGCCTTGGTACGCAGCCGCCGTGCAGTACGGTGCCGTCAATGGACCGGCACGGTGCCTAAGTGCCGCCGAGCGTCAGCTTTCCGCCATGCGTCAGCAATCGGTCGGTGGGCAGCGCGGCCTGCGTCGTAACAAATCACTGATCACACACGGAAAATTCACGGCCGGACAGCCGCCGAAGCCATGGCACGCCGTTTGCTTCCAAGGGTTCAGCAACCCGGCAACGCCACCATTGGAACGGACATGAACGAACCCACCACTCTCGAAGGCGTCGATGGCGCTGAAGCCACTCTCGCGGCGCTCGGCAATGAGGTGAACCTCGACGTCATCCTGGACGTGCCCGTGACCATGGCCATGGAAGTCGGCCGCACCAAGATCAGCATCCGCAACCTGCTCCAGCTCAACCAGGGCTCGGTGGTCGAGCTTGACCGTGCTGCCGGTGAACCGCTGGACGTGTTCGTCAACGGCACACTCGTCGCCCATGGCGAAGTCGTGGTCATCAACGAGAAGTTCGGTATCCGGCTGACCGACGTGATCAGCCCGGCCGAACGCGTCCGCAAGCTTCGGTGATGGCCATGCGTCGCACCCTCGCTGCCCTCGCGGGCGGGATCTTCTCCTGCGCACTGATGGCCGATCCGGTCAACGCGCCGGTCGCCGTGCCTGCGGTCGACTCCGGCGCGGAAATGGTCCGCGTCCTGGTCAGCCTCATGGGCGTGGTCGCGCTTATCTTCTTCGTCGGCTGGATGGGGCGTCGTGCGCAGGCGCGCGTCCGTCCCGGCGGCCGCGTCATCCGCGTCGTCGAGACCATGCCCGTCGGTATCAAGGACAGGGTGATGTTGCTCGAGGTGGGTGGCACGCAGCTGCTGATCGGTGCGTCGCCGACCGGCGGCCTGCGCACGCTGCATGTACTGGATACCCCGGTGCCGCGCGACGAGGTGCCGACGGCGGCGTCCGCCCGCGGTTTCCGTGACGTGCTCTCGCAGTGGAAGCGTCCATGAAGCGTTCGACCTGGCTGCTCCTCGTCCTCCTGCTGCTGGCGCCGGTGACGGCGTTCGCCGCCGATCCGCCGGGCCTGCAGCTGCTGAACGTGCAGCCTGCCGCCAACGGCAGCTCCACGTGGTCGCTGTCGATCCAGACGCTGGCGCTCATGACGGCGCTGACCGTGATCCCGGCGATCCTGCTGATGATGACGTCGTTCACCCGGATCATCATCGTGCTGGGTTTCCTCCGCCAGGCACTGGGCACGAACAGCACGCCGCCGAACCAGGTGATCCTGGGCCTGTCGCTTTTCCTCACGCTGTTCGTGATGACCCCGGTGCTGAACAAGTCGTACGACGCCGGCATCAAGCCATACATGGACGGCCAGATGTCCGTGCAGGATGCGCTGCCGCTGGCGGCGGGGCCGTTCCGTCATTTCATGCTGGAGCAGACCCGCGAGCCGGACCTGCAGCTCTTCACGAAGCTCGCCAATGAACAGCCTTACGCGGACAAGGACTCCGTTCCCTATCGCGTGGCGCTCCCGGCCTTCGTGACCAGCGAGCTGAAAACCGCCTTCCAGATGGGCTTCCTGCTGTTCATCCCGTTCCTCATCATCGACCTCGTCGTTGCCTCGGTGCTGATGTCCATGGGCATGATGATGGTCTCGCCGATGATCATCTCGCTGCCGTTCAAGATCATGTTGTTCGTGCTCGTCGACGGGTGGACCCTGCTTCTGGGCACGCTGGCGGGGAGCTTCTTCCAGTGACACCGGAATCCGTCATCGCCTTTGGCCAGCAGGCACTGCACGTGGCCATGCTGATCGGCGCACCGCTGCTGCTTACCGCGCTGGCGGTAGGCCTCATCGTAGGCATGATCCAGGCGGCCACGCAGATCAACGAGCAGACGCTCAGCTTCATTCCCAAGCTCATTTCCATGGCGCTGGTCATGATCATCACCGGCCCGTGGATGCTGCGCACGCTGGTGACCTTTACCCGCACCCTGATCGAAAGCCTGCCCCAGGCGGTGCGTTGATGCCGGTCGACCTCGGCCAGCTCGAAGCCTGGGTCGGTGCGTCTTCGTGGGCGCTCGCACGGATTTCGGGACTCCTGCTGCTCGCGCCCGTGCTGGGCGCGACCATGATCCCGGCGCGCATCCGCATTGGCCTCGCGCTGCTGCTGACCATGGTGCTTGCGCCGCTCGCGCCGCTCGATATCCGTCCGCTTTCGGCCGCTGGCGTCGCCGTGCTCGCGCAGCAGGTGCTGGTCGGCGCCACGCTGGGTTTCATCCTCAAGCTGGTGTTCGAAGCCGTGGCGTTCGGTGGCCAGTTCGTGTCACAGGCGATGAGCCTGGGGTTCGCTGAAACGGTGAACCCCGGCGTCGGCGGTACCACGCCGGTGCTCAGCCAGTTCTACACGATGCTTATCACGCTGCTGTTCCTGGTGATGAACGGCCACCTGCAGCTCATCTCGCTGCTGGCAGACAGCTTCCGCACGCTGCCGGTGGGTGAGCAGGGCATCGGCGGGCAGGGCATCTGGCAGGTGCTGACCTTCGCGACCCACCTGTTCGGCGGTGCGGTGCGCGTGGCGCTGCCGGCCCTCACGGCCGTGCTGGTCGTCAACCTCGGCTTCGGCGCGATCAGTCGTTCGGCGCCGTCGATGAACCTGTTCGCCGTAGGCTTCCCCATCACGATCTGCCTGGGCGTGATCGCCGTGTGGCTGTCGCTGCGCGCGCTCCCCACGGCATTCGATTCGCTGCAGACGGCGGCGTGGGAAACCATGCGCCAGCTCATCGGGGGGCGCACCCCGTGAGCGAGACCGACAAGGAAGACCAGACCGAAGCCCCCAGTGAAAAACGCCTTCGCGAAGCCCGTGAAAAAGGCGACCTGCCGCGTTCGCGTGACTTGTCCACGGCCATCGTGGTGCTGGCCGGCGTGACGTCGCTGATCGCGTCACGCGACCAGATCGCCGTGCATGCGTCCAACATCATGCATGTGGGCCTGCAATACGGCCGCGACGACCTGTTCGCGGCCAACGGCCTCTCGCATGCACTGATGACCGCGGCGATGGAAGGCCTTCGCCTGGTCGGCCCGGTCTTCATCGGCACGGCGGTCGCCGCCGTCGCGGCGCCGGCCGTCATGGGCGGCCTCAATTTCTCGATCGAGGCGCTGGCACCGAAGTTCGACCGGCTGGATCCCATCAAGGGGTTCAGCCGGCTGGTGTCCATGAATGGCCTGGTGGAACTGGGCAAGTCGCTGCTGAAGCTGATCCTGATCGGCGGCGCGCTCATGTGGTTCCTGCGCCGCTCCACGCAGGAAATGTACGCCGTCGGCACGGGTCCGGTGAATGCCGGCATCGCCCATGCCTTCGGCGTCTTCGCCCATGCCTCCTTCATCTTCGCCTGCGTGCTCGGAGTCATCGCCCTGGTCGATGCCCCGTGGCAGAAATTCAGCTTCACCAAGAAGATGAAGATGTCGAAGCAGGAAGTGAAGGACGAGCACAAGGAAAGCGAGGGCAGCCCCGAGCTGAAGTCGAAGATCCGCCAGATGCAGATGCAGATGTCGCGTCGCCGGATGATGGAAGACGTTCCGCTGGCGGACGTGATCGTCGTAAACCCGACGCACTTCGCCGTGGCGCTGAAATACGACGACGAAAACATGGGCGCGCCGCGCGTGGTGGCCAAGGGCGTCGACGTCATGGCCCAGCAGATCCGCGACGTGGCGGGCCATGCGAAGGTTCCTGTCGTGGAAGCGGCCCCGTTGGCACGAGCCTTGTATGCAACGACGGAGATCGGTCGTGAAATTCCCTCGGCGCTGTACGTGGCCGTGGCGCAGATCCTGGCCTACGTGTTCCGGCTCAAGCAGGCGATCGCCATGGGCGATCTTCCACCCGACCTGCCCGAGCAGGATATCGACCCTGAATTGCTAGGCCCCTACAGGATGGACAACTGACGATGGCAGCTTCCACGAGCTTCATGGGCACGCTCACCCAGATCGGGCGCCGCGGCATCGCGGCGCCCGTGATCATGCTGGTGATGCTGGGCATGCTCATGCTGCCGCTGCCGCCGTTCATGCTCGACCTGCTGTTCACCTTCAACATCGCGTTGTCGCTGGTGATCCTGCTGGCCACGATGTACGTGATGCGGCCGCTGGAGCTGGCCTCGTTCCCGACGGTGGTGCTCTTCGCCACGCTGCTGCGCCTCGCGCTGAACATCGCTTCCACCCGCGTGGTGCTGCTCCATGGCCACAACGGGCCGGGCGCGGCCGGCAAGGTCATCGAGGCCTTCGGCGAGTTCGTCATCGGCGGCAACTTCGCCGTGGGCTTCGTGGTCTTCGCCATCCTCACCATCATCAACTTCGTCGTGGTGACCAAGGGTGCGACGCGCGTTTCCGAAGTCACGGCGCGCTTTACCCTCGACTCGATGCCCGGCAAGCAGATGGCGATCGACGCCGACCTCAACGCCGGCCTGCTGACGCAGGACCAGGCACGCGAGCGCCGCCAGGAAGTGCGCGAGGAAGCCGACTTCTACGGTTCCATGGACGGTGCATCCAAGTTCGTCCGTGGCGACGCCACCGCCGGCATGATGATCCTCGCGATCAACATCATCGGTGGCTTCTTCATCGGCATGCTGCAGCACGGCCTGTCGGCCGGCGAGGCGGCGCGCACGTACACGCTGCTCACCATCGGCGACGGCCTGGTGGCGCAGGTACCGGGCCTCATGCTTTCCATCGCGACGGCCGTGATCGTCACCCGCGTGTCGAAGTCGCAGGAGATGGGCAAGCATGTGATGGGCCAGCTCTTCGGCCAGCCGAAAGCGCTGGGCGTGGCGGCGGCCGTGCTGGGTGCCATGGGCCTGATCCCGGGCATGCCGAACATCCCCTTCCTGCTGCTCGCCGCTGCCGCCGGCTTCGGCGCGTGGAAACTTCACCAGCGCCAGCAGCTCATCGCCGATGGTGGCGTGCTCGGTGCATCCGGCGCGCCGGGCACCGACCTGGCACTGGATGCCGCGCCACCGGCCGAGCGCCTCGAGCTGTCGTGGGAAGACGTCGCCCAGGTCGACACGATCGGCCTCGAGGTCGGCTACCGCCTGATCCCCTTGGTGGACAAGGCACAGGGCGGCGAGCTGATGGCGCGGATCAAGTCCGTGCGCCGCAAGCTGTCGCAGGAGCTGGGCTTCCTGGTGCCGTCGGTGCATATCCGCGACAACCTCGATCTTTCTCCCCATGGTTACCGCATCTCGCTGATGGGCGTGCCCATGGGCGAGGCGGAGATCCACACCGAGCGGATGCTCGCGATCGACCCGGGCCGCGTGCACGGCACGCTCAACGGCATCGCCACGCGCGACCCCGCCTTCGGCCTCGATGCCGTGTGGATCGAGCCGGGCATGCGCGAACATGCGCAGACACTGGGTTACACCGTCGTCGATCCGGCCACGGTGATCGCCACTCACCTGTCGCACATCCTGCAGAACCACGCGCACGAACTCATCGGTCACCAGGATGTGCAGCAGCTGCTGGACCGCCTGGCGCAGCAGACGCCGAAGCTGGTGGAGGACCTCGTGCCGAAGCGCCTGTCGCTTGGCGTGGTGGTCAAGGTGCTGCAGAACCTGCTGGCCGAGCGCGTGCCGGTGCGCAACTTCCGCGGCATCGTCGAATCGCTGGCGGAGCATGCCGGCCAGAGCCAGGATCCCGGCGTGCTCGCCGCCGCCGTGCGCATCACGCTGGGTCGCCAGATCGTGCAGGAGATCGCCGGCCTCGGTACGGAAGTGCCCGTCATTACTTTGGCGCCGGATCTCGAGCAGATCCTCCTGCAGTCGCTGCAGGGCGGTGGCCCTGCGGGCGCCGCCGTGGAGCCGGGTCTTGCCGATCGCCTCCAGCAGAGCGTCGCCGAAGCGGCACGACGCCAGGAAGCCGCAGGCGAACCGGCGGTCCTGCTGGTCTCGCCGGCACTTCGTCCATGGTTGTCACGCTTCACGCGCCATGTGGCCCAGAACCTGCATGTACTTGCTTACAACGAGGTCCCGGACAACCGGCGCGTCAAGCTGGTGACGGCCCTCGGCAGGTAGGCATGACCAAGAACACAGGATCGAACGCATGAAGATCAAACGATTCGTTGCTCCCGATATGCGCCAGGCCATGCGCCAGGTGCGTGACGAACAGGGTCCGGACGCCGTGATCCTGTCCACGCGGCGCATGGACGACGGCATCGAAATCATCGCGGCCCTCGATTACGACGAAGCCCTCGTGCGCGAAGCCGGCTTCGGTTTCGAGACGCCGGCGCCGGCCATGATCGAAGAGCCGATCCGCGCCACGCGTGGCATGGACTTCTCGGCACGCATCGACCAGGCCCGGGCCGCCACGGCCGCTGCCGTCGAGCGCGCCGTGAAGGGCGGCCCGGCGTCGGTCGCCGCCGCCGCGCCCGCCGCAGCCGCTGCACCGAATGCACCGCAGCGCCAGTCGAGCGCCGCGCTCGCCGCGAGCGTCGCCGACGTCGTGCGCGCCGCGACGGTGTCGTCGAGCCCGGCGGCCGATGCCGCCGTGAACGGCATGCGCGCCGAAATGAACAACCTGCGCGAGATGCTGGAAGTGCAGCTCTCGACGCTGGCGTGGAACCAGATGGATCGCGAGCAGCCGCTGCGTGCGCGCGTCCTTCGCGAAATGACACGCCTCGGCATCGACGGCGATGTGGCCCGCGCGCTGTGCGCCGAGCTGCCGCCCGGGATGACCCCCGAGCAGGCGCGTTACCTGCCGCTGGGCATCCTGTCGCGCAACATCCGCACCAGCGGACGGAACTTCGACACGGTCGGCGGCGGCGTCACGGCCCTCGTCGGCACCACCGGCGTGGGCAAGACCACCACCATCGCCAAGCTGGCGGCACGCGCCGTGCTTCGCCATGGCGCCGGCAACGTCGCGCTGATCAGCACCGACCAGTACCGCATCGGTGCTGGCGCGCAGCTCGAGCATTACGGCCGCCTGCTGGGCGTGCGGGTATTCAACGCCCATGACGCGACCAGCCTGCGCAACGTGCTGCTGCAGCTGCGCGGCCGCCATACCGTGCTGGTGGATACGGCCGGTCTGGCCGGCAGCGATCCGAAACTCCAGCAGCAGTTCGACACGCTGCGCGCCACGTCGGACGTGCGCGTGAGCCTGGTCCTTGCCGCCAATGCACAGGCCCAGGCCATCGACAACGCGATCCGTGCCTATGCACCGCTGAACCCGCAGACCGCCATTCTCACCAAGCTCGACGAGGCGCCGCTGATCGGCGGCGCGCTCTCCGCCATCATTCGCCACGGCATGCCGCTGGACTACACCACCGATGGCCAGCGCGTGCCGGAGGACATCGCGTCCGCCGATGCACGCAAGCTGGTCTGTCTTGCCGCGCAGCTGGTGAAGCAGCGTAACGACGAACCGGACGACGCGATCCTCGCCGACCGCTTCGGCTTTGCCGCCGCCTCGCCCGTTTCCGCCTGACACGCCCCCGCATCCGCAGAATTCTCACGATAGTGAATCCCTTCATGAGCACACTCGTCGAATCCACCCAGGCAGCCAGCCTCAACTGGCTCTCTGACCGTCGTCCCACCCGCAGCATCGCGATCGCGGGTGGCAAGGGCGGGGTCGGCAAGACCACGGTGGCGGTCAACCTCGGCATGGCGCTGGCCATGGGCGGGCGCGATGTCCTCCTGCTCGACGCCGACCTGGCCATGGCCAACATCGACGTGCTGCTGGGCCTCCAGCCCACGCGCCACCTCGGGCACATGCTGGAAGGCGAGTGCGGCATCGAGGACCTCGTCCTCCAGGCGCCGCATGGCCTGAAGGTGATTCCGGCGACCTCGGGCGCGCGCCGCATGGCGCAGCTGCCCAACATCGAGCATGCCGCCGTGATCCGCGCTTTCGACGAATACCCGCTGCCGCCGGAATACCTGATCGTGGACACCGCTGCGGGCATCTCGGACAGCGTCTCCATGTTCGCGGCGGCCTCGGACGAGGTGGTGGTCGTGGTCTGCGACGAGCCGGCCTCGCTCACCGACGCCTACGCACTCATCAAGGTCATGAGCCGCGAGTTCGGCGTCAACCGTTTCCGCATCGTGGCCAACATGGTCCGCCATGCGCAGGAAGGTCGCCAGCTGTTCGAGAAGCTGAGCCGCGTGGCTACCCGCTTCCTCGATGTGTCCCTGGATTTCATGGGCATGGTCCCGCAGGACGAGTACCTGCGGCAGGCCATCCGACGCCAGTCCGCGGTCGTGGACGCGTGGCCCAGCAGTCGTTCTGCGGTCGGATTCAAGAATCTGGCCAGGTCGGTCGATACATGGGGGGAACCCGAACCCCGTGTGCAGGGTCGCATCGGCTTTTTCGCCGAGCGGTCTCATCTGGGGGGAGGGCTGCCACTGTGAGCGTTGCGACGGAATACCTTGAAGTCACCCGTATCCCGGCGGATCAACTCGTACGGGTACACGCGCCGCTGGTGCGCCGGATCGCCTATCACCTGATGGGCCGGCTGCCGCCGAGCGTGGATGCAAACGACCTCATGCAGGCCGGGATGATCGGTTTGCTCGAGGCCGCAAGAAATTACTCGCCGACTCGCGCGGCCAGCTTCGAGACCTATGCGGGCATCCGCATTCGTGGCGCCATGCTGGACGAGCTGCGCAAGACGGACTGGACCCCGCGCTCCGTCCACCGGAAGCTGCGCGAGGTCGCCGAGGTAACGAGGCAGATCGAAAACGAGACCGGCGGCGACGCCGTGGACTCGGAAGTGATGAAGCGTCTGGGCATCGACGCGATGGAGTACAACCAGATCCTGGCCGACGCGGCAAGCGCACGGTTGTTGAGCCTCACGGCGCCGGAAGGCGACGAGGGCGCGGCGATCGACGTGGTCGACCCGGATGCAGCAGGGCCGGAAGGCACGTTCGAGAAAGACGGCCTGCGCAGTGCGCTGGCGCAGTCGATCGATGGCCTGCCGGAGCGCGAGAAGCTGGTCATGTCGCTGTACTACGATGAAGAGCTCAACCTGAAGGAAATCGGCGTGGTACTGGGTGTCAGCGAATCACGGGTGTGCCAGATCCACGGCCAGGCCCTCATTCGTCTGCGTGCACGCATGTCGGGTTGGAAAGAGAAGCATTGAAAAACGCGTAGCAAGGGCGGAGAAACAGTTTGGACAAGAACATGAAGATCCTCGTGGTGGACGACTTCTCCACCATGCGGCGCATCGTCAGGAACCTGCTGGTGGAGCTCGGCTTCACCAACACCCTGATCCAGGAAGCCGAGGACGGCAACGCCGCGCTGGCACTGCTGCGCGCGCAGCCCATCGACCTCGTGGTCACCGACTGGAACATGCCCAACATGACGGGCATCGAGCTGCTTCGCGCGATCCGCGCCGATGCGGCGCTGAAAGCCCTGCCGGTGCTGATGGTCACGGCCGAGAACAATCGCGACCAGATCATCGCGGCGGCGCAGAGCGGCGTGAACGGCTACGTCGTCAAGCCGTTCACGGCGGTCACGCTGAAGGAAAAACTCGACAAGATCTTCGAACGACTCGCCGCGGCAGCGGGCTAAGGGACTGACCATGAATACGACACTCACCGCCGGCCAGGAAGTGGTTCCCGAGCTGCGCGAGCTGCTCGACGCCGACGACAGCGCCGCCTTCGAGCAGGCACTCGACCGCCTCATCCGCAGCCGCGAGCAGCACCTGTTCCTCGCCCTCGGCCATCTCGCCCGCGACCTGCACGAGTCCGCGCGGCGACTCGCGTCCGACATCTCCACCGATGGCGTGCCGGGCAACATGAGCGATGCGCGCAAGCACCTGCGCGACGTACTGGAAATGAGCTCGACGGCGGCGCATCGCACGCTCGACTTCAGCGAAAAGCTGCGCCCGCAGGCACAGGACCTCGCCCGCCAGGCCGACGAAGTGCTCGTGCTCGAACACACCGACCCGGCCTTCGCCACGAACGCCACGGCGCTCGCCGTGCGCGTGGGCGATTTCGCGCAGAGCTGCGATATCGGCTTCGGCGAAATGGTCGAGGCGCAGTCGTGGCAGGACCTCTCCGGCCAGCGCGTCGCGCAGGTCGAGGCGTTCATGGCGAAAGTGGAATCGTCGCTGGTCGAACTGGTGCGCCTCACCGGAACGCTTGCAGGCGGCAACGCCCCGGTCGCCGAGAAGGTGAGCCAGGACGAGGTCGACCGCCTGCTCAGCGAATTCGGATTCTGAGCAGCGTATGAGCGTGGAGCTGGACAACGAGCTGCTCAACGTCTTCCTCATCGAGGCGCGCGAACTGCTGGAGAGCCTGGGCGAACAGCTCGTGGACCTCGAGGCGTCGCCGGGCGACGTCGACCTGCTGAACGCCGTTTTCCGTGCCTTCCACACCGTGAAGGGCGGCGCGGGCTTCCTTGGCCTCAACGCCATGGTGGAGCTGTGCCATCGCGCCGAAGACCTGCTGAACGAGGCGCGCAACGGCGCCGTCGTGCTCCATGCCGGCTTCATGGACGCGCTGCTCGAATCGCTCGACCTGCTCAACGACATGATGCGTGCCGCCGATGGCGGCGTGCCGCTCGAGCCGGCGCCCCGTTCGGTGCTGGACCGCCTGCTGATTCCCGGCCGCGCCGTTTCCGCGCCGCCGGCGGCGCTCACCTTGCCCGTGTCTGCCGTACAGGCGGCGCCAGGCGCATCTGCATCGCCGCAGCCGGCGTCGTCCGCCCCGTCGCAGAAGGCGTATGACCCGATCGAAGACGAATTCGAAGCCATGCTCGATGCGGCGCGCGCCGACCGCGCACCCGCACCGGCCACGTCGGCGACGATCAACGACGACGAGTTCGAAGCCCTCCTCGATTCGCTGTACGGCACCGGTGCCCCGGGCGCCGATGCCGATGCGACTCCTGCCGTTCCGCATTCCGCCGCTAGTGTTTCCGCCGGCATCTCCCAGCATGCCGCCGCTGGTACTTCCGCTGGCATCGCCCCGTCCCCGACGGCCGCAGGCGCGCCCAACGCCAGCGACGCCATCAGCGACGACGAATTCGAAGCCCTGCTGGACAGCCTCCACGGCACCGCCGCCCCCGGCACCCTCACGCCACCGGCCGCCGGTGCTTTCGCAGCTCCCGCCGCTTTCGCCGCTGCTGCTGCCTCTCCCGCCGCCGCTGCCGCCGCCTCTCCCGCCGCTGCCGCCGCTGCTGCCGCTGCTGCCTCTGCCGTTGTAGGAGCGCGCCCTGCGCGCGAAAACCAGACCCCCTCAACTCCCGACGCTGCGATACCCAACGCCGCATCGCCGACCAACGCCACACCCACTACAGACAAAACAAAACCACGCCCCCAGGCCGACACCACCGTCCGCGTCGACACCCAGCGCCTCGACAGTCTGGTCGACGCCGCCGGCGAGCTTGTCCTCGTGCGCAACCGCCTCACCAACCTCGCGCCGCGCGGCACCAACGACCCGATGGAACGCGCCATCGGCGAGCTCGAGCGCGTGGCCGAAGACCTGCAGAACGCCGTGCTGCGCATGCGCATGCAGCCCGTCGGCAAACTCTTTTCCCGCTTCCCGCGCATCGTCCGCGACCTGGCCCGCCAGCTGGGCAAGGACATCGAGCTGGTGACGGAAGGCGAAGACACCGACATCGACCGCACCGTGGTCGAGGCGCTGGCCGATCCGCTGGTGCACCTGCTGCGCAATGCGGTCGACCACGGCATCGAGATGCCCGACGTGCGTGCCCGCGAAGCCAAGCCGCGCACCGGCACGGTGCGCCTGGCGGCGGGGCAGTACGGCGACCGCATCGTCATCACGGTGACGGACGACGGCAAGGGCATGGATCCGGAAGTGCTCCGCCGCAAGGCCGTCGAAAAAGGCCTGATGGACGAAGAGCAGGCCGCACGCCTCGACGAGCGCGAGTGCTACGAGATCGTCTTCCGCCCGGGCTTCTCCACCGCCAGCCAGGTCTCCGACATTTCCGGGCGCGGCGTCGGCATGGACGTCGTCAAGACGAAGATCGTCGAACTCGGCGGCATGCTGTCCATCGATTCGCGCGTGGGCCACGGCAGCACCGTGCGCCTCTCGGTACCGCTGACGCTGGCCATCATGCGCGTGCTGATGGTGCGCGTCGGACATCGCCTGCTGTCGCTGCCGCTGTCGAATGTCACCGAAGTCTTCGAGCTGGTCCCAGGGCAGATCCAGGAGCTGGATGGCCGCCTCGTGGCCTCGCATCGCCAGCGCGCCCTGCCGCTGGCCGACCTCGGCCACTGGGCGGGCGCGGGCGGGAAGGGCGGCCACGTGGTCGTCGTGCAGATCGGACACCAGACGCTCGGCTGCCTCGTCGACGAAGTGCTCGGTCGCGAGGATGTCATGGCCAAACCGCTGGGCCCGTTCCTCAAGGACATTCCCGGCGTGGCCGGCGCGACCATCACGGGCGACGGGCGCATCTCGCTCGTGCTCGACCTGTCCGGACTGGCGGATGATGCCGGCCAGGTGCTGCCGTCGCTTAGAATGGCGGTCTGATGGATATCGTGAGCGTCGTCGGCACGATCCTGGCCTTCCTGGTCATTATCGTGGGCACCATCCTCAAGGGCTCGAGCCTCGACGCCCTGTGGAACCCGGCTGCGTTCATCATCGTCTTCCTCGGTACGCTCGCCGCGCTGCTGGTGCAGACGCCCGGCCCCGTGCTGAAACGCGCGTGGCACATGCTTCCCTGGGTCTATCGCCCACCGGACATCGAATCGGAAAACCTCGTCAGCCGCATCGTCGGCTGGAGCGAAATCTCCCGTCGCACGGGCCTGCTCGGTCTCGAGCCCGCCATCGAGAAGGAGACGGATCCCTTCATCCGCAAGGGTCTCCAGCTGCTCGTCGATGGCACGGAGCCCGATGCCATGCGCTCCGTGCTCGAAGTCGAGGTATATGCACGCGAGCACACCGACATCGAGGCCGCGAAGGTGTTCGAGAACGCCGGTGCCTATTCGCCCACCATGGGCATCATCGGTGCCGTCATGGGCCTGATGTCCGTGATGCAGAACCTCGCCGAGCCGAGCAAGCTTGGCCATGGCATCGCGGCCGCGTTCGTCGCGACCATCTACGGCATCGGCCTGGCCAACCTGCTCGCGCTGCCCATGGCCTCTCGCCTGAAGGGGCTGGCCCGCCAGCGCTCGCAGATGCGCGAGATCCTCGTCGAAGGCCTGGTCTCGATCGCTCAGGGTGACAACCCGCGCCATATCGAAAGCAAGCTGCAGGGGTACCTGTCGTGAAGCGGCGCCATCACGAAGAGCACATCAACCACGAGCGCTGGGCGATTCCCTACGGCGATCTGATCACGTTGCTGCTGGCGCTGTTCGTCGTGATGTACGCCGTGTCGGCCGTGAACGAAACCAAGTTCCGCGTCATGGCGCAGTCCATCAACGAAGCCTTCAACGGCACCGGCAAGGTCATCGAACCCATCCGCGAGGCCACGCCTGCCGCACAGGTTCCGCTGCCGAACCAGTCGCGCGCGCCGACCGCTGCACCGATCGCGAAAATCGAGGTGCCGCTGCCACCGCGCAACCTGCCGTTGCCGGGCCACGAAGGAGCGGCGGCCGAGCGCCAGCCGGGCGACCAGAAAAACATTGCCACCGGCGCAGCCTCGAGCGTAGCCGCGGCGTCGAGCGTCGCGGCAGCGGCCAGCGTCGCCCCGGTGGCGATCGGCAAGACGGACAATCCGAACCTCACCCAGATATCCGACGAAGTACAGCGCGCCATGAAGCCGCTGATCGACAAGAGCCTCGTTTCCGTGCGCCAGACGCCGGACTGGCTCGAGATCGAAGTACGCACCGACATTCTTTTCCCCGTGGGCGTCGCGAAACTGCAGCCGCCGGCGGAAGACGTGCTGCGCAAGCTGGCCGGCATCCTCACGCCGTTCCCGAACGACATGCGCATCGAGGGTTACACCGACAACACGCCCATCGCGACGGCCGCCTTTCCTTCCAACTGGGAACTGTCGGCCGCTCGAGCCGCGACCGTGGCGCGCCTGCTGGCGACGACCGGCGTGGATCCTCATCGCGTAGGCATCATGGGCTGGGGCGAGTACCGGCCCAGTGCCGACAACGCCACCGACGCGGGGCGCAACCATAACCGCCGGGTCGTGATCGTGGTCATGAGCGACAAGGCTGCCAGGGGGGCAAACCGCTGATGCGTACCTGGGCTATCTCGAACCAGAAGGGCGGCGTGGGCAAGACCACGACGACCGTCGCGCTGGGCAGCCTGCTCGCCGCCGCCGGCAGCCGCACGCTGCTCATCGACATGGATCCCCATGCCTCCCTCTCCGGTTACATCGGCGTGGAAGGTGGCGCGCATGGCAGCGTGTACGATCTCTTCGGCGTCGGCAGCACCGCGACGCCCGTGCGCACGCTGGTGCATGCCACGCAGTGGAACAACCTGAGTGTCCTGCCTGCGTCCGCAGCCATGATCACGCTCGACCGCCAGCTCGGGACACGCCCTGGCATGGGCCTCGTGCTGTCGCAGGCGCTGGCGGAAATCGCGGCCGACTTCGAGCACGTGTTGCTCGACTGCCCGCCGACGCTCGGTGTCCTGATGGTCAATGCACTGGCGGCGAGCGACCGCCTGCTGGTGCCGACGCAGACCGAGGCGCTGGCGCTGGCCGGCCTCGAACGCATGCTGCGCAGCCTGTCGATGATCGAACGATCGCGTGGCCGCCCGCTGCCCAAGACCATCGTGCCCACGATGTTCGACGCGCGCACGCACGCTTCCCGCGCCTGCCTCGATCAGCTGCGAGAGCAGTACGGCGATGCCGTGAGCGCCGCCGTCATTCCTACCGATACCCAGATTCGTGAAGCCAGTGCGGCAGGCGTGCCGCTTGCGTCGTGGCCTGCGGCGCGGCGCGGCGGCCTTGCTTACAGGCAGTTGCTCGACGAGTTGCTGGCCGGGCCGCCCGCTGCTGTCGTGGCGGAAGTGTCCGTCGTTGCGCCCGCGGCCTCCGGGCCCGTCGCCGTCGGATCCACCGCCCCGGGGTCCGTCACGTCCCGGCCCGCGACGCCGTCTGCCAGGGATGCGGCCGCCTGATGGGCGCGCTACAGGACGCCGAGCAGATCGTCGCCGATTACCTGGCGGACCTGCTGACGCCTGCGCCCGCGCTCGTCGCGGCGCCCGCGTTGCAGGTGGTCTCGATCGAGCCATGGCGTACCACGCCGCCGGCACGGCCGGTACGCGTGAGCGACAACCGCTACCTGCTATGTATCGCGGCAGGGGTGAAGCTGGCCGTCCCCATGGCCGACGTGACCCATGTGCTGTCGATGCCGCCGCTGTCGCCGCCGCATACGAACCATCCGGCCTGTCTCGGGCGCTGGCGCCACCCGAGTGGCGAAGCACGCGTCGCTGACCTTGCCGCGATCCTTTCGCCCGACATGGCCGGTGCCCCTGCCTCCACGCTCGTGCTGCTCGCGTTGCGCGACTGGGCGCTGGCGTGCTCGGTCGTCGACGAAACGGTCGAACTCTTGCCCGACGTCATCCAGTGGCGCCACGGTGCGACGTCGCGCCCCTGGCTGGCCGGCATGGCGACGGACCCCCGTTGCGGCGTGGTGGGAACCGCGGCGCTGATCGATTGGCTGGAACAGGAACTCGGCCCATGACCGAAACGCAACGCAACGGCAGTGACACCTGGCTGGGCTTCTCGCTCAAGGGCCAGCGCTACGCCGTATCGCTGGCCTGCGTGCGCGAGGTGATCCGCCCGGGCGACATCACGCCGGTCCCCGGCGCGCCGGACGACGTGCTCGGCATCGTCAACCTGCGCGGACAGATCGTGCCTGTGCTTGACGGTCGCCGTCGGTTCGGCCTCGACGGTAACGTGGCGCAGGAGGAAGAGGACGCCCAGCGCGTCATCGTCTTCGACGAGTCCGGTACGGTGGTCGGCATGCGCATCGACGTGATCGGCGACATGCTCCAGTTCGAGGCGGGCGACATCGCACCGCCTCCGCCGGGTCGTGCCGAGCGCCGCGATGATCCGGTCAGCGGTGTGATCACCCGGGACGATGGCTTCATCGCACTGGTCGACGTAGCCCGCCTCTGCCGCACGTAACGGCTCTGCCGTTGTGGGAGCGCGCCTTGCGCGCGATGCCCTTAGCCCAAGGCTCGGCTGAAGCCATCGCCCTGAGCTTCCGGCACTGCGGCACTGCGGCAAGGAGCCGCCGGCTGCCATTTCCTTCGCTAGGTCCTCGTCCGGCCTTCGCCTCCCTGCGGAGACGCTCAGGAAACGGCAGCCGACGTCTCCCCTCAATCCTGAGGCAGCTCGTTGTAGGAGCGCGCCTTGCGCGCGATGCCCTTCGCCCCAGGCTCGGCTGACGCCGTCGCCCTGAACTTCCGGCACTGCGGCACTGCGGAAAGGAGCCGTCGGCTGCCATTTCCTTCGCTAGGTCCTCGTCCGGCCTTCGCCTCCCTGCGGAGACGCTCATGAAACGGCAGCCGACGTCTCCCCCCACTCCTGCGGCAGCTCGTTGTAGGAGCGCGCCTGTAGTGGCTTAATGATTCTGGACACCGATGTAGGATATTTCCATCCTACTGAGGTGATTTATGGGATTTCGCCCGATCGACCCCGCGCTGAGGCGTGAAGCTGTCAAA
>Ga0247730_1001017_pt1 | contig 16819 bp, 12 predicted proteins | sample UWRJL073202C2_FD_180959 | JGI IMG/M metagenome (GOLD analysis project Ga0247730, IMG submission 180959) | Plant litter microbial communities from Arlington Agricultural Research Station in Wisconsin, United States - UWRJ-L073-202C-2 | ecosystem: Environmental > Terrestrial > Plant litter >... | reverse complement strand
AAACGCGCGGAGCCGCATTCCGGCCCATCCTTCCAGCCGCCCGAACGACCGATCCGCCGTCCTCTGCTTCCTATCGGTTCGACGCCTTGCCGCGCAGAATTGGGGAAACTGATCGGATTGACAGCCCAGCACCAGCCCCGTAGTTCGCTATTGCGAATGATTAGCAGCGCGTTGACTCCCGGTTCCCATGAAGACATCCTCGATCCGCGCGTGGTATCTCGTGCACAGTTGGACCAGCCTGGTCTGCACGGTCTTCCTGTTGATGCTGTGCGTCACGGGGCTGCCGCTGATCTTCAGTGACGAGATTGATCGGCTTAGCGGCGCCACCGAGCAGTTTGGCATGCCCGGGGTCGGCTCCTCCAGCAACGCGGCCGGTCTTCTGCCGCTGGATGTGATGATGGCGAAGGCGCTGGCGGCCCGGCCGGGTGAAGTGCCGCTGTTCATGGCCTTCGATAACGATCAACCGTCGATGACCATCACCACCGGCCCGAAACCGGATGCGCCCGGCGCGCAGATGACGATCCAAGTCTTCGATCGATCGACCGGCAAGCTGCTGGGCAAGGAAGACGATCGCGGCGTCATGCGCTTCTTGCTGACGCTGCATACCGATCTGTTTCTGGGCCTGCCGGGAATGCTGTTCCTGGGCGCGATGGGCGTACTATTCACTGCCGCGCTCGTTTCGGGCGTGGTGCTCTACGCCCCGTTCATGCGCAAGCTGGCGTTCGGTACGTTGCGCACGTCCCGCAGTGCGCGGCTGGCGTGGCTGGATACGCACAATCTCCTCGGCATCGTCGCGCTGGCGTGGATGACGGTCGTGGGCGTGACCGGCGTAATCAACACGCTGGAAAAGCCGATCAACAAGCTGTGGCAACGCAACGAACTCGCCGCGATGACCCGGCAATATGCGGGCAAGGAGGCGCTGCCGCCTTCCCGCTACGGATCGCTCGACAAGGCGATGGCCGAGGCGCGCAAGGCGCTTCCGGGAAATAACCCGCAGTTCATCGGCTTTCCAGGCGGCAACTACAGTTCAAAGCATCATTATGCGGTCTTCTTCCAGGGTAATACGCCGCTGACCGAGCGGCTGCTGACGCCCGCGCTGATCGATGCCGAGACCGGCGCCTTCACCACCGCGCGATCGATGCCGTGGTACAACAAATCGCTGTCGCTCTCCCGTCCGCTGCATTTCGGCGATTATGGCGGGCTACCGCTCAAGATGCTGTGGGCGGTGCTGGATATCATCGCGATCGTCGTCCTGATTACCGGCCTCTACCTCTGGCTCGGCAAGCGTCGCGCGTCATCGACGGCCCATGCGCGGGAGGTAGAGACCGGCGGCATCGTGGTGCCGGCGGAATGAAGCCTGTGCGACGACAACCGCAGAGACTGAGGACGATCTTCGCCGCACCATTGGCGATCGCCGCGCTGAGCGTGGTGGCGCTGGTCGCGGCGCTGACAGGCGATGGCTGTCGCGACGCACTCTCCTGGGCCGGCCTGACCGTACCGATCCTGACCATAGGCTGGGCCGTGTACGCCCGCCGCGCCTGACCATCATCCGCGTCGCAAAAGGCGGCGACATTAGGGGACTTACCTGTGAACACTAACCGTCATCGCGCTGCGCTCAGCCTGACGATCGGCATCTCGGCGGTGGCGGCTTCCTATCCTGCATACGCGCAAGAAGCGCGCGAGAGCGAGATTCTCGTGACTGCCCAGAAGCAGAACCAGACTGGCGTTACCCATGCGGGCACGATCGGTATTCTCGGGAACAAGGCGGCCGAGGACGTCCCATTCGCGGTGAAGAGCTATAACAGCGCGCTCATCCTCAACCAGCAGCCCCAGACGCTGGGCCAAGTGCTGGAAAACGATCCGTCCATCCGCACCAGCTACGGCTTCGGCAACGCGGCCGAGCAATTCGTGATACGTGGCTTCGCGCTGGCAGGCGACGACGTCGGCTTCGATGGGCTCTACGGGATCACGCCGCGCCAGCTTATCGCGCCCGAACTTTATGAGTCCGTTCAGGTGCTCAACGGATCGAGCGCATTTCTCAACGGCGCGGCGCCGGGTGGCACCGGCATCGGCGGCAGCGTCAACCTCATCCCTAAGCGCGCGGGGCGGACGCCGCTGACCCAGCTGACGGCGAACTACACCTCCGCCGCGCATGTCGGTGGCAGCTTCGATGTTGCGCGCCGCTTTGGGAACGGGAGCGAATGGGGTGTGCGCGTGAACGGCGCGGCCCGACGCGGCGATGTAGGCATCGATGACGAGTTCCGCAGCGCTTACCTGCTGGGCGGCGCAATCGATTATGACGGCGGCCCGCTCCGGCTGTCGCTGGACCTGGCTTACCAGAAGGTGCGCGTGAACCAGCTACGACCAAAGCTGACGCTTCCGGCCGCGATCACCGCGATCCCGCGCGTACCCAAGGCCGACGCCAATTACGGCCAGCCTTATTATTTCACCAAGCTGCGCGACCTCTACGGGCAACTCCGCGCCGAATATGATCTGTCCGATGCGGTCATGGCCTATGCGGCCTTCGGCGCGCGCGATGGATCCGAAGACGGCTATTACAGCACGCTTTCCCTGCTCAACGCCGGCACGGGCGCCGCTTCGGTGTCCGGATCGCGTATCCCCCGCACCGACAATAACGAAGCGGCGCGGGTGGGCGTGCGCGTCAAGCTGGCCGCAGGCGGCGTGACCAATGAATTCAACTTCGGCGGATCGATGAACTGGCTGACCAACCGCAACGCCTTCGAATTCTACGATATTTCGACGGGCATCAATAACATCTACGCACCGGTCACCGTGCCTCAGCCGGGCCGGATAACGTTTCGCGGCGGCAACTTGGCCGATCCTTTTCCGATTTCCCGCACGCGCCTGTTGAGCAGCTTCGCGTCCGACACAGTCGGCTTTTGGGACAACCGGATCTTGTTGACGGGGGGCCTGCGGCTTCAGCAGATCGTCGTCAAATCCTATTCGAATGTGACGGCATTGCAGTCCGGCGAATATCGCAAGGACGCAATTACTCCGGTGATGGGCCTCGTTGTCAAGCCGGTGGAGGGCGTCTCGCTCTATGCCAATCGGATCGAGGCGTTGGTTCAGGGCGCGGCCGCTCCGGCCACGAGCGGCGGCGTGAATGTCGTGAATGTCGGCGAGGTGCTGCCTCCCTTCAAATCGACGCAATATGAGGTCGGCGGCAAGCTGACGTTCGATACGATCACGGCCAACCTGTCCTTCTTCACGACCGATCGGGCGACGGCGATCGTGGTACCGGCGTCCGCCGCCGGCTCGGGTCGCTTTGAGGCATCCGGACGCCAGCGCAACAAGGGTATCGAACTGAGCGTCCAGGCGGAGCCCATCACGGGATTGCGGATCATCACCGGGGGTTCGGTGATCGACGCTCGGCTGCGGCGCCAGACGGGCGGGCTGAACGAGGGGCGGAAGGTTGCCGGCGTGCCGGACTTTCTGGTCAACGGGAATGTGGAGTGGGATCTGCCCTTCATACCGGCTCTCACCCTGACCGGCCGCGTCGTCCACACCGGTGAGCAGCCGGCGAACAGTGCGAATACGCTGTCATTGCCCAGCTGGACGCGCTTCGATCTTGGCGCACGCTATGTGGCGCTGGTGGGAACGATGCCGCTGACCCTGCGGGCGGGCATCGATAATGTGGCGAACAAGCGGTATTGGGCATCGGCCTTCGACAATTCGCGCCCCGATCTGCTGCAAGGCGCGCCACGTACGTACAAGCTTTCGGCTTCGATCGATCTATAGGCTTATCGACACGGCGCATGTTGACCGACATGCGCCGGGTGGTGACAACGCTGCGCCCAAGGCGGCGGATCGGAGCTAATTGCGTGCATTCCGCCGAAACGTTCGAACTGATCATCGGGATGTTCCTGGCGGTGATCGCGTTGCACTATCTCGCACGCCGGCTTGGGCTTCCGCCCGCCGTGGCGCTGATCGTCGGCGGGGGCGTGATCGCCTTCCTGCCCGGCATTCCGGAAGTCCGGATCGATCCGGAGCTGGTGCTGGTGCTGTTCCTGCCGCCGCTGCTGATGGATGGCGCGTGGTACACCGCCTGGGCGCCGTTCCGCCGCAACATGGCAGGGATCCTCTCGCTCTCCATCGGCGCGGTGTTCTTCACGGCCTTCGTCGTGGCGGCCGTCATGAAGATGCTGTTGCCGTCGTTGCCGTTCGCGGCATGCGTGGCGCTGGGCGCCATCCTGTCGCCGCCGGACGCGGTTTCCGCGCGCGCCGTGCTTCAGCGGGTGAAGCTGCCGAGGCGCCTCCAGACCCTGCTGGAGGGCGAGAGTCTGCTGAACGATGCGGCGGGGCTGGTGCTGTTCCGCTTTGCGGTGGCTGCGGTTCTCACCGGCTCCTTCAGCCTTGCGGATGCGGGCGGCAGCTTCCTGTTCCTCGTTGCCGGCGGCGTGGTCGTCGGCGGCGCGATCGGTGCGCTGTGGGTGACGCTGCTGCGCCGGCTGGGCGATGAGCCCCTGATGATCGCCGCGACCGTTCTGGTCGGCTGGGCCGCCTATATTGCCGGCGAACTGCTGCACGTGTCGGGCGTGATCGCGACCGTTGCCGCCGGGCTCACCTGCGGCTGGTATCAGCATGTCGTGTTCACAGCGAGCGTGCGCATTCGGGCGGGCGCGTTCTGGCAGGTGCTGGTCTTCCTGATGGAGGCCGCGGTGTTCATGCTGATCGGGTTTTCCCTGCGTGGCGTGCTCGATCGGGTCGGCGGCTTCGACGTCGTGCTTCAGACGATGGCGGAGCCGGCGCTCATCATCGTGCTGACGGTGCTGGTGTCGCGCTTCGTCTACGTGTTCGGGACGGACGCGCTGCTCACGGTATCGGCGCGCCTTGGCCTCCGGCGGGCCAGCCCGCTCGGTGCGCGGGCGTCGCTGGTGCTAGGCTGGGCCGGGATGCGCGGGGTGGTGACGCTCGCGGTGGCACTCTCGCTTCCCGAGACGATGCCGAGCCGTGACCTGATGATCGTGACGGCTTTTGCGGTGATCGTCGTGACCGTATTGCTGCAGGGCACATCGCTCGGCCTGGTGATCCGCGCGGCGCGCCCGCAAGAGGACGCTGGCGCGCGGCCGGAGCTGGATCTTCATGCGGCCGAACATGCGATGTTCCGCGCGCAATTGGTTGCTGTCGAGCGGGTGGCGTACGACAAGAATGGCGCGCTGATCCACCCGCAATTATTGCGGCGCTACACCACGCGCGCGACCGCATCGGAAGCGTTTTCAGGGACGCAAGACGAGCGGACTGCAGCCATCGCAAGCCACTTCGATGTCATCATCGATGCGGTGCAGGCGGGGCGGGAAGAACTTGTGCGTCTTCACCGTACGGGCAGGATCGACGACGAGACGCTTCACGATCTGGAGCGCGATTTGGATCTGGAGGAACTGGGCGCGGTCGCCGCCAAGGGCTGACGGCTCGACGTCCGGCCCCGCCGATCATCAGCCCTTGGCCGGTATCTTGTCCAACTCGACCTGGATCTTGGCAAGATTCGCGTCGCTGAGTTCGTCCGGTTCATATTGCTGGATGGCCTTCAGCGTCAGCTCGCGCCCATTCTCCTGAAACATCTCGTTCGCGTAAACGGTGGGGATCATCTTCTTGAGCACGGCATTCGCGGCCGGATCATTCAGCAGCGTGCCGACCAGCGTGGATGTCGCCGAATAATGCGCGGGCTTTTCGGCGGGCGCGGCTTGGGCCAAGGCTGGCGCGATCTGCATTGATGCGCCCGTAAGGGCGGCCAGAGCCATGACCATCTGTGTCTTGCGCATCGATCTCTCCCGAAGTGTCGGCGGTCTTGCAAGGAGTGCGGCAGCGCCGCCATCCCTGTGACCCTCATTGTCCCCGCGAAGCGCGTCCGCGAGGCCTGCATTGTGTCATCGGAAATCGGGCAGGTAAATGGGGCGATTAGCGGCGAGTGTCTGCCGGCGGCAGCACTTCCGCGCAGTAGATCCGGGCGACGGGATGGCCATCGCGATCCGTAATTTCGATGCGTCCGCGTGGATCGAAGGTCTCGCCAGCCGATCCTACCATCGAGGAAATCCGGCTGCTGGCCTGGGCCATGGCGTGTCTGAGGCCGGAGGCTTCCAGTTTCTCTTCGCGGAGGATCGCTCCGCTCTTGTCGCACGTCCGTTGATAGTAGGTCAGCATCACCCTCTAACGCATTCGGATTGCTCCGGTTTCTGCTGTTGACGTGGGTTATAGCAATTGCGCTCTAGACCGGCGGCGGAAAGAAGGACGACAGGCACGCAAAGGCCGGCTCTCCGAAGGAAGAGCCGGCCAAGTCGTAAGTGGCGATCCTTTTCGGCGGAGCCGTCCGGTTGGACGGCGCTGCACGAATATCAGAACTTGAAGCGGATGCCGGCGCGATAGATCCGACCCAGCTGATCGTAGATTGCCGGGTTGGAGAAGATCGTCGAACGGCCCGGATCGCGATTGAAGACGTTGTCGACCTTCACATAGGCCGTGACCTGCTCGGTCAGATTGTACGTGCCGCCCAGATCCAGGTAAAAAGCGCCCGGCAGGGAATTGTCGTCGATCGTCGGGTTGTTGTTGTTCGAGACGGGGCAATTCGTCTGGCACTCGATATTCTGCTTGCCGATCACGCCCTTGCTGACGATGCGCTCCTGCACGAGCAGCGAGAATTTGTCATTCTCGTAGCTCTGCGTGAGCAGGAACTTCCAGTTCGGCGTCGAGCCATTGTTCGAGCCCGCCGAATCCACCGGGATCGTGCCTGGCAGACCGGTGTCTGTCACATATTTGATGACGTGGGTCGCAAGGCCGCGGAAGGTGAAGCTGCCGGGCAGGCCCAGCGGCTGGCGCCAACGGTAGGACGCTTCGATGTCATAGCCGGTGGTATTGATCGACGCGAGGTTGAAGGACTGAACGTTGATGAAGTTGGGCCCGGCGGTGTTGTTCAGGTTGAACGCGCCGCACGTGGAAGGAAGGATGTTCTGGAAGCAGAGCTGAACGATGTCGTTCGCGCCGATGCTGGAGATCACGTCCTTGATCTTGATCTTGTACCAATCGAACGAAACGTTGAAGCCTGGCAGCCACGATGGGTTGGCGAGCGCGATGCCGGCCGTGGTGTTGCGAGCCAGTTCCGGCGTCAGCGCGGTGTTGCCGATCGTATTCTGGATTGCCAGCACGTTGGTGTTGCGGAACGGATCGAAGAAGTTCGGCAGCGTCGTGGTGACGGGGGCTGCGAACAGCTCCGACAGGTTCGGCGCGCGAACGTCACGCGATGTCACGCCGCGAACGCGCAGGCCGCTGATCGGCAGATCCCAGGTCGCGCCGACCTTCCACGCCCAGACGGTGCCGGACGTGCTGTAATCGGTCACGCGGGCTGCGCCGTTCAGGTTGGCACGGCCGAGACCATCGGAATCGATGACCGGCAGATTGGCCTCGAAGAAGGCCTCCTTGACGCTGTATTTGCCCTTACCGTTCTTGTAATTGCCGGCGTACCAGTTGTTGCCCGTGGGGATCAGCGTGGGATCGGCCGGGTAATCGGCCGTCGCTGCCGTATTGTCGAAGCCTGCGCCGTAAGGATCGGCCCGGACGGTGTAGAATTCATGCCGGAATTCACCACCGAACGCGATGGAGAGCGGGCCGGCCCACAGATCGACCGGCGAACCGGAGAAGCTGAGGCTGGCGACGTCCTGCGTTTGGCGGGTGCGCTGATACGGGCCCTTGTCAGGCATGATGTAGCTCAGTGCCGCCTGCGAGGGATTGCCGCCGATGATGTTGAGCGGCTGGCATCCCGATGCCCGGGCCGCCGCGCTGCGGCAGACGATCGCGCCGTTGAGCGTGACCGCGTCGATCGCCTGATTGAAGCGGTTGGACAGCATGATGTTGCTGACGTCGATCGCCGTATAGTTCAGGCCATGCTCGTAGAAGGTGTCGTAGCGCCAATCCGTGCCGGCCAAGTCGAACTTGCCCTTGGCGCCGATGACGCCGCGATACTGACGGCGATCCGTCTCGACGCGGGTGTTGCCGAGCGCGGCATTGCTGGTGCCATATTGGAAGCTGGTGATGCCGGCGGCCGTGCACGCCGCCTGGACGCTGGCGGGGACATAGGGGTTCGAGCATTGCAGCGTCAGCGCCGGACGGTTCTGGCCGGCCACCGGCTGATTATGGGTCTGTACGCGGCCGAAGTTGAACGTGCCGTACACTTCGTTGTCGTCGGCGAATTCGAAGCCGACGCGGCCATAGCTGTTGAAGCGCTTGATGGCGGACTTCAGCGAACGGCCGGAATCGACGTTGCCGCTGAGATCGCCGCCGAGGCAGAAGCCAGGGTAGCAGCCGTTGACCGCGCCCGTCGCATTGCGGGTAGGGGTGCCGTTGGAGCCGTACTGGAACTGGAACGGATTGCCGCTCTGATCGAAGGCGATGCCCTGCAGCGGGCCAGCCGTGATCAGGCCGTACTTGGTGAAGCCGATCGACTGAACGTTATCGCGGACGATATATTGCGGCAGCCCATCGTTTAGAACGCCACGGTTGATCTGCGTGGTCTGGCGGAACCAATTGCGGCCCCCCGCCAGATCCGTGCCGAAATCGCCGCCGCCGACGCCGTCTTCATGATCATATTCCACGCTGCCGACGAGGTGCAGACGATTGTCCATCAGCGCCTTGCCGGCGGCGAGCTGGATCAGGCCCTGCGCATCGTCCCCATATTTGGTGATGCCGCCCTGGATATTGCCCTTGAAGCCCTCGAACTTGGTATCGGTGATGAAGTTCACCACGCCGCCGACCGCGTCCGAACCGTAAGACGCCGACGCGCCGCCGTTAACGATATCGACGCGCTGAACCAGCAGCTGCGGGAAGAGGCTGATGTCCGGCACGCCGGTGACGTTCGCGCCGACGACGCGCTGGCCATCGAGCAGAGTGAGCGTGCGGATCGCGCCGACGCCGCGCAGCGAGAAGGAGCTGAGCCCCTGCTGGCCGCTGGACGTGCTGAAAGTGTTGACCGAGGTGCCGCTGGAGCCTTGCAGCGACGGCAGCTGGGCGATGGTGGTGAAGATGTTGGGCTGCGCGTTCGCGGCAATCTGCGCCGTCCCGATCACCGTCGTCGGGGTGGGGGCGGTGAAGCCGCCAGCGGCGATACGCGTGCCGGTTACGACGATGTCTTCGGGCGAGGCGGCGGCATTTGCCTGCGTACGTGCCTGGGTGGCGACGCTACCCTCGATCGGAACGGGCTGCGAAGCGGGCTCCGCCGTGGCGGACTGTGCGGGGGGCACCTGTGCGAATGCCGGTGCCGACACAAGGCACGCAATGGCGACGACGCTCGCGGATGCGCCACGAAGCAGCGCCCGACGGCTATCCAAAGCCTTCAAAAACATCCCTGATCTCCTAGGATTATTGTAAACAAAGACAAACGCGCGCCACCCCGCGCCCAAAGAATCAGCCAAGCTGTATTCTCGCGCTGGAGCGTCACATGAATCCGAAAATAAACCACACTCGAAGGACCGTCCCTGACCGGCAAGCAACACGAGATGCTCTTGCTCAGCCATATGGCTCTACGGAACGATCCGTAACTGTATACCCCTTCTACTATCGCACTTGGCGGCTATTCGCTTGGAAACGCGCCATAGTTCGACACGGTAACGTTAACAATCGAGCGGTTAGATTTTGCGTTCAGCCTTGTCAATAGAAGGACAGGCACGGTATTCAGGTGATGCAGCGGGGCCACACTTGGCCGCAGCGTGCGCTACCGGCATGCGACGTTGGTCGGGTTATCAATCAAGCCATGCTGGCCGTAGCATCGCTTTCGTTCACATGGAGCAGCTCTTGCGAATCGCCGGCATCCCCCACGTGCGCTGGACCATCATCGCGCTCTTCGTCTGCGCGATGATCATCAACTATCTCGCGCGCTCCGTTCTCGGCGTGGCAGCGCCGGTCATCCTGCTGGAGCAATCGATCAGCACCCAGCAATATGGCTGGGTCACGGGCGCGTTCCAGATCGGCGTCATGTTTCAGCCGCTGGTCGGCTTCCTGCTCGACGGAATGGGTCTGCGCCTCGGCTTCGCTTTGTGCGCCGCCGTCTGGTCGTTCGCGACGATGGCGCATATCTTCGCCAGTGGATGGCTGGGCTTTGCCGGCCTGCGCGGGTTGCTGGGGCTGGCGGAGGGATCCGCGCAGCCGGCCGGACAGAAGCTGATCGCGGAGTGGTTCCCGGCGCGCGAACGCGGCGTTGCCGGCGGCATTTACAATATCGGCGCGTCGCTCGGCGCCGTGCTGGCGCCGCCGCTCGTAGCGTGGGCGATCATGGTCCAGAGTTGGCGGCTGGCGTTCCTGATCGCGGGTGGGCTCGGCCTGCTCTGGTCCCTCGCGTGGCTTGGCTGGTTCAACACCCCCGCCAAGCATAAGCGCATCCGCCAGGAGGAGCGGGACTATATCGTTTCCGGCCAAGAGCAGCGTCTGGCGGCAGGCGAGGGGCGGGCATCCATCCTGTCGCTGATCCGCCGCCGTGATCTTTGGGGCATCGCGCTGCCCCGCCTGCTGGCGGATCCGGTCTGGGGAATGCTCTCGTTCTGGATGCCGCTCTATCTCGTCCGGGAGCGCGGCTTCGATATCATGCAGATCGCGCTCTTCGCGTGGCTGCCGTTTCTGGCCGCGGATATCGGCTGCCTGTTCGGACCGGCGCTTGCCGCTTTCCTGATGAAGCGCGGCGTTTCGCTGATCGATGCGCGGCGCTGTGCCTTCACGTTCGGCGCCCTCCTGATGACGAGCATGGCGTTCGTCGGCTCGGTCGCGAGCCCCTATGCCGCCATCGCCCTGCTTTGCCTCGGCGGCTTCGCTCACCAGACCTTGTCGGTCACCGTGATCACGATGGCGTCCGATCTGTTCCGTCGCAACGAAGTGGCGACAGCGGCCGGGCTGACCGGGTTTGCCGGCAATCTCGGCGTGCTCATCTTCTCGCTCGTGCTCGGCACCATGGTCGATCGTGTCGGCTACGAGCCATTCTTCGTGCTGCTCGGCATGCTCGATCTGCTGGGCGCAATTCTCCTCTGGACCTTGGTACGTCGACCCGCATGAATCGTTTCCGCAATCCCATTCTGCCCGGCTTCAATCCGGACCCTTCGATCGTGCGCGTCGGCGAGGATTTCTACATCGCCACGTCCACGTTCGAATGGTATCCGGGCGTCCAGATCCACCACAGCCGCGATCTCGTGAACTGGCGGCTCGCGGCGCGGCCGCTCAACCGCGCATCGCAGCTGGACATGCGCGGCGATCCGGATTCGTGCGGCGTGTGGGCGCCCGACATCAGCTATGCCGATGGCCGCTTCTGGCTGATCTACACGGACGTCAAGCGGTACGGCCAGACGACCGTCAGCGGTGCGGCCGGCGCATCTTTGCGCGATTTCCACAATTATGTGGTGACGTGTGACAGCGTTGACGGAGAATGGTCGGATCCGGTGCACCTGAACAGCAGCGGCTTCGATCCGGCCCTGTTCCACGATGACGATGGCCGCAGCTGGTTCGTCAACATGCTGTGGGATCATCGCCCCGGCCACGGGCGCTTCGGCGGAATCGTGTTGCAGGAGCTGGACAAGGCGTCTTTGCAGCTCGTCGGCAGCCCGAAGCTGATCTTCACCGGAACCGAGCGGGGCTTCACGGAAGGGCCGCACCTCTACAAGCGCGATGGCTGGTATCATATCCTTGTCGCAGAGGGGGGCACTGGCTGGAACCATGCCGTGGTGATGGGGCGTTCTCGATCGATCGATGGGCCGTACGAAATCCATCCCGACGGCGCGGTGCTGACCGCACGGGGGCGTCGGGATGCGCCGCTTACCCGCACCGGGCACGGCGACTTGGTCGAACTGGCGGACGGTACGCCGTGGCTAGCCTACCTGTGTGGCCGGCCCTTGCCGGGCCGCGAGCGGTGCGTCCTCGGGCGCGAGACGTCGATTCAGCCGATGCGCTGGTGCGAGGATGGCTGGCTCCGGACGATCGCCGGCGATGCCGAGCCGGACCCTACGCCGCCATGTCCGCCTTTGCCGCCTCACCCTTGGAACGAGGCGAAGTGGGACGGATCGTTTGATGGCCCTGAACTACCACAAGACCTGCAATGGCTGCGTTCGCCGACGCCCGCCAAGTTGTTCAGCTTGGACGCGCGACCGGGCCATCTGCGTTTGTTCGGGCGTGAGACGATCGGCAGCGTGTTTAATCAGGCGCTCGTCGCCCGGCGGCAGCAGCATCTGCGCTATACGGCGTCGACCCGGCTGGAGTTCGAACCCGCCAACTTCCAGCAGGCTGCGGGCATCGTCTGCTACTATAACGGCAGTAAATTCCACTATCTGAACGTCACCGTGGAAGACGGCGTGCGTCAGCTTCAGATCATGTCGGCACAGCCGGATAGGGGCTGGACGTGCATGCTGGTGGAGCCCGCATTGCCGGATGGCGCGCTGGAGCTGCGCGTGACGGTCGATCTCGATCGTTTGCGCTTCGCGTGGCGCGCGGATGCCATTGGCGAATGGCGCACCGTGGCCGCTGAGCTGGATGCGAGCATCTTGTCCGACGAAGTAACCTGTGCGGGGCTTCCCAACTTTACGGGCGCGTTCGTCGGCATGGCATGTCAGGACATGTCGGGCGCTGGCGTTCACGCCGACTTCGCCTGGTTTCGGTATGAAGGGCAGGATGCGGGCGATCCGCATCCTGCCAGCATCGTTTAACGAAGATTCTTGCTTTCGATCGACAGGCGCGGATCGCGACAGAAACCGCACTCCGCGCCGACGAACTTGGCTGCGGCGCCGGGCTTGTTCTTGAGCTTCCAATCCAGCCACGCCGTGACGACTTCGGCGCCGGTGCCGCCGTGCGGCTGCATATAGGTGCCGCCGTGGCCGACCGGGATATTGACCAATGCGACCGGGATCTGCGTGATCCGCCTATAATCGTCGCTGCCGTTGGCGAACGCGATGTCCGTCGGTCCGCCAAGCACGTACAGGATCGAGCCGTGCAACTGGTTCAGCATCGCCTTGTCCGAGGTGATGCCCTCGATCGGGCTTTTCCCATCGTTGAAGAAGCCACTGTTCATGACGATGGTGGTCTTCACGCGGGGATCCGGCGATACCGCCAGAGCCTGCAAGCCGCCGCAGCTCCAACCGGAGACCGCGATCTGATCCGTCGCGATCCGATGAAAGAAGGGGCTGTCCGCGCGCTCGTTCTCGCGCTGCGCCCAATCGATGGCATCGCTAAGCAGGCGCGTCGGAGTCTCGGCGGAGAGCTTGGTGCCGGGAGGGGGCGCGGGGCGTTTCGCGCCGGGCGTCGGGATCGTGCCGGCGGCGATGGCCAGATAGCCGTGCGAGGCGATTTCCAGCAGATGATTGCGCGAACTCGTGCCGTCCGCACTGCACCCGCCATTGCCGAATACGTAAACGCCAAGCTTCGTCTGCCCGAGGCCCGCCAGCTTTTCCGGCCGATAGACGACATGATCCGGCAGATCGGCGCGTTGTTCGAACAGAGCCGGATATTGTCCGCTACCCTGTTCTTCCGGAGCCGCCGCAAGGCCGCTCGCGGAGGCAGTCAGGAATGCGGCGGCGCTCATCCACGCTGTGACCTTCATCTTTTTATCCTCTTCTCTGTGAGGCGATTGTTTAGAGTATAAACAATCGGACTCTCAAACCAGTTTTTGTCGGCAAATCGTTATCTCGCAAGCGCTGGCGGGGTGCGAATACGAAGACTGGCAGGCGCGCGCCTGTTATCGTAACCGTAGTGACGGCAGGTCGGGCGAATAACCGATCGGCGGCCTGACGTGGGGGAGAACAGGATCGTGTGTTCCGGCCGAGAAGCCAATTGCATGATGCGTGAAGACGCACGCTCGCGAGACGGGATATGCGCAGGCGAAGGTTTCCGCGGATGAGCGATCAGGATTGGCGGCTGGTCTTCGCCGCTGTCGCCGGCATCGCCCTGTCGATCATCATGATCGTGCGCGGGCGGCTGCATCCGTTTCTTAGCCTGCTGTGCGGAGCTTTCTGCGTCGGCTTGCTGGCCGGCCTGCCGATCATCGACACCGGCAAGGCGGTGCAGAAGGGGGTCGGCGACATTATCGGCGGAACGGGGCTGGTCGTGGCACTGGGCCTGTCCTTGGGCGCCATGCTGCATCTGTCCGGTGCCGCGGCGTCACTTGCGCGATCCGCCCTGCGCATCACCGGTGCCGAGGCGGCGCCCTGGGCTACGCTGGGCGTTTCGATCGTCATCGGCCTGCCCCTGTTCTTCGAAACGGGGCTGGTGCTGCTTCTGCCGATTATCATCGCTGCGGCCGATGCGATGCCCAAGACCGCCAATCCCGATGCTACCCGCCTGCGTCTGATCATGCCCGCTCTGGCTGGCCTTGGCGTGGTGCACGCGCTGGTGCCGCCGCATCCGGGCCCTCTTCTGGCGGTGCAGGCGCTGAACGCCGATCTCGGCCGGACGATGCTGTACGGTATCATGATCGCCATTCCCGTCGGCATCTTGGCGGGGCCGGTGCTGGCGCGCTTCACGGCGCACAGGGTCAGCCTAACGGCCCCGGTGCTGAGCGAACCGCTGATCACGCTGGTGCCGCCCCGCCCGGCCGCGTCGCTGTTCGTGGTGCTTTTGCCGATCGCGCTGATCGCCTTCGGTGAACTTGGGCAGTTGCGGGAGGGGGCGCGGGGCGCCGCCTGGCTGACGGCGATCAGCAACCCGGTGATCGCGTTGATCGTCACCAATCTCGTCGCGCTTCCCGTCCTGTTCGGGCGGCGGCTGACCGATCGGCTCGTGCAGGACACGGTGTGGCGGGATGCCATGGGCGCGGCGGGTGGTATCCTGCTGGCGATTGGCGCTGGTGGTGCGCTCAAGCAGGTGCTGGTCGCCGCCGGCCTGTCGGATCTGCTGGCCCGTCTGGTGCTGGCCCATCCTATTTCACCGTTGCTGCTGGGTTGGCTGATCGCGGTCGGCATCCGTCTGGCGGCGGGTTCGGCTACCGTGGCGACGATCACGGCGGTGGGGGTGATGCCCGGTGCCGTCGCCGCGTCAGGCGTGTCGCCAGAGCTTGTAGTATTGGCGATCGGAGCAGGATCGGTCTTCTTCAGCCACGTGAACGATCCCGGCTTTTGGCTGGTGAAGAGCTATGTCGGGACTTCGACGGCGGGAACGTTCGCGACATGGTCCGTAGTCGAGACAGTCATTTCCGTGGCCGGACTGCTCTGTGTGCTTGCGCTCGGCTTGTTCATCTGACGCAAATCTCTTGCGTTACGTGCGCGATGACTTACCCATATACCCGGGGACAATGGGGGTGGATGGCTAGGTGAGTAAGGCGGATCGCGCGCTGCGTGGCGCAACTATCGTCGATGTGGCCGAGCGGGCGGGGGTCTCGGCCATGACTGTTTCGCGGGTCATCAACGAGCGAAGCGGCGTGAGCCCGGAAACGCGCGATGCGGTGAAGCGGGCGATCAAGGCCTTATGCTACACGCCTAACGTCGCGGCCCGCAGTCTGGTGACTTCGGCGGAGCTTCGCATCGGGGTTATCTATTCGAACCCGAGCGCCGCCTTCATGAGCGAATTCTTGACGGGGGTGTTCGAAGAAGCATCCGCGCGGGGCGTGCGCCTTGTGCTGTTGAAGGGCGCCAATGGCCGTCCGCCGGCGGAGGCTGCTTTGCGCGAGCTTATTGCATCGGGCGTATCCGCCGTGCTGCTGGCGCCGCCGCTCGGCGAATCGCAGCTCATCGTCCGCATGTTGAGCGAGGTGGGACTGCCGATCGCCGCCGTCGGCGCGCACGATGTCGACAATGCCATTTGCGTGCGCATCGATGACCGGCAGGCGGCAAGGGAGATGACCTCCCACCTGATCGCGCTCGGCCATCGCCGGATCGGGTTCGTAATCGGCAATCCCGATCAGGTGGCGAGCAAGGAACGGCTGGCCGGCTTCAACGATGCGGTGCGGGCGGCGCGCGGCGTCGAGACCATTCTGGCCCAGGGCGATTACAGCTATACGTCAGGCCTCTCCGCAGGCGAGGAATTGCTGGACGATCCGCATCCGCCGACCGCGATCTTCGCCAGCAACGACGATATGGCGGCGGCGATCATATCCGTTGCCCACCGTCGCCAATTGGATGTGCCGCGCGCGCTTACCGTCGTCGGCTTCGACGATACGACGACGGCGGTGACGTTGTGGCCGCCATTGACCACTGTGCACCAGCCCGTGCGCCAGCTGGCGGTGGAAGCGCTGGGATTGCTCGTGACGCAGATTGCCGGGGGCGGGGCCCAGCCCAGCCAACTGGTTCTCAAGCACGATATCGTGAAACGCCAATCCACATCCGGGCCGGAGCGAAAGCTGATTGCCGAGCCGAAGCGAAAGGCTGCGGCGGCGGTCTGAGGGCGTTTCCGCTGCTGCGGTGCTGGCTGTTGCTCCGCGCTCGGATGCAATCGAAACCTCCGTGCGGGAGCGCGCGAGATGGTTGTCACTTACTACGGCTGCGCCGCTGCGCGTTACACTGCTTGTCGCCTGATTACTCGGTAGAGAGGGCATCCCGCCCATGTTCAGGGTCTTCCTGAAACGACTGGGTGCAGCCTCGCTCACTGGACGAAGGCAACGCGATCGCAGCCTGACATATTGGTTGATATTATCTACGACCGATCATAGCCAAGTGACCAAGGCGCGCAGATTGCCTTGAGGAGCGGAGAATATGAAGAGGCGTTCGGGGCGTGGCGGTTCAATCATCGAGATGCTTCTTGTCGCAGCCACGATGACGGCGATGCCGCTCCAGGCGATCGCGCAGACGGCAGCTGACGATCCTCTCGTGACCCGGCGATCCTTCTACCTGCCCATGCGCGATGGCGTGCGGCTTGCCGT
>Ga0247730_1001014_pt1 | contig 16839 bp, 18 predicted proteins | sample UWRJL073202C2_FD_180959 | JGI IMG/M metagenome (GOLD analysis project Ga0247730, IMG submission 180959) | Plant litter microbial communities from Arlington Agricultural Research Station in Wisconsin, United States - UWRJ-L073-202C-2 | ecosystem: Environmental > Terrestrial > Plant litter >... | reverse complement strand
CTTGTTTCCACTTGAGTGCTATAGCTAAACGCGTTGTGCATGCAGCTACCCACCACTGTAGACCATAACACTGCCAAACGGGTTAAATTCTGACGCGTGCCATCCATGACTTGTATGTACGGCGTTGTGAAATCATCATCATTAAACAAAAGCGTTTCGACCTCACCTGTCGTCGGCAGTATTAATGATATAAACCGATTCCTGTTGTCTTTCGTAGAGACTTGAATCTGACATTCGCGATTTGGTCGCCTTCGCTCCCAATCTCGATTGTCTAGAGAATTCGAATGTCGGTGTACTCGGACACTGACAGGCAGTTTGCAATCCATATTCTGCCAGACAATAGCTTTAGCCCAGTGGGAAAGCCTGAACTTCGAATCCGACCAATCGCGTAATTGCGCCGGGCACAAATGGCGCAAGCTCCCGGTTGGAAGGCCGGGGCCATTTATAAAGCGCCGACCTCGAGTTCGAACTTTTTCTCTCCTTCCATCCCCTTTCCCGCCCACTCCCTGAGTTAAACTGAGAGCGACACCCTCCTCTTCACTCCTACTTGGAAACCATTTACTTCATGTAATACTTCGTACTGTCGTAAATGCCTAACAGATATCATCAACTCGAGTTCATCTGCTGCGACACCGTTTGCCTAGTCCGGATTATTCGACCGTCCCTCTCTCTGGCCCTGTTGCAAAGCTCAAAGAATTACTAGTGGCTCAACGAACAGACCTCACCCGTATCCCATATCCTACCCTTGTCGAATGTCCTCGTTATCCTCGTCATCCGCCAGGCTATGCAACATGGATTACAAAAAACTCTTATCTACGCATCCATATACATATCCCGAGGCCTGCGGGCCAGCCCCCTATACACCTTCGCCTTCCGTTCTTTGCCATAAAGCAAGCAGATCGTCGCCGTTATTTCCCGCCACAGGCCCTATCCTGCCCTATCTCGATTGTAATCGTCCGAGTCTCGTCAGACGACCATCTTATTCAAGCTTACTCAACATCCAATTCTCCCGAGTGAAACCGTGCGACTCGTCGTTACCCCTGACTACTAGGAGGCCTGAGTGGATCTTGGCGACTTCCTTGCATTTTCCTGAATCCTAACTGGATCCTTGCACACCTTGTCCTTCTCACTACGGTAGCCAAATAGGCAGAGGCTATTGATTATCTGCCTGGCCTATGTCAGCAGTAACAGCTAAATTCCGGGCTCTCAGTAAGAGTCTAAAGGCTGTTGCATTTGTGTCTTGTGCTGAAACACAATCTTAATAATGTCGGAATAATCAGCCGGCCAATCACAGGATATCCCATATAAAGCTGGTAGAAGATTCCAAAGTTCCACATCCCTGCACTTCTGCTGCATCATGCTTGTCAGCCGTGCACTTTCCTTTCTCGCTCTCTGCTTACCTTTCAGTCTGGCTCAGGAGAATGGTGAGAAATCTTTTTGCGAATGACGAAGATAGTATCAGTCTAAATTTGCTCCTTGTAGCAACTCTACCTGTAAACTATGCTATGGTAGTCTATCCCGCCTTCCAGGCGATTGACGTATTCGGCCCATTGGATGCGCTGAATATGCTCTCCCTCAAATACCCTATCAATTTGTTCATTGTGGGTCCGACTCTCGATCCGGTCTCTACCAGACCTGGCATGCCCAATCCCTTCGCCTCAAACACCTCAGAGTCAATTGTTCCGACACATACTTTCGATAACCCACCAGAGAACATCGACGTGCTCATGGTTCCTGGAGGAATAGGGACGAGGAACAATGCAACGTTGGATCAGGTGGCTGCCTTCATTGCTGAGACGTTCCCCAGAGTGGATTACCTCTTCAGTGTTTGCACTGGCGCTGCTGCTGCTGCCAAAGCAGGCGTTCTGGATGGGAAGCAGGCGACCACCAACAAGAGATCATGGGCATTCGTCACTGCGTTCGGACCGAACGTTGAATGGGTCACTCATGCGCGATGGGTAGAGGATGGAAACATTTGGACAACTTCCGGAATTGCAGCTGGGATTGATGGGATGTTCGCGTTCATCTCTGCAATTTATGGAGACGATGTGTCAGACAGCATTGCGATTGGAAATGAGTATGAGAGGGAACTTAATTCCACGAACGATCCGTTCGCAGACTACTATGGATTGTAGTGTATGCTGCATATATGGTTAAATGTTACAACGAAAACTTGATGTGCTTCAATCCCCTGGCATGTGTTCTCTCTACATTAGGTTAGCTACCATAGAGTACAGCAAATGTAGTAGAGTAAACTGTGTTCCGAGCTGGGACCTCGGCAGTATGAATTTAACCAACTAACTAACTAACTAACTAACATACCTTCTCATAACACTTTGCTATTGCGAATGCGGGCCACGTGTTACTAAAACGCTGCTAATCTCTAAAACACTGCGGGGAAGTCTCTCCTAGCCAACTCTCACTAACCCAGAATGTAAGGATGCCAAGTTGACTGTCTTCGAATGCCAGGTTACTAAGCCGGCTAGAATGGGGCTATTACTACTACATATAAGACAGAACCCCTTCAGCAGCCGTTTGTTGTGTCGCCTCCCTTGGAGAAATGACACCGATGCGGTTGCGCCCTGCTGTTGCTGCCATTTGCAGTCAACTCTTGCTTCTTGCCTCTGTCTCGCATGCCTCCCTGGTTAAAATAGGCAACACAACCATCCTTGGCACGATCTCGACTGAAACTGGACTTGAACGCTTTGCTGGTATGTTATGATTTCCTGTCGCATTGTTCTGAGATCTTATTCGCGTAAACGTAGGCATCCCCTTTGCTGAACCTCCTATTGGAGAGCGGCGATTGAAACCCCCAGTCCAGAAGTTCACGTACGATGGTCAGGCAGAGTTGAATGCTACCGTATATGGATTTGCTTGTTTGCAACCTGTGAGTACCATTATAACGAGTTTCTGACTTGCCATGCAGATTACTCACTCTTCGTCTTTGGGCAGGCTCTAGCCTACACACAAGAACAACAATCGGAGGACTGCCTCACATTGAATATCTGGCGCCCAGAGGGCACTGAACCCGATGCTAAACTTCCGATCCAGTTTTGGTAAGTATAAGGATGGTTGGCCAGGTAGTATGTAGTGCTGATCGGCATCACAATTTCAAAGGACTTTTGGTGGTGGATTTCAAGCAGGCGGATCTTCTTTAGACGAAGGCAATCTCCTCGTTGCACAAAGTGTCGCCAGGGTCAGTATTCAGTGACCATCTCCATAAAATCGTTCACTCATAGCTTGTCAGAACACACCGATTATCTTCATAAATCATAACTACCGTCTCGGACCCCTTGGGTTCCCTCAAGGTGAAGAAGCTAAACGCGAAAACGCCTTGAATCTTGGTCTGAAAGACCACGTCGCTGCTCTGGAATGGGTTCAGGAAAATATAGAAGCATTTGGTGGAGACAAGACCAAGGTGAGGCTGAATGTGTAGAGTGTGCCGAATCAACTAGCTGACTGCATGGACAGGTGACAATTTCTGGTCTTAGTGCTGGCTCTGTCGCATCTGCGATCCAACTTCTCAACCCCAACTTCACGTCTCTCGCTCGTGGTGTGGTAAGCATTGGTGATACAGGTAACACTATCTCCTGCCTCTGACCTGCCGCTTCATGTCGCAGATTCTACAGTCCGGTGTGGCTTCAACAGCTTTTAGCAACGTTGCCACTGCTAGGGAGCAGAACTGGCACGATTTTGTTGCAGGGATCCCTGAATGTGCAGATACCGCTGGAGGAGAGACATTTGAATGCCTTCGAAGCCTACCTTCGAACTCGACGTCGCTGTTCGAGAATATCGCACCAGAAGCGCCTCTCCATGGAGCACTGTTCCCTTGGGTTCCCACCGTTGACGAAGGCGCGGAAGGTGGCCTCTACCCAGATTTCCCATCAAAACTCTTCGAAAGCGGTCATTACGCTAAAGTCCCAATTTTGGGCGGGACATGCCTTGATGAGGGTAAGTTCCTCTCTTTTCAGCTTAATGAACAGGTGCAGTGACACGCTAGTTATGAAGGCACAAATGCCATTGGAAGCGCTTCCCTGGTTACTGTGAACTGGACAAAGGAAGCTATTCACTCTGTGATAAGAGCCAATTATTCGCCGCCTGTGGTCCCGGGAGATGAATGGGAACAGACAATACAGAATTTTGTGGACTCGTATCCGTTCGATGACGTTACGTTTGGCTCCCCATTTAACACTGGAAACGAAACCTTTGGCTTGAGTCAAGGCTACAAGACCATGGCTGCTATCAGCAAGTCGGGGTTTTTTCTTAACAATTCTTACGCTGATCTTTCATTTAGCTGGGGATTTAATGTTTGCTAGTCAGCATCGCTTATGGATGAAGCAATATGCACGCAGTGCAGAGTCGAAGTGGTTTGGATATCTGTTAACGGAGCCACAGCCGCAGAATCCCCCGTATCTTGGAGGTCAGCTATTTTCTTATTGTCGCTGTAACCTAAGCCCTGAACAGAATCTCACCAGTAACACACACTTCCGATCGTGCATACTTCTTTGGAGAATACAATTTTACAGGATCCGAGCCCAGTGCTCCTGAGTCGCCACTGGCAGAAATCATGAGAGATTACTGGATCTCCTTCGTAGTATCTCAGGAGCCTAATGACGAGCGTGGAGTCGACCGTAAGATCCAAGATTTCTCTTCGAACTCATGCCAGTATTGATCGACAGCTTCTAGGGCCTATTTGGGAGCCTTACACCATCGAGAGCGAAGTTCTGCTTCAGTTAAATCTGGAAAATATGACCATGATACCGGATGACTTCCGCCAAAAACAAATAGCATTGGCGAATGATAACCCTCTGGTTTTCCTTCGTTAACATTGGCTACGAGTATTTTGCAGCACGAGCCAGCAGCATATTTGATTTACATGATTATACTATATACTATCAGGCTCCTTGAAAGATACACGTTTCGATCCGCACAAGTTAGCTTGAGATTCTGGAGTGGGTACTTTGAAATGTCATCTCGGAAGTCGGGCCGGAAGTTGTTCTCCTTCTCCTACCATCATCATGCAGTCCACCACAAAACGAAGGAGAGTAGAACGCAGTCCTTCACCTGCATACAAACTCGATGATGAAGACGATAGCTACGTGCCGTATGTCCCTGTTGCTCAGCGCCGCCAAGCAAAGATCGCAAAGTTGACTTCACGAGGCAATGCGTCGAAGGGTGAAGAACGAAATTCGGCGGAACAGGATGATCAAGACGAAGAGATGCTAGAAGAGGAGAGGCGAAAGGAAATGGAGCGTCGAGAACGTACACTGCTAATGGAGGCTCAGGAAGTGCATTCGAAGAAAGCAGCTCAAGGTACATGGCATCTCTGTTATTCTTGCGAGTATGCAACTAATCTATCGTTAGACGCGAAAAAAACTGAGGAAGAGAAGACCACTGAAGCAGACGAAGAGATTTTGAGAGCCATACAGAGCCGGCGTAAGCTTGCTTCAGACCTCGAGCTTGCACACGGCGTGAGTTATACGGAGTCTTTGAACACCAGGTGCGTATCCGTACGTTACTGTCTTGGAGCGCGTTCAAATTGACATTGCCAATCCAGCTGGCGACCACCATGGTTTGTTCGAGAACGAACAGAGGCAGAACATGAGCGAATTCGCGAGAAACACCATATTATTGTGGATGGACAAGACATTCCTCCACCTATTGAACATTTCAGTGTACGTCCAGTCTCCATTTGCATGACTCCACCTATCCTAACAACGTGTTAAGGACATGAAAATCCCAAGTCCCATCCTTGATTACCTGAAATCGAAACGCATTGTGACACCTACGCCTATACAACTGCAAGGCATCCCTGCGGCGTATGTTTTCATTGAATTCAGTAGTGCGCGACCATTGCTGAGACAACCTTTTCAGATTTGCGGGGAGAGACCTCATTGGAATCGCTTTCACGGGTTCAGGAAAGACTCTGGCATTCTGTTTGCCATTGATCATGATGGCGCTAGAGGAAGAAATGAAGGTGCCTTTTATTCGAGGCGAAGGTCCTGTTGGTGTGATTCTTTGTCCTTCTCGCGAATTGGCCAACCAGACGTACGAAAATGTCCTTACTTGGACGTCATCTCTCGCTCAATCAGGAAAGTATCCCCAGCTCAATACGCTCTTGTGCATTGGTGGTATTTCCATGAATGAGCAAAGCCATGTCCTCAGCAAAGGAATTCATATCGTTGTAGCAACTCCCGGCCGGCTTATTGATATGCTGGAGAAGAAGCGTTTCACTTTCAACAATTGCAAGTATATGTGCATGGACGAGGCAGATCGAATGATTGACTTGGGTTTCGAAGAGGATGTACGAAATATCATGAGTTTCTTCAAGGTATGAATATCTCCCTTCCTCTAAGGACGCCGTCTCTAATGTGCTTATGCTCTAGCGTCAGCGGCAAACCCTTCTCTTCTCGGCCACCATGCCCCGAAAAATCCAAGATTTTGCTCAGCAGTCGCTCATTCGACCAGTTCTTGTGAACGTTGGCCGTGCTGGCGCTGCAAATCTAGATGTTCTACAAGTAGTGGAGTATGTCAAGCAGGAAGCGAAAATGGTGTACCTACTGGAGTGTTTGCAGAAAACACCACCACCGGTTATTGTCTTCAGCGAGAACAAGAACGAAGTCGACGGTACGCATATTTCTAGCAGTGCATGTTCCTAAATTAAACGTTCTCTTCGAAGACATTCAAGAATATCTGCTCCTGAAGGGTGTTGAGGCTGTAGCAATACATGGCTCGAAATGTGAGTTCTGACTCGAGCTCTCTCGCGCTTGTGCTGATACTGTTTTTAGCACAAGAAGAACGACAGTATGCGATTAAGTCGTTCAAATCGGGAGCAAAGGATGTGATGGTTGCCTCCGGAGTTGCTTCCAAAGGCCTCGATTTCAACGAGATTCAACACGTTATCATCTTCACGATGCCAAAAGAAATCGAAGATTACGTGCATCAAATTGGACGTACCGGGCGAAGTGGAAAGACTGGAATCGCAACCACTTTTGTAAACATGAACACTGCAGAACAGACGTTGCTCGATTTGAAATACTTGCTCATGGAGGCGGGGCAAAAGTAAGTATCGTTCTCATCTTTCCAGAATATGAATGTTGACGCGATCGCCACAGGGTGCCTCCATTCCTACAGACTATTGATGACCCAAGAATGGCTCAAGGAGGCGGATCACTCAAGGGCTGTCCAGTCTGTGGCGGCTTAGGACATGGTATCTCGAACTGCCCCAAGTTGGAAGATACGCAAAGACGAACCATGGCGTCCCATCGCACAAACGATGCCGATGGAGGTGGCTATTGAGCGTTTTTGTTGTTTACTATACGGATAGTGTTTGTATTATTAGGGGTTATTATGTTCCTCTGTAGAATGGATAATGGATAGCAAGAGTCCTTCATCTCGGATGCTGAGTAGTAAGCTATGTGATAATACAATAGTGATGTGAGCCTGACACATTCCATAAAATCTCCTTTAGTACCCTCCTCCCTGCCATTGTCCCGCACCCATTCCATTGAAGTTGCCCATCATCATCTGCGGATTCCAACCTGCGTTCTGATTTTGCCGCTGCTCCCACTCCCCGTTACCATTGGGAGGCATGTTTATGCCCATACCCCCTCCATTGAACACGGGGAATCCACCGCCATTCATCATAGGCATGTTCAGATTCATGCCGCCCATGTTGCCCATGCCCTGCATATTTGCCATGCCCATATTCGCCATGACTCCTGGCCATAGCATGCTGTCCATGCCCATTCCTATAGGCATTATCGGCTGTGGCATTACCATCCCTCCCATCGAGCCACCAAATCTTGGGCCACCGTTCACCATGCCCATCTGTACGCCTCCCGAAGTGCCTCCCATTCCTCCGCCTCCACCACTTTGATTGCTCGCGTTGTGCCTCACAGGAGACTTTGGTCTCAGAGTGTCGATTTCTTGTGTCATAGGAACTACCAATTTTCCGGTTGCGTTTCCAAGCATTTCTCGCATGCTGTGCTCCCATAAATCTTTATCCCACAAATGAGCTTCTATAGGCTGTTTATTGATCTGGTCCTCGCGTAGCAATGTTAACCAGCCTCTCCTGATAGACGATGGATTGCGGCCAAACACTTCCAATCTCCTCATGCCTAAGCAGAAGTTTTCGATAAGACTGTACATTTCTGGAGGCTTCAACGTCGGATCTGTTGGAGAGCCCTCCCAAATGATAACGTCAGTATCTGACCATTGTTAAATTCAAAATAACATGTCTTGCGAAGAAATAAGCACGTACCAACATTGCAGTGCACGAACCAGCTGTCAGTGGAGCGCCGTACAGTGCCTCGAATGCCTATTAGACAATGTTGCTTTGTGCGAGTCAATAGAGAGGTCGTAGGCGGGTCAGTCTATAGATATACGTCAATGCTATACAGCAATAAAGCAAGAGATGAAGTCTTACTCCTGGGCCTTTATTTGACTCATGATTCGTCTTTACCCATACTACGTCTTCGCAACGCCGGTACCCCCACTTTGCAAGAACTTCTCTGCCACGTTCTAAGCCTTCTCCGGCGCCGCTCCCCACCCACAAGAATACAAAACTTGGGTCTGCGGCGAGAGCAGGAATTGGGAGCTGTTGTAAATCATCCCAAGTAAAACTTGAGGAGAAAGGCGGGTCGAGAAGAATAGCATCGAACTTGGTTGTACTAAGACTTGCCAGTTCTGAGTATGGCAGGTAACAAGGAGGAAGGGAGTGCGCCTCCACAGCCGCCTTTTTAAGCGCCAAGAGCCGCTGTTGTTTCGGATATCTATCTTGTACGGTCAATTATCCAAGGCGCACAAGTGCAGTCAACAATGCGCACTCTTCGAAACGGTGTTCTGGTTCTGCACCTAGCACCCAGTTCTGCGGCCACTCGCCCCCATCGACGTAGCGCTGAGAATAGTCGTTGCGGATCGTCTCTTCCTCGGGAATGTAATTGTGATATCGAGCAACTCTAGCGCGTTTCGCTGGAGGCAAGTCTTGCCTTATGTGTCTTGATTGATGAGCCACTGTTTGTGGAGGTGTTGAGGGGCGAGATGGTGAAGAAGGGGTAGTAAAATGCTTTGGACGGTAGACATCGAGGTTGGAAGAGCCCCCCAGTAAGTGACTAAGTCGTTTTTGGTTCCTCTCTTGCGTCTCATATACGCTGGACAATAGGCTAGTATGTGCAGCAAGCAAGTCGTTCGCAGAGCTAATGGCCTCAGTCGTAGTCACCATTCCAGCCAACCAGATAGACAGTGGCAGTGACGGTCCGAACTAAGTGGCTACCAGACCAAACAACATGAACTTGATGCCATCATTGATCAGAACGTGGCCACCCACTTTTTCCTTCATTACATCCATCTGGCGCTCAGCCTACCGAGTTCACTATGGGGAAAAAGACGGCTAAATCCACGAAGAAATTCGTGCAGAGTGGCCAGCTGAAGAAGACGATCGAGAACCGAAAAAAGCAGAAACAGGTTCGCAAGAAAATGGAGAGCAGACGGGGAGCATCTAGCAAAGCAAAGCCCAAGGCTAAAGGGAAAGAGTCTGCTATGGCTACATCAGAAGACGGCGAGCACGATGAGGACCAAGATGAAGACCAAAATATGTCCGAGTCAGGACCCTCGACTAGCAAAAAGACGTGCGACATCATAGTAGCGAACAACATAAGCATCCTACTCATTATTTTGCAGTTCTAAAATGACTGTGGACGATTTCCTTGGTGGCAATTTCATGGACGCTTCAGATGAAGGAAGCGGTCTTGTACGTATTTTCAGTTTTAGTTCATCCACATTCTAATTTGCGTCTTGACTTTCAGGGGTCTGATGCTGAAGAGGACGGGTCTGACGATAGCGAGGACATGGACGATGCGAGTGACTTCGGCTCAGTCGATGGCCTTGATGGTGAGCTGCAGGGTGATTTTGCTTCATTATGTGCTCATATGCTTCTAGGGGATGGAAAGGGACATCTATTAGAACTTTCCAAATTAGCAGAGAAGGACCCAGAGTTCTTCAAATATCTCCAAGAAAACGACAAAGAACTGCTTGACTTTAATCCTGATGGTTTGGAAGATGAAGATGAAGATATGGCCGATGGAGAAACAGCTGCAAATCAACTACCGATTCTGACTCGAGATATCATTCAGAAATGGCAGAAAGCCATTCTAGAGGTGCGTTCTAATTCAAGCTTGGGGTGTATTGTTTTCACACTCTTGGACATTGCAGCAGCGATCTTTGCGCGCCCTACGGAAGCTCTTAATAGCTTACCGCTCTGCAGCACACATGAACGAGGATGACAAGGTTCTGGCCTGGAGAATAGACAGCTCATCTGGTATGGGTACAATCTATCATCTCTGCGCGAGCTCACACCATGATCAGTCTACAACAAGCTCATTACAACTGCCCTGAAATACACCCCAGTTGTGTTAGAGCATCATGTCCCCTACAAAACAATGGCGAATGGAAAATTGTTCGTTTCACGTTGCTTTACCTTTTTCACGTATCCTGACGCCCGTGTATCAATCAGTAAGGCTCCAACGCAAACTACCAAACTACGGGCACTGCAGAAGCTCATTCTCTCGTTCTTCAACAACACGACACATCTTCTCACTCAACTCACAGATGACGATACTGTCAGCATGGCTGTATCTGAGAGTGCTAAAATAATACCGTATGTTACGAGCAGTCGGAAAACAATCAAGCTGTATCTCAAGGTCAGACCAATTTGTGATACTGTCCACGGAGGGACCTGAAGTTATCAATTACAGAAACTTCTTGAATTGTGGTCCTCAGCCTCGGATTCAGTGCGTATAGCGTCTTTCTTGGCCATACGCAAGTTGGCTTCGTCAACAGACGAGTCCATTTCGGACAATGTCCTCAAGGTTTGTCCGCCACGATACTCTCCCGCTATGAATCTGACTTATAAGATCACAGAGCACGTATCTTACACTACTTCGAACATCCAAAAATGTGAATGCATACAGCATGCCATCCATAACACTTATGAAGAACTCCGCCTCAGAACTGTTCTCTTTAGGTACTGTTTGCCTCAGTACCTTGCAGTTATTCGCGCTTACATATGACACTTGTAGAGCATACGAACTCTGCAGTATACCAGCATGCCTTTGGTTATATCCGACAGCTGGCCATACACCTTCGGAACAGTATGAAAGTAAAGACGAAGGTACGCCACTGAGACCACGTCTAACAGCATGAAACTTAACGCTCTGCATTCTCTCAGGATGCTTTCAAACAGGTATACAACTGGCAATTTGTACACTCCATTGACTTCTGGTGCATTGTGATCGGGCGGGCATGTAAAGACAAGCCTGACTCGGAACTGCGGCCTCTCATTTATCCATTAGTCCAAGTCAGCCTCGGGGCGATAAAGTATGCAGTTTGCCTTCTATGATGGAATTTCACTAAGGCTTTCGTTCAGATTGGTCCCTAATTCGCGCTCGCATCCTCTTCATTTGCAGCTTCTACGGTCGTTACTGCATTTATCGTCGCACACCCGGACATATATTCCTCTCACACCATATATTTTGCCGATCCTTCATCACTCGCTATCACCAACATCCTCATCCAAAAAATCAACCTTGAAACCGCTCGACTTGGACCTCGTTATTCGTGCCCCGCAACAATACCTCAAGACTCAAGTTTATAGCTCTGGACTGGTGGAAGAAGCGAGCTTCGTGCTAACAGAGTGGCTTGTTAGCGCCCCTGTTTGTGGCAGCGTCGCATTCCCAGAAATGGTCATTCCCATAACAGTTGCATTGCGAAAGATTATCAAGGGCTCGAAATCCAGGGATGTAGCTGGTGTCAAGGTGCTCGTAGAGAGGATTGAGGACAATGCGAAGTGGATCTCTCAAAAGCGGAGCCGAGGGTTGAGTTTAAATCCCAGCAACATTGATGCTGTGGCCCAATGGGAAGAGAAGGAGTTGAAGAACAAGATTGAAAGCGAGTCGCCCTTGGGAAAATATACGAGAGTAACGAGAAGGGCTAGGGAAAAGAGGAGACAGCTGGTGGACAAGGTAAGCAGACCTTTTTTTACCTGCTGATGGATTTGCATGTTGACCAGGACCCGTTTCGTAGGCGAGGAAAGGCGAGGATGAAATTCTGGATGAATCGGACGACGATTAGATATCTGCGCATAATCTACTGATCATCTAGTGTGTGTAGAACCTAGTCACAAGTCTTAAATGAGGCTTTTGACCCCTCCGTACAGATACCAGACTCAGACTCAGAAATAGATCTATTACAGACTCACGACGACATCTCGGTATTCATCCCCAGATAAATCTGGGTACGTACCATCATCAGTACTAGTGTCCTCGTGGATATCGTTCTTTGGCAGGCTGTAGAGGCTGTGCTGCCATCACTTCGGTCAGGCGCTTGCCTCGACGCGTACTTGTAGGCTTGCGCAGACCATGCATTGCTCCAGTCTGACTCAATCCCCGATTGCATCACCTTCCACCCAAACCCGCGCCCCTTCCAAGTCTGAGTCCGTTCTAAAGAGAAAGGATATTATCTTGTTGTAATGTTCTCGGACCTAGATACTTTGTGCGCAGCGGTTTGTGAGGATTACTGGTGGTTCGCCTGTCATGTTGATAGCAAATCTCCTGTTTAGGAACCATACCCACCTCTGTGCAGCGATCCGGAGAAATGTCTTCGAGAGTATTAGGATCGGGGATATGGTCTGCGAAAACATCGCACGCACGACTGGGCCCCCAACACGTTGATTCTGCGATGTTCTGGATGCCCTCCTCACGATTGACACGAGGCCTGCAGCCACTTAAAACCAAGAACAGCTGCACTTATGCTCTTACCACTTTTCTCCCCCCTCCCGCACAGACTAATTCCGTCTCGCTATGTCGGCCATCGTAGACGCATTCACGTTGAAGCCGTACGATCTCGAATCCGTTTATGGCTCATGGCTGGCCCCTCCAAGATTCAACGGAGATCCGAAGAAAGACATGCTCGTTGATGAATGGCTCAAGCAAATCAAGACGGGATGCTTAGAAAAGAAAGTGCCGAAAGAATTCTGGCATAAAGTCGGGATACACTACATGGGTGGAAAGGCAAAGACACGGTGCGGTGCTTCAAATATCTTGCGTCACATTAGCTGAATCCACTATCATAGTTTCGACGAGCTGAAGACAGTTATGGCTAAAGTGCATGGAGGCAAATACAGATGGAACTGGAAGAAGTTCAAGATTGCCATGCGTAACATGGGTTGTGAGTCTATACACTAGCACTCTATCTCTGCAAGGTGGTTAACAGTCTGCGCTTTCTAGGGGCGATCGATACATCTCAAACCGAGACTCTCAAGGTACACGCCTCAAAACGCCCGGGAGGCCTTTGGTGGATCACTTGGAAGAATGACGAGTCAGTGCTGGAGCGTGGCATTACACCTACCACGCCTACCCACAGCGTTCCATCCTCGAAAACATCTCAAGAGTCATCACAATCAACCCCTAGCTCGTCATTCTGGCTCACTAGAAAGATTGTAGGAGAACCGGATGAGGAAAAATGGGAGAAGATTGGCAAGACGGCTGACGTGAAAGAGTCAGGAGAGATCAATGGCGATGGAAAACGAACAATGACAAGGAGAATGTCGGATATTGTTCCCAAACCCAAACGTCGCCAAACTACTATGTCCGTTGAGACTGTTGTTCCTGCCGTGGTGGAACCCAAGCGACCAGAGATGCGCCAGAAGTCCAGATCCGACAGCATCATGCAGTTATTCGACTGGAGCACCAAGGATCTACCAAGCATTCCAGCCGAGGCTGCTGAGTCCGACGCAGTTGACAGTGAGTAGCTCATATCGACATCCACATATACACAAAGGCTAATGAGCGTATTCAGCGATTTCTGCTCAAGCGCCAGTCTGGCTAGTGAACGTTTGTTCCGCCCTAGACTTCCTCAATGACGAGCATCCCAAAGTGATGACAACTCTCGGCGCTATTCTGATCACCGTTGGCAGCATTCCTGCTATTCCTGCTGTCCATGCGGGAGCGGCAGGTGCTCTACTAGCTTCGACGGCTGTCCAGGCTGCTGGGACGATTGCAGTCAGTGTAGGAGCGTGGATTCAGGGAGCGCAAGCCAAAAAGGAGACATCGCCGGAACCGTCAAGCGTGAGCAAACCAGAAGCAAAGCCAGTGGCAGCAGTAGGAAACGGAGAAGCAAAGAAGAAGGCGTAAGCGGTTTTATCCATGAGCTATTAGCTCTACCTGTTACGTCTCTTAACGATCCCTTTAGTGCTTATACGCCATGTAATTACAGATCAGGGTACTTATCCCTGTTGTAGATTTCGTGATTGACTGACAAGTCTGTATCTTATTTTATGTATACAAAGACAAACTGTCTTTACTGGACACAAATATGTATCGTAAATACATGAAGATATACATCTCTCTAGAAGCAATTATATAGGACAGTCGTCTTCACTATATAAAGTAGCATCCTCGGGGCCCTCCTGAATCGGGTTGCAACTGAAGAAAGTTGGCGGTGGTCAGGCCCAAGTGTGAAAAAGCACTAAAGATATCACTTACCCAGGGAGTTTATACAAGACCCCGCCAATCTCCTCGTCAACGACAGGCGCAATCTCGCATTGATCGGCAACGTTATCGGCCTGGACAGTCAAGAATTTGCAGGCTTCCGTGCTGCCCTGGCCAGTTGCATCATTAGGGTTGTCACATTCGTCAATGGCGCTTTGCAAAGCCTCGACGTCCCAGCCATTCTGGAAGTCTCCGTGCCAGGAGTAGCCAGTGGGGTCCCTAAGCGGTCAAGTTAGTTCGTGATGATCATGGCCAGTATAAGACGCGTACCCGGTGGCGTATACGAAGGGCCATCCCTCAGACTCCTCCCAACGGTCACTGAAGTCGCCGACATTCCAGGTGATCTAGGCAGATGGAGTCAGGAGAAACTCTAACTTGGAAGAGAGTGAGATAGCGCTACCTCATAAAAGATCTTCATCATCCCAATGGGATGCGTGTCAGGGCATGCACCGTTGTCAATACCATCGAGGTAGGCAACGTGGTCTTTGTGGTTAGCAGAGTCCACATTTACACCATCCCAGCACGCAGGGAAGTGAAGGCGAGCGTTCAAACCGGCTTCACAGTCCGTGGTGGGGAATCCTTGGGTGTCATAACCCTCTCCAGCAGGATAACGAAGGCAAGAGAAGAACTGCGCTCTCTCGTCCAATGCCTCCTGAGAGTTATCTCCTTCCTGGTACCTATTAGCTTGATTAGCTTGAGCCCCGCGAGAATGCTGAGAAATGCGTACTTGTTTGTACGTCTCATCGGGTTTCCCGAGATCATCTTCAAGCCAGGAGGGAACGCTTTAATGCCTGGTCCTCCATTTTTGACGTCCTCGTTTCCACGATTCTGGTAGTAAATCAACAGACCGCCGTTGGAGACCTCCTCAAAGGTGTCAGCAGCACGGTCGTGGAAGTACAGCTTCGGGAACCAGTAGTTGCTGAGATCCTCAGTGACTTTGCAGGATGTGCAATCGGACTCGCGCAGCGAATCAAAAGTGGCGTCAGCAGCGAAGCCAGATGCACCATGAACAGTCTGATGAATCATAAGTCTGTAGAGCTCAGAAATAAAGTAATCATGAACCTACGTGGACGTGGTTGGAGGGAGTGACACCGGGATTGATAACAGGGTCAACACGCTCTGAAGTCTGCGTTCAGTCTATCTGCCTGAGAGATCAAAAACACAAAACATACCAGAAACCAGAGGACCTGTACAAGCAACTCGGAACCAGGCAAATGCGCTTTCGCTCGAAGCGAGGGCAACGGCGAGGGCAATGAGACCAGAAGCGTACATTTTGGGAGACAACTATAGGAGAGGGAGATGGAAATGGGGCTGGGGATTTTGTCTCACAACCGCGAGTCTTTTATGCCAGAAAATGGGGACCCTTCTACAGATCCCATCGTCGTAACCTTGTCTCTCCATACTCTTGTTTCAAAATGGCGGACACATTGAATCGGCAAATGATCGTGTGCGACATGAGCACAAATGTCTCGTCTCATAACGGAGCGGGATTGCAACCGCCGAGAAAGAGAGTGGCATGGAAAACTCTCTTCGGTCCATTTACAAGTGCCCACCCAAAGGGAGTCAGCTGATACGAGCGTATACATTCCGTCGGCAAACGGAGAAAAACATGCGGAAAAGAGGGATACGAAGAAATCATGCTCGAGATGTCAAGTAGGGTAGGCACTGGTAGGCACTGGTAGGTCTGCAGGTATGTCCGAGTGACAACGAATGATGAACGACAGACATTCCTGATGCAACGGCCGAGAACGTGGCTCAACTTTCAAGCAGTGCTCAAGCTCGCTCAAGCCCGAATTGAAGGAGCGTCAAGACTAAGAGAGGAGGCCCTAAACGGGAGAAAGAAAGAAAGAGAAGCACGTGAGATCTCTGCAGAACAGGGAAGCAGATTATTGAGACAGAAACACGAGAAAGATCCAATTTGAATGTGTTCTGTTCCTCCGAGTCGTGACCTCTGTAAGCTAACGAGACAAGCGGGTGAGATCTAAGCTTCGTTCGAAGACACGCTGGCTAGTGTGGACATGCGTACGCTCGTTAGGTGGTGGACCAATGGTGGTTAAATAAACGTTAAATAGCAACCCTAACTGGGCCATGGCAAGGAACGAGACCGTGGGAATTTTAGTTATGCCGGGCCATGACTAGCCTTTTCTGCGAGACACTTGTCGAAAGGTGCTGAGCTTCCAATTGGCAATACGCAAACTTCCGTCGGAAATAGCAAGCAAATACGTCCCTGAAGGTGTACTGGACATTGTATTGTGATCAGAGTATTTTCTTTCGACATTTGCTCCAAGTGGTT
>Ga0247730_1001012_pt1 | contig 16890 bp, 28 predicted proteins | sample UWRJL073202C2_FD_180959 | JGI IMG/M metagenome (GOLD analysis project Ga0247730, IMG submission 180959) | Plant litter microbial communities from Arlington Agricultural Research Station in Wisconsin, United States - UWRJ-L073-202C-2 | ecosystem: Environmental > Terrestrial > Plant litter >... | reverse complement strand
TATCAACGTGTGTGAAGCTGTGCATTAAACCCGAATAGTTTAATCCTGTGGCCATATATATAGCCACATTGCTGCCTGGATGCTTTTTGTCCCCCAATGTCCATCTCCTTCTTTACCGACTTGGATGAGTGTCTGAAAGACAAACTGGATGCATACTCTTGCCTCGCGCGTGTTGACGATAATCTTGCTGCCTTTCAGCACCCTCCCGGTTCCCTCACCCTCCTCTGGCGTGCGATAGTGTCTGTATTAGAACATTCATCCATGGAACACCTGTTACGATTTCATTCCCTCCAGTTGCCGGGTGTTCTAGGAATCCTAACGAAAAGTGTGATACCCCCGGCGGTCCTTGTTTCTGTTCCCACTTCGCACGTTCTTAGAGCGGTGATAGGGTTCTTCCAACACCCCTCAACACCACTCCTTCCGCCATGAGCGTATTACTACGGATTGCAAGTGCTACTACAAGCCCTGGACGTGCACGCGTGTCCAATGCACACTAGACTATGTTCTTTGTCAATTATCCCTTATTTTGCCGCCATCACCCTGGGAGCGAGTGTGCTACCCTCCTGCACCAAACACTCTCCCTCTTCCATAGCCACCTTCTTCCTCATTGGCAATGCCATCTTTTAGATGCTCTCACTCCCCATCACACCATGCATTTCGAGTTCATTTCGTATTGTATCAGCGACGTCTCTGCCGGATTGGCCGTGCCAATGTTGGCATTTCATACAGCTTTGCTTCTCAGGAGTCCAGTCTGTCTTATTAGCGCCGGCATTCCTATAGAGGGTGGGTGGAAACGGCAAGTACAGGCAAGCGAACGAGGAAACTGGAATATATGTATTGCAGGACTACTGTCAGACGTCCGCGTTCTATCCCATCTCGAAGACGGAGATATCTCCGGGGGCACTTTAATAGGCGCATTTCAAACACAGTTGGCGCTCTTGAGCTCACTTGATCAGTATGTGGCAACAGTATGTGGCAAATGGTGCTTGTGATTACAACGAGGTAAGCCACCATTTATTCATCCCTCTTTCGTGCATTCTTACTGGAACCCGGACAGTGCCTAAAGCCCTCCGGAAACAGCATTCAATTTGTTTCCTGCAATCGATGTCAACTGGTCGAATACTGCAGCGTACGTTGCTCTGAGCGTGCTGTTCACGACTGCCAGAGGAATACACCCTCAAACCGTCAGCATCTCTTCTGGAAGTACATGCTAGCTCACTACCTTCAACAGTTCTTTGATGGATACAAGGGACCTCTTAATATACAAAAGCTTTCGTTTGACTATCGCCAGCTGGAAGGACCTATGGCTCCATCCATCACCATGGGCGATAGCGCATATACGGAGTTGGAGGTAATTGCTTACGTGTGGCAAGGGGGTTTACAGAGAGACGCGCATTGTGCAGGATATATCCACATACTTTCTCTACTGGATATTTCTGTTGACAGACGTATCCCATGGTGTGGAGGCGTAGTGAGCAGTCTTCTTGGAGTACGCTGAACACGCTTTTGGATGTCGCGGGGTATTAGGAATCGTTATAGTCTGAATCATGATAGTTGCACTCCCTGATCCCGTGTATAGCTGACTGTTCCATGCAATTACACTTTACGGGAAACTGTATACGGGTTACAGACTTTCTCCCTACGCGATCTTACCGCGCTTTCTATGCGACCTCCTTCGCTTCCTGGCGAGTCACGCGTGACCCTTTGCACCATCTATCGTACCTTCACTAATGTTTTCCATCTTCGACGAGGAATTTGAGGCGTGGATTGGAGACATATCTGAAATCCGTATAATGGAGGGTCTGGCTGCGGAGTATGTCGCAGAAATGGATTGGGATGTGGAGGAAGAGTATGATTGGTTGGGTACGTATCCTCCACTGACATCCAAGCTTCTCTCACACGCATATAGCCAGTCAGATTGATGACGGTGAAATGATAGGAGCGTTTCCCACTCTCACCTCTGATGTATGCCCTACATTGAGCGAGGGCATCCAGCTAGAGTCCCACATGCTTAAGAACGGATTTCTCGAGAGGACAGAACTGGCGCTTACTTTGGGAGAGGAATACGACAACAAACGCCTAAGAGAGCAGGAGGATGCTCAAGAGTATTTTGGTGAGTTTAAAGATTGTGTTTCTAACGTGAGTTCCAATTTTTCTTATAGAGGTCCACCATATGGAAATGTTCGTCGTCCCTTCCCCAAGCCCTCCCACACCTTTCCTAGTCGAGTTTTCGTCTGATCCTGGATACGTAAATGACATGATTGAGTGCTATCTCGAGATGGAAAGAGAGAGACCGTCGGATCCTGATCCTGTGACGGAACGGGATACGGACTTCGCGACGGACAATGCTGCTACCGAAATCTGGGTGTGGATTTTCCACACCGGCGAGATGGAGGCTGTCTTTGCTAATTGCAAGGCAGAGGGAAAGTTGGGTACGTTAAAGCGTCGAATGGAAAAGGAAAATAAGAGACAGATTCCGTCGTATCCAGTAGGGAAGATACATGTTGATAAGTGAGTGACTCTTGGCACCCATGTACTACGGAGAACTGAGCGGTTCTGTTAGTGCTCTCCTCAACACTGGTGGTTGCACTCACGATCCTTGCCACGAAATTTGCTCTACCTGTCTGACGAGTTGTATTGACACCGTTAAGACTGACCTTTTACTGGGATTGACGCAAGATATTCATACTCTGCGCTATCACTTGCTCCGATGCTCTCAACAGGAGACACCATACAAACATAGCCCCACACCGTACATCTCATACAAGAACGACATGTTCGGTTGTCTCTCTTTCTCTGTGCACATCTTGACATCGAAAGAGTGCTTTGATTTGATGTTACATTGTGCATCCACTCCCCATCTCTCTCCTCTGCACGACGTCTTTGCCTGTCGTCTGATATGTTCTCAAGAAGTGGCCAAAAATTGTATGGCATCGTAAGTGATCTAGTACCTCCCACATGGTTCTTACTGAAGTTGTACAGTCTCCCAATAGATTCTCAGCTTCTCATTAGAGACGAAACTATCAGCGACACAGCTTCTGTCATCCATACGAAGGCCTTGACCGACTACCTTTATAGTTTGCATATCAAGATTGACGACGCTCGGCACGAAAACGAGGTCCGGTGGTGCGAACTCATATTTGATCTGTTTGAACAGCGACAGCGCCTTCCGAGATATGCATATCTACTGAAGGCTTATGAGACCTTCCTTTCACCTATCAAAAATATTCCCGACGAAGTGGTCGCAGAAGTCTTCAAGTTTGTAGCGAGTGCGGAAGATGGGAGGGCTGCTATTCAAGTTTGTTGCTTGGTTAGCCACCATTGGAGAGATGTTATAAACGCAAACCGAGTTGCTATCCGAACCATGTTGCATTAGTTTTATTCATGATTATTTTCTCGTCCCAAATTTGGGATGAACCTGCGGATTTTAGGAAAGCGACGCGCTACCATTGCGCCACGCCGGCTTTGTTGAGAGCAACAGCCGCCAAAATACATCCGGTTGCATGCAACGTGTTTGATATGATGTATTTCTTAGCTAAAATACTACTTCAAAGTGTGGTCACAGCTATAAAACATGATCCTCTACTCAGATCGAGCCTGGTATGTTTTGGTGCCTCTTGGGAACACTTAGCGGCGATTGCCGAGGCTTGAATACACCATAACAAACTCACGTTACTTACATCGCGTCCCTGCTCCGAGTCCATTCTATGGAATGCGTTGAGTGGCAAGTATCTCTGCAGACTGGCATGGGACCAGGTGAGAAAGCGAAGGTTCCAAGAACTTTGAAAGAGCAGGAAACGATGCAGATATATAACGCTGAACGCGGGCTTGTGTATATCCAGTACCCATGCCACCAAGAGCGATTCCTAGCACACTTTCCCAGTCTAGGTATGCCCCCAGTAGTGCTACCGGAGCAAAGAGATCAAAAAAGATAACAAAGGGGTAATAAATTTAGAAGAGCTGTATAGGGGACGAGACTGTCGTCCAGCTTGTATACGTACTACTTAGCACGTCGAATTTCTTTCAAGGCCTGCTGAAAGAGAGAAGGCTATGAGTTCCACCATCAGCATGCATAATACGTAGCGGTGGCATGTTTTTCATGTTTGCAGGTCCAAGTCTTGTTCATCTCGATGGTTTGCAAGAGTGGAAGATGCTAACCAGAACTAATTTCGGCGGTTGCCGAGAGTGACTGTAACTGATAGTTGCTTCGCGTGATCTACTGAGAGAACGATCACCACCCAGACCAGCAGCTCTTTGGATTGCTCCGTACGATGTCAGTATATCTGACTGCTTCTATGGGCTTCTTCTGCGAACTATTCGAATATGACTTTGAGACGAAGGAAGAAGTTGCTATCCAAACGTTTGCCTTGCATGGATCCACGTTTACAGATCTTGACAAGCTGAAGACAGAGATTGTGTCGGCGACTGTTCACTTCCGTGCAAGTTGGTACACGAAGCAGGTCATTCCATTTTTGTTCAAGCTTTGGACGATTTTAATGCCCATGTAGAACATTCTTTCGCTTCGTTATGGTAGAGGCAAAGGCTTGAAGCCAGTGGATGCATTTTGCGTTGTTGCCTCGTTTACACCGGGGCCTGCCCACCGAGAGAGGTTCCACTGGACGAGTGTTATGATACAGAGGGACAAGCAGTCCCAAACATTTAGTGGGGAACCTTCAGAACACTCAATTAGAGACCCACGACTCCGATTCTCAAGGAATCGTACGCCTAGTTCAATTCAGTCAATGGTCCTGGGCTCACCGACGCGTTTTGCTATATTGATAATCTACAGAGCTGCCTTCCGAACACGATGACATGGGCTCCGTTGGGCTTTCCATTTATCGCAACGAGCTCAGGAGGCCCGAGGACGAATGGGTCAAGTTTTTGATCAAGTTTACGACAGCAAATATCGAATCTCACCATTCCCCTCAAGAATGTAAGCAATCTTCTCCAGCTACGAGTGGTATTCATCTGTGGCGGATGTCTTAAGCTAATGGGCTTTTAGTAAAGAGCCGAGCCAAATGCAGTCCTCCGACCGCCCTTAGCATCAAGATCAACCCGAAGAGGAAACTGCCTCCTGGTGACGGGAATCTCAGCAGTTCGCCATTATCAGAGAAGCTGCTCGAAGAGCTGCCTCCTGGTGTGACTACTGGGTCCACTTCATATGTAAGTGCCCATGGATTCTTCTTGTATTTGTCTTTCTTTCTAAAGTCCTCTCCCAAGCGCAATATGGAAGAGAGCTCAACTGAAGGTAGACACATGTACTTTGTAGATGAGCGCGGACTCAAGCGACGCAAGTATGCTTCCGAGATTTCTACTCGAAAACCCTCTTTGGTCTACACTGAAAGCCTGGCGCACATGGACGCCACGATTAACCCGCCTGTTCCTCGCCTATACTCACATGTGAGTAAAGAAAGCCCTTATCCGACATGTATTAATCCTTCTTAAATTGTCAGAACGGGCTCATCACGTTGCAATGGGGTCAAATGGATGTGAATGAGGAGTTTAATTCATCTGAGGAACTCACCGATTCTGACTCCGATGAAGAGCTTCACGTAAGCGTTCTCAGAATGAAACGGCTGTCCAAGTCTTACATGTGTTTTCTGCAGAGTGATATTGCAAAGATGAAAACGATGAAGAACGAACTCGAGGTACGCACCCTACGTGAAGGCTATTCTGAAACCCGTCTTTTACGCGCCACCTCTCTTTAGGCGTTGATTAAGCAAAAGAGTAACCTCAAGAAAGAAATTTCTATGCTTCAGGTGTGTTCGACGTATCGACCAGTTCACCAGACTAAACATCCGACTTCCTCTGGTTTAGAAAGAGGGCGCCGATGATGATGAACGGGCCCGACAGAGTGCTTCACTCGCTCACTACCTAAATTCCAAGCGCCGTCAAGATGCCATCGTTTGATTTGCTTCCTTGCTGCACTCCTATCAGTCTGCTAGATGCGTGCTACTGGAGGTACTCGAAGACTCAGCATAATCATAAATTTGTTGCATTTACGTGCCATCTGCCAGTACTTTAGAAGCTCTATAACAAGGTCATCTCGCAAGCACGTTCTAATAGCTTCAAACGATCTGTGAAGCAAATGTGATGTTTAGGTGAACTTGGGAATTTGAAGGCGTACACTGTGTAATATGCGCAACGGTGATTGCCGATCGGCCAGAGCGTTGAACGCGTGATCTCTGTTGACCTAAACCTGAACCATCAAGCTTTCAAGCTTCAAGGATTATCTTCTCTTTCCGTGTCTACTCTTGTGCTTTCCCGTGCGGTCATCATGTCAGTTCTTCTCAGCTCTGTCAACGGGTTCTTCTGCGAGCTGCTCGAGTTTGACTTGCATACGCAAGAACGGGCCATCGGAGACACATGCACGCTAAACGAGTCAGCGTCAGCAAGCAATCCAGAAACTGAAACTGTGACCGCGACTGTCACATTTCCGCCAGGATGGCGTGGAAAATCGGTCTGTTTGATTTCCGAACGCTGCTTCGAGAAACATTGACATCCCTGTAGCGTGCCCTGTCGCTTCGCTACGGTAGAAGCGAAGGTATGTGTCGTGTAAACGCATGTTGCGATGTCAGCTCGTTTACGCCGGCCCCAAACCGGAACGAGAAAGACCATTGGGAAAGTGAAATGAAACGAAAGGACAAAAAGTCGCAGGCATTCGTTGGAAATCCGGTGAAATATGCAATCAGAGATCCGCGGGGTGAGCTTGCTTGATTTCAGGCCATCACACTAATGAACATATTTTCATCCCCCAGCGTCCACAGCCGCTTCAAGCGATCCAAAAGACCTAGGATCCGTAGAGCTCTCGATCTACCGCAATAAGCTCCGGGGACCCCAAGACATGTGGGTTCAGTTCGTGATCAAGTACAGGCTACAAGATGTCGAATCTCAGTATCGACATGTGAAAATTATAGATCCGCCTGCAGGTAACAGTAATCTCCAATGAAATTTGAGCTCATTCGGACTGATCAGTTGGCAGCACCGAGTGTTCAGCGTCGATATGTTGCAGGTGAGTGGACTCCCTTTTTAGAAGAGCGCCAATAAATCTTGTCTGCAGTAGGGAGCAGGTCCCAAACCAACACTGCCAAAAGCTCTGTTAGCTTCAAGATCAGACTGAAGAAGATACAGGAGCCTTTTGTAGGCACCCTAAACAGTTCCCCCCTTTTGGATAGTCTAGAGACCTCCGAAAAGCCTTCTTCAGACTTCAATGCCAAATACAACGTAGATGTAACTGTGAGTCGAATCTTCCGCGCCGAGATTTGTCTGAGCGCAATCTTTCAAACTGAAGGACAACGTTCCGACGGGAAACCAAGACGTCAATATGGTGCACGTACTCGAGAGCAAACGACACCAGGGCTCCTCAGCTGTCTCTGTGCATAGGACGGCTTCCCTAGTATCTACCAATATGATGCTGTCTTCCTCTTCACACCTCCCTCGATTGTTCTCACATGTGAGTGAATATTGACCTCGTGTTTCCTACTCATATCTTATCAAATAAACGACAGGATAGCAATGTTGTTCTCCAATGGGGTCGGCTTGATTCGGACAAGGAGTCTGAATCTGGTTCTGCCTCTGATGATTCTGCTAGCTCTGAGGACGAGAAAAGCGTGAGTGTTGTCCCATTAGGCATGGCACTGTTGAACTCTGATTTAAAGACCGTTAAGGCTGCTCTACACGATATAAAGTGGTTGGAGAAAAGTCTTGAAGTATATCTATAGTGGAGGCTACTATCCTTGTATTGCCATTTAACGCCTTCCTTTCAGAAATTGATTCGGGAGAAAAGGAGTCTGAAGAAAGAGATTACTAGACTTCAGGTGCGTTCTCTCTATAGAGCGGGTTCCTCGTCTGCGCTGCTCACGCTATGTTTCCCGGTTAAGACGGGGAGTGAGGGATGGGATTACCAGTACGACAATGAAATTGCCAGCTACCCAGAGGTAGAGAAGTGACGAAATGATGTGGAGCTTTTGAGAAGATGGACATGCATAGCGAAAGGCACTAAGCCGGCTATATCCAGTGGCATACTTGGTTTGGAACCCGTTGATCGTTCAACTCAAGCTTTATCTGAGCTAATTGGAACGAATCTTTATCTACGGCCTCGATAACAAGCCCGTTTTCCTCCCCATTTCTCGAGTGAGTTTGTTTGAGGATTGGAAAATGTGCCACTCAAGGGACAAAGCCCGGGCAGCTGCCGGACTTCGATTAGTGTCTCCGGTGACCTGAACCAAGGCGCGAAGATCAATGTTGCTTTGATTCACCACTACCACTACCACTACTATGCCGGTACTGCTGAACGCTACGAGAGGCTTTTACTCCGAATTGCTCGAGATTAACACGTTGAACGGAGATATCAATGTGATCAAGGACTTTGCAATTCACCCGCCAAAGATTAGAAATAAAGTAGAGGTTCAAGTGTCTGCCACTGTGCAGCGAACAACAAATTTCTATAAGATTCCAGTTCGTCTTTTTACACTTATTCAATTGAAGCACTAATGGGCCGTAATCATATAGAATGTAATATTGTCTCTACGATACGGGAGAACGGAGAATCTTCCTTTAGTGGACGCATTTTGCAATGTTACTTCTTTTACACCCGCGCCATTGCATAGAGAAAAAGGAATGGACAAGTCTAATGAGAACTCATGATAAGAAGTCGCAGAGTTTTTGTGGTCAAGCGGTAAATAAGATCAGAACCCCGCGAAGTGTGGCCTTTCTTTCTTTTCTTGTGTCATAGACAACTGAGTAGCAATTCTGCAGAATCCAAATCCCTAGGGGCCGGGAAGCGCCCTAATGATATGGGGTCTGTGCATACTGCAATCTATCGTGATAAGCGGGAGAGACTTGAAGACAAATGGGTTGAGTTTATTATCTATTTCACCTCAGGGAATATCGAGTCCCATTCTGCAGAAAATATGCAACCTCGTGCGGGTATGTTGACTTATGATGCTCTGTCGCCGGCATTTCGGGCTAACCTGGCTCTTAGAAGCAATCCGAACCAACAGCAGCACTCCAAGTTCGGCTAGCATCAAAGTCTCTGGAAAACGCAATCGAGTCCCCAGTGTCGAGAGCAGTCCCGCGCTTGCTCCAGGAACAGAGTCGTCCGAGGAACGTTCTTCTGACGAAGATCCTGGATATGATTCGGAGGTGAGTCCTCGTGCCTTTACGGTGTATGGGCCCAGTCTAACAGGAATTTAGGCAACTGTAAAATACCTTGAACAAAAGGCCGAGCTTCTCAAGGTATCTATTCGTTGTTTCGACGATCTCCTCTCAGTCTGATACCTTTTTTAGATGGAGCTAAATCAAAAGAGAAAAAGAAATACTCTAGCTAAGGTTAAATACTTTCAGGTATGACTCCATTAGGTTGATGCCGAGAATGGCCTAGGCTTTAGTGATAGGCAGCAACGGAAGATCTCGATCAAGAATACAACGATATGCAAGTGGCACTAGAACAGAAGGGTAATGGAGGTCCAAGTGTTGGTGGTACCTCCCGCACACTGGCCAAACGTCGCAGAATTGAGTAGATGACTGGTACGTCTAAAGAATACATAATGCGTGCGGTTTACGTAGGAGTGTAAATAAACAGACTAGGCTCTCATAAAAAGGCCGCAGCTGGAAAGCTGCTGTCGTCGAGGCAAAACGCTACTAGCTAAATCGGAGCCCAAGTAAAGAACTCAATTGTTAAGTAATCAGCACTGTGATACATATTTAGCCTTTCCAAACATTGTGGCTGTTTGTTCAGGTTTTCCTTATTTATATGCGCCTGTACGAGGCATTCTCCTGAGTTTTCTGGTCTGCAACCAGAGAGTAGAACAATACCTCATTCTTGACGACTTCTTTCTTGCCTTCTCTCTTCTGCGATTGCTCCCTGGAGGCTTTTCATCAGAATACAGAACAACATACGGTTGAAAACATACTTCAAGAGCCTTCGTTGTCTGCTTGAGCTTTTTTAGATCAGCCTGCGGTGGTAGTGAGACAAATGCGACAAGTAATGCTACAGCGGACCTGGAAAACTCACATGAGTCTCACTGTCACTGCCGTCTTCAGAAGAGGAGAGAGATGTGAAAACCTCCTCGTCCGATTCTACCCGTCCCCAATCTAAAGCTACAGCGCTGTTCTGTTGTTGAATCCATATTTGGTACACAGCAAAAGCAGGCGGAGTGAATTTGCTTACACTAGAGCACAGACGAGGAAGGCCCCAAGATCCAGACCGTGCTACTACCTCGTTGGTCTTTGTCGTTTCACTGACCATAATCAGGGATGGCTTCCAAGACTTGGCTATTCCACAGACACGCTTGTGCTTGTGCACTCTCACAACATTTTCGCCAATGGTTTGAGTTGGGCTGACATCTTCCGATTTTCGTTTGAAAGGACCTGGTCGAGACGTTGATGCTGTAGGGACCTTCGAAACCCCATCTGAGGAAAATACAGGGCTTGTTGCTGCATGGTCCGAGGTTTCTATGGGCATGTCTCTCAGGTTCGAAAGTTGTAGTGACCCGCTGGAGCTGCTCAAACTGCCGATGCTCAGATCTTCGCTGTTACGAGTCCTCGGAGCACTGCTTAGGGTTTGAATTGGCGCTGAAAATGGATTAGGCGAAAATTCTCGCACAAAATGTGAGCAAGCTCACATTGTGTAGGTTTACGTTCAATGACCCCGGCCGTGAAATTAATGATGAACTCAATCCATTTATCTTCAGGCCTCTTGCGCTCATCTCTATACAATTGGACAGTTACATATCCCATGTCGTTCGAATCCTCCTGATGCATTAGGGACTTGGTTTCTAATAATCCCGTCAGTCCAACTAAAAGATCAAATGGAGTGCTGGCTCACTTTTCGGTGTTCTAATTGCATCTCCCAGTTTACCGCGAAAAACCTGAGAGTCCTTATCACGACTTTTGATTACAGTTGACCAATGCATTCTCTTCTTACAGATCGGCGCAGGGGTGAAGGAAGTCACATCGCAGAATGCGTCTACCAAACGGTAACCTTTCCGTCTTCCATAACGCAAGGACAAGCCCTTGTTCTACGAAAGCATGAAAAATGAGAATTTCAAGAGATTGGGACCAGTAAAAAGACAAACCCGAATGTTTCTGGGGTTGGTAGTGTACTGGACAGTGGCAGACACCACCTCTACATGATCCACAAATTGTGATGCATGCACAGCGAAGTCCTTGATAGCCGTGCTCTCCTCATTTTTGGGCACATTGAGCTCAAATAGCTCACAGAACATTCCGCTTTCAGAGTTCAGAAGCACCGGCATGGCTGTGTGAGGAATAAACAAAGGTGGTGGTGTACGATCAGCTAAATTTGATCACGCGTACCAAACATACTCTCGGCAATCGCCGGAGGCTTTCGACATTCTCACCATAGCACATACTGCATACACAACTGCAGACATTAACGCGAGCCTTTCACATATTCCTTTCGCCTCCCCCTCTCTTCTGAATCCAGTCCGCGCTGCTTGAGTACTGAACGCAAGTATAAGTCAAATCCATATGACCTGTGGAATCCAGCGCTTACATCGTCTTTAGTCAAGCTTTTGACAATTGCACGCAGTCGAATACATCCGTCAACCTCAGTGGGACTTGGCACAGCGTGACCGTGCGTATATTCGAACGCAGCAATTTTCGAGTGTCCTGCATTCTACCGTAACACAACGTATATGTCTTCGAGGGAGATCATAATCGACCAAGATGGCGTGAAAAAACAGCGAGGAATGGATAAGGCTTATAATCAACCGAGTATGACAGCAGCCTGAGAGCGAATAAATCCCCTATCTGTGGAAGCGTTGAACCGGGTGACCGTGAGCATTGAGAAGAAGCGTTTACTAAAACAGAACAACCATCTCGGATGCAGGCCGTGAGAACCTGATTACTAGGCTACAAAATTGTGAGGTGTTTGAAGGTGGGCCCTTCCGGAAGAAGAGGTATGCACAAGTTCTCGAGCATCGCCGTGTCCCCAAATATTTTTTTGAGGGATGTCCTTTGTGAGAACACGTCAGTGAACACTTTACCGCATGCTCCAAACGATCGTCGCCCTTCCCGTCTGAAACCTTTCCGTATTCGTAAAGTTAAGGGATAGGTATCTCTGGCTCTGGCTATAATATAGCATCAGTGTAGAGCACGTACTATTCAGTCCTTATAATACCTCTTTCATCCGTGTACGTTTTCCCACGGAGCGGTAGCTTTTCTTGTTTTGTCCACCCGCGCCGATTCGCTACCACTGCACCACGCCGTCGGCCTGGGTTTTGCTTGTCTGCACTCTAACCTCGTCCCACGTCAAGTCCCGGTACGAGGTAAAGGGGATTCTGCCGCTGCCAGGCGACATTGCCACAATGCTCTTTGTATACAAAGAACTTCTGTCGGTTCTGCCCTTGATGAATGTGTACTTGTCCCTTGCTGTGCAGTAGAGATTCACTCGAAGCCACGAGGGGTGAGCGTTCACACTCTTAATCCGGACTTTCCACGACTAAGCAGGCCTTCCCTCTCCATCTCTTGGCAAGAATGGGTCGCTGAAATGGCTCAATTCAAACTTGGTTGTCACCGGAATTTCTGTCGGGGAATATCTCGTTCAAATCTTAGCCGATTCGACGAAATGCGACCCACGGACAGCATCTGGCGGTGGGCTGTACGATTAACTTGTTCTTGCTACCTTCCATTTCCCCGTTCTCTCACAGTTTCATCGAGCCCGCACGGTACTCTTGCTCTATTGCCAGCTTCGAGATTTGAAAGAACAACCCTCACATGATCACTGGCCCCTGTTTCTTGGGTGTATAAAGGTAACCTGGAATATGCCATTCTTTCCTCAGCAGATTGCCGCTCTTGTCTGTAAAAATGCTTCAGCTTCTTGGTTTTGCCTTTGCTCTCGCTACATCGCTCCAACTTGTAGGCGCTGCCTGCACCGAGCCACGTGAGAGGGTAGAATGGTCAGTTGTTACCTCAACAAAGTATATACTTGCCAGAGCTGACCATCTGTCGATATGCCAGGCGTACCTTCAGCGATGCGCAGAAGCAGGAGTACCTCGATGCTGTTCTTTGCCTGCAGGGTACGCCCTCGCAGCTCCGTTCTATCCAGGCTGCCAGGAGCCGGTTCGACGATATGCAAGGCACTCATATTGCACTCACTGATACCATTCATCAAGTGGTAAAGCAGCTTCGTTCTCTCTCTAAATCTGGATCGAGCTAATGCTTCTTAGGGACAATTTCTTCCCTGGCATAGGGTGAGCAATCTATATGTCTCGATTCCAGTCTTCCAATAGATTGACACGATTTTGCAGTACATGATGTGGAGCTATGAATCACTTCTTATTGACGAATGTGGCTATACTGGAGCCCAGCCGTGCGTATCTTGTTTCCGGCAGAAGCCAAAGCTTCGTGAACTAAAACATTGTTGACCTCTAGCTATTGGAACGAGACTATGGATGTAGCCAAAGGGTTCCTCAACTCTGCATTGCTTGACGGCGACGATCCTCTTAGCTTCGGTGGCAACGGAGACACCAAACAACGCAACTGTGTGACAACAGGTCCTTTTGCCGACTATACTCTTCATCTGGGTCCGGGAAAAGAGGTCACAGACCACTGCCTGACGCGCAAGATCAACAACAAAAACACTGGAGCTGCTCAGAGTGTTGTAGATGGGTGCCTAGCTATGGATAGCTTCGAGGATTTCTGGCCTTGTATTGAGAACGGCGGACCTCACGGTGCTGGTCGTACGTGATTGTTTTCCTCACGCGTTCTGTTTGGCTAAGTCGCTCAATAATCTTATTTAGACGGAGGAGTAAGCGGAGAGGTATGTTCACCTTCAGTCATCCGTTACTTCCAGAACTCTAAAGTGCACAATGAAGATGGTCAACGTATACTCTTCTCCAGGCGGTAAGTCGCTGTGGTAGTACTTGTGAGCTCGAGTTAAACTGAATTTGTTTCGCCAGATCCGTTATTCTATATGCATCACTCTTGGGTGAATGAGATCAATATACCCTGCAGAAATCAATTTCACTAACGTTCCCTCTTTAGGTGGATAAGCTTTGGTACAATTATCCGTGATCTAACTAGCTATACCACGCTGACCCTATTTACAGGGCAGACTGGCAGGCATTTGACAAGGAAGCTCGCTTAGTTGATATTGCCGGATATACAACCCAAATTCCACGGGGAGGAAGTCCGGCTGGCCGTAAGCCCACGACTTTGGATTATGGTTTGTCTTGATTCACTTTCCGAAAGCTCGTTGGATCTAAATTGCTTTTACTCGCTCCTCTAGTCTTGACGATGAATGACATTACCCCAGACGTTACAATCAGAGACGTTATGGATACAGAAGGGGATACCTTGTGCTACATATACATCTAGTAACTACTAGCCTTTGTGTCTGGTCCCAGGTTCGGAATGCTAGAAGGACGAGATTGCAGTAACTTGCGACTTGCGGCACCAGATAGCGTCTGGCCAAGGCTAAGAATAAAACCAATCCGCGACCTCTCGAAACTCCTTTGGAAACGCTCTCCTGGCAGTCCTGCTGCCGATATATAAACGCTGGTGAATCGTGACTTGCCCTTCTCGCTCCAGATCCTTCCCTGTCCCTCATAAGTTTGAGATGGTTAAGATGTACGCTCCTAGCGGAGTAGCTTTCTTCCCTCTATACTTTAGGTCTCCGTGGCTGTGATACTGGGATGACGAATGGTCTCACTCATTGTCTAGAAACCGAAACGCAGTGAACGCTTCACTCCATGTTCCAAACAATCGTCGTCCTCTCTTCCCATATTGGTAAAGTTAGGGCATATGTCCCTTCGGCTCTGGCTATAGCATAGCATCAGTGTAGAGCACGTAGTCTTTAGTCCTTGGGGTATCTCCCCGCGCAATAGACAGCAGTAGCGTTTCCTGTTTTGTCTTGCAGTATCTGTTAACGGCAGCATGACCATCGCATTCATCGCTCGCTATTAGCATCATTAGTGCTGTGCTAGGCAGCCCGCTACTTACAGTTTGAGACCAAATATATCAGAAGGCTTACCCAGCAGCATAGAACGCACACGCAAGGAACTTGTTCTTGCCTGAGCGATATATTGACTGAGTCCGGAGGCCAAAGAACAGTACATCCTGTCGTCGATTGCATTTACACAAACGAGCGAAGCACTGTCCCCAGTTCCCTGATACACATGGAATACCTTGGGATGAGGTACTACCTGGCGGCGTCCGTGGCTCTGAAAATCACTGTGATACCGCAATAAGATAACGGAAATGAGTAATCGTTACACGTTTGAAGGCGAAAAAGACATGCACCTTGGTGGAATGAAGTGTAGCCTAGACTATATCTTGATGCGTAACTTCAGAAGATTAAAACATGCTTGAGCGAAGACGAGTGGCACTTGAATCACAGGAGAAAGAAAGCGCACTTGGGTTCTGTCAACATCTGAGCTGACGCGCAATTCAAGCAGTGACGATGGTCGGAGAATCGGTCGATCACGCTGTTAATCAAGTGTAGATGACACTCGGCATTCACGAAGGAGGCGGGCTATAATGCATTGCAAAGGTCACGGTCTAGTACTATTTTTCGGTACACCTTCTCGCAAGAGCAGTATCTAGACACCTAAGAAAGACAACACCCTGTCGCGTGCTTGAAGACGTCCCGAAAGCACGGTCATTTCAGTTACGTATCGCTGTCGATCGTATGCACACTTTGTGCGCAACATCGGACTTTCATAAGCCTGACATGAAGAAAAGCGTGCCAGAGCTCCGCTATTCGACAACGAAAGCGTGATCGATAGAACTAGTTCTCGAGATCACAAGATGGTCCAGAAGACAGTGACTCCCGATTGATATAGCATCACCATTTACAGAAAAGACGATGAGCAGCTATCAGGATAGAGAGGAGACGCAAATGCGGACAGGAGCTTGAGCTGCAAACTAGTGCAAACTCTGGGCCAGACCTGGACAAATGGAGTCCCCAAAATAGAATATGTCCGAGAACTCGAAGAGACAAAGCGGCGTTCACTGCATGCAGTGGGTTCCCATACATGCCGAGATGGGCTTATTGTTCTTCCGCTGGACAATAACGCTGTTTCCTACATGTTCATCAGCATGCAATTATGCGGAATGAAGCACGCTAGCGTACACAATGCTATTCAAGGCTCTGCGATGAACTTTCTTTTTTCTTACCCTTGATCTTTGCCTTCCTCTGAATAGAATAGATGAGTATAATAAGACAGAAATGAAAGGGCATACATCAAGTCCTTGGAGCAACCTTGATATGTATCGTGTGAACCTTCCCCTGGTGCTTCGCTGTATGACTAAACGTGCCGCTTCATATGGGGGTACAAGAACAATAGTGGTCGATGATTTTACGCCGGTGATAAAAGAGTACAGAGAACTACTGGTATCCAGATATAGAGTATTCACCAAGAACGACCACGAGTTGGATTTGCCGCATATCCCTGGGGCATCGTGCCTAGGAGAACGTGAATGAGACGCAAGAGATGGGACTGGAATGCTTAGTACGCACTTTGTCCAGATCCTCCTAGGGAATTCCCGCCTCTGTTATCGCATCCCACGTTACCACCCCCAGTCACTAAGAGATGTTATTAGGTATAAAGAAAAAAACGGGAATATCGAGAAGACACACCGATAGTCGCACCGTCAAAGACCTGATGAAACCAGCCAGTGTTTCTACATCCAATATCGCCAGCTTTTCCACTGGAGCTACCTCCTAGAGTATCTGTACGTCGAGCAGTCAGCCGCATTATCAAAGAGAGAAAGCCAGAGTGGCCTGCGTACTGATGCTAGTTCCCTTAAAACTTTGGAAGCTGTGAGAAGTGGTCATATTTGATTGTCGATGGTGAGGATGAGGGGAGGGAGGACCGTCAACGCTGAGGGAGGAAGGAAGGGAGCATCAAGCAGACCCATTAT
>Ga0247730_1001011_pt1 | contig 16904 bp, 29 predicted proteins | sample UWRJL073202C2_FD_180959 | JGI IMG/M metagenome (GOLD analysis project Ga0247730, IMG submission 180959) | Plant litter microbial communities from Arlington Agricultural Research Station in Wisconsin, United States - UWRJ-L073-202C-2 | ecosystem: Environmental > Terrestrial > Plant litter >... | reverse complement strand
TTCTTACTTATTTTAATTATTTTTTTGATCGTATCTCATAATTGCTGTAAGTATCTCTTGTCTTAAGTTTTTTATCTCTTCAATAAAAACAGGATGTAATTCAATATCATCACCATTCATTTTTGCACTAAAGTTTTTACCGTATTTTTCTATCACTCTATTCTGCAACGTGGTAGTTCCGTAAGGAAAATACCATTTGTATCCTGAGCCTCGATTGCTTTTTATACTATTGCAACCTTTAAGTGTAGGGTCAGTTTTATTACTTTGCAATAAAATATGATCGGCTTTTTTAACTAATTTAAATGTATAGTTACTATTTAACTTAGTCAAGATACTTGCAGCTAGAATAAAACCTTTCTGTTCTAACTCTATATCAACCCCTTCGAATCTTACATCTAACTCTATCTTGTCGTTAGCAGCAAACTTAACGTTTATGCTTTTTAATTTACTCATTAGTCATTATTATAATCGTCAATAGCATCAATTACCATTGCTAAATCATTGTCAATGTACATATCTTCAAAACATCCCATAGGAGTTTTTGCAGTAGTTGTACCATCATTTTGAGTTGCAAACTTATACTGCAATTTACCATCATCACCTTCTTGTACGTCAGTGAAGAATACATAGGTGGCTAAACCTTCAATACCAATGGCATTATCAAGCATCTTACCAGATGTTTTAAATTTACGTTTTGGATTAAGTGCATCACCTGCATTCTCTTCGTGGGCAAAGAAAAATATTTTCAGGTCATCTCTAAGAGCCGCTGCAGTTTTTAACATATTATAGAAATCCTGAGCCATCTCAGTAAATTTACTATAACCTGTTTCTTTAACTCTATTCATAGCGTCAAAAGACATTGAATAATTACTATCATCAATAATAACCTGTTTAATTTCAGGTCTACTTTTGTCAATAAAATTCAATACTTTAACAATTGCAGCAGATCTACTCTCATTTAATAAGTTACCAGTCTCCTTGGTTTCATTGGTAAAAGGTTTATAATATTTCTTATAACCTTTGAAAGGTAGTGGTTTATTTGCAACGTTAATCACGAATGTTGATTCATGATTTAGATTACGCATTGAACTTGACTTACCTGTACCTGGATTACCGATCACTAATATTAGATCACTCATTTATTTTAATTTAATTTATCATTTTAAACGATCTCGTTCTTATGATTTATCTTAAATTATCTTAAAGTTTAAATACTAATCCTTGTGGTTTCACAACTACTGGTTTAGTAATAACTTCATTTGGAACTTCATGTGGTACATAATGACCTACAGTAAGTTTAGTATAACGTTTCATCTGATCATCAGATAACCTTGCCAACTCGTCAGCTGGAGGTAACTCTTCAAAGAATCCAGTTGATCCCCAAAAATTAACTGCAACTTGTTTATCAGCTTCTCCAAGCCTACTCTTAAGTATTTGTATCGATCTATAATGATCCTGAAGTAATTTTATATTGTAATCAGCATGTTTATTCATTTTCTCTTTCCAAGGATTGAAAAGAGCTAATACTACTTCAGCTGCCTCAGCGGCAGTTCCAGTATCCTTTAAGTCAGAAAGCTCTATCTCACTATAACCACCTTTCCTTCTATCCATAGAAGATGAAGTTCTATTGATTTGCATCAATACAAGTGGAGAATAGAAATATATATTTCTGAGACTAACTAAATAATTGGCAAGAAGATCCATTTCTTCTTTTTTGGTTCTACTTCCTAATTTGACAAGACCCAAGTGATCAATCACTATTTGAACAATCTCATCTTTAATTCTAGGTGTATAATGTATTTTACCATTTTCACCAACTCTTTCTGTACCATTTCTAGCTGCATAAGCTTTCATGTTAGCATATACTGCATCAGCACTAATCGGATGATCAATGATAACCAGTTGCTTCATTACTTCCTCAAGCCATGGTTTACAACTTATTACAAGCTCATATAAATCATCAGTTATAATTCCCTGTCTCGACATTATAGTTTTATAAGGGGCTTCAATTCCATGTTGCTCCCATATAAACATAGATAATAGTTTAGCCAAAATGATTTCAGCTGTCATTTCAAATGAAAAAAACACTACTCTATAACGTTCGTCCCCTAAATGGTCATTGATTACACGATAGACATAAGAATATAAGCTAAATGTAGATTTACCACTTCCAGTTCCTCCGGCTACTACAGTATAGGTTGCCCTCTGTACACCGTCGGTCATAGATTGTAATTTAGGTAAACCTATATTTAAACCTATATTTAATCCTTCTCTACCTCTCTCTATAGATGAAAATAATGAGTCTACTGCATTCATTAATTAATACTCCTCATTGTTTCTACTTTAAGTTGCATATTATTAATCTCACCATCATCACGTAACTTCTTATGTGCTAACCACTTTCGTGTTGTGATATACTCAACTATTCCATATTGTAGAAGATTCTCACCTTTTGCAAATTGTAATAATTCCATAACTTCATTGTGATTCTCTACTTTATATTGGATAGCTTTATTATACTTAGCAAATAAATCATTTTCATCCATGTATCCTGATTTCGTTATATTTCTAGCTGGATATAGTTGGTTAGATGCTCCATTTGTCGATTGACAATATTCAGGATAAGCATCAAAGAGTTCCCAACCTGCTTCAAAACTATTTTTGAAATAGTTATTTATAAATGTTTTTGAAAACTCAATTTGAGTCGGATCAAAAGACTGCCCTTCTAATGGTATATGGAAGGATTTCGCAAACACTCCTTTATCTTTTAAACTAATTAAAGTATCTCGTGGGATCTGTTCCTTTTTACATTCATTAAAATACTTGAATAATAATTCTGGATTATCCTCTGCCACAAATAACATCTCAATGAATAACCACTCTTCAGCAGTTAATTCATGTTTAGACATTATATCTAGCTTTCTCTCTAAATCAACATTTAATTTATACATTTAAAATCTAAATAAGAATTTTGTTTCTTTATGTATCTTTCTTTCAATTGAACCTGTTTCAAGATATCTAATGAGCTGAAGCTCATCGATATCGGTATGTTTTAATCCAGCTGATGATTTTCTAAACCACTCTTCTTCTACAGTTCCTTTTATTACAAAATGAAATATTTCAGCAACTTTGTCATCTTCTTTCCTAATAGAACGACCTATCCTCTGTCTTTTAGTGATTTGTGAGCTATCTCCCGACAGAATAATAGCAACCTCAAGTCCTTTAACATCAGCACCCACATCTAAAGCTTTCGCTGTATGTAGAATACCTTCTGTTATATCGTTGAACTTAGTCAGCATTTCACTACGCTTCTTTTTGGTCATTCCGGAATGATATATATCACCACAACACAAAGCCTTGGCTGCATCCACAGTTTTGCTGAAAGTAATCACTTTCTTATGTTCTCTAGCATGAAGTATGAGATTAGCTATCTCTATCTTCTTAGGATGATTATATATGAATTCCTTTCTTGCCTTCATTTCTCTCATAAATCCCATACCATGAATAACTACATCACGTACCTGTACACCTGCTTGATTTGCGTAAGCAAATCTAAATTGGTTATCTGTGGCACATTTCATAGCTAATTCAAAATTATAGTTAAAATAAGCGAAATGAGACATGAATTTAGCATGATGCTTCTTGTACTCAGTTAAATCTACTGATAAGAATACCTTATATTGGTTATATTGAGCAACCCATCCATTTTTTAATGCATCCTCTAAACTAATTTCATCAAAAACTGGTGCGTACTTTTTAATAATTTCCTCTTTTCCATCAAGTCTCTCTAATGTTGCAGTTAAGCAAAGCAGTCCTGAGTACTCAATTTGATTAAAGACCTCACGCATCGTATCTGATGCAGAAGTATGCACTTCATCTATAATGAGAAGCTTATATTTTCTCTTCTGCTTCACAGCAGTATTGATAACCATAACATCAACATATTGAATCAGACCTCTCTCAATGAGTTGTAAAGTCCATTGCTCCTGCAAATTTTGCGTTGGCACTGTAACTAAACATGTTAATTGTGGATTCTTTTCTGTTAATTGTTCGATAAGGTTTAAACCTATTCGTGTTTTTCCAGTTCCTGTTGCAGCTAATAAAGTTCCTCTCTTGACTTTTTTCCAATTGTCAATTACTTCCTGTTGTCTTTCATCACGAGTCATTAAAATAGTTGTAATTGCTCAGGCTCTAGAGATCTTATGATATCTTTAGCTTTAACGATGTAATAAGAATAATCTATCTTATAATCAACCATAGCTTTTTCTTCATATTTGTTGAAAATCTGAATACCTTTACCAGCAATTATACCTTCCATGGACTTATTATTAGAAGTCACACCAGATTTTTTATCGTATTTAGTAGTCTCCTTACTTTTATACAAGAATGGGGCTGTTTTAGATACGTAAAACCTATTGATATGTTGTATTTTTTCACTATTCCAAAGTACATTATATTGTTTACCAACCTTTTGAAAGATTACATAATCATAAATATATCTACCTAATTGAATTGTGTCTTCAACTGGAATCCCCTTACCAAAGTAATCAATAAGAGCTTTTGGAACTATTAAAGAATCAAGACCTTTACCTAATCTAGCATAATAACCATACATCCCTTTAGCTTTCACATATTCAGAAATTTTATCATTATTAGGCGTAGTTTTAATAAAAGCGTAATTGTACTCAAGTACGTCTTCAGGATTATCCCACCCTAAAGAATCTTTTACTTCAGAATAACCTTTCTTATAAGCTATATAGTCATTTACTGCTGAAATAACCATTTTCTCGTAATGAGTTTCCTCCATTACTAGACCAGTTTCAGCTTCCCATTGACGATATAAATCCTGAAACTCACTGTATCTATTACGAGGGACCAACAGTGTGATACCATCTGTATTAGACATAATACATTCAAATTTGGCATCTTCCATTCTTTCTATTAGCATTCCAATCATTAATTGGCCATTTACACAAATAGCTGCATTAGCTTGAGGAGCCATATAAACTCCATATTTGTTACGTAAGTGACCAATAATAGCATTTAAAGATAACTTCTTAGTTTGATCTTCAATTTTCGCATCAGCTACCTCAAGAGGTGAATAAAGTTTATCTTTATTCTTACCTATCTTTTTAGCTATAACTCTCTCAGCTTTGAACCCTCGTATAGTGTTAGCGAAGGGACCAGCAAACTTGTAAGGACCAAAACCATAAAGTGCTACCATGGAAGGATACAGAGACTCAGCATCAATATCAATAATCATCATTTCTTCAGATTCTTCGTATATAGCTGGTTTATTTATTGAATGTAAACCACCCTGAGCAAATGTATGCTGAAGTTTACCATATATAATAGTCTTATCCTTTTTACCAGTTGGAGTTACTACAATATCTTCATTTGTTACAGAGGATCCTTGATACCAATCAAGGACTTCATTCATAACTTTAGATTTAAATTTTATACATGGTTGTATAAAGCTATGATATTGAGTACATGCTGGCACTTCTCTATAATTATTAAGCTGTTGTTTATTACAATTTAATTCTTTACAAATTTGATCAGTAAATACTTCAACTCCTACACCAACTGGATCTTTACTCAATAGATTGGGAATTCCCATCTTTTTAGTAATTGCTTGTCTAAGATCCAATTGTCCTTTTAAAAGGGAACCAAGCATTGCAGTACTTTCTACGTCATTATGACAATAGAAAATCATTTTGTCAAAATCTTCTATAGGGACTGGTTTAGTCCAATCTACAACCATTTCCTGTACATTATGATAGAACATAGTAACTTGTAAAGCTTTAAGACCTACTCGTAACGCTTTTGAAGCAAGTAGAGTCATTAAATCAAGTTGTTTAAAGAAGTCCAGGAATCTATACCTGGACAACGTATCATGTTCTCCGCCAATAATTTTAGCAGACATATTGTATGCTTTAGTTGTTATAACCATGAAGTCTTCACCAACTAACCCTTGCATTTCTTCTATAATCATATTCATAATAGGTGTATCATAACCCATACAATTATAACCAGCGAAAATATAATCTGGACAAAGAAAGAAAGTAATCATATCTAATAGATCATTTCTTCTTTCACTAATTTCAAATGTAATTATTTTACCATCTTTGCCTATTTTAACACAACACAAGAATATATTTGAGAGGACTTCTATATCATAGAAGCAAACTTGTTTAGCCATTAAGGTTTATACCTCTTGCATCAGCAACCTCTATAATCTGGCTTATTCTTTCTTCCCATTGATTAATATGAAACATTACATCGTCTTCTAAAGAGAATAAAATTCTATTTCTTAAAGTACGTAATTGTTCTGTTGTAAGTTCACTATAATTTCTAGGTTTTAAACTTAGCATGGCTCTCAATTGTGTATAAGTCAATCCTTTAGGATTCATCTTAATTTTCATATGATCACCGATATTTTGTTTTTGTCTAACTACATCAACATAAGGAATCTGAACACCTTCCTCATCGTATTCTGTTAATTCACGCTCTTCTTCAGGTGTTAATCTCAAACCTTGTTTTAGAATAAACGTTAATGTAATATGACTTCTATCAAACTTTCCTAATTTTTGTAGACATCCGTCCTGGACTAACTTAATTGGTAAGTCACTATATTGTGATTGAACATCAATAAAGTGCTTTAATGTAAACTTATGTAATTCTTGTTGGGATATCCCACTATCTCTAATTATTTTATTAGTAGCTTCAATAATTGTATACCTAGAGGTACCTTTTGCTTCTTCTTCTCTTAAAAATAATTCTACGCCACATTGATTCCTTTGATTTTGTATTACTACAAGTAAGGGTCTTCTACCTGGACTTTTATGATCTGGATTGTATAACATTGAATTACAGTGTGCGTAAAAGCGCTTTAACTGTTCTTCACTTGCATCCATCAGATTAACTACCTCTTGTACGGTTTCACCATTTTCTAAACGTTCTTTTCTACCCTTCCAAACATATGCTCGTAAGTATTGTTGAGATATAGCTTTAAGTTGGTCTTCACCAATAGCGGTTGTTAATTTTTCTGCGAATTCAGTATTTGGCATCTGTGTCTCCTTTTAATAAAAATATTATTCTTTCTTGTACATCTCTCACGTATTTATCCTCAAATTTTACTTTGGCGACTTCTATCTCTTTATTCCAAGAAATGGAGGTTATGTTATTAAGTTTGGCATAAGATACCTGATTCAACTTCGGATGTGCAATAACTACTAAGTAGTCCTCATTAATCACACTTTTTGAAGTAATCGGTACTAATAGCCAATCGTAAGCTATATTTGCGTTGTTCCTGAACACTTGTATACACATAAACGGCCTCTTCTTAGTTGCGTCATTAGTATCTTTTATAAATAAAAGCGAACCAATTTCTGCACTCATGTTGCCTACTACTTTTAATAGTCAGCGATTTTGTACTTGTACTTTAATGGCTTTATAATAAGCCTGATGTGTACTGGATACATCTTGGGGTATTTAATTGTTACTTTACTAACAATTCACTCTTATCAACGACATAGCCGTCTTTAAGAACTTTTGTAATAGGAACAAAGTTTAGAAAATAGGTAGCATCATCTAAGTAAGTTTTCATAAGATCCATTGAAGAATCATAATAGGTATCTATACCACCACGTACAATGTGATATTCTAGAAAACCTTCTTCCATGATATTTACTTGGGCTGTTTGCCAATTTGGACATCTGGTACACATGATATAATCTAATTTAATCATATCTTGAAACACATACTGTGTGTATGCACCTTCATCCTTTTTAGCAACCAACCGTGCCTTAACACATATTTTGTTCTTTTGTTCCATTCACTATTTAAACCTATTTAAAGGTTGTTTTCAACATCTATCTTATTACAAAGTTACGAAATTTCGTCTGGAAAATCGTCAGAATTCGGCAATGTAATATCTTTTGGAATATATAAATTTGTACTAGCATCAACTTTTAATTCACATTTAACAGCTTCATCTGCCATTTTCTTTAAGAAGATATCCCTTCTAAAAGAATTACAGAGTATATGAATGCCATCTTTACTTGGATTAAATTTATCTTTTCTTTCATCACCATTTTGAGTAAGAAAAGCAATATATGTCATTACACTATTTGCTGAAATTAGCATAGCTTCACGAGATTCATAATCTTTAAGATCGAAGTCAATTACCCATACTTTTTTCCCATCAATAGGACAATCCATAATAGCTTTAGAATATGCTGCTCTAGCATTATGTTGATGTCCATTAAGTACTGAATCAGATAATAATTTGATAGCTATAAGAGCTGTCCTACTAAATAAACGTGCATTTAAGTTGATATAAGCTCTCGCTCCAGTTAAATCACACAAGTAGATCATTTCCTTTTTATATTCTCTTAAATGTCTCATATCACGTATTTGATATGTTCTAATAGTTCTAGATCTATTAGAATTGTTATGATTCAAATTTGTACCCTTACGAATTATTAACTGAACCATATAGAACTTATCATTATTGATCGTAATTTCTGGAATCCAACCAGACATATTTTCAAAATTATCTACAGCTTCTATCATTTCAATTGTTTTAATATTTCAGTTTTAGGATCCAAACCTTTTAATTTACAATGACTTATATAAGCATATTCTATATCTACAGCCATTCTATCATAAGGTTTTCTTTCTTCAATCCATTCTTTTTTGATCCAGCTATTACCTTCATATTCAATCCATTCTTCAGAGTCTTCTTTAAGTACTCTGGTCATTAACATTTGAATATATTCCATCCTGTATTTTTATGAGGGCAATTTGTACCCGTTATCTAATAACCATTTCTTAGGAGCTCCAGTAAGTCTCATAGTTGTTTTAGAAACAGTTTTACCATTCTCCTTTATTGATAACTCAGAGTCTTTTTCAAACTTATCTAATTTTTTAGTATCACAACTATCGATTCTAAAGTAGGTATCTCCCATAGCAAAAATGGACCTCTCGTATTCAAACTTTTCAGTCTGAAATAGAGAATGTCCATCCTTTGTGTATTGCACTTCTTTTTTCTTTATAGCCATGTAAAAACTTTATCAATTTGTATAAAATCAGCATTGTCTTGTGCTACAAGTAATCTAGCAAGATCAGCGGCTTCACCGTAAGTATTAAAATAAGAACCATGCGAAGCACCTTTTTGCCACTGACCTTTTTCTAAATCCCAATATAAACTCGATTGATATTCTTTTACAAGAAAAACTTCAACTATTTCCATTATTTATTAGCTTCTGCGATTTTGAACTTCATTTTAGCTTGTTTAAGCTCTTCTTTTTCTTTTGGAGTCTTAGCAAAACTAATATGTTGGTAATAAGGATAACGTAAACCCATTGCTATCTTTTGATCTTCAGTGAATTTATTCCACCAGTTTACATTCTCATCTTGAGACTTTTGTAAACGACTAACTTTTCTCTCACCTTCATTACCTTTATTTCTAATTTTCATTCTGTTCTGTTAAATTTGTGTTTGTTTCAATTTCGATAATTTCTTCCTTTTGAATTTCCTTATCAAGTTTACTCTTAAGTACTTCTCTATAACCTTGTATAAAGCTCTCTGCGATCTCTTTAGTTAGACATGCATATGTTGTGTCCTTATCAACGTTAAAGTTCGGTAGATACGTCAATGTACGTCCATTAACTTGAAATATAACATTCCAAGAACCTAATATTCCATCATCCTTATACATAGGATAGAACCATTCTTCACCATTAAATGTAGTGATCTTTTTGATGGAGAAGACAAAATCTTTCATTGTCCTCTCCTTTATTTTCTTTTTATTCCAAAACATTATAATGACTTAATTACGGCTACTAAATAAATAAGGCCCCATAAAATTATTACCCCTACGATTAGTTGTACTATTATTGACCATAAAAGTATAAATACTCCTATTATAATAGCGAGGGTTATTAACCAACCTACTATTCCTATAAACGCTTCCATTATATTAGTTCTAATAAATCATCAGAAGTGGCGATCTCTTTACCATATTCTTGTCTTATCCAGATACCCCTCATACAGAGGAAGGATACGTGACTATAAGAATGATTCTTATCATCGAATAAGTGAAATACTTTAGTATTAAGAACTCCTACATTGTTTTCAAAACTATTTATCAATCGATAAACAGGTTCAACTTTACTTTTCGTAAATAAATTAATATTTGGAAAGTCAAATTGAATAAATTTACTATTTCCATGTAATGGCTTAATGTGAATACCCTTGCCAAATACATTCATTAGTTCTCCCACAAAACCTGGTTGTTTGAGAATAGTTAGTTTTAGATTTTTCAAATTCCTGAGCCTAAGTATGATCTTTTTGTACTTTCGTTAACTATTGATGTAATTATGAATTTATCTACTCTATTTGTTAAAGCATCAACAATGACAGTGAATAAGAATTCATATTCTTGCAAACTACTATTTTTATCAACAACTGTAATTTTTCTACTCTCAGTTGTGAGTCCATTAATAGTTTCTGTTTTTAGAATAACACTTTTTGTAAGATATCCATTTAGTAAAGTGACATTGTTCTCAATTATTGAAAACTCTGTACGATCTATACTTTGTTGATTAAATGTAAAATATCTTGGTGTTTCTAATTTATATAATTTCTTTCCATTATCAGTATAGTAGGTTGCACTAAATACATCTTGTGCATTTGTACTTATCCCAACTAACAATAGAAAGAATAGGATAAGTACCTTCTTCATTTTGTTATTTTAAAAATGTTAATTTATAAACTGTTTGGTCAATCAAAGTGATAAAATTATCAATTTCATTTTGAATATGAGATTCTTTAGCAAGCTCTGGATGTTTTCTACCATCTTCAATTACCCATCTCAATTCTGTAAGGTACTCTAATGGATCCTCAAACTGAGTTCCATGAACAAGGGCTTCATTATCAAATGTTACTAATTTACTTTTACAACCTTGATAAGTTTCAATAATTGTATCAGCTATTTCATTAGCAGTATCATAAAACTCATTTAAAGCTTTATGTCTGGCATAGGAACCTTCACCTTCTGTTCTAAGATGATGAATGTGTCCAACTAATTTACTACCTAATAACATTGAGAAGAATTCCTGTAATGTATCTACTGTATCCTCTTTATTAACTTCCTCTTTTAATTCTTCTATTCTTTCTTCTATTTTATCCTTTAACTCCATTTTTGGGTATTGATATTAATTCTGCTCTTAATAAAAAATCATCTATTTCGATTATTTTGTTTATTCGATAGTATGTACCGTTAGGTACTAATTGGACAAATTGATAATCATTTAATAACAAAGACATTTCCTTATCATTCATCCATCCCCGTTCTACTATCAATTCAACTTCCTCAGTACCTCTAGACTGTATTATTACGAGGGCATCTTGTCCATTATAAGGATATAAACGTGTTACGATTTTTGCAAGTAATGTTTTTGTTTCCATTATTTTATTTTAAATTTAATTCCCCTAACAGCATACTGGCATTTCAGCCTTTGGGTTTTGACCGATTTCGTTTCATTCACGTAGTCTCAGGGTCACTGGTTTGGGAATTTGCTACTATAGCCCCTTTTTCACATACAATTAAAATCTGGTTTTCTTTCCAGCTTTTATCTTCTCAACAGAATTATCACCTAATCTAGAGAAAGCTTTTCCAGCAACATTATTTCCATTACCTCCAGGTTTATCGCTCTCTTTACCAGGGTCTACCTTTTCAGATTCTGCGTCATTATCACGTTCTTCATCACCTTGTCCTTCTTGCTCACCTTCGCTATCTCCATTTTCACTGTCTTCAGAATCGCCTTCTTGGGACTCACTTTCTCCATCACCTGGTTCAGAACCTTCGCCTTTACCTTGTCCTTCACTTTCTTCATCCCCTTCTTCGGAATCATCCTCTTCTTCACCTTGACCGCCTCCACCTTCTTGATCTTCATCAGGTTCATATATGAAATAAGACATGTCCACTGTGAATGAATCTTTCTTTTTGTGTGTGGATTGTCCAACTGATGGTTTAGTAGGGGCAGTAAAATCAGATTGTATAAACCTATCTCTATGAATAGCATGGAATGTATTATCAGATAATAACACACAGCCAAAGTGCATATTATCAATAACTCTTACAATTCGAACTTCTTTTTTCTCTTTACCAAATAGGGCAACAAGAACATCATCTTTTTTTATTTCCATGCAATTTTTAATATTTTAGACATCATAGCACTACCAGAAGCGTTATGATCAGTATTTCCATTTAACATATTACCACCGATAATATCATAATATTGTGACAAATCTCTAATAATTTGACTTTGACTTAAGAATGTACCAATATGCTCGGCTTTACCAGAAGCACTATAACCATTAAATAAAGAATAATTAAAGAATTCAGAGTGTGAACAAGCTAATACGTTCTTCATATTTAATTTGGTTGTGGATCTTGCTACATTACATAATACATAACCTCCTCCTCTAATACCATGAGTATCACTATCAAACATATCGATATTTAAAGCAATACCAAGAGATTGAGCCATTAAAATAGTTTTCATAATGGCAACAAAACCACCACTATAATCTCCCCCAGACATCGTGCCAACTTGAAAAGCCATATTTAAAGTGATTTTCTTTTCACCAATTTTTGACTTCTTAAACATTTTATCTTCACCTCTAGAATAATGAGGCATAGATAGAATACCACCAAATTTGGACATTTCAAAACCTCGTTTATCAGATTTAGCTTTGTAAACCAGAGTTAAAAAATCCTTATCGACACTTAATTGCTTGCGAGCTCTATCAATAATATCACTCTTACGTTTAGTTAAGATAGCTCTTTCTTTTTTATATCTTTCGATATTTTGTACACCATGATCGCTAATCCTTCTAACAGCAATACCTTGAGGATTATTGTCATATTCATCATACCAAAATAAATCAGCTAAGTTGTCAAATCTAACTAAAGTTTTACCCGAAGGTAAAACTTTATTAAATACTATTGGTTTCTCCATTATTTTACAGCTTTTCTTTTGTCGTTTAATTCAGTTACATATTTATCGTACCTCTGACGATGTGCACCTGCCAGATTAGCTCTTTCGAACTCTTGTTTGTCTGTAGCCTCTAAATCTGCAGCCATAGTATTAAGAATATGCTCCATAGTTTCACCACTACCTAATAATAGTGAGATGTCTTCAACATTCCTAGTAGATAAATAGCTACCAAGTTTAGTTAATAGATTACGAAGTTCTATTGCAAATGGATACATTGTCTCTCCAAGCATAGATTTCTCTAAATTGGCATCATAACCAATATGGTGACGACACAATCTAAACCTATCCAATAGAGCCATATCTTGAAAATCCCTTCCAGAGTAATCCTGTGAACCTTTACCCCAAGTATTACCACACATAACTAAATAGAAATCTTTATGTTTCTTAGCAATTGGATTTACATCCCTGTGTGGAATAGAGATAGATTTAGAGCTATCCGCAATACCATTAAAGAATAAAGCTACATCACCAGGCATTGCATCATACTCATCTACTAGAAATACTCCACCATTTTCGTAAGCAGTTAAGAAAGTAGTATTTAAATATTCTTCAGAGCGAGGTTGTTTGTACCCTAGTAAATCATGAACTGACGAGTCACGAGAACATGAGTACTTATAAAAGTTTAAGTTTAACTTTTGAGCCATTTGAGCAGCCATATAAGTTTTACCAGTACCAGCTTCACCTGCCATCATAATTTTCTTATGTAGGAGAAGAGATTTGAATACTGTTTCCATCATATAATGGTCATCTGTAGACACGCTATATGTAATAGGATTTTCACCCATGACATTAATGGTTGTTCTACCTTTACGCAATTCCTCAAGTAATAGTTCTTTACTGTCTTTTAGAGTTTTAGCTATATCAGCCTTAAATTCGTCTTCAATCTTATCTCTAACTATAGTGACTGTTTGTTTAAGTTCAGAGAGTACTTCTAGAGCAACACCATCAGCAACCCCTTTAAAGGAATTTTCAGCTTCTTTTAGTTGACCTTTAACTATAGTATCAGTTTCTTTAGCTAAACGATCCATATTGAATTTAAATTGCTCAGGAGTCAATTTAACATTAGGAACTTTAGGTTTAGTATTTTCATCAATGAATGCTTTTGCTGTGATTATTTTATAACCTTCGTTCTTAAAATAATCAATAGAATGTACTAACCCTTCATTAAGGAAATAACAGGTTTTGGCCCCTCTAACACTCCATTTATTCCCAGTACTATATTGAGTACCATTAATCCATGTAAGTCCAGATTCTTCTGCTAAGGCAGTTACTTTATCTGCCTCTTCTTGTGTTAAACAGTTGATTACTGTTTTATCGTCTAAACCTTTTAATACTAATTTTGAATCTGCTTTATTTGCCATATTGTTTTTTATTGTATCTTCTTGAGTTAATTTATTATTTAATTTATTTTTGTAATCGTCTTCTACATCTTTAAACGTGATTAGATTAGATCTAAAGTTTAAAGGAATTCCAGCACTGGGTTTATACTCAGGCATATGGAATACAGAGATTGTTTCTTTAATAGTATCATAACCACATAAATAACAATCTTTACCTGATATTTTTGAATTTATACCACCTTGTCTAAGGTAGATTTCTCTTCCAATATCTAAATGAGTTAATATACTAGGACTTAACCTTAGTGATTCTAGCCAGCTATTTTCCTCTTCCACAGCACTTTTTATATTTAAGTCCTGTTAACCCACATGGGCAAATTTCATTTCTTCCTATCTTAGCTTCTGTACGAACAGGTTGTGCAGGTCTTCTATCAGCTTTAGGAACACCTCTCCACATATATTTATATATTGCTTCTGGATCTAATTCCATCTTTTCAGAAATTTCCGCTATATAATTTTGAACTTCCGAAGTTTCCTCAGGAGTCAATTCTTCTTCTTGCGCGGCTTTCCGCATTAATTCTACTCTATCCATTTATTTGTTTTGTAAATTCTTCAAAAGTTAATACTTCATAATGATCTCTATGGTAAGAAGTTACAGGATTCCAATACCAGTTATTTATAACATCGATTCTTGATGCAAATCTTCCTGCTGTAATATTAGGATGGCGTTTATATAATTCATCAAAAAAAGCCTCTGCTGATCCACCATAGAACTCTTTTTCATTCTTACCAGTGTATTTACAAATAGCTTTTATTTCACTCGCACTTGAAAATATAACCGCCTTATTAAGAGGGTCAAAAGGTTTTTTATTTTGTTGTTCTTCTAACCAATCCGCTAATTGAGGTATTGTTATCAATTTACCATTACTGGAAGAAAATAACCTCCATTGGTTATCGTTAGTATAGCTAACTATATGTTTCCATTCTGGACAATCTTTTAAATAGTGATCAGCTTCACTACGATATGTAAGATTATACGAAGTTATTAGAGCTTTGACTGTTCGAAGCTCTTTTTCATTATATATCCTGACTCTAACCTTAGGCATTATCGTACCTGTTTATAATTATTAGTTATTAATAGTATCATAATATCTTCAGTCAAATCCTCTGGATCTACACCTCTATCATACCAATCTCTAATTTCTTGATTAATCATTTTATAGAGATCTTTGTCAGCTTGACTTAAACTTTCAAAGTATTTTCTTCTTTCTTCATTACTCATATTAACCATCGTATTAATAATTGTGCCTCTATACTATCTGAAAAAATATTTTCTCCCATTTCTCTAAAAGGCACTTCAAAGGTGATATTTCCTAAACTAGTTGAAGCTTCATAAATTCTAACTTGATCATAATCAATTACTTTTATAGCTTTAGGTTTTTCTTTATAAAGAGCTTTTTTAATTTCATTCTTTTCCATAATCTGGGAATTTCTTTACTAATTGATTAATTGTTGCGGTATCAGAATTTAATTCGGTAAACTCCTCATTGCATTTGTTACATTTATAGAAATGGCTATTTAATCTATACAGGTTACCTCTAAATTTAATATCCATAGGCTCTATTGTAAGTATAGACTTGCCATCACAAAATGGACAATCCATTTCTTCTATTAATTTCATTTTATATCTTTTCTTAATTGAAATTCTTCAAATGATATAATGTTTTTATTTTCAGCTTTTACTGTCACTAATCTGTCAAACCCAAAGGCATATAAATAGACATGAGCTGATATTAAACCTTCTTGCTCTATAGCAACGTCCTTAAACCAGTGAGGAGAACTGAATTTATAACCATGATACTTAGCTAATGCTTCAGCTTGACTTTGAGAAAGAACTTCCACAACATCATTCTGACGATCTAAGGGTTTAAATAAAGTTCCAGATTCTAATTGATTGTATAAATCAATAACACTAATACCATTAGTTTGATAACTTGTTCTATTATATAAAGCCCAAACACCAGAATTGTATTTAATTATTAAGTCTTCACCTTCCCATCTTCCATTATCCATAGCTTCTTTATCCTTATGATATACAGGTTGATTGAAAGATGTTAAAATTCTATGAACTTTATTATATTGTTCTTTACCATTAATTCTAAGGTATATCATTTCTATATTTTGTTAATTCAAACCATCTATCCCTTAACATTTTAGCATAAATAAGAGGATCTAATCCATAATTACCGATTGACCAAAAGTCATTGCATTCTATCACAGAAGTTACGATACCTTCATTATAACTTTTATGTGTTTGCAAAGCTACGTCTAGACTATAAGCAATAGGTGCAGATTTGTATTCTTCTATCATCATTAAAATATGATCAAAGTTTGGAAAAATACTAAAGTCCCCTTGATAATGTTTTATTCCAACTATTTCCCCTTTGTTAACAAAGCATCTATATTCAGATTGCATTTCTACAACTTCCCCTATATA
>Ga0247730_1001009_pt1 | contig 16913 bp, 17 predicted proteins | sample UWRJL073202C2_FD_180959 | JGI IMG/M metagenome (GOLD analysis project Ga0247730, IMG submission 180959) | Plant litter microbial communities from Arlington Agricultural Research Station in Wisconsin, United States - UWRJ-L073-202C-2 | ecosystem: Environmental > Terrestrial > Plant litter >... | reverse complement strand
GAGGCGCCGAGCACACGCACGAGCCGGGCGGTAGCCGCGTCATCCATCAGAACGGCCGCGAGCTGCACCGGCGACTGCTCGCGCAACCGGGTGAGCGCGAGCAGGGCCTGGTCCGGGTCGGCGGCGTGCGCGAACAACGGCATAACCGGCTCGGTCAGCTCGTCGAACTCCGCGAGCCGCAGTCTCGACGTGTCGAGATCGGCGAAGCCGAGCCGGGCCAGGTCAGTCAGCGTTGTCTGATGGCGCATGTGTGTCTACTCACAACGATCCCGGTTACAGGATTTCGAGGTTGCTCTCCAGCTCGTACGGCGTCACCTGGGCACGGTAGGCCTGCCACTCGCGACGCTTGTTGAGCAGCACGTAGTTGAAGACCTGCTCGCCCAGAGTCTCGGCGACGAGCTCCGAGTCCTCCATCAGCGAGACGGCGTGGTCGAGGCTGGTCGGCAGCTGGTTGTAGCCGAGCGCGCGACGCTCGGCGTCGGAGAGCTCCCAGACGTTATCTTCGGCCTCGGGCGGCAGCTCGTACCCCTCTTCGATGCCCTTGAGCCCCGCTGCGAGCAGCAGGGAGTAGGCGAGGTAGGGGTTGGCGGCCGAGTCGATCGCGCGGTATTCGACGCGGGCGCTCTGGCCCTTGTTGGGCTTGTAGAGCGGCACGCGAACGAGGGCGGAGCGGTTGTTGTGACCCCAGGTGACGAAGCTCGGAGCCTCGTCGCCGCCCCAGAGACGCTTGTAGGAGTTGACGAACTGGTTCGTCACCGCGGTGATCTCCGGAGCGTGCTTGAGCAGGCCGGCGACGAACTGGCGGCCGATCTTGGAGAGCTGGTAGTGACCGCTCGCGTCGAAGAACGCGTTGCTGTCGCCCTCGAAGAGCGAGAGATGGGTGTGCATTCCGCTGCCCGGCTGGTCGCTCATCGGCTTGGGCATAAACGTGGCGTACACGCCCTGCTCGATCGCGACCTCTTTGATCACCGTGCGGAAGGTCATGATGTTGTCGGCGGTGGTCAGGGCGTCCGCGTAGCGCAGGTCGATCTCGTTCTGACCCGGGCCGGCCTCGTGGTGGCTGAACTCGACCGAGATGCCGAGGTCTTCGAGCATCCGCACCGAACGACGGCGGAAGTCGTGCGCCGTGCCGCCGGGCACGTTGTCGAAGAATCCGGCCGCGTCGACGGGCTCGGGCTTGCCGCCCTTGAGCTTCGACGACTTGAGCAGGTAGAACTCGATCTCGGGATGCGTGTAGAAGGTGAATCCGCGGTCGGCGGCCTTCGCGAGGGTGCGCTTCAGCACGTGACGCGGGTCGGAGACGGCCGGCTGCCCGTCGGGGGTGGTGATGTCGCAGAACATGCGGGCGGTGGGGTCGATCTCTCCGCGCCACGGCAGAATCTGGAAGGTGGTGGGGTCGGGCTGCGCGAGCATGTCCGCCTCGTAGGCGCGGGTGAAGCCCTCGATCGCGGATCCGTCGAATCCGAGCCCCTCGGAGAACGCGCCCTCGACCTCGGCCGGAGCGATCGCGACGCTCTTCAGGGTTCCGACAACGTCGGTGAACCATAGGCGAATGAACTTGATGCCTCGTTCTTCAATGGTTCGAAGAACGAAGTCTCGCTGCTTGTCCATTCGGCTCCTCTTTGTGGTTCTGGGCGCGGTCGTCTACGCGCTATTAGGCTAACGGCTCTGCCGGGTGTCCGTGGCCGTACACTTCGATAATGGCCAAGCCCGCAGCATCCAGAACCACATCGAAGGCAAAAGCCAAAGCGAAGGCGGCGCAGAAAAAGACCGCCTTGGCGGTCGTCGTTCTGTATCTCGTCTTCGCCGTGTTGTTCGTCGCGGTGGCGTTTTACACGGCGCTGCACCTCGTGTTCTTCGGCTTCTCCGGCGAGGCGATCGGCATCGACCTGGCCGCCGGGCTGCTGCTTCCCCTGGCGTGGGCCATCGCACTGCTGCGCACCGTCAGGCTGCGTGCGACCCCGGTCTCCGCCCTGATCTGGGGCTACTCGTCGATCGCCGTCATCGTTATCGCGCTCATCGTCGACACCGTGCGGTTCCAGCCCATCCTCGCCGGCTGACGCGAGCACGGTGCCGGCGGGCGTCGCTGGATAGACTGACGGCATGGCAGAGCAAGCAGTCAAACGCGTCCGCACCCGGCACTTTCAGAACGCGAAAGAGTCGGGCATCAAGATCACCGGACTCACGAGCTACGACCAGCTCACGGCCTCCATCTTCGACGGTGCGGGCATCGATTTCCTGCTCGTCGGAGACTCCGCCGGCAACACCGTGTTCGGTCACGACACGACCCTCCCGGTGACCGTGGACGAACTCATCCCGCTGACCCGCGCAGTCGCCGGATCGGTCAAGCGCGCCTTTGTCGTCGCCGACATGCCGTTCGGCTCGTACGAGACCAGCCCCGACGAGGCGCTGCACACCGCTTTCCGGTTTATGAAGGAGACCGGTGCCCACGCGGTCAAGCTCGAGGGCGGCGTGCGCAGCGCTGAGCAGATCCGCCGCATCGTCGAGGCGGGCATCCCCGTGATGGCGCACATCGGCTTCACGCCGCAGAGCGAGCACGGGCTCGGCGGTCACATGATCCAGGGCCGCGGCGACGGTGCCGAGAAGCTGCTCGCCGACGCGCACGCCATCGAGGACGCCGGCGCGTTCGCCGTAGTGCTCGAGATGGTGCCGTCCGGCATCGCGGCGCAGATCACTAAAGAACTGCGCATCCCCACGATCGGCGTCGGCGCGGGCCCGTACGTCGACGGCCAGCTGCTCGTATGGACCGATTGGGCCGGCCTCTCGACCGGACGCATCCCCAAGTTCGTGCGCCAGTACGCCGACCTCAAGGGTGTGCTCACCGACGCGACGAAGGCGTACATCGCCGACGTAGCGTCGACGTCGTTCCCGGCGCCCGAGAACGAGTACCCGGAGTAGTCGCTAGCGCCCCTCGGCGTCTTCCTCGGCCCACTTGCGTGCGCGCTCGGCGATGATCTGCGGTGCGCGGGCGGCGTCTTCACGCGTCGCGAACGGGCCGTCCCGGTCGGAACCGAGCGACTGAGCGCCCTCTTCCACTTCACCGGTCTTGTTGTTGTACCACCACTCGGTCATCACTGCTCCTGTCGGTCGTGCTCGCTCCAGACTATGCCCGTTGCGCCGGTCGCGCGTCGCCGGTCGCGGTCGCCGCGAACCTAGACTGGACGGTATGCCTAGGGATAGCAACGGACACCTCACACCCGGACGAATTTCACCGCTGCGCAGTGTGCCGTCGGAGATCGCACGGCCCGAGTACGTGGGTAAGAAGGCGCCGGCGAACTACACCGGCGGCGATGTCTACCCCGCGTCATCCGTCGACCTGATTCGCGAATCGAGTGTTATCGCGGCGCAGGCCATCCAGGCCGTCGGCCGCGCCATCCGCCCCGGCATCACCACCGACGAGCTCGACCGTATCGGCCACGACTTCGTGGTCGCCGCCGGCGCCTACCCGTCGTGCCTCGGCTATCGCGGCTTCCCCAAGTCGGTGTGCACGTCGATCAACGAGGTGATCTGCCACGGCATCCCCGACGACACGGTGCTCGAAGACGGCGACATCATCAACATCGACATCACCGCCTACAAGAACGGCTTCCACGGCGACAGCAACGTCACCTTCCTCGTCGGCGACGTCTCGGCCGAGGCCGTCGACCTCGTCGAGCGCACGCGCGAGTCGCTGAACCGCGGCATCAAGGCCGTAGCCCCCGGGCGCGAGGTCAACGTGATCGGCCGCGCCATCGAGTCGTATGCCAAGCGTTTCGACCTCGGCGTCGTGCGCGACTTCACCGGACACGGCGTCGGGGCCGCCTTCCACTCGGGCCTGATCATCCCCCACTACGACTCGGCACCGCGTTTCAACGACGAGATCGTCGAGCACATGGTCTTCACGATCGAGCCGATGCTCACTCTCGGCGGTTCGCCCGACTGGGAGATGTGGGCCGACGGCTGGACCGTCGTGACCAAGGACCGCAGCTGGACCGCGCAGTTCGAACACACGATGGTCGTCACCGAGCGCGGCGCCGAGGTGCTGACGCTTCCCTAGCCGCGGCTCCCCTAAGCTTGGGACCATGACAACGGCGCTGGGTATCGACATTGGTGGAACCGGAATAAAGGGAGCCATCGTCGACATCGACACCGGCGAACTGATCAGCGAGCGCCTGAAACTGGCCACCCCCGCCGGCGGCGAGCCGCAGGCCATTCTCGACACCGTCGTCGAACTGATCGCCCAGCTCGGCGGCGTCGCGTCCGACGTGCCGCTCGGCGTCTGCTTTCCAGCGATCGTCAAGAACGGCAAGACGCTGTCGGCCGCGAACGTCTCGCACGCGTGGATCGGCCTCGACGCCGAAGCGCTGTTCGAAAAGACCCTGGGTAGAGACATCACCTTTGTCAACGATGCGGATGCGGCCGGAGTAGCCGAGGTGCGCTTCGGGGCCGCGAAGGGTGTTGACGGTCTGGTCATTCTCACCACGCTCGGCACCGGCATCGGTTCGGCGATGATCTACAACGGAGTGCTCGTGCCCAACTCTGAGCTGGGCCACCTCGAGATCGGCGGCAAGGACGCCGAATCGCGTGCCTCGTACGCCGCCAAAGAGCGCTCGCGCCTCAGCTACGAGAAGTGGGCCACAAAGCGCCTGCAGAAGTACTACTCGGCGGTCGAGTTTCTCTTCTCGCCCGACCTGTTCATCGTCGGCGGTGGCGTCTCGAAGAGCCACGAGCAGTTCTTGCCCCTGCTCAAGCTGACCACGCCGATCGTTCCCGCCAAGCTGCGCAACAACGCCGGCATCTTGGGCGCGGCCGCCCTCGCCGTGAAGAAGCCCGAGGGCGTCGCGTAACTGCCCGCTGGCCGCCTCGGCCCGCGCGCCGCTGTGTTGGAAATTCAGGAGTTGGCGTCCGCGCCGGTTCGGCGACCCGCGGAATGGCGCGGGGTCATCTAGCGCCCTGTACCGCGTCTCCTGAATTTCCGTAATCACCGGCCGGACGCGCCCGTGCCCTGCCGCGCCTAAGATTCAGCGTGGAGTTTTCTACAGCAATCAGCGGCGCCGGCGCATGAGCAGGGGCCGACTCGTCGTACTGCTCGGGGCCGCCCCGGGCGTGGGCAAGACCTACGCGATGCTCGAAGAGGGCCGCCGGCTCGCCGCGGCCGGCCGCGATGTCGTGGTCGCCGTCGTCGAGACGCACGGCAGGGCAGCGACCGCCGCGCTCGTCGAGGGGCTCGAGGCGGTGCCGCGCGCCCACGTGCAGCACCGCGGCATCGCGCTCAGCGAGATGGATCTCGCCGCGGTGCTCGCTCGCAAGCCCGAGTGGGCTCTCGTCGACGAGCTCGCCCACACCAACGCGCCGGGGTCGACCAACGAGAAGCGCTGGCTCGACGTCGAGACGCTCGTCGAGGCCGGCATCAACGTGATGTCGACGGTCAACGTGCAGCACATCGAGAGCCTCAACGACGTCGTGCAGCAGATCACCGGTGCGGTTCAGAGAGAGTCGATCCCGGATGCTGTGCTGCGCAGCGCAGACAAGGTCGAGTTGGTCGACCTCGCGCCGCAGAGCCTCCGTGACCGACTCGGAGAGGGACTGGTGTACCCCGAGGCGCGGGTGGACGCGGCGCTCTCGAACTACTTCAGGCTCGGCAACCTCACCGCCCTGCGCGAGCTCGCCCTGCTCTGGCTCGCCGACGAGGTCGACAGCGCGCTGCGCACGTACCGTGCCGAGCAGGGCATCGATTCGACCTGGGAGGCGCGGGAGCGCGTCGTCGTCGCGCTCACCGGCGGTCGCGAGGGCGAGACGCTCGTGCGGCGCGGCGCCCGGATCGCCGCCCGGTCGAGCGGCGGCGAATTGCTCGCCGTGCACGTCACGACGACCGATGGCCTCGCCGAGATCAATCCGGGCGTGCTCGCCGGGCAACGGACGCTCGTCGAGACGCTCGGCGGCAGCTACCACCAGGTGGTGGGCGACCAGATTCCGAAGGCGCTCGTCGGCTTCGCCCGCAGCGTCAACGCCACCCAGCTCGTGATTGGCGTGAGCCGACGCGGCTGGCTGACCTCGTTGCTCACCGGGGCCGGTAACGGCGCGGCGGTCATCCGCGAGGCGGGCGACATCGACGTGCACATCGTGTCGCACGCCTCGGCCGGGAAGCGCTCCCTCCCCCGCATCGGCGGCGCCCTGTCGACCACGCGCCGCCTCGTCGGGCTCGCCGTCGCGCTGGTCAGTCTGCCGCTCGCGACCTGGCTGCTCGGCCTCGTGCGCTCCGACTCCTCGATCACGAGCGACGTGCTCGTCTTCCAGCTGCTCGTGGTCGTGGTCGCGCTCGTCGGCGGCATCTGGCCCGCGCTCGTCTCCGCGCTGCTCGCCGGTCTCCTGCTCGACTTCTTCTTCGTCTCTCCGCTCTACACGGTGACCGTCGGCGACCCGCTGCACCTCGTGGCGCTCGTGGTCTTCATCGTCGTCGCCGTGCTCGTGAGCATCGTGGTCGACCAGGCCGCACGCCGGTCGAGGGCGGCGGCGCGAGCCCGGGCCGAATCGGAGGTGCTCGCCACCGTCGCCGGCAGCGTGCTGGGCGGGCAGGACGCCCTCGAAGCGCTCGTCGCCCGCATGCGCGAGGCGTTCGGTATGACGAGCGTGATCGTCTACGACGGCGGCGTCGCGCTGTACACGGCTACCGAGGCGGCACTCGCCTCGCCCGACGACGTGGAGACCGACCTTCCGCTCGGCGGAACGGCACGCCTGTATCTGCGCGGACCGGATCTGCCGGCATCCGACAGGCGCATCCTCGAGGCCTTCCTCTCCCAGATCGAGTCAGCACTGCAGCGCCGTTCGCTCGTCTCCGAAGCCGAGGGTATGCGCCCGCTCGCCGAGGCCGACCGCTTGCGCACGGCCCTGCTCGCCGCCGTCGGGCACGACCTGCGACGTCCGCTTGCCGCCGCCACCGCCGCGGTGACGAGCCTGCGCTCGACCGAGGTCACCCTGTCGGAGGCCGACCGCGCCGACCTGCTCGAGACCGCCGAACAGAGCCTCGACGGCCTCGCCGCCCTCGTCACCAAGCTGCTCGATGCGTCGCGCCTGCAGGCCGGGGTGCTCGGCGTCTCGCTCGAGACGGTCGCCCTCGACGAGATCGTGCTCGGCGCCCTCGACGAACTCGGCACGTCACCCGGCGAGGTGCAGCTCGAGCTCGCCCCCGATGCGCGTCCCGTCGTGGCCGACCCCGTGCTGCTGCAGCGCGTGGTGGTCAACCTGCTGACGAACGCCCTGCGCTTCTCGCCCGCCGGGTCGATGCCCGTCATAGCGACGAGCGAGTTCGGCGGACGAGTGGAACTGCGCGTGATCGACTCCGGCCCGGGCATACCCGCCGACCGACGCGACGACGTGTTCGTTCCGTTCCAACGCCTCGGCGACGTTGACAACACGACGGGGGTCGGACTCGGCCTCGCCCTCTCGAAAGGCTTCGTCGAGGCCATGGGCGGTACGCTCGAGCCCGAAGACACCCCCGGCGGAGGACTCACCATGGTCGTCTCCCTCCCCCACCCAGCCGCATCGGATGCCTCGTGAAAATTCTCATCGCCGACGACGACCCGCAGATCCTGCGCGCGTTGCGCATCACCCTGTCGGCCCGCGGCTACGACGTGGTCACGGCGAGCGACGGACGCGAGGCGTTGCGGCTCGCCGCCGACGGGCATCCGGACATCGTCGTTCTCGACCTCGGCATGCCCGGCCTCACCGGCATCGAGGTGATCGAGGGCATCCGCGGCTGGTCGACCGTGCCGATCCTCGTCGTCTCGGGCCGCAGCGACTCGCTCGACAAGGTGCTCGCCCTCGACGCGGGAGCCGACGACTACGTAACGAAGCCGTTCGCGGCCGACGAGCTGCTCGCGCGCATCCGTGCCCTCGCCAGAAGGACGCCAAGCGCCGCGGATGAACCGGTCGTCACGTTCGGCGACGTCACCGTCGACCTGGCCGCCCGCCTGGTCAGCAGAGCCGGCGCGGCGGTGCGGCTCACACCCACCGAGTGGCGGCTGCTCGAGGTGCTCGTACGCAACCCCGACCGGCTGGTCACCCGCGAGAAGTTGCTGACCGAGGTGTGGGGTCCGCAGTACACGACCGACACCGGCTACCTGCGGTTGTACCTCGGACAGCTGCGCAAGAAGCTGGAGGCCGAGCCGTCGAAGCCGCGCCACCTGCTCACCGAAGCCGGCATGGGCTACCGGTTCGTGCCGGGCGGGCCGTAGGGTCGAGCGGGCCGTAGCTGCGAGCGAGCCCTCAGGGGGTGAGCACGATGCGCCCGAACACCGTGCCGGAATCCATCTGCCGGTGCGCGTCGGCGGCCCGGTCGAGCGGCAGCACGGCGTGCACGACCGGGTGGATCTCGCCGCGCACCGCCGCGTCGAACAGAGCGATTCGCGCCGCATCCCGCGCGGCCTCCGGCACCGTGTTGAGGCTGAACGTCGCGACGGACAGCGAACTCTGGAAAGCGGCCATCAGCCGCATCCCGAAGTCGGCGGGCGGCATACCCGCGACGACACCCAGGACCACCATCCGGCCGTTCGGCGCGAGACGGTCGATGAACGCCGGCAGATCCGCACCGCCCACGATGTCGATGACCACGTCGTACGACTCGGGTGCGTCGACATCGCCGCGGCCCGAGCGGTCGAGCACGTGGGTGGCGCCGAGACTGCGCAACCGCTCGCCGCGCTCGGGCGACGAGGTAGTGACGCCGACCGCGCTGGCACCCGCCCGTGCCGCCAGCTCGACCGTGGCGATGCCGATGCTGCCCGCGGCACCCCGCACGAGCACCGACTCGCCCGCGGCGAAGCGTGCGTGCTCGAGCGCGAAGTGGGCGACCGGGGCCGCGCCGCCGAGCGTCACCGCATCGATCGACGACAGGCCCTCGGGCAGGGCCACGATGTCGCCGATCTGCGCGACGGCCTGTTCGACGTATCCGCCGCCCGTACCGGTGAACGCCCAGACGCGGCGGCCCAACCACGAAGTGTCGACCCCCTCGCCGACCGCGGCGACGGTTCCGGCGACTTCGCTGCCGAGGATATGGCCCGCGGCAAAGCCGAACCCGCCGAGCGTTCCGCGGCGGATGACGGCGTCGACGCCGCCCACGCCGATGGCCTCGGTCTGCACGACGACCTGTCCCGCTGCGGGTACGGGCGCCGGGATATCGGTCACCGTCATGCCGCTCGGGTCGCCGAATTGCTGAATCGTCACTGCTCGCACTGGTGTCTCCATAAGTCTCGGGATGGGTTAGCGTGGCAACGGTAACGGACGCCCCCGTCCGTTTGAGCGAAATGAGATCCATGGCCCAGCGATTGCCTCACATGCTGCGGTCCGACGCCCAGGAGAATCGCGACCGCATACTCGAGTCGGCCCGCACGCTCGTCTCCGAGCGCGGCATCGACGTCGCCATTCGAGAGATCGCGCGCCACGCCGGCGTCGGCCCTGCCACGCTGTACCGCAGATTCCCCACGCGCCACCTGCTGGTCGAGGCGGTGTTCGCCGACGAGATGAGCGCCTGTCGCAAGATTGTCGAAGACGGATGCGACGAAGCCGACCCGTGGCTCGGCTTCTGCTCGGTCATCGAGCGCACCAGTGTGCTCAGCGCCGCAAACCACGGATTCGTCGACGCGTTTATGGCATCCGGCCCCGACCTGGACTCGGTTGTCGCACACCGTCGGGTGCTGCTGCGGATGATCTCCGATCTCGCGCACCGCGCGCAGGCGGCGGGTGGGTTGCGCGCCGACTTCGTTATAGACGACTTCGTGCTCTTCGTGCTGGCGCAGCGGGGACTCGCGTCGACACCGCCCGCCGGCCGGGAAGCGTCTGCCCTGCGTTTCGCCTCGCTGATCATCGACGGATTCCGCGCCCGCTGACCGCCAACTCCCAGCATCGCTGTATATCGTTGGGGCTATCGTTGTATATCGTTCGTAACCGACAGGAGAACATCATGGCTAGTTCGTCAACAACAGGCGGGTTCGGCGCAGGCGCCAACTTCGACGGCGTGTGGCAGGCGATGGAGCAGTTCCGGGAGAAGTTCGAAAAGCGCGCCGGCAGCCGTGTCGGCAAGGGCGAGGTACGCGCCGCCGTGCTCGCTTTGCTCGCGGAGAAGCCGCGTCACGGCTACGAGATCATCCGCGAGATCGAGGAACGCAGCGGGGGGAGCTGGAAGCCCAGCGCCGGCTCCGTGTACCCGACGCTGCAGCTGCTCGCCGACGAGGGCCTCATCAGTGCCGAAGAGTCGAACGGCCGCAAGATCTACTCGCTGACCGAAGCCGGTCGCGCGGTCGCCGCCGACGCCGCCGGATCCCCTTTCGATACCGGCGAGGGCACCCACGGTGGCCGTTTCGCCGCGTTGCCGAAGGCCGGCGTCGAACTGGCCCAGGCTGCCGCGCAGGTCAATCGCACCGGCTCCCCCGAGCAGGTCGACGAGGCCGTCGCCGTACTCGACGACGCGCGCCGTCGGCTGTACTCGATCCTCGCGCAGGGCTGACGCGGGTTTGTCAGACCGCATCGTCGGAGAGGGACGCGCGCGTTACCGACGCATCCTGCGTTTCGCCTCCTGGTACCTCGCCGTCACCTGGTGGTTCGAGCTGTTCCTGCCGCGGATCGGCCTGAGGAGAATAGCCGAGCGCACCCGGGCGGCGCGTATGAAGCGTTTCGCGCGCGCCTTCCACGAGCTCGCCGTCGATCTCGGCGGTCTGATGATCAAGGTCGGCCAGTACATGTCGTCGCGGCTTGACGTGCTTCCGCCCGAGATCACCAAGGAGCTCGAGGGCCTGCAAGACGAGGTGCCTCCGGTGCCGTTCGCGGCCATCCGTGAATTCGCCGAGGCCGAACTGGGGTCTCCGCTCGACCGGGTGTTCGCCTCGGTGGCGGAGTCGCCGGTAGCCGCGGCATCCCTCGGCCAGGCGCACCGAGCAACGCTCGGACCCGTCGATGCGGCCGATACCGGGCTGGACGCTGTAGTCATCAAAGTGCAGCGGCCGGGAATCGATGTCATCGTCGACGTCGACCTGGCCGCGCTGCGCAAGGTCGGCGGCTGGCTGAGCCACGTGCGGCTGGTGTACGACCGGGTCGACGCGCCCGCCCTCGTCGAGGAGTTCGCGGCGACCAGCCTCGAAGAGATCGACTATCTGCACGAGGCGTCGAACTCCGTGCGCTTCGCAGAAGAATTCGCCGGCGACGACCGGGTGAGTGTGCCCGCCGTCGTCTGGGAGCGCACCACGCGGCGTGTGCTCACGCTTGAAGACGTGACGGCGATCAAGATCACCGACGTCGATGCCCTGCTCGCCGCGGGCATCGATCCCACCGAGGTCGCACCGGTCTTCGCGGAGGTCATGTTCGACCAGCTCTTCACCAACGGCTTCTTCCACGCCGATCCCCACCCGGGCAACATCTTCGTGACCCCGGTCGCCGACGAGGGCCGTGGCTGGAGACTGACCTTCATCGACTTCGGCATGATGGGCGAAGTGCCGGCGACCACGCGCAGCGGTTTGCGCAAGCTGCTGATCGCCGCGGCTTCACGCGACGGCAAGGGCCTGGTCACCGCGATGCAAGACGTGGGCGTTCTGCTGTCGACGGCCGACACCGCGGAACTCGAACGCGCGATGACCGCGCTGTTCGCCCGATTCGGCGGAATGGGTTTCGCCGAGCTGCGCGAGGTCGACCCGCGCGAGTTCCGCATCTTCGCGGCCCAGTTCGGCGAGGTCGTGCGCTCGCTGCCGTTCCAGCTTCCCGAGAACTTCTTGCTCGTCATCCGGGCCATGACGCTCACGTCGGGCGTGGCCAGCGCACTCGATCCGTCGTTCAACCTGTGGGATTCGGTCGAACCGTACGCCGCCCAGCTGATCCGCGACGAGCGCGGCAACATCGCGCAAGACCTCGGACGCCAGGCGCTCGACATCGCGGCCGTGACGCTCCGTCTGCCCAAACGGTTGGACGCGCTCGCCGACCGGCTGGAAGACGGCTCGCTGTCGGTGGCCAGTCCGCGTCTCGAACGGCACGTCGCCCGACTCGACCGAACGGCTCGGCGGTTGGTGTCGGCGCTGCTCTTCGGCGGGCTGTTGATCGCCGGCGCCATTCTTCGGCCCGACGACGCCGTGTTCGGCACCGTGCTGATGGCGGTGTCGGTCGCTCCCCTGCTGCACGCCCTGTTCGCCGGGCGCCGCGCACCCTGAGAGCAGGCGGTAAGTTCTCTACGTGGCTGATATCCCCGTGCGCGCGACCGACCGCCGAACGCTGCGCACCGTGGCGGCGCTCGAGTCGGCGGTACGCGAGGCCGTGCGCGAGGTGCCGCTCGACGACCTCACGGTCGCCGAGATCTGCCGCCGGGCAGACGTCGGCCGCCCGAGCTTCTACACGCACTACGCTTCGATCGCCGAACTCGTCGCGGAGATGCTGACCGCCGAGATCGACGAGCAGCTGCCGATCGCCGACGTCGAATCGGTCGAAGCGCAGCAGATCGACGCCGGTATCGCCGAGAACCTCGCCGCCGCCCTCGAGCTCGTAGCCCGAGACCGCGAGCTTTACCGCGCTGCGTTCTCGTCCGCGTCATCCGGGGTTCTTCGCAGCGTTCTCGAAGACGCGATCGGCACCCGGGTGCGCAACATCATCGCGATCTGGCAGGAGCGCGGCGTCGTCGGCGATCTGGATCTCGCCGTCGCCGTGCCGTTCGCCACCGGAGGCATCACTCGCGCGCTCGAGGCGTGGGCGTTCGACGACGACCTCGACGCCGTCGCCAGAGCTAACGCGATCCGCGACCAGTTGCCGCGCTGGTGGCCCTTCTCCGGCTAGCGGAGTGCCGCGGCGGTCGACGTCGGGTGCGTCATCGGAAACAGATGGGCGCCGGGCACCACGACAACGGTCGTGCCCAGCCGCTCGGCGAGCCGCGCGGTCGCCTCGCTGTCGGCGGTCGCGCCCTCGCTCGAGCCGATCACCACGACGTCGGGCGGGGTGAAGCCCGCGTCGAGCAGCGCGCGCACCCTCGCCACCTGGGCGGGCACACCCACGACCTGCGCCACGACCGCGGCCAGCGCCTCCCGCGTGCCGAACAGCGCGTCGACGCGCGACAGGGGCAGGGGATCATCGACGACGCCGTAGGTGTTCAGCACTGTCCGGCGCCCCCAGCGGCCCAGTGCGCGCGTAATACGGCGCGAGCGGCACATCGCGCGGACAAGCGCGGTGAGCAAGCGTCCGGATGATCCGCCCAACGCCGTGGGAACGGGGGCTCCGTACGGATCGGACGGGTCGAGCAGCACCACTCGGGTGACCTCGTCCGGGTGCGCGGCCGCCCACTCGAGTGCGGCGAGGGCTCCCACCGAGTGCCCCACGAGCTCGTACGGGGGTTGCGGCACCATAAACGAGCGCAGCCGGGCCGTCACGCCGGTCACGGGCACAACGAGAGTGTTCAGCACGACCGTGTCTCCGTCGAGAGCGTCGACCAGGCCGGCGTAGTCGTCGACCGGCAGGGTCAGCCCCGGCAGCAGCACGCGCCGCATGGTCACGCGGTCGCGCTCGCGGTGGCCGCCTCGTTCTCGCCCTCGAGCCGTTGCGCGACCAGATCGCCCACAATGCGGCCCGCGACCGACTCGGTCTCGAGCGTCGAGACCACGGCTTCGAACGCGTTCGGAAAGAAGATGCCGGGGGCGAGCTCGAACGGGGCGGTCTGCGGGTCGACCTGCATCACCGGGTAGGCGTCCCACTCGATGCGCTTGATGTCGTGCACGTCGTCGACGATCTGGTGCACGACCGCGTCGGGCAGCGGCTGCGTGCCGAAGAACTTGAAGACGGGAGCGTCCGCCGCCTTCGACCACCCGATGCGGGCGGCCGAGTTGAACGGTCGGTTCTCGCCGGACGCGGTGAAGATCGTCTCGGGAGGGTTCGCCATGCCGAAGTAGCGCTCCGACAGGCGGCCGGCGACGAGCGTCACGTGCACACGGCGGTAACGCGTCGGGGGCAGGGCGACGGATGCCGGCAGCGCGATGCCGGCGACCGCGAGGGGAACGGCAAGCACAACGATGTCTGCGGCGACCGTGCCGCCGTCGGCGAGTTCGACGGTGCGGTCGTCGCGAACGCCGCTCGCACGCGCGCCCGTGCGCACATCGGCGCCCGCGAGCCGCAGCGAACCCTCGACGAGGCGGCTGTTCCCGCCGTCGACCGAGAACAGACTGCCTCCGGCGAGGCCGGCACCGATCAGACCGACGAGACCCGGGAAGCCCGCCATGTGGGTCTCCTGGTTGAACATGTTGTGCAGCACGCCGCCGGCGATCTCCTCGATGGCACGGCCGGATACGCCGCGGCGCTCGAGCGTCTCGCGCAGCGTCGACCGGGACAGTTCGGCGAGACCGGCGAACTCGGCGAGTTCGGCGGGGCTGGCGAACGGGCGGCCGGCTTCGAGCTGCGGGTAGATGGACTGCACCCTGGCGAGCGCGTCCTTCGCGGTCGCCGACAAACGACGCAGCGACCGGAGGCGGTAGCGGGCGACGATCCCGGCGAGGAAGCGCCAGTTGCCGGTCGGCACCCTCAGCACGAACCGCTCGCCGTTCCAGACGCCGAGTGCGGCTTTCGGATCGGCCACCGACTCGGCGGAACGCGCACGCTCGATGCCGAGCCGTTGCATGATGCCGACGAGGTAGCTGTTGGTCGAGTGCAGCAGTGTGCCGCCGACCTCGAGGCGCTCACCCGCGAAGTCGGTGCGGTGCGCACGCCCGCCGACGGTGGCTGCGGCCTCGAGAACGAGGATGTCGACGGCGTCGCCCATACGTTCCCGGATGCGGAGCGCGGCTGCCGCTCCGGCCATACCAGCCCCGACGACGACCACTTGGGTGCGGTCAACGGACATTGTCTACCTCCAGAACGAGAGCGTCCGCGAGCGGCGGGCGCGCGGACCAGAGAATCGCGGTGAGCACGAACGCGAGCGCGATCGTGATGATCCAGACGGCCAGATAGCCGGAGAGCGGGGCGGCGGTCACCGTGGAGTCGGCCGTGTCGTGCAAGGCGAGCGCGAAGATGGCCGAACCGGCGGTGGCACCGGCGATGCTCATGATGTTGCCGACTCCGAGGTCGCCGGCGACGCGACCGGCCGGTGCGGCCGTCGCGATCGCCGCGGGCAGGCCCGGAACGAGCACGCCGGCACCGATTCCGCCGAGAATCGCGGTGATGACCGCGTGCCAGAGCGAGTCGTGGAAGAGCAGCAGCCAGCCGAACTCGGCGGCGAAGAACAGCGGCGCGATGCGCAGCAGCCAGATCCTCGTGGCCGGTCGGTTCACGCGTGTCGTGAGACCGGCGACCACGATGATGGTGAGGATCATCCCGAGCATGATCACGCTGATGTCGGCCGGCGTCGCGCCGATGCCGTAGCCGTAGGTGTCGGGGTCGGTGGTGAAGAACGTGACCGCGGGCACGGTGGCTGTCGAGTACACGACGGTGAAGAACATGCCGCCGATCAGGTACGGGCCACGACGCCGGTCGCGCAGCACCGCGATGTCGATGGCGGGCGTCGCCGCCCGCGACTGCCAGCGCAAGAACGGCACCACTGACAGCACGCTGGCCGCGACCACTATCCAGCCGGGAACGAGCGCCGCTCCCCCGAGCTTCACCGCACCGAACCCGAGCACGAGCGCCACCACGATCGCACCGACAGCGAGCAGACCGGACAGGCCCAGCTGCTGCTCGCCGTCACTCGGCGCGCCGGTGTTCGCCGTGGACCTGGGGATGAGGAGCGCCACCGCGGGAATCGCGAGCGTCGAGATGATCGCCGGGATCAGCAAGACGACGATTAGCGACTCGCGGAAGCCCACGATGGCGGCCGGCGCCAGGCCCGCATCGAGCCCGTTCTGCAACGCGTCCCAGCCGCCGTTCAGCGTGAACAGCTGCCCGCCGACCACGGTCGCGAGCACAGATCCGACCAGGAAGAACACCGTGAGCGCCGACGACACCTTCGCGATGCGGCTCTCGGCCTGCTCCGGCGGTGTCGCATCGCGCACGAGGGCGAGTTCGAACGGGATCCAGACGGCGATGAAGCCCTGCAGCGCAAACGCGGCGAACAGCGTCCAGAAGTCGGTGGCGACCACGGCCAGCCACGACGAGGCGGCCACGACCACCGTGGTCGCGACGAGCACCCGCCGGTGGCCGATCACGTCGCCGAGCTTCGTGAGCAGCGGTAGCGCGAAGGCTGCGACCGCGGCCAGTGCCGAGTCGAACCAGTTCCAGTCGGCGTCGCGCATGCCGACATTGCGCGCGATCGGCGCGAGCAATGGCGTGTAGAACGCGCCGAGGACGCCGGCGACCAGCTGCAAAGCGACGAGTCCGAAGACCAGTCGTTTTGCAGTGAAGCCGGTGGCGCCGCTGGCGGGCGGGTCTGATACAACGGATGCTACGGGGCTGAGCTCTGGCGTCACGGTCGCTCCTCGTGCGGACCGCGGATCTCGCGGCCGTAGCGACCATGCTAGTTCTGACATGTGTCAGAACTGTTACGCCAAGTAACTTTCCGTCGCACGCTTCACTTCGGCAAGCACTACTGCGGCAAGAGGGCGACCCAATCGCGCACGACCTGCTGCAGCGGTGAACGTTTGGCCGCGACATCCGCAGCGCTTGTAAACCGCAACTCGCGGCGGTCGGCCCACGTGCCCATCATCAGGCCGGTGGGATCGTCGACGAGCCCGTGCGGAAAGACCAGGATGAGCCGCAAGAACCCGGTGGGCCGCAGCTCGAAGGCACCGAGGTCGTCTTTGCCCGCGTGGAAGCTCGGCGACTTCCACTTGATCCGCTCGGTCACCAGCGGGTGGGCCGCGAGAACATACTCGCGCACCGTTTGCACCTCCGCGGCGAACGGGTGGTCGAGGGTGGCCATGTACTCGTCTACTGCGGCTGTGCCGTCCATGACGCCACGTTAGCGCCCAGGCGAG
>Ga0247730_1001005_pt1 | contig 16996 bp, 14 predicted proteins | sample UWRJL073202C2_FD_180959 | JGI IMG/M metagenome (GOLD analysis project Ga0247730, IMG submission 180959) | Plant litter microbial communities from Arlington Agricultural Research Station in Wisconsin, United States - UWRJ-L073-202C-2 | ecosystem: Environmental > Terrestrial > Plant litter >... | reverse complement strand
CCCACCCCGCGAGTGGTGCGGTTCGGTCTTTCTGGGACGGCGTGTCTGTCCGAGGTGCACCGCTCGGCCCCCGGAATGCACCGCTCGCGGGGTCACGTCCGGCGGGAACGGCGAGATGTCTCCTGCGTCATCCGGTCGAGCCGGATCATCAGCGCCGCCCGACCGCTGGCCGAGATGCTGGCCCGGCGCGCTTCGGCCTGCCAGAGATCGGCCCTGTCCGGGACGTGCGGCAGACCCCGGGCGTCCTCGGCGTCACGCACGATCTGACGCGCGGAGTGAACGATCTCCGTCGCGATGTAGCCGTAACGCTCCAGACCCTGACGATGGAGGGCCTTGTCCCGCCGCAGGTCCTTCTCGTGCTGCGCGCGATCACGATGGTCGCTCCCGTCGTACTCAGCCACCCGGTTGCTCCCGACGATGCGCAGGTCGACCCGGGCGATCTCGACGCCTGCCGCGTTGAGCACGCGTTCCTGCGGCTCCACCGGGATGCCCGAGAGCTCGTGCACCATGCGCAGCATCGTCTCCCACCACGACTCGCTGCGTCCGTCCGCGAGGTCGAGGGCGCGCCGCAGCACCCGCACGCCGCGGCGCCCCTTTCGCATCGTGGCGCGGATGCCGTCGATCGTCGTGTCGCCCAGATGGAGCGCGCTGTCGATGACCGCGACCAGGTCGAGCAGGGCCAGGTGCTCCGCGAGCTCGACGATCGTCCATTCCGGCGAGGCGAGCGGCACGCCGGCCGTCCGGTGCCGGTGACCGGGCGGGATGTCGCACCGGCGCACGTAGACGCCCCGTCGATCGTGGTGCGCCGACTCGCCGCTCGTGCAGGCGATGAGCGGGAAGTCGTCGAGCATCGGCATCCACCACCCGCGCAGCTGGGCGCTCGTGACGTGCGTGAAGACGACGTCCCGCGGGAGAACGGCGGCGACAGCCCGGCAGGTGGACGTGAGGTCGTCGGCACTCGCGGCGAGCTGGGCCACACCGTTGACGGGATGGACGAAGAGCGGCGACCGACGCAGCATCCGGGAGGTGAAGCCGTGCGCCTCGGCGTCTCGGTGAACGATGGGATCCATGCTCCGACGCTCGGTGCCGGGCGGGCGCCGTCGCCAGCCCGGTTCGGACGTCTGTGGACGGAGGTCGCCGTCCACAGGCGGGTCCGGAGGCGCCTCGTGTCCGGTCGGCGAGCGGTGCGAAGTGGGCCCCGAGCGGTGCGAACTGGACGGACACGCCGTCCCAGAATGTCCAGACCGCACCGCTCGCGGTACCTGGGGCGAGACCTAGGCTGGACGCATGGGGACCGAGATCGTCGCGCTGGTGGTCTCGCCGGTACGCCGCATGCAGGGACGCCCCGGCGAGGGCATGACCCCCTACGACGGCGACGAGCATCCCGCCTCGGCACGGATCCGGGCCCATCGGGGCATCGTCGGTGACCGGTACTTCGGGACCAGGTTCCCCCGTGCGGCGGTCACCATCCTCGCCGCGGAGCAGATCGAGTGGCTGGAACGAGAGATCGCCGGCGACGGCCTCTTCCCGCTCGCGAACAGCCCGTTCGACCCCGCGCTCGCGCGCCGCAACATCGTCACCCGCGGGCTGGACGTCGATGCGCTCCTGCACACGACCTTCACGCTCGACAGCGGTCACGGCCCGATCCGGTTCAGGTCGCTCACCGCGGCGAGCCCGTGCGGGTGGATGAACGACGTCTTCGCGCCGGGTGCCCACAAGGCCCTGCGCCGGCGAGCCGGGATCCGCTGCGAGCCCCTCGACGACGGTGAGGTCGGCGTCGGTCCGGTGACGGTGGACGACGTCGAGCCCGTCCCGGAGGACCAGCTCCGCCGCCGCATCTGGTGAGTGGTGCAAACCCGTCCCTGAGTGCTGCGCCTCGGACAGACACGCCGTCCCAGAACGTCCAGGACGCACCACTCGCGGGTCAGGGGGGCGCGGTCAGGTGGGGTCTTCGGGCCAGGCGTGCTTGGGGTACCGGCCGCGCAGCTCGGCGCGCACCTGGCGGTAGGGCCCGGCCCAGAACGACTCGAGGTCGGCGGTGACCGCGGCAGGCCGACGGGCGGGGGTGAGCAGGTGCAGCAGCAGCGGTACCCGTCCGTCGGCGAGGCGGGGCGTCGCCGACCACCCGAAGGCGTCCTGCAGGCGCAGCGACAGGACGGGCTGCTCGGTGCCGGTCTCCCCGTACTCGATGCGCACCGCCGAACCCGTCGGCACGGTGACCCGCTCGGGGGCGAGCTCGTCGAGGCGACCGGCGGCGGGCCAGGGCAGCAGTCGGCGCAGCGCCCCGAGGACGTCGACCCGCGCGAGGTCGCGGCTGCTGCGCACCCGCGCCAGGTCGTTGCCGAGCCACACGTCGATGCCGGAGAGCAGGGCGTCGTCGCCGACGTCGGGCCACGGTTCGCCCAGGGCGTGGTGGAGAAACGCCAGCCGGCGGCGCAGCGCGACAGCCTTCTCGCTCCACGGCAGGACGGCGAGACCGTCGCGCGACAGCCCCTCGCCGACGGCCGCCGCCACGGCCTCGGGCGATGGGTCGGAGAGCGGGACGGCCGACAGCTCGATCGCACCGAGGCGCGTGACCCGGCGGGCCACGATCCGGCCCTGCGCCCACGTGACCTCGTCGGCCTCGAGCCACGCCCCGGACGCGGCGTCGAGCGCGGTGTCCTCGTCGATGGGTGCGGCCGAGCGGATCGTCGCGTCGCGGGCGCCCGGACGCCGTTCGGCGTCGGCGATCGCGATCCACGGGATGCCGGCCAGCGCAGGATCGGCGGCGCGGAACGAGGCCCCGGTGCCCGACACCATGAGGTAGGACGACCCCGCCGACCGTCGTCGCGCGATGCGACCGGGATGGGCGAGCGCCACGACGGTGCCGACGGCGAGGTCGTCGGTCAGGTCGGTCCGGGGCGTCCGTGACGGGACCAGCGACTCCAGCCGCCTCACCGACTCCGACCACGACCGCGCCGCCGGGCCGCCCCTGCGCAACGAGCGCAACGCCGCGACCAGGTCGCCGCCGGGCGCGCGGACGTCGTCGGCGAGCAGGGCCACGACCTCGGCCGCGCGGCGTGCGCCCACTGCCTCGGTGCCGTCGAGCAGGGCCCGGGCGAGGCGCGGATCGGCCGGCACCCGGGCCATGGCCCGGCCCCGGGCCGTGATCGCGCCGCTGCCGTCGATCGCGCCGAGCTCGACCAGCGTCTGGCGAGCGGTCTCGACGGCGGCGGGCGGGGGTTGGTCGAGCAGCGCGAGGCTACCGCCGTCGACGTCCCCCCACGCGGCGAGCTCGAGGCAGAAGCCGACCAGGTCCGCGACGGCGACCTCCGGGGCCGGATGCGGCGCGAGATGGACCTCGTCGGCGCGCGCCCAGCACCGGTACACCGCACCGGGAGCCTCGCGGCCCGCCCGGCCGGCCCGCTGCTCGGCCGCCGACCGGCTGACGCGCACCGTCACGAGGGCCGGCAGGCCGCGCACCTGGTCGGTGCGGGGCTCGCGCGAGAGTCCCGCGTCGACGACGACGCGCACGCCCGGGACGGTCAGCGACGACTCCGCCACGGCGGTCGACACCACGACCCGACGACGTGGACCGTGCGCGAGGGCGAGGTCCTGCTCACCGGTGGGGAGCCGGCCGTGCAGCGGCAGGACGTCGACGTCGCCGAGCCCCGACAGCCGGCGCACGATCCCGTCCACCTCGCCGACGCCGGGCACGAACACCAGGACGTCGCCGGGATCGGCGGACAGGGCCTGGCGCACCGTCGCCGCGACGTGGTCGAGGAAGCGCGGCGGCACCCCGCGCTCGTCGACGGGCAGGACGCCGGGAGGGGGCGGCGTCCAGTGCCGGTCGACCGGGTGGAGGGTGCCCGGGACGTCGATGACCGGTGCGTCGCCGAGGGTCGCGGCGGTGCGCTCGGCCTCGACCGTCGCCGACATCGCGACGATCAGCAGGTCATCACGCACGGTCGCGCGGACGTCCACCAGGAAGGCGAGCGCCAGATCGGCGTCGAGCTGCCGCTCGTGCACCTCGTCGAGGACGACCGCCGCCACGCCGGGCAGCTCCGGATCGCGCTGGAGCCGGCGCAGCAGCACCCCCGTCGTGACGAACTCGACACGGGTGCGCGGCCCCACGGCCCGGTCACCGCGGACGGAGTGGCCCACGGTCTCGCCGACCCGCTCGCCCAGCAGGCCCGCCAACCGGCGGGCGGCGGCGCGCGCGGCGATGCGGCGCGGCTGCGTCACCACGACCCGTCCGTCGCCGGACAGCATCGCCGCCACCGCCGGCGGCACCAACGTCGTCTTGCCCGTGCCGGGAGGTGCCTGCACCACGGCGACACCGTGCTCGCGCAGTGCCGCGGTCAGTGCCGACAGCCCGCCGACGACCGGGAGGTCGGGCGGGCTGTCGAGCAGCTGCTGGATGGTGGTCAGAGCTCGGCCGACCCCTTCCAGATGTCGACGCCCTCCGTCGTGCCGGCGAGCCGGTCGATCTCGGCGAGCTCGTCGTCCGTGAAGCCGGTGTTCGCCGCAGCGGCGAGGTTCTCGTCGAGCTGCTCGGTCGACGACGCGCCGATCAGGGCCGACGTGACGCCGCCTGGACGCAGGATCCACGAGATCGCGAGCTGGGCGAGCGACTGGTCGCGCTTCGCGGCGATCGCCGCGAGGCCCGTGAGGCGCTCCCGGTTCTCCGGCGTGAGGACGCCCTCGTCGAGGCTGCCTCGGCCGCCCTTGCGCTCGATCGGCTCGTCGCCGAGGTAGCGGTCGGTCAGCAGGCCCTGGGCGAGCGGCGAGAACCCGATCGAGCCGAGTCCGTGCTCGTCCAGCACCGTCAGCAGCCCGCCCTCGACCCAGCGGTTGAGCATCGAGTACGACGGCTGGTGGATGACCAGCGGAGTCCCGAGGTCGCGCGCGATCGCGACCGCCTCGGCGGTCTTCTCCGGCGAGTACGACGAGATGCCCGCGTACAGCGCCTTGCCCTGGCCGACCGCGGTGTCGAGCGCCACGATGGTCTCCTCGACCGGCGTGCCCGGGTCGACGCGGTGCGAGTAGAAGATGTCGACATGGTCGACGCTCATCCGCTCGAGCGACTCGTCGAGGCTCGACAGCAGGTACTTGCGCGACCCGAGCTTGCCGTACGGCCCGGGCCACATGTCCCAGCCGGCCTTGCTGGAGAGGATCAGCTCGTTGCGGTACGGCTTGAAGTCGGTGCGCATCATGCGTCCGAAGTTCTCCTCGGCGGAGCCGTACGGCGGACCGTAGTTGTTGGCGAGGTCGAAATGCGTGATGCCGCTGTCGAACGCGTGGCGGAGCACCTCGCGCTGCGTGTCGAACGGGCGGTTGTCGCCGAAGTTCCACCACAGGCCCAGCGAGATCGGCGGGAGCAGCAGGCCGGACGTGCCGACCCGGCGGTAGTCGAGGTGCTGGTAGCGGTCGTCGGCCGCGACGTACGGGCGGTGGATGTCGGGCACGGGATCGGCGTAGTAACGCTCTTCGGTCATACCGACACGCTAGCGGCGTATGTGTCGGCGGGCGGGCCTAGCCTGTCGAGCATGACCGAGAGCATCCTCGAGCTGCGCCAGTACGTCCTGCGTCCCGGCCGGCGCGACCGGTTCGTCGAACGGTTCGAGCGGGAGTTCGTCGACACCCAGCAGGAGCAGGGCATCCGGGTCGTCGGCACGTTCCTCGACCTCGACCACCCCGACCGCTTCGTGTGGCTGCGCGCCTTCGCGTCGTACGACGACCGCGAGCGCGCCCTGACCGCGTTCTACGTGGACGGTCCCGTGTGGGCGTCCTTGAAGGACGAGACGAACGCCGACCTGATCGACTCGGGCGACGTCCTCGTGCTGGCACCGCTGGCGCACGTGGCCGCTCCGGCGGTGACCCGCGACGAGGTCGAGATCCACGTCTGGGCGGCCGGCTCGGACGGCGGGGCTGCCGTGCTCGAGGCCCTTGCGCCGATCCCGTGCCACACGCTGGCGGCCAGCGACCCCCGACCCAACAACTTCCCGCGCCAGCCCGTCCGCGACGACCCGGCCGTCGTCCTCGTCGCACCCACGTCTCCCGTGACGGTCGGCGGTCGGCTGCAGAGGCTGCGGCTCGCCCCGACGCCGCGGTCGGCGCTGCGCTAGCGCGCGACCGCGAGGAGCACGGGCTCCGTCCGGCCGGCCCACGTGCCGGTCAGCGTCTTGCCGCCCATGGCCCACGAGTCGTCGCCGACGACCCGGAGCAGCTCGATGTCGGCGACCGAGGTGACGACGAGCGTCGCCGCGTCCAGGTCACGGACGTCGACGAGTCCGACCGAACCGACGTCGTCGGACGTGCCGCTGCCGATGACGTGCACGGTCGGCTCCACCGGCGTCCGCACACCGTCCGCCTCCCGCTCGACGGCGGCCTGCGTGCCACCGCCGAGGATCGTCGTCGCGAGGGCCGCCGCGTAGACGGGGTCGCCGCACGCGTCGTAGACCCACCGCCGACCGAGCACCGAGTGCTCCATCGTGGTGATGAGCCACTCGTCGGCGCCGGCGAGCTCGGCCCCGCGGTACGTCACCGGGATCTGCAGCGTCGGACCCTCGCCGGCCCGGACGATGAACGTCTCCATGCCGACCTCGTCGTCGGGATCGTCGAACCGGTAGGCGCCGATCTGCTCGAGGCCCAGGTCGTCGCCGACGAACCACGGCTGCGTCGGTGCCCAGGTGCGCAGCATCTCGATCTTGGTCGGGCGGATCTCTGCTGCGTGGAGGAGGGCCATGTGCTCATCCTGCGCCAACCCCGCGAGTGGTGCGAAACCGCCCTCGAGCGGTGCGGGCTGGACAGACACGCCGTCCCGGCATGACCGCTCCGCACCACTCGCGGGGACGGGGGCTAGCGCAGACGGGTGATCTCGACGCCGACGAACAGCTCCGAGCCGCCCGCCGTCGAGAAGATTCCGCGCAACGGCGGGCTGTCGCCGTAGTCGCGTCCCTTGGCGACCACGACGTGGCGCGGTCCGGGGGCGATCGCGTTGGTCGGGTCCCAGGCGACCCACTCGCCGTCCCACCACTCGATCCACGCGTGCGACTCACCCTCCACGGTCTCGCCGACGACGGGGTCCGGCGACGGGTGCAGGTAGCCCGAGACGTACCGCGCGGGGATGCCGGCGGCGCGCAGCGCACCCAGGCTCAGGTGCGCGAAGTCCTGGCAGACACCGGTCTTGGCGTCCCAGGCGTCGGCCGCGGTCGTTGTCACCTCGGTGCTGCCGGGGACGTAGGCGATGCTCGAGTGCAGGAGCTCCATGACCGCGATCGCGTAGTCGTTGGGACGCTCCGACGCCTCGCGGATCGGCGCGAGCAGCGCACTCAGCTCGGTCGAGGGGGTGACCCAGCTGGAGAGGACGAGGTACTCGCACCACTCGTCACGCACGTCGGCCGTGAGGTCGTCCCAGCCCACCGCGTGCGGCTTGGGCGGGACCTCCTGCGTGTCGACGATCGACGTCGCCACGACGGTCAGGTCGGCGTGCGGGTCGTGCACCTCGAACGACGTCACGGTCGTGCCCCAGTAGTCGCGGTACTCGTACGACCACGGCGTCGGCGAGATCTCGAGCCGCGACCGCAGGACGTACTGCTCCGACGTCGTCATGGGCGTCATGCGGGCCTCGTTGAAGGACGCCATCGCGCCCTTCTCGTAGTGGTAGCCCGTCGTGTGCTTGATCCTGAGCTGATACGTCATAGCAGGACGCCTCCGCGCCAGGTGTGGATCTCGGACTCGGCGAAGTAGCGGGCCGAGACCGCATCGCTCGCGGCGGCGCAGCTGCGCTGGAGCCGTTCCATCTCGACCGGCAGGTCGAACACGATGTCGGCGAGCGGACGGTACTCGAGCTCGGTGCGGGCGCGACCCAGCAGACGCTGGGCCTCGTCGCTGAAGCCGGAGCGCTGACCCGCGGACTCGAGCTTGTTGAGCGCGCGCTCGGCCTCGGCCAGCGACGACACGATCGAGCGCGGGAACCACCGGTCGAGCAGCAGGAACTCGGCGGCCTGCCGATCGGCCTCGATGCCGCGGTAGGCACGGATGAAGCTCTCGTACGCGCCGCAGGCTCGCAGCGTCGTCGGCCAGGCCACCTGAGGGCCGGACGCGAGCGCCGCGGTCGACAGCAGGCGAGCGGTCATGTCGACGCGCTCGATGCTGCGGCCCAGCATGTAGAAGTGCCAGCCGTCGTCGCGCGACATCGTCGAGTCGGCGATGCCGGAGATCATCGCGGTGCGGTTGCGGACCCAGTTGAACATGTCCGGCGGGCGCATCGCCCGGGCCGTGCTGAGACCGCGCCACGTCGTGTTGATCGCGGCCCAGATGTCGGTCGAGAGGGTCTCGCGGGCGCGCCGCGAGCTCTCGCGCGCGGCACCGATCGCCGCGGCGATCGACACGGGCGAGTCGGGGTTGTGCGCCAGCAGGTCGAGCATCATCCAGCGGTTCGGCTGGCCCGTGTAGTCCTCGACCCCCATGACCGACAGCAGCTGCTCGCAGGACGTCCGCTCGTCCATGCCGGGATCCTCGATCAGGACCTGCATCTGGACGTCGAGGATGCGGGCGGTGTCGTCGGCGCGCTCGAGGTAGCGGCCGATCCAGAACAATGACTCGGCGATGCGGCTCAGCATGTGGAGCCTCCCTGCTGCTGTTGCTGCTGTTCCTGCTCCTGGACCTGGACGTCGCCGACCTCGCCGTCGAACGCGGGGCCGGCCGACTGCGCGACACCGGCGATGTGCGTGGCCGTCGGTGCGACCTCGCCCTCGTCGTCGGGATCGGACGCCCGGGCGAGCACCCACGTGTCCTTGGAGCCGCCGCCGCGGCTCGAGTTCACGATCAGCTCACCCTCCGGCAGGGCCACACGGGTCAGTCCGCCCGGCAGGACGAAGACGTCGTCGCCGTCGTGCACCGCGAACGGGCGCAGGTCGACGTGGCGGGGGCGGATGCCGTTCTCGACCAGGGTCGGGACGGTGGACAGGGAGATGACCGGCTGGGCGATCCATGCGCGCGGGTCGAGCAGGATCTTGCCGCGGAGCTCCTCGAGCTCGGCCTTCGACGCGGCCGGGCCGATCACGATGCCCTTGCCGCCGGAGCCGTCGACCGGCTTGAGCACGAGCTCGTCGAGCCGGTCGAGGACCTCCTCGCGCTGGTCGGCCTCGCCCATGCGCCACGTGTCGACGTTGCGCAGGATCGGCTCCTCCGAGAGGTAGTAACGGATCAGGTCGGGGACGTACGTGTAGAGCAGCTTGTCGTCGGCCACGCCGTTGCCGACCGCGTTCGCGATCGTGACGTGGCCGGCGCGGGCGGCGTTGATGATGCCCGGGACGCCGAGCGCGGAGTCGGGCCGGAACTGCACCGGGTCGAGGAACTCGTCGTCGATGCGTCGGTAGATGACGTGCACGGGCTCGAGGCCCTGCGTCGTCCGCATCATGACGCGGCCGGAGCGGCACACGAGGTCACGGCCCTCGACGAGCTCGACGCCCATCGTCCGGGCCAGCAGGGTGTGCTCGAAGTAGGCGGAGTTGTAGACGCCGGGGGTCAGCACGACGACCGTCGGGTCGCTGACACCCGCGGGCGCGGACTTGCGCAGCGCCGAGAGCAGGTGCTGCGAGTACTGCGACACGGGACGAATGCGGTGGTCGGCGAACACCTCGGGCAGTGCCGCCGAGAGGGCCCGCCGGTTGGTCATGACGTACGAGACGCCCGACGGCACACGCACGTTGTCCTCGAGCACGCGGAAGTCGCCGTTGCCGTCGCGGATCAGGTCGACACCCGCGACGTGCACGCGCACGCCGTTCGCGGGCTCGAGGCCGGCGACGACGCGGTGGTAGTGCGGTGACGTGACGACGGTGTCGCGCGGGACGACGCCGTCGGCGAAGAGCTCGCCGGGTCCGTACGCGTCGGCGAGGAACTTCTCGAGCGCGAGCACGCGCTGGCGCACGCCCTTCTCGACGTGGTCCCAGTCGTCCGCCTCGATCAGGCGGGGGGCGATGTCGAGCGGGAACGGCCGCTCCTCACCCTCGACGCCGAACGTGACGCCCTGCTCGAGGTACGACGACGCGAGGGAGTCGGCGCGCAGACGAACCTCGTCGGTGCCCATCTTCTCGAACGACGTGTGCACCTGCCCGTAGCTCGGACGCACGTCGGTGCCCTCGAACATCTCGTCAAAACCGGCGACCGGGCCGTAGCCGTCGAAGAGCTCAGAGGTGTCCACGTGCTCACCGTAGGACAGATTTGCTACTTGCGTGTTTCGACGCCCGCGCCCCCTCCGTTGCCACCCGTGTGTTTCTGCTCGCCTTGCAGGACGGATCGCGGGTCGTGCGGCTACGCTCTGCCTCAGGTTCTACCGTCGGAAGGCGGACCGGGATGACGGATGCGTACGTTCTCGTGCTGAACGCCAGCTACGAGCCCCTGCAACGTGTCTCCATGCGTCACGCGATCAAGATGCTCGTGCGCGAGGTCGCCGTCATCGAGGAGGAGGCCGGCGGATCGTTCGGTCCGTTCCCGGTGCCGAAGGTGCTGCGCCTCGTCCGCTACGTCGTGACCCGCTGGATGCACCGCCGCTCGAACCTGTGCACCAAGTCGTCCATCAAGGCCCGCGACAAGATGTGCGCCTACTGCGGTGGCAAGGCCGAGACGGTCGACCACATCGTTCCCCGCAGCCGCGGCGGCACCCTGACGTGGGACAACGCGGTCGCCGCGTGCGTCCGCTGCAACCATCGCAAGGCCGACCGCACCCCGGCCGAGGCGGGCATGACGCTGCTCATCACGCCGAGCCAGCCGCAGTACGCCGTCCACACCTGACCCGGCGTCACACCTCGGCCCGGACGGACGGATCGATGGGGGCTCAGAGGCCGACGGACTCGTAGATGTCGTCGAGGGCGTCGAGGTAGGCGCCCTGGTCCTCGCCGGTCTTCTGCTGGGCCTCGGCCGCCTTCTTCTCGACGACCGCGGCGACCTCCTCGTAGCGGGCGTTCCACTTCTCGGCCTCGATCTGCCAGTAGCCGCACGTGTAGAAGTCGGCCTGCGGCCACTTCAGCTCGCGGCGCAGGTGCTTGCGGACCGCCCGGCTCGACCGGGCCTCGCCGGCGAGCCACACGTACCGGTCGGCGTCCGGGAGGTCACGCGTCGTGACCGCCTTCTCGAGGGCCTCGCAGATGTCGGTGTCCTTCGCGACGACCTGCCAGGTGAGGTCGACGTCGGCGGCGCTGGGCAGCGGGATCTCGTCACCGGGATCGGTGATGACGAGGTGGACGACGGCCTTCTGCTCAGGTGAGAGGCCGCGCAGGATGCGGGCGGCGGCGGGCAGCCCCGTGATGTCGGCGACGAGCAGCTGCCAGGCGATGTCGGCGGGCGCCGCGTAGAGACCGTGCGGCTCGATGAGGCCGACCTGGTCACCGGGCCGGCACGCGCGCGCCCAGTCGGACCCGACACCCTCGTCGTGCAGCGCGATGTCGAGATCGATCTGCGTCTGGCCGTCGACCACCCGGTGGTCGGAGATCGTGTAGACCCGGAAGTCGGGCTCGACCGCGCCCTCGGGATACGTGATGTTCCACGTGTCGTCGATCTCCGGCAGAGCCAGCGCGGCTCCTGCCGGCGGGATCAGCACCCGGACGTACTCGTCGGGGACGCCGGTCGTGGCGTAGTCCGTGAGCCCCCCGAGGGTCACCGTGACCAGATGGGCGGAGAGCGTGCGGCGTCCGAGGACCGTCGCGGCGTACGTCTTCACAGTCAGACCTTCCGTTGATCGGTTAGGCAAGCCTAACTCATGGGTCGGACGGCCGACCCCGTCGCGGTTGGTAGCGTGGTGAAGTGACGTCCCCACCCCTGCGCGACCCCCTGAGCGTCCGGCCCATCAGCGACGTCGAGCACCTCGACTTCGTTCGTGGACGCCGCTCCGTCAGCTTCCTCCAGACGCCCGCGTGGGCGCAGGTCAAGAACGAGTGGCGCGGCGAGTCCATCGGCTGGTTCGAGGGCGGCGTGCTCGTCGGTGCCGCCCTGGTGCTCTACCGCAAGCTGCCGAGGCTCAAGCGCTACCTGGCGTACCTGCCCGAGGGGCCCGACATCGAGTGGCACGACGGCGACCTCGCCCGGTGGCTGACGCCCATGGCGGCCCACCTCAAGCAGCAGGGCGCCTTCGGCATCCGCATGGGTCCACCCGTGATCACACGTCGCTGGCACGCCGGGACGATCAAGCAGGCGATCGCCGACCCCGTCCTGACGAGCCTGTCGGACGTACCCGCCGACGTCCTCGACGAGACCGCGATCGGCGTCGCGACGACCCTCAGCGGTCTCGGCTGGAAGGAGATCCCCACCGAGGGTGGCTTCTCGGCCGGCCAGCCCAAGTTCAACTTCCAGCTGGCGCTGGCCGGACGCACGGAGGCCGACGTCCTCGCCGGCATGAACCAGCTCTGGCGCCGCAACATCAAGAAGGCCGCCAAGGCCGGTGTCGAGGTCACCACCGGCACCCGCGACGACCTGCCGGAGTTCCACCGCGTCTACGCCGAGACGGCCGAGCGCGATCACTTCACGCCTCGTCCGCTCTCGTACTTCGAACGCATGTGGGACGCGCTCGGCGCCGAGGAGACCGACCGCCTGGTCCTGTTCCTCGCGCACCACGAGGGCGATCTCGTCGCGGCGACCACGATGGTCCGCGTCGGCGAGCACGCCTGGTACTCCTACGGGGCCTCGACCACGCAGAAGCGCGACGTCCGTGGCTCCAACGCGATCCAGTGGCAGATGATCCGCGACGCCCTGGCTGCCGGCGCGGCGACGTACGACATGCGTGGCATCACGGAGACCCTCGACCCGTCCGACTCGCACGTGGGCCTGATCCAGTTCAAGGTGGGCACGGGCGGCGAGGCCGTCGAGTACCTCGGCGAGTGGGACCTCCCGCTCAACCGGGCTCTGCACCTGGGATTCACCCAATACATGAAGAGGCGATGACGATGGGCTTCGAGCTGGACGTGGACGCGACCCGCTGGCGCCGGGGGCTCACGACCGTCGCCGCGACCACCCCCGGCCTGGTGCCTGTCATCAAGGGCAACGGGTACGGCCTCGGTCGCGATCTGCTCGCCCGCGAGGCGACGACGCTCGGGCTCGGCACGATCGCCGTCGGCACGTACGCCGAGGTGCCCGACGCGCTGGCGGCGTTCGCCGGTGACGTCATGGTGCTGACGCCGTGGCGTCCCTTCTTCACCGACGTCGTCACGGACGACCGCGTCATCCACACCCTCGGCCGCGTCGACGACGTGTCGGCCCTGGCGGCCGCCGCCCCGGGTGCGCGCGTCCTGCTCGAGGGCGAGACCTCGATGGCCCGCCACGGCTTCGACCGGCACGAGCTGGCGGCCGCCGTCGCGGCGCTCGGCGACCTGCACGTCGAGGGGTTCGCGATCCATCTCCCGCTGGCCTCGAGGTCCGGCGGCGGCAACTACGCGGAGGCCGAGAGCTGGGCGGCGGCGCTCGAGACCTCCCAGGTCGAGACCACGACGCTGTACGTCTCGCACCTCACGTCCGGCGAGGTGGCCGCACTGGCGGCCCGACGACCGCACCTCGACATCCGCCCCCGCATCGGGACGTCGTTGTGGCTCGGCGACCTGGGTGCCCTGTCGGTGCGCGCGACCGTGCTCGACTCGCACCTCGTCGCCCGCGGCGAGCACATCGGCTACCGCCAGCGGGCGATGCCCCGCGACGGCACGCTGCTGGTCGTGGCCGGCGGCACGAGCCACGGCATCGGCCTCGAGGCGCCCAAGGGGACGACCGGCGTCGTCCAGCGCGGCAAGTCGCTCGCCAAGGGAGGCCTCGAGGCCGCCGGCTTCTCGCTGTCGCCGTTCCGCATCGACGGCAAGCAGCGCTGGTTCGCCGAGCCGCCGCACATGCAGGCCAGCATGATCTTCCTGCCGGGCAGCGCCGCGGCACCCGCCGTCGGCGACAGCGTCGACGTCGCGGTGCGTTTCACCACCGCGACGTTCGACGCCATCATCCTGCGCTGAACTACGGCGTCGGCGTCGGCGGTGCGGTCGGTGTGACCGGCGGCGGTGTCGTGGGAGCGGGTGTCGTCGGCTCCGGTGCCGGCGGCGGGACGGTCGGCTCCGGCGTCGTCGGTGCCGGTGTCGTCGGCTCCGGCGTCTTCATCGTTCCCTCGGGCTTGGGCTTCGGCTTCTTGGTCGGCTTCGGTGCCGGTGGCGTGTAGGTCGTGCCCTTGTCGGCCTGGATGTTGGCCGGAGCCGGGAACGTGCCGCACTTGGACGAGTCGACGGCACTGTTCATGTACGCCTTGAACGTCTTGGCCGGGGTCTGACCACCGAAGAACGTCGGCAGCATGTACCCCTCGAGGTCCTCGTTGCCGACACCGCGGTTGTACATCACGGTCGTCGCCAGCTTGGGGGTGAAGCCGGCGAACCACGACGACGACACGTGCTGGTCGTCGTCCGCGCCCGCCGTGGCCGTGCCGGTCTTGCCGGCCGTGGGACAGACCGTGGCGGCCAGGGTGCCCGAGCCACCTCGCACGACGCCCTGCAATGCCGAGATCGTGTCGGCGACGACGTCCTCGGGGATCGCCTGCTCCGTCTTGACCTCGTGCTGGTGCATCGTGTCGCCCTGGTAGTTCTTGACCGACTCGATGACGTACCAGTCGGCCCGCTTGCCGCCGGCCGCCAACGTCGCGTAGGCGTTGGCCATGTCGACGGGCGGCACGGGGTTGGTGCCGAGCGAGACGTTCGCGACCTTCTCCCACGTGTCGGTCAGCGAAGCGGGGATCCCGGCCTCGTTGGCCGCCTTGAGAACCTTCTCGGCGCCCTTCGACCAGTCGGCGTCCATGCCGCCCGCCATCTGGATCGTGAGGTCGACGAACGCGGTGTTGACCGACTTCGCCGTGGCCGTCGACAGGGGGATCTGGCCGAAGTCGCCACCACCGGTCTCGCCCTGGTTCTCGGTGATCTGCTCACCGTCGTCGTCGAGCAGCGGCGAGTTGCCGTCGAGCGTGGTCTTGAGGCTGTACCCGTCCTCGAGCGCCGCGATGATCGCGAACACCTTGAACGTCGACCCCGGCTGGGTCGGCAACGTCGCCCAGTTGTTGGAGACCTTGAGGAAGTCGGGCCCGCCGTACATCGCTCGGACCGCGCCCGTGCCGGGCTCGACGGAGGTGAGCGCCGGGTGGAGCTCGGGAGCGTCGGGGGGCCGGAGTGACTTGACCGCCGCGACGGCGTCCTTCTGGTCGTTGTAGTCGAAGGTCGTGACGATGCGCAGGCCGCCGCCGTCGATGTCGGAGTCGGTGAACTCGAGCTTGCCCATCTGCTCGCGGACGACGCTCAGCAGGTATCCCTTCGTGCCGCCGAAGCGGTTGAGGTCCTTCTTCTCCTTGACCTCGGGAAGCTTGTCGGCGAACTTGGCCGCCTCCTCGGCGGTGATCGCCTTGGACTTGACCATGCCGTCGAGCACGTAGTTGAAGCGCGGCTGGATGCGCGCCTGGGCGCCCTCCGCGTAGGGGTCGTAGTAGCTGGGGCTGTTGATGATCGTCGCCAGCATCGCCGACTGCGCGTAGTTGAGCTCGGAGGCGGGCTTGCCGAAGTAGTTCTGCGACGCGACCTGGATGCCGTAGGCGCCGTTGCCGAAGTAGATCGTGTTGAGGTAGCCCTCGAGGATCTCCTTCTTGCTCAGCTGGTTGTGGATCTTGATCGAGAGGATGGCTTCCTTGACCTTGCGCGTGTACGACCGCTCCTGCGTCAGGTACAGGATCTTGACGTACTGCTGGGTGATGGTCGAGCCACCGCCCTGGATCTCGCCGCTGGTGGTGTTGTCGCGCACGGCGCGGATGATGCCCTTGAGGTCGATGCCGCGGTTGGTGTAGAACGTGCGGTCCTCGGCGGCGATCGCGGCGGCCTGCATCGAGGCAGGGATCTCGTCGATCGAGACGCTCTCGCGGTCCTGCGTCGCGAACTCACCGATCTTGTGCTTGCCGTCGGAGTAGTAGACCTGTGTCGTCTGGGTTTGGAAGTCGGCGTTGGCGTCGGGGATCGCGATCGCCCGGTAGAGGATGAAGAACGACAGCGCCGCGGCGAGGATGCCGCCGACCGTCAGGAAGGCGAACCACCGCAGGGTCTTGGTCCACCACGGTCCGCGGCCACCGATCTTGCGGCCGAACCCGGCGAAGAAGCCGAGGACACCGCCCTTGGCGGCACCCTTCTTGGCCGGGGCCTTGGCGGTCGAACGGGTCGTGGACGCGCGCTTGGTCGTCGCTGCGCGCTTGCTCTTCGCTCCGCTCTTGGGGCTCGAGGCGCGCTTTCGCTGGGTTGCCAACGGTCTGTCTACCTCCATACGGGACCCGTGGAGCGGGTCCGTCGCTGGTCAAGTGTGCCGAACGTACCTGAGAGATGACCAATCGCGTCGGGGTCCGGCGGTCGGTCCGCCCGGGCCGGGGTTCACGCCCTCGCGATTTCGATGTATCGTCTCGATATAACAAACAGGTCAACATGTCAGGACGGATCGTGACACGACGCGGCGCGGCACTCGAGGTGGCAGTTCTCGGACTGCTCCACGATGCCCCGATGCACGGCTACGAGCTGCGCAAGCAGGTCAACGCCTTGCTGGGCTGGGGTCGCATCCTGTCCTACGGCACGCTCTACCCGGCGCTCAAGGCGCTCGGTCGCTCCGGCTACATCGTGGCCGACGAGACGATCGATCCCGAGGGTCGGGGGCGGCGTCCCCGCATCGTCTACAAGCTCACCGCCGAGGGCAAGGAACACTTCGCCCAGGCACTCGAGGACTCCGGTCCATCGACGTGGGACGACGAGACGTTCGGCGTCCGGTTCGCGTTCTTCGCGCGCACCGACGCCGCCTCGAGGGTTCGCATCCTCGAGGGACGCCGGAGCCGCTTGGAAGAGCGGCTCGAGAACGTGCGCAAGGCCGGGCAGCGCAAGCGCGACCGCACCGACTCCTACACCTTGGAGCTGCAGCGACACGGGCTGGAGTCGGTCGAGCGCGAAGTGAAGTGGCTGACCGAGCTGATCGACCGTGAGCGCTC
>Ga0247730_1001000_pt1 | contig 17092 bp, 12 predicted proteins | sample UWRJL073202C2_FD_180959 | JGI IMG/M metagenome (GOLD analysis project Ga0247730, IMG submission 180959) | Plant litter microbial communities from Arlington Agricultural Research Station in Wisconsin, United States - UWRJ-L073-202C-2 | ecosystem: Environmental > Terrestrial > Plant litter >... | reverse complement strand
AACCCATGGGATCAATGCCGGAAAGCGCAAGGTCGTTCAAGTTTCCAGAGTTATATTAGGTCGTGCTCAGTAAATTAATTGTTATGGTTTATACCACGGTCCAAACCAAATTATAACTCTTGTGCCCCGTCGCCACCTCGTGGTTCAGTCTAGTACAGCGCGTCACTCGCGTTCAGGCGGAAAGAATCTCCCTATCCAGAGAACATTCCCAAAGCAAGCCCAAGATAGGCCATCGCGCTGCTGCGTACCGGTGCTTCTGGCTGGCTCTTAGAGGGCTCGACAGCATCTGTTTCCCCCGCCTGTGGGTTCAAGACTATCCCTTGTTCAGCTCCGGCCTCCCTCAAAGGTTTCTCTTCGTTCATGGTTTCTTGTTTCGTCTCTGGAGTGCGTGCAGTGTCTGGCTCGCCAATCGGTGGCGGATAATAAATGACGTGGTTTGGTTCTTGGTCAGAGACCGACGCATTGTCAGAGTCAGACCCAATACGAGAGTTTGAGCTGTCGCGAACCCTGATGACGGCAGGAGGAGGAGGAATCACAGTCGTATTCCAATCTACAGCTTGGGCTGCTCGAGGAGCTTCTATTGTTGCGCCGCTTTCGTTGATCATGATTGATTGAGGAGGAATAAAAGGGAAGGAATTTCGTCTGAACAGTGTTGCATCTGAGGTAGATTGGGCTTCTTCTTCTCGGCCATCCGAGGGATTGCAAGCCTCATTCGAGTCCTGAGTTACGGAAAATTGATAGGTGGTCCATGTTATACCTAACTCAGAAAGACGTGATGGGAGGGATACAAAAGGCGTATCCTTCTGTTCAGCTTTCCACGTTTCCATCTTCGAACGAATCTCTCCTGGACCTATATATTCTTGAGTGAAGCTTTGTGGATCGGGGACTTCCTTGTCTGTAAGAACGACTTTGTAGACCGTAGTATGCTTGGTACTCCAAGAGTAGCGAGATCTGACAGTAACAGAGAAACATTTACCGGACTCAATGAGACCAAATGTCTCATAAGTACCTGATTCAAAAAGAACCATCTCAGTATAATTGATAGCCGAAAAATATAATACGTACCATCTATACCCAAATCTGGCTCAAAAGAAAGTACATAGACGTACATGTCAGTCTTCTCGTCGTTCCAAATGGTACAGTTGTAAAGAGCGCGGAAGACCTCGCCTTTTGTACCGATGGTGAATACACCCTCATCGTTGCGTAGATCCTTGGGCTCCCACGTCTTAGCGCCTACGGGCGCATCAATACGCTTGAACTGAGCTTTATGCCTAACAATCTCCTCTGGAGGATCAGAGACTCCGATATCTGCCGCGGGTGGTTGGCCGCGTAGATTGGAGAAAAATTGGGATGCGCGACGCAACACTGTCGCAACTGTTTTCGTGTCGTCTAGTGTGCACAGATAGATCAACTTGTCCTGACAGGCGCGCTGAAATGCAGGCCCCATGAATGTGATTTCCAGGTTTTGATTCTCTTTATCAACAGCAAAGTAAACCTCCGAATCGCCTCGAAGGGGATCAGACTCCGACGATGGATCAGGCTCTAGTCGAAGTTCGGAAATTGGTGGCGGTGGAGTGAGTCCAAAAAGGCGGATACACAATGCGTAGAGCCGAATATCTGGCTGAATAGAAATAGAAACGTTAGGGAGGGGAACAGGCCTCTTGATGCTGCTGCTGACGAGCTGTTTGAAGCTGCTCGAAAGAACTTGACGTGTAGGCTTCAAGCTCAGTTTCCCGCTTGACCCTCCCTGCTTCGCTTTGTCTTTATTGCCTGAGGCTCTCTTAGATAAATCGTATAGAGCTCGGGAATGCTCAACTGTGGAGGGGAGATAAGTCCACTGCTTTTATCTTTGTATCAGATTCTGACCTGATCTGAGCGCATCTTTATACTCCTCTAACAATGTGTGGTTTTTTCCTCGCTCTCGCAATCTGCTCACAAGACTTTCAGAGAGATTTAGGAGATCTCTCTCCACTCCTATGAAATACTCTTTCTTTCTTTCTCCGAGTCGTTCATTCTGCCTGTAGTCATTCCACTGTCGAAGCTCCTTAGGCATAACAGCGCGGGGCTTATACTTCCGCTGTGCCTTGCTTCGCTTGTCGTCTGAGGGCGCACTAGTCGAGTCTCGAATGACGGTATTGTGGATGAGTTGTCCCGGTTTGATTTGACGCCCTCGCCCAAAATTTGGCCTGAAGAAAGTTAGCCTGTAGTACTATCAGTAATACACGTTAAGGCTCACATTGACGTCGAGCGCTTATCATCGCGATACGATAGTCGACGAAGCGGAAGTATTTCGAGCATCCACCACATTCCTGTCATTGACCGGTTTACCTTAAAGGTATCCCACCCTTCAAACTTGGAACCATCAAAAGAACTCATCATTAATCCTGCTTGTACGGCCTCGTAGGACATCCACCGCAATGGAGGATCACCGCGATTAAGGTCTACATTTTTGGCGTTCCCTCCACCACTTTAATTTTGGTGAGTCAAAGGTCGAGGATCATGGAAAAAGACAACGCACATGTCTGAATGAGTTCCGCAAAACCAGACTTCTTTGATATGGGGTTGGTCGTCTTTATACGGGGGCTTTGTGGTATCGCCGGGCAAGATGAGAGGTGAGCCATCCATAGATGAACGTGGAAGCGTGGTTCCTCCATACGCATACTCGGGAAGAAATTTCACTCGGCATTCATCTAGAGCCAGAGCGTGGCGAAAGTAGCACACATGCTTCATCCCGTTTGCAGTATGAGGATGAACCTTGTCGCGCACAAAGCCGACCGAAGAGACTGTGTCCCTAAATAGGTGGCAAAAATCAGCGGGAATAAATTAGAGTTATCAATGAGTTGTTTAACATACCACGCGCCCACAAAGTGGACTTTGACGGAGTCTCGAGAGAACGTTTCTTTGAACGTCTCAGCAAGCTTTACAGGATCTCCATCATCGGCTTCTGGTAAAGAGCTGCTGCTCGAATCACTAAAATCCGACTTGATAGTTTCGGGGATCGATGGTGCACGGGCCTTCTTCCGTGGTAACGAATCCTCTTCCACTGTCGTCTTCTTTCGCAGTACGGATTTTGGCGCTTGGTCGACACTTGACTTATCGGCAGAATCAACAGCATTGACCTGAAGATTTGCTGTCTTTGGGATATTCTCAGGAGCTTGAGTCCTGGTTCCCATTGCCTTCCGCAGAGTGGACCAATAGCCACTACTGGATTTCGTGGCAGGATTTCCATCTGATCTTGGTTGGCCAGGTCTGGGCACTTTAACCTTCGCTGGTGCCTCGATTTCGTCGTTTGGTAAAGCGGCGTATACTTCGAAGGCGCTTGAATGGAAAGATATAAATGATTAGAGCCACAGGAACAGTTGCAGTTTCGTGCGCTACTCACAATGGAATCTGCTCTTCGTTTCCTCGCCGTATCAAGCCGACCTTCGATAGTTCAGTCAGTAATATTCGATGCAATTTAAGATGCAAACAACACAACACAGAACACACCTTATCAATCATCGCTGAGAGTACCCGCACTTGATAGGCGCCCCGCGAAAACCCTAAAGACAAACCCAGTATAAACGATGTTGCGCTACGCAATCATCCCAATACGCAGCCTACCGAAGAGATAGATCTTGTCTCCATTTCTGTAATTATCCGCAAGCCACCGATATGCACCTAAAACAATCTTCTCGAAGTTCCTGAGTAATCGTGAAAAAGGGATAAGGCGACAATCTATGACACCAGAACTGACCACGCAAACGCTAGATCTATATTATGATTGATCGCTTGCTTCCAGTAGTGAAATGACCGATAACTAGGGCGTGCGTGAGTTCCAATGCCACTGTTGTAGTACGTGAACTGGCTGTCGTCGCTCTTGAGATGACGATATAACTCGACGATGTTTGTATTCTGTGGAGGGCAAAGGCAAGTAAGTACTGGTACTGTAGAAAAGGAGTAAAAGAAACTCAACGTTGATGCTGAATTTGTTAGAAGTCCCATCTATGCACACGACCAGGTTTCTTCCTTCTGCGAGTCCATTGCAGTGAGGACAAACATGACCACTGTACGCTGGATTAGTAGTTCCACCAGCGGCGTTAGTCTTCAATCCTTCTGTACGCTCCTTCGAATCCGCCATAGAGTTTTGCAAGTAGACAATCGAAGAGTGATGTGGGAATCGAAAGAGAGAATCAGGACATCAGCTCAAGGTCGATTTGACTGTTTATAGTGTCATATGCATGTCCATCAGCGCAGCCTTTGGTTAAAGTTCACGGGTACTAAATCAAAGCTTGAATACACTCCTGCATACAGGAGGGAAGCATGAGCGCTGCTCCTAGGCGATGACAGTCAATTTGAACCAGCAACACGTGTTGCTATTCTTTAGTCCTGCACCGGCCCGACATGTGCCGTCTTTACTTTTGCTCTGAAAACATACCCTGCCTATGATATGCAAGCAATCACTTCTATCAAAAAATTGTTCCCCGCGGGACTCTCGATAAAGCACAGGAAGAAGTGTTCTATTCTCCCTGCGTAAGCAGCTCCTGTACTAATAGACTCTAGCTGATTAGCGCCCAGCGCTCAGCTCTTATAAGCGGTTCAGGTGCATCTGTACTTGCTGTGCCTTATCTGTTTATCGCCAACATAAATGCAATGGTGCAAATATCATCATGCAATTCCGTGCAACAACCAAATGAGATTTTACTTCGGCTAAATAAGACCGATCTGGTCTTCCGAAGCAAACGAATCACCCCAAGTATCAGTAACGAAACGAACAGGTATAGCGATTTTCATAGCGTCAAAAGGTGGTGGTCGAATATAAGTCGGTGTGATAGTCAGCACAATGAAATCCTGTTGACATTTCAGCTCCAAATACAAAACAAAAACAGACAATCGAGGGCCTACCTGAATAACCACATTCGCAGCAGCAAATGTCGTAGGCTCTCTTGCAGGCTCTCGTAGTCGCACGGACCCTTCCCAGTTTAGAACAGGATGTGAATGATCAGTTCCTGAATCAGAGTCGGCGTCGATAGCTGGAGGTCGTGGCTGTACACTACCCTCTCCGATACTCTGCCTCACGACCATATCATTCTCGTGGATCGTGATCTTCACGCGACGTTCAATGGCCACGCGAATACGATATCGTTCCGCTTTTGAATCAGGAAGAAGGCTGGAAAGCGAGGCCAAAGGTCCAGAGAGTTGAACGTGGAATGGGATACTGTCGTTGAGCCCATATGATCGGACATCCGGAACGAACAACTATAAAGATATCAGTGGGAGTTCCACGGCCCATCAAGAAAGATCGGCATACAGCACAAGATATCGGCTCCAATCCCGGAATTTCTTCTCGAGGTTCTATGTAAGACAAAGCTTGGAACCATTCTTCTGGCAAAACTTTGATGGTTTCGAAGAGATCGCCAGTAGGGCATATGGGCAGCGAAGGTCTGCTTCGTGGGGTATACACGACAGGTATGCTAACACTGCACTACCTGTTCAGCGTCTTCGTAGATCTCGACAATACTGAAAATAACTTACGATTTGGTTCGCTTGCCTAATCGTCCCTTCGTCGTGACGTCAAGCTTAAGCCAGTACTTGGCTTTCGACGCCATACCACTGCCCATCATATAGGCCAAATTGTGCGTTGGAGGTGTGAAATGTTCTTGTCCTTCATACAGTAGCGTTGCTGGGAACGAGAACGAGTATGGGAGGACTTCAGGGCACTTGCCCATGGATCCTTCCCAGAGAGGTATACTTCTGTCAACGAGGGTAACAGTTTTGTTGCCGGCGTTCAACCCCAGTGTAGACGTCGACAAACGACCTTCCAGCTGTTCAAGCCATATTAGCGGCATGCCAACATGCGACATCTTGAAAGACTTACTTTCAGCTGCACCTTCAAGACCGATGCACTCGCCTCTGCAGACTGAAATGCCAATACGCCATTGATAAGACTGTTGCGATCGAACATTGGAGCCTCCACATCAGGTTCTTGATCGAATACAGAAATAGAGAACCGTTTGCATTGCTTGCGAAACGTTCCAGTTGGTGTTATAAGTGCTCGAGGGGATGGCGTGAATTCAACTCTTTCCTCACCAGGATATAGACGAGTTGAAAATGTAGGTGGGGGAGAGCTCGGTCGGTTGTATAGCTTCTGATAAGACGGCAAGTCCGATAAGCTGGTGGATGGAGCGTCCATGATTGTTATTGTAGTCGGAATGAACTCGGAACAGTCGAAAGTGGGGAAGTTCGCCTAGTCGACAGCAACAAAGACTCGAGGTTATATAGCAATCCTTGACCCCTGCAATTCGGAACCAGGCCGGAACAGTGGCGAGAGGGTCCCCACATTTGTAACACCACTATGAAAGGCAGGAACGACAGGCGACTAAATTCTGACTCGACTTGCGCTAACATTCGCCCATATTCGCCAACGGTTAGCGATGAAATCCGTGGACTTCGGTGGTTGCAAAGTCCTGCTCAATCTCTAGTAGCCTACACGTCTCCAACGAGTATTGGCTGAGAAAACTTTCGGGCATAATGCAATACAAAGATCAGAGACCAAGTATAGATTATCTGGGGTCAGCAGGACTGTCAAACGGCAACTAGAACGGATCCTATAGGCAAAGTCCGTCTCTGAGTCAAGATAGCTAAGGCGAAAAGGCGCAAGGAAGGTGCAAGAACTTCGTTGTTTGTCAGCATGCCTGAATCGGCCGACGGCACTCCGCTTCGGCAAATGCCGCCAGGAATATCAGCACCTTATTTAGGTGTGCGCCACTCTTGGCCACAATGGATTGCATTGGGCATGCCTCGTGCGTGCCAAGCGCTCGCTCTTCTTACTAATCGAACAGGACTAAGAAAGACAAAGAGTTGACAAGACTTACTAGTATGAAGAGGCGAATTTGACTCACGCTCTTGGTCGAAGCAGATGCAGCGGCAAATAATCACAATACATACATATGTACTAGCACGACACATTGAGGGTATACTAGTCAAAGTGAGAAAAGGTCGGCAAAAAGTAATAAAAGCAAAAGAAGATCGACGAAACAGACGCGAAAGTACAAGACGAAGCAAAACAGTTTAGTCCTCAGTGAAAACGCCTTTAACGCCACCACTTTGCGTACGTCCACCGTCCCTTCCTCTAGCTGTATGCATTCGCTTGCTGTTCGTGCTCAAATCAGAACCTGCAGTCCCAGATGGTGCAGCCCCATCGCCGTCAGCTGCGTTGATCGAAGGGAAGGCGAAGCTACTGCCTACAGACTTTTCGGAGTCTGATGGGAAGCTGACACGTGGAACAGGGACCGGTTTCTGGTGCTTCTGTTTCTTCACACCTCCACTTCTCGACTTGGTAGGCAGTGGAGGTGGAGAAGGAGATCCACCCGGGGAAACAAGGACTGGTGTTTCGATCCAATCATCTACAATATCGTCATCTGCATCTTCTTCGTCCCGATCGTCGACAACAGGGAACTTGGAAGACTGATTCTGCTGCTCGTGGAACTTGCCAGTAGACGAATTGGAACCAGGTCCTGGCGTTAAAGGGCCTACGGGATCATCCTCGGTGCTGTTCTCGTCTTCTTCCTCAAATTCTCTATCATCTACCACCATGTCGTCAGACATCGCCATGGACATCGACTCCAAGCCCATACTATCATCTGAATCTTCAGGCCATTTCGGTGGCTCATCCTGGACGGAGAAAACAGCTTTGGGAAGGTTTTGGACGCGAGCCCTAAAGTCCTTCCAATCCTGTTCATCTCTGCACAAGAAGCCAATGAGCATGCTGGGGTCGAGACTGTTCAGTGGCATTTTGCGAACGCGATCGCAATGGAACGTCCGAAGCTCAGCAGAACTATACGCAGAAACATAATGCTCTTGAACTGGATCAAGAAGTTCGCCACTTGGTTCCCCAAACTCAGACTCTGACATCACTCCAGGAGAGGACGTCCGCGAGCTTTCGTGCTGCAATGGCGATGGGGAAGACGGCGCATGGTAAGAAAAGGCGGAAGAGCCTGTCTTTACAGAGGAAGAAGGGGATGTGGGAGCATTAGGACGCCGAGACTTCCGTTCGTGAGGAGCAGGCCCTTGCGGTGGTGGATGTAAAGGCACTGCCGGACGTGCATGATGAGGGTCAAGATAGAATAGGTTGTCACCTTGAGAACCAACAAAGTAATAGGAGGAGCTCGGTCGACCACCAGCGATTCCCACTGACTGAGGAAACGTGTAAATCATCTGGGAATTGTGATATTAGTCGTTGCCAGGTAGGGCAGAAACAATAGTCATACCTTGATGGTGTCATAGTATATCGGATTCACTCCATTCAAACCTAATCTTACACCTAACAGCAAGAGCACAGGCTTATCGCCCCATGCAGAAAGACCGCCTCCTCGACTCTGAGGGTACCGTTTCCGACCATGAGAAGCAGCAAAGACATCGGATTGGAAGAGTTGCCCATCTGACGCTATTGACACACCAATGCCAGCCTCAGGGTAAACTTCCGACAAGCTCCTATAAAGAAGTTAGATGAGACTCGGAAGAGATAGTGCAGTTCAACATACTTGATCGCTCCAGCAGCAATACTGGGTCCAAACCATTGCCCAACGTCTGTACCTAGCTCCTTCCCGGCTAATGCCATTCGATGAACACTGAAAGGGGCTTCGGGAGCGGGCGTGTCAAAAAACCATGTAATGATCTCCACGTAGGTAGCATAATCTGCAGTCCTTGTAGGGTACGCCGGTTTCCTCCAATCTGGCTCAGGTCAGCATTATGTTTATCGACAGTCCAAGCTCATGGCATACCTCTTCCTAAGTGAACATGGATAAGAGCATTTGCTAACAAGCTCTGACCAGTTCTTAACATGCATCCCCATCCCGAATCGCTCGTCCACTCCTTCTCTCCGCCCCATGGCCACTTCCTCATGGTCGAAGGAGTATTGCTGACATTCGAACCCGTACTGCTGCTGTTATCCGGCCCACATAGATCTGCCAACCTGCCATCCTTGATGCCCGGGAATTGTGACCGATAAGTAAGCCATACTCTTGATGTGAAGTCGGCGTAGAATACTGGGGGCCAATTAGCTCCAGGATGCTGTAGTTTTGCCGCGGACGAAGGTTGGGATTGCGATAGAGACTCAGATGAAGAGTCATATGAGCGAATGGATGACGAAGAACCACGAGCACGTCTTGAATCTAAAGACCCACGGCGATTATGACCACTTCCAGGTGGGGGTGGTGGCATAGCGGATGGCGGAGGAGGTGGCTCGTATCCAGGATGTTGTACGCCGAGAAGCCATATAGGTTCGGTCGATTTGTCTGGCGTTGAATCACTGTCCATGAGGTACCGAACGGCTTTGTCCAGATGGCCCTTTCCATGTTTCGCTGCGGTAAGCAGAGCAGAAGCACCACCAAGCCTGGTTCTACTCGGAGAAGACGGCGACGGAGTAGACGCTGAGGTGTAGCCGGAATGGTGTGATTGAGAAAGGAGGGAGGGTAAGGAAAGATCTGTCGATGAAGAGCTAAATGTATGGGCGAACCACCCAGATAACCTGGATGGTATATCGCTTGCACGGGAAGGGGAGGAAGATGCGACAGTGGAGTAACCATACTGGCCGTTACCATTCGGGCCCATTTCTGACACTGGTCGTTCAGAGCGAGTACGAGGACGTGGAATGTTGACGGGTTCGACGATGACTGGTGGTTCTTCCTGCTCTTCAATGCTCTCCCGTTCCCGTTCTCTGTCCTTCCCTTTTTCCCTTTTGCTAGATCTCCGTTTCGACGCCAATGCTAGTACGGGAGAAGGGGCGAATTCTGGCGAAGACATACTGCCGCTAAGGGACTCGTTGACGGATTTGGACCTGTCTCTGTTCGTCTTCGGTAGGAATTTGGACAGCTTGGATGATGAAGGGGCGGGTGAAGAAGGCGAGGGACCATGGCGAGATGATTGTTTTCCAGACATGGCTTCTGGATAGCAACAATGTGAAGTGGGCTGATTAGTCGGATGGAGAATGGAAAGCTGTCTGTAGGGTCGTGGCGGTACGATGACTTTATGTGGTTACACAGTCCAGCTGGAGTAAGATGGTCTCGTTGCGCGGGCGTGGGTGGTTACAAGGCGGAAGATGAGTCGTGTCGTTATTGTACAGTTCGTGTAGCAATCCAAAGTCTGCACAGCATACCGTCAGCAATTCAAGTTCTACTTGTTCGGCTGACTTGAGCAAGCGAACCTGAGAGTGTGTGGTAGACCCGTTTCCTCTGGCAATCTTTGAGGTCGTAAATTCCTCTTGCGCAGTCGTTTTTCTTATGGCTCTGGAGCCGATAAGGATTGCCTTGGTGCTGCAAGGCAGGCGTAAGGCAGATCGTCGTTGCGGTTCAAGGCAGCGTCGTTGTCGGTCACGATAAGTCACACCATCACAGAACCATGTCACAAATCGCGGAGACTGAATCTCTCTCGACTCTTGAACCTGTGCCACCACTATAGCTTGCCAATCGGCTGCAATTCTTCGCCGAATCTACCTCTTCGTATTTAAACTCGGTTTTTAAATACCCTACGCAGTCTAAATCCTATTTCTTAAGAAGATGCTGGAGGTTCAGAAAAACTTGACAATGATTGGTTTCGTGGCACCCACTTTCTGACAACTGTCAAGGCAATGCACGTTTTATAGTGTCTCGCCTCATTTTTCCGCAACAGAAAGTCCCAGACTAAGATTGTCGATTTATCACGCATTCCAAATTCGAAGCAAGATGTTCTTGTTGAGGATGCAATTTACTTGTTGCGATTTAGAAGAGGGGAGTAGATGTGGCCTCGAACTACTAAGGTTGTCTAATTGAAACGCCTTCGAAGGACTAGCGCTCTCCGTGTTTCTCTGAACTTATCCAGCGGTGTTGAACTAAGTTCCCGGTGAGTAGCTGGACTCTCCTACATCAGCCGAGTATGCCCGTTCTAACTTTGGCAGTCGTATCAGCGGGGATCCTACAATGGAGACCTTAGATCTAAGATACGTTCTGCTCAGCTGTGGGAAGGATCGCTTCCGAGATCCATTTTTTTTTCCAATCCAAATGTCAAACGAACTCGATCCATAATCTACCACTACACCTTGCCTCGTGGTAGCAATGTGAATGGATGCTCCGTCAATACTATCTAGACATCTGACTACTGCAAATCCGCGTATATGGGCGCGTCTGTACTCAGGATGAATCACCAGGTCAATTAGCTTGCCAAGTGTTGCCCGCACCGAACATGTCAACGGGGTTCACAGTCACTTAGGAGACCCTTCGATAGCTTCGGTCGCGATTAGTAGGCTGGCGCTTATCGTTCTCAGGATAATATAGAAAGCACAATCTTGCAGCCTGTTTTATGTCTATTTTGGACGCGTTCTGAATTGGATTGCCTGTGCCCTTTGACGCCCATTCAATGTCTTGGCCCTTGCTAGGTTCAGTATCATGCCTGCGTGCGATCTATGGATATCTCAGCGCACTGAACTCTATTCGTGTGCATTTATCCAATCTGTCGGTCCCTAACATGAGGAATTCGCCTGGTCTGCCTCGCCTACTCCGTCAAGCAGCTTGAAGGTGAAGATCTTTACCTTGGAAGAATATGATTTCAAGGCGTTCACTTATAATCTTCCCATCTCTCGTCTTGTTCCCTCGCGGCACTTATCCCGACCTCGACCGCAATTCTCTCTATCGCAGACCATCCCTCTACCATCAACGCACTCCATGGATTCTCCTATGAAGGCTGGCTGCGGGAGTTGTGGAGGAAGTGGCAGCAGGAATTTAGTCGTCTGCATCGATGGGACATCGAACAAATTTGGCGAGAACGTTGAGTGTATGCTCTAATCTTCAGGATCATATCTAACTATCAAGACAGAATACCAACGTAATCAAGCTTTACAGCCACCTACCTAGTGGAGACGATCAGGATCAGCTCACCTACTACAGCAACGGAATTGGAACCTATGCTTCCCCAAATTTCAAATCAGTCGCCTACTACAGACAGGTGGTCGACCATACCGTCGACATGGCCATCGCATGGTAATGTTGTGCCCCGATTGAATTCGACAATGTGCTGATTTCTTATAGGAACATCGAGAGCATTATCCTGGAAGCGTATCGTTGGCTTACGGCCAATTATCGGACGGGCGACACATTGTACTTTTTTGGTACGCGCTACGTTGCTCCAGCGGTATACTTGTACTAATTTAATCTGTTGTGTCAGGGTTCTCTCGCGGGGCATACCAAGTCCGAGCATTGTCTGCTATGATAGACAAGGTTAGCATCTCAGAGAGCAGACGATTATCTGCCTCCCGATATACTGCTAATACTCCGGGACCAACTAGGTGGGGTTGACGCGCCGAGGCAATGAAAAGCAGATTCCCTTGTGAGCATTGCCGCTAAGAACATTCGATTTTTCCGACATCTAACGGGTCTGCTTTAGCGCATATGAGAAGTATGCTTCCCTCAGAGAAGAAATATCTGAAGGAGGATTTTTCAGTTTCAGTTCGAAGGCGAACAAATCCCAAGCTGCAAACACCATGGCCGCCAGCTTCAAAAAGACCTTCTCTCATCCTTCCGTCAAAGTCCACTTCGTGGGTGCTTGGTATGTTCCGTACATACACATGCTTCTGCGGTTGACAAGTACTGATCCCTCCACTTCCATTGTAGGGATACTGTTGCTTCGGTGGGCCTCGGAACGAAAGTGCTACCGTACACTGCGGCTGGAATGACTCACGTTTGCCATTTCCGTCATGCTCTCGCTCTGGACGAGCGCAGAGTCAAATTCGAAGCGCAATATGCCAATGATTCAGAGGGATCATCTTCATTCGGTCGATACACCGGAAGTAAACCTCAGATAAAGGAGGTGTGGTTCCCGGGCGTTCATTCAGACGTGTACGTCGCTCAATATCTTCCATGAACGTCGCAGCAAAGCTCACTTCATGATTTCAGGGGAGGCAAGTCTGACCTCGGAACGCTGTCGCTCGGCTGGATGGCAGACGAGGCCAAGTCATGTGGGTTGCTTATATCAGAAGATTTCGACGACACAGAATATCTTCAACGACCTGGTCTGGCACGTAGCAACTCGCTTATGAAAGTAGCCAAGGATCTTGCTTCACTCACAGCTACCATCGCTCTTGAGTTTGCACCAATCCCTCGGCTGTCGTCCCGCGTCAGTAAGCTGAAAGACCAAGTAACAGTCATGTAGGTTTATTTTCGCTACGATTGAAGCTTATGTGACCGCTGACTATTCCTGTCTTGTAGTCCCCATCTTTTTGGTGGTCGTAAAATCATGCCCGGTCAGCTAATTCACTCCAGTGTTATCCATGTAATACGAGGTCCACAGCCCGGAGATGACCTTATGAACTGGCCAGAAAACTACAACTATACGCCCGCAGCGCGCCTGCCTCACGATGTTTCCTGGGATTTTATGGCTCATCTCAATCTCAAGGATGATCCCGACAGCGATGTAGAAAGAACAGAATATGGTATACACATCACATCATATTAGCAGAGCCTGTACTATACACTACTTTGTTACGGATACCATCCAATGCCTAACTACCGCCCTCCAACATGTTCAAACAATTTCGACTTCTCTACGCCCCTCTGTATTAGCCTTACGCTTGGTTAACAATTCTTCATCTTGGCTTGATAGCGAGGTAACAGTGTTCACCACTGGAGACCGATGGTTCAAGTCGAAACGAATCGTGCTCAATGGACGAGGCTCATTTTTATCCATTTGACCACCATCGAGAGCGGAACCATCAGATGGGGTTCTTGCTGTAGCGTTTCCCTGCGACATGAACTTGGAAACCAGGATGATAATAAGAGTCGGGTGTATGCACTATCCCCGTCAAATAGCATCATTAGACAGCTGTCAGTGTCACAAGAAATGGAAAGCACATACCGACATGCCAATCAGTATATCACCCCACACATAATGAAACTCAAATCCGTGTGGAGTGTCGTCAAATATGCCGTATACTGACAGGACGTAGATGAACTGGTAGGAATGGTAAGCAAATGACACCACGATAGATACTTAGAAGACGCACGAAGAATACGACGTATAACCCTCCTGTCTCGATGAACAAGGCCAGAGTTCTATCCACTCTTACATTCGACCACGACGTTGCAGAGGAGACACTGGAATCAGTGGCAAACACCCGTATATCCTGGCGATACAGCCTTGAAACGCGTGTTTCCATAAGCAGCGGAAAATATTGCTGTAAGATATAATACGCACCATGCCTTGTAGCAAATGAGTCCTGTAGCGAGAACATTTGTGGCCAAGAGAGGAACATATAATAATGCGGAAAGAGGGTATAGCTTTGGAGATCCAATTGGATCAGGAATAAATCGAAGGTAAGATATCGTGGTGATGGCCATAGTGGCGGTGGTACAAACTTGAGACGAATATCCTGTCAGAATAAGACCAAAGTTGCAAATTTGGCTTCGTCTCACCGAAAGTGCCCACCATGAAGAAACTGAGCGTCCATTGGATCATCCGATGTCCTGGCCACAATACCCATGCTCTCCAGACTACGACAAAATCGCTTATGATATACTACATTGGAGCATTCAATTATACGAGTTATGAAGAGATAGAATTAATCTCACACTCGATCGAATCAGCCAAAACTGGCTTATGCTGTTATATGTGATTTTCCGAAATAAATCAATTGGAGCAGCAGATCCAATCGTAGGGACCTGAACGATATAAAACTCCAGCTTAAGAATACATGTCGCCGTTTTGAATGCCAGCATAGTGAGGACGACCGCCGACATGCACTTTCGCGCTAGAGAGTTACGCAGACCTCGGTTCCTGGAGTCAATGTCAGTTAAGATCACCTTAGATATCTGGTGAGCGCGCTATGCAGACGTACCAGAGAATGTACAACGCCTGTACAGCTAACACAAACTGGACTCCTGAATGGCGTACGGATGTCAGTATATTGAAAGCTTGATACGGACAGGAAAACTCGCCCCACAGAAGAAATGCAACAGCCACACCATAGAAGCCTGTCTTCACCGCTGTTACTTCCGAAGCTGGCAACGGCACTGCTGCACAATTGTTGTTACTGTCCGACATAGTCAAGATAGATATCAGGGGAGAAAAACAGGGGAAAGAGTTCAGCGAACTGCGAGATGGAATTTATACAGCATCACTGCTAGGTGAGATGCGACATGAGCGTTCATTCTGAGGCTCGCCTCCAGCGCCGTGAATGATAACACGGGAGAAGCAAGATTCCTGATTCAATTGGAGCCGAGGTCATTCCCAGATCTATTAGTACTTACAAGGCATCATAGACGTGAAGGTTATGGATATAGCAGTATACTCACGACAAATCTGGTCAATGGCACATGCAGATCTAACGGTATCCAATAGTGTTCAGAATATCGTCGCAGTGACATTGCTAGCCGGGAAATAGTAGCGCAGCACAACACACGAAACAACTCGGGAACGCTAGAAAAAGGAGCATCGTGGTGCGGAGTAGGTTAGCAGGAACGATATAAGGGGTTTCACAATCAAATATCTGATCGGAAGGGGAAATGACACGGTTTCTCCATTTCTTCAGCAAAATGAACGCTGATAAACGGATTAGAATCCAGTAGGAGCTCGGCATCGTGGGCCTAAATATCGGACATCAGATAGGTGGTGGCAGGTGACGGAGCGTCCCATTACAACAAGCGATACGAGCTAGCATGACTCTTCATCAGCTCAGAGAAATGCTTCATTAGATTGTTGCTTACTTCTAGAGACTCTTTGAAAAAGAATGACCTTCAGTCGTGTTCATTTCGTAAAGCTAGATCAGAGCTCTGGTCGAAAAACACTATATAGGTAATGTGTGCTTGAATGTTAGGATGTGGTAGTCTCGAACCGCAGGTCATGCTCATTATTGCACTCTAAGAGGACTCCATGTATAAAGCGTCGCGGCTTGAGACTAACAACTCCAACCAAGATAGACCAACATATGCAACGAAACCTCATATCGCATTAGCCTTTCACCTAGAAAACTGAGGCCAGAGCTAAATTATGCTAGCGAAGAGCCAAAAGAGATAAGATAACCATGTGGATTGGTCAGCAGGTCCCAACATTGCTCAGCATTGCTCTCATTCATGCCCGACGACAGACCATCTACGTACAGTCTACGCATACCGCCACCTAGACAATGGGGCTCGGATCGTTAGAGTATAACCGAGCGTATACGGCGACCCTCGCACGTTCTCAATGAACCTCTCTTCAGTTTACAGCCTGCATCAGGTTCTTCCCTTCTTCCGCATACTCTCATCTGATAGGCGAGGCCAAATCCACAAGGAACGAGCAACAAACTGAATCCAACCCTACGAGCTCAGCTTCATCAAGCTTTCGTGTTTGATCATTTCCAAACTCAGACCTTCATTCATAAAGACCCTCGGTTTCGGTCTTGAGGTCATGACGTCTCTTTCCTTTTCCCCTTCCCTCTTCCCCCAAATCCCGTTATGCCTGATGCCAGTAATAAGACCACGACAGCTCTATCGGCAAAACAGGTCCTGGATCTTCAAACAGGATTCTCTCAAGTTGCAGCATCCTTCGTCTTATGGGGTATGTCCGACAGGCGTCCTGGGTGTATACAAAGTATCGATAAGAACAAGAACAGGTCTTCAAATCACTCTTACAATTCACGCCATCGCTATTCTGTGGTATGACGCCCCTAGTATTCTCGTTCGATTCCTGACACTCTGTGGTATCAGGAAACGAGGACTTCAGACTCTGGCACGACAAGTTACATCCGCTATCCTCCTCCTTATGTTGGCCTCTAGTACCGCCAGCGTGATCATAAATCTCCAATGGAACATTATCCATTTGAACATACTGGGTCCGAATCCGCCTGATAGATTGGACGGAGCGCAACAAATGATCGTGTGTGATGTGTGTTTGGCTTGGTTGATTGGAGCAAATGTGCGTTCGCCGTGATCGTGTTCTCTGCTGTGCAATATTAACGGGTTTTATTTTAGTATTGTTTAAGTGATATTATTGTTGTATGGAGAGCGTGTTCGGTATGGCCTGGAAAACGGGTTATCCAGGGAATACTAGGCGTACTTCTATGCACAAGTGTAGGTGCGTCGACTATTCTCTTTGCAGTAAAAACCAAAAG
>Ga0247730_1000999_pt1 | contig 17097 bp, 18 predicted proteins | sample UWRJL073202C2_FD_180959 | JGI IMG/M metagenome (GOLD analysis project Ga0247730, IMG submission 180959) | Plant litter microbial communities from Arlington Agricultural Research Station in Wisconsin, United States - UWRJ-L073-202C-2 | ecosystem: Environmental > Terrestrial > Plant litter >... | reverse complement strand
GTTCGCCGAGCGGATGCTGTTCACCGAGGCCGGCCTCGAGCAGGCGACGCGGCTGAAGGTCGCCGCGCTGCACGCCGGGCGATTCCGCGACGCCGGCGTCACCAGCGTCGCCGACCTGGGCTGCGGCATCGGCGCCGACGCGCTCGCCCTCGCGGCCATCGACCTGCGGGTGACCGGGGTCGAGCGCGACGAGGTGACCGCCGCGATCGCCGCCTACAACCTCGCGCCGTTCGAGAACGGCACGATCGAGAACGCGGATGCCACGGCTGTCGATCTCGCCGCGTTCGAGGGCGTCTACCTCGATCCCGCGCGCCGCAGCGACGCCCGCCGGCTCAAAGACCCCGCCGACTGGTCGCCGTCGCTCGACTTCGCCTTCGAGATCGGCTCCCGCCTGCCGACCGGAGTGAAACTCGGTCCCGGCATCGACCGCGATCTCATCCCCGCCGGCGTCGAGGCGCAGTGGATCTCGGTCGACCGCGACGTCGTCGAGCTCGGCGTCTGGTTCGGCGCAGCCGCGCGCCCGGGCGTCGGCCGCTCCGCCCTGGTGATCGGCGACCACGGCACGGCGGAGCTCACCGCCGCGGCGGACAGCGCCGACGTCGAGCTGGGCGCGCTCGGCGAGTACCTCTACGAGCCCGACGGCGCGGTCATCCGGGCCAGGCTCATCGGCGACCTCGCCCGCAGCATGGACGCGCGCATGATCAGCGACCAGATCGCCTACCTCAGCACCGACAGCGCGGTCGAGACGCCGTTCGCCGTGGGCTTCCGCATCACCGAGATCCTGCCGCTCGACGAGCGCGCCATCAAGAAGCGGCTGCAGACTCTCGGCGTCGGCACGCTCGAGATCAAAAAGCGCGGCGTCGACATCGACCCCGCCCAGTTCCGGGCGAAGCTCTCGCTCAAGGGAAGCAAAAACGCCACCCTCTTCCTCACCCGTGTGGGTGGGAAGAGAGTGGCGTTGTTGGCCGAGCGCTTCTAGCTGTCGTAGTAGTAGTCGCCGCTGGTGCCGCTCGCCGCGGCGATGATGAAGATGAAAATGAACAGCGCGATCACGATCAGGCCGAAGAGGATGCCGGCGTAGCCCGTGATGAGGCCGGTGAGCCAGAATCCGCGGGCGTAGGGCTGGCGGCGCTGCGCCATGTGGCCGGTGATCACCGCGGCGATCGAGAGCAGCAGGCCGGGGCCGGCGCCGAGCACACCCAGGATTCCGAGGATCATCGACGCGATCGACAGGCCGCGCGAGGGCACGGGGGCGCCGGGCGCGTAGCCCGCGGGTGCCGAGCCGTAGGGGTTCTGCGCCGACGAGGGTGTGTAGGTGGGCGGTGCCGCCGCGTAGGTCGGCGTCGCCTCGGGAGCCGTGTACGGGCTCGCGGGCGGCGGGGTGTCGGATGCTGCGGCCGCGACGGGCGTTACCGGTGGCACGGGCGGAACGCCCGGGGTCTGGTCGTCTGCATTGGTCATTGAACTGCTCCTCACAGGTAAGGCCCCAGTCTATCCACAGCGGGTTTTGCGCCTACGGGCCGTAGTAGAAGTTGTTGCCGTTGGCCGCGAGCGCGACGAAGAAGATGATCCAGATGATGATCACGACGATGTTGATGAGGATGCCCACGTAGCCGGTGATCAGGCCGGTGAGCCAGAAGCCGCGGGCCGCGGGTTCTTTTCGCTGACCGAGATGGCCGAGCACGACGCCGCCGACCGAGAACAGCAGTCCGCCGCCGACGAAGCCGATCAGCAACCCGAGGATGCCGACGATCATCGAGATGATCGAGAGTGTGGGGGTGGGCGCGGGTCGGCCGTCGAGCGGCGGGATCGGCTGCGAGTACGGCGCCGGTTCGGGAACTGTCGGGTCGGTCATGTCATTCTCCTTCTCGCTCATTGTGCCGATTGGCAGCCATGTTCCCACCGCCGCTTTCGGCAGTCAATCAGGCCTGGATGACGGTTGCGGGGAGCGTAGAGTCGGCGCCGAAGTCGAGTGTGGACGGGGCGTGGCCGGCCATGATCAGCTGGGCGCCGAGGGCCGCGATCATGGCGCCGTTGTCAGTGCAGAGCGAGAGCGGCGGTATGCGGAGCTCGATGCCGGCGGCCGCGCAGCGCTCGGCGGCGAGCTCGCGAACGCGGGCGTTGGCGACGACGCCTCCGCCGAGCAGCAGGCGGGGGATGCCGTGGTCGACGCAGGCGGCGACGGCCTTGGTGAGCAGGATGTCGGCGACGGATTCACGGAAGCTGGCCGCGACATCCGCCATCGGCACTTCGACTCCCGAATCGCGCGTCTGCTCCACCCAGCGGGCCACCGCGGTCTTGAGCCCCGAGAACGAGAAGTCGTACCGGTGTTCGGCCATGTCTTTCTGGTGGCTGAGCCCGCGCGGAAAACGGATGGCCTTGGGGTTGCCGCCGACGGCGACGCGGTCGATCTCGGGGCCTCCCGGATAGGGCAGGCCGAGCAGGCGGGCGACCTTGTCGAACGCCTCCCCCGCCGCGTCGTCGATCGTCTCGCCGAGCAGCTCGACGTCGGAGACGAGGTCGCGCACGAGCAGTAGCGAAGTGTGTCCGCCCGAGACGAGCAGGGCGATGGTCGGCAGTTCGATCTCGCTGTCGTCCTCCCTGAGCACGTCGGCACCGACGTGGCCGACGAGGTGGTTGACGGCGTACAGCGGCTTGTCGAGCGACACGGCGAGCGCCTTCGCGGCGCCGACGCCGACCATCAGCGCGCCGGAGAGGCCGGGGCCGCTCGTCACGGCGATCGCATCGAGCTCGTCGAGCGTCACACCCGACTCCGCGAGCGCCTGCTTGAGCGCGGGCACGAGCGCCTCGAGGTGGGCGCGCGCCGCGACCTCTGGCACAACGCCGCCGTAGCGCGCGTGCTCGTCCATCGACGACGAGATGACGTTGGCGAGCAGGGTGGTGCCGCGTACGATGCCGATGCCGGTCTCGTCGCAGCTCGTCTCGATGCCGAGCACGAGCGGCTGTGCGGCGCTCACTGTCCCACCGCCGGCCGGGTCTTGGGCTCGGGAATCTCGAGGCGCATCACTGCGCCGTCCACGTTGTCCGGCTGGTAGTAGCCCTTGCGCACCGCGATCCTTTCGAAGCCGAGAGAGGTGTAGAGAGCCTGCGCGTTGGGGTTGTCGACGCGCACCTCGAGGAAGACCTCGCGCGCGCCGCGGTCGCGTGCCTCGGCGATGAGCGTCTGCACGAGGGTGCGGGCGAGTCCGCGGCGCCGCGCCGACTCGACGACGGCGACCGACTGAATGTCGGCCTGGGTGGCGCCACGCGGCGCCAGCAGGCCGGCGTAGGCGAGCAGGTCGTCGGGGGTCTGCTGGTCGAAGGCCACGAGGTAGCGGGTGTGTTTGTTCGCGAGCTCGGAGAGCATCGACTCGCGCGACCACGCGTCGCTCGGAAAGACCGCGTGCTCGATCTGCATGATCGCGTCGAGATCGTGCGGGTCGGCGGTGCGCAGCTGCCAGGCCATCAGCTGACCCGTTTCGGGCCGGCGCTCATGGTCACGTCGGGCGAGCGCAGGTAGAGGGCCTCGTCGCCCGCGAACGCGCGCTTGTTCAGGTAGAGGCTTTCGGCGAGAAGACCGACGGATGCTGCGGAGACCGTCACCGCGTCGAGGCGGGTGTACCCGGCGAACCCGGGCACCACGTCGGCAAGTTCGGCGGGCTTGCAGAGGGCGGGACCGGCGTCGCGGATCGGCAGGCCGACCTCGTCGCTGCCCGCGTAGGCGCTCCAGTAGATCTCGCGGCGGCGCGCATCCGTCACTATCAGCGTCGGCTCGACCAACCCGAAGGCGATCGCGTCGTGGCTGACCACGGGCACCACCGGCTTGCCCGCCCCGAAGGCAAAGGCGCGCGCGGCCGCGATGCCGACGCGCAGGCCGGTGAACGGGCCCGGGCCCATGCCGACCGCGACACCGGACAGGGCGGTTACAGCGATGCCCGACTCGTCGAGGCACTCGCGGATGAACCGGCCGACGACCTCGGCGTGCCCGCGGGTGTCGGGCGACGAGCGTTCGGCGAGAACTCCCGCGTCGCGGTCGACGACGGCGACGCTTGTTCCGGCGGAGGTATCGATCGCGAGCAGCACCCCACAAGCCTAGGCGGGGTTACCCTGAACCATGACCCTCTCGCACGAACATGCCGCCCTCGCCGTCACCTACGAACTCCAGCCGGGAACGTGGGCGTTCACCCTCGAAGACGGAGCGGGCGCGCAGCTGTTCTACGAGGAGTTCGCCGCCGAGGGTCCGTTCGAGGGCGACGTCATCGCGAAGGTCGTCGACGGCTACCTCACGCCCAACGGCTTCGTCGTCGACAGTGCCGAGTCGTGGAGCGACCACGACGGACGCTGGTCGGCGATCATCGACCGCGCCTAGCGGTCGAGCCAGCCCAGGTCGGCCCAGCGGTCGCCGTGACCGGTGACCGTGATGGTGCGCGTCTCGACACCGTCGTCGGTGACGACCCCGCCGACCGGGCGCACGATGTCGAGCTGCAGCCACTCGTCGGTGATGCCGTCGAGCAGCCCCTCGCCCCACTCGACCACGACTATCGACGCCGGAAAGTCAATGTCGAGGTCGTCGAGCTCGATCGCGCTCGAGAGCCGGTAGGCGTCGACGTGCACGAGCGGCGCTCCGTCGGGGCGCGGGTGCGTGCGGGCGAGCACAAACGTCGGACTGGTGACCGCGCCGCGCACGCCGAGCGCCGCGCCGAGCCCGCGCGTCAGCGTGGTCTTGCCCGCGCCGAGCTCCCCGTTCAACGTGACGAGGTCGCCGGCGCGCAGTTGGGTCGCGAGCAGGGCGCCGAGGGCGGCCATCTGCTCCGGGGTCTCGATCGTGAGCAGCATCAGACGTACCTGCGCGCGACCCGGCCGCCGATGCGGGTGACGATCTCGTAGTTGATGGTCGACGCGGCGTCGGCCCAGTCGGTGGCGCTCGGCACGCCCGTGGCGGGATCGCCGAAGAGCACCGCGCGGTCGCCGATGGCCACCGGGTGGTCGCCGACGTCGACGACGAACTGGTCCATGGCGACGCGGCCGCTGAGCGGGAAGGTGCGGCCATTGATTGAGACGGGGCCGGCGCCCGAGGCATGCCGCGGGATGCCGTCGGCGTACCCGATCGGCACGAGCGCGAGTGTGGTGTCGCCCGGCGTCACGTAGTCGTGCCCGTAGGAGACCCCGCTGCCCCGCGCGACGCGTTTGACCGACACGATCTCGGCGCTCAGCTCCATCGCGGGGGTGAGGCCGAGGTCGGCGCTCGACGCGTCGTCGAACGGCGAGAGCCCGTACGCCGCGACGCCGACGCGGACGAGCGAGAACCGCGACTGTGGAACGCGCAGCGCCCCGGCCGACGCGGCGAGGTGCACGACCTCGGGGTCGAGCCCCGCGGCGGTCGCCTGCGCGAGCATCGCCGTGAAGCGGCGCACCTGCGTGGCATCCGCCTCTTCGCCCGCGTTCGCGAGATGGCTGAAGAATCCGCGCACCCGGATGCGCCCCGCGTTCTGGTGCCGCACCGCCGCCGCGAAGAGAGCCCCGCAGTCGGCCTCGCTCGCACCGTTGCGCCCCAGGCCCGAGTCGACCTTCAGGTGCACGATGCCCGTGCCGGTCGAGGCGGCGACGCGCTCGAGCTGGTCGAGGTGGTTGACGCCGATCTCGATACCGGCCGAGGTGGCGGCGGCGAAGTCGGCGCCGGTGCCGTGCATCCAGGCGAGCACGGGCACGTCGATGCCGGCGGCGCGCAGGGCGAGGGCCTCGTCGATCTCGACGACGCCGAGCGCGACGGCCCCGCCCTCGACCGCGGCGCGCGCACTCTCGACGGCCCCGTGGCCGTAGCCGTTGGCCTTGACGACGACCATCACGTCGACGTCGCCGACGGCCCGGCGCACGGTCTCGACGTTGCGGCTGATGGCGCCGAGATCGACGCGCGCCTCGCGCAGGGCGGCCACTACTCCCCCTCGGCGATCACGTAGGCGATGGCGACCCCGGCGTCGTGGCTCATCGACAGGTGGACGGAGGTGACTCCGTGCTTCTGGGCTACGGATGCCGCGGCATCCGTCAGTTCGAAAGAGGGGTTGCCGTGTGAATCGGAGACGACCTGCATGTGATGCCACTTGATTCCCGTGGACTCGCCGAGCGCCTTGATCAGCGCCTCCTTCGCGGCGAACCGTCCGGCGAGCGAGCGGAGTGCGAGAACACGCTCGCCGCTCACCAGCTCGGCGTCGGCGAAGAGACGGGCCTTGAGCGCCGGGGTACGGCTGAGCGCGCGTTCGAACCTCGCGAGGTCGACCACGTCTACGCCGATGCCGACGATCATTGCCCGGACCGGATTGGCACTACTCGACCGTGACGGACTTCGCCAGGTTGCGCGGCTGGTCGACGTCGAGTCCCTTCGCGGCCGCGAGTTCCATGCCGAAGATGTGCAACGGCACGACGGCCAGCAGCGGCTCGAACAGCGAGCCGGCGAGCGGGATCGGGATGACCTCGTCGGCGAAGGGCAGCACGGCGGCGTCGCCCTTCTCGGCGATCGCGATGACGCGCGCGCCGCGGGCGCGGATCTCCTGGATGTTGGAGACGACCTTGGGGTGCAGCGAGTTGACGCCGCGCGGGCTCGGCACGACCACGAAGACGACCTGGCCGGGTTCGATCAGCGCGATCGGTCCGTGCTTGAGCTCGCCCGCGGCGAAGCCCTCGGCGTGGATGTAGGCGAGCTCCTTGAGCTTGAGGGCCCCCTCGAGGGCGACCGGGAAACCGACGTTGCGGCCGAGGAACAGCACCGACTGGGTGTCGGTCATCCAGTGCGCGAGCTGGCCGATCGACTGCGAGGCGACGAGCACCTCTTCGATCTTCTCGGGGATGGCGAGCAGTTCGGCGACGTTCTCGGCGATCTCCTCGGTGCTGAGCGTGCCGCGTACCTCGCCGAGGTGCAGGCCGAGCAGGTAGAGCGCGGTGACCTGGGCGACGAAGGCCTTGGTCGACGCGACGGCGACCTCCGGGCCGGCGTGCGTGTAGATCACGGCGTGCGACTCGCGCGGGATGGTCGCGCCCTGGGTGTTGCAGATCGAGAGCACGCGGGCTCCGGCGGCCGTGGCGTACTTCACGGCCATCAGGGTGTCCATGGTCTCGCCCGACTGGCTGATCGAGACGACGAGCGTGCGGTCGGTGAGGATCGGGTCGCGGTAGCGGAACTCGTGCGAGAGCTCGACGTCGACGGGGATGCGCGACCACTTCTCGATCGCGTACTTGCCGAGCATTCCGGCGTAGGCGGCCGTGCCGCAGGCGATGATGACGATGCGGTCGATGCCCGCGAGTACGTCGTCGCCGAGCGGCTCGAGCTCGGGCAGGCGCACCTTGTGGTCGACGATGCGTCCGAGCAGCGTCTTCGCGACGGCCTCGGGCTCTTCGCTGATCTCCTTGGCCATAAAGCTCGACCATCCGCCCTTCTCGGCGGCGGCGGCGTCCCAGGCGATGTCGAACTCTTCGGTCTCCACGGGGTTGCCGTCGAAGTCGGTGACGACGACCGAGTCGGTGCGCAGGGTAACGATTTGGTCCTGGCCGATCGCGACGGCGCGTCGGGTGAACTCGACGAACGCGGCGACGTCGCTGCCGAGGAAGTTCTCGCCGTCGCCGAGCCCGATGACGAGGGGCGAGTTGCGGCGGGCGCCGACGACGATGCCGGGCTGGTCTTCGTGCATCACGAGCAGCGTGAACGCGCCGTGCAGTTGGGCGACGACGAGGCGCAGCGCCTCGGTGAGGTCGCCGGTCTCCCGGTAGGCGTGGCCCACGAGGATGGCGGCCACCTCGGAATCGGTGTCGCTCGTGAAGGTCTCGCCCTTCTCGAGCAGGCCCTGCTTGAGGTCGTAGAAGTTCTCGATGATTCCGTTGTGGATCAGCGCCAGCTTGCCGTTGTCGCCCAGCTGGGGGTGCGCGTTGCGGTCGGTGGGGCCGCCGTGGGTGGCCCAGCGGGTGTGGCCGATGCCGGTCGCCCCGTTCGCCATCGGGTTCGACTCGAGGTCGTCGACGAGCACCTGTAGCTTGCCGCTGCGCTTGCGCGTGCTGAGGCGGCCCTCGGGGTCGATGACGGCGACACCCGCCGAGTCGTAGCCCCGGTATTCGAGGCGCTTGAGCCCGCCCATAAGTACTTCAAGAGACTTATTGTCACCGACATAACCCACGATTCCGCACATGAGGCATGATTTTACGTCATCGGACCTGCCGGAACCGTCTGTGTGCGCTGTAGCGTTTCGTCGATCGCCGATTCCAGTCCCGCGAGCCCCGGTGCCGCCGCGATCTCGGCGCCGATGCGTTCGCTCGCCCGGCGGTAGCGCGGCTCGGCGATCACCGCGAGCACACCCTCGCGCACCTGTTGGGCGGTGGGCCGGTTGGTCGCCAGGTTGATGCCGACACCCGACCAGGCGATGCGGGCCGAGACCTCGATCTTCTCCTCCGTGGTGCCGGCGACCACGATCGGCACACCGTGTTCCAGCGCGTAGTGCACGCCGCCGTAGCCGCCGTTGCTCACGAACACGTCGGTGCGCTTCAGCAGCTCGTCGTACGGCAGGTATGCGGACGCGCGCACGTTGGCCGGCAGCGGGCCGAGGGTCGACACGTCGCGTCCGCCGGTGCTGACGACGACGAGCACGTCGGCGTCGGCGAGTCCCGCCATCGTCGGCGCGATCAGGTCGTCGTAGTCGCGGTTCGCGATGGTGCCCTGCGTCACGTGCACCACCGGCCGGGAGCCGTCGAGCTCGTGCCACCAGTCGGGCAGATGCGCGTCGGATGGCGCGGTTCGCGACACGGGGCCCACAAAGTGCACGGGCGTGGGCAGGTCGCTGCGCGGGTACTCGAAGCCCGGCACGGAGAACTGCACGATCGCGTCGGCGCGCGACGCGGCATCCATAAAGAACGTCTGCAGCTTCGCGCCCGTGGCCTCGCGCACCAGCCGTGCCGCCTGCTTCTGCACGCCCCCGAAGATGATGTGGCGCGCGACGAAGGTGAGCGCGCGGTTGCGCAGGTGCCCGATCGGGCCGCGCATCGGCGGGATGCCGAGGCCGAACGGCGCGGTGTCGCGGCTGGTGATGCCGAGCGGCACGATGCCCAGGTTGATCACGGCCGGACGCTCGCCGCGGGGCCGGGTGAGCAGGGGCACGGCGCCGATGAACAGGCTCTCGACCAGCACGGCGTCGGTCTTCTCCGCCGCGATCGCCGCGTCGAGCGCGCGCAGGTGCGCGCGCATCGGCCGGACGAAGATCGTGCCGATGTCGTAGCGGATGCCGGCGACGCCGGTGAGCCCCACCCCCTCGGGGAACGCCGCGTCCATGTCGGAGTCGTCGAAGTCGGCCTCCGCGGGCAGCGGCAGGAAGTCGGCGCCGGCCGACTCGACCGCGTCGCGGTAGCGCGCCCCGGTGAGAAAGCGCACGCGGTGCCCGCGCGCGATCAGATGGCGCGTGACGGCGAGCAGGGGCGTGACGTGCCCGTGGATGGGGCAGCTGGCGATCAGGATGGACGGCATACGACTCCCTCTGGTTGTCGGCGACTAGAATGATTGTTGTCAGACAGTATTCACTACACCGTAAGGACAGTCAATATTTCCGAGGCAGCCGTTTCCCGACCTTATCGTTCGACGCTCCGCGAGGAACAGGCCGCCGCGACCAGAGCGCGCATCCTCACCTCCGCCGCCGAGAATTTCGCCGCGCGTGGCTACACCGCGACGTCGCTCGCCGACATCGCCAAGGGCGCCGGCGTCTCGGTCGAATCGGTCAAGTTGAGCGGCCCGAAACGCGACCTGCTGCTCGCCGCGTTCGAGCTCGCGTTCGCCGGCAGCGAGGGTCGCGAGAGTATCGCCGAGAGCGAAGCGGTGCGGGGCATCACCGAGATCGCGGATGACACGGAGTTTCTGACCGCGCTGGTGGGCTTCGTCGCCGACGCGAACGAGCGCACGTCGGGCCTCTGGGCGAGCTTCCTCAGCGCCGCCACCTCGGAGCCGGTGGTCGCCGCGTCGCTCGGCGACCTGCTCGAGCGGCGCCGACGGGACTTCCGTGCCGCCGTCGCGACCCTCGACGCCCGCGGCATGATCGTGTCGACCCGGCCGCACGACGAACTCGCCGACACGCTCTCGTTTTTGCTGTCGCCGGAGAGCTACGAGCAACTCGTCGCGCAGTCGGGCTGGCCGAAGGAGCGGTACGTCGCGTGGCTCGTCGAGGCGGCGAGGCGGATGGTGCTCGCGCGCTGACGCCGTGAGGAGTGGTGGCGAATCAGGGGGCGCATCCGGCCAGCATTAGGCTGGACCCGATGACTGACCGCGCTGGCACCAATGGCCACCTCTCCCCCTTCATGGAGATCAACCGCCATGACTGGGCCGCGCTCGCGCCGCACACCCAGCTGCCGCTGACCCAGACCGAGATCGTTCAGCTGCGCGGACTCGGCGAAGTTCTCGATATGCGCGAGGTGAGCGAGGTCTTCGTGCCGCTCAGCCGCCTGCTCAACCTCTACGTCTCCGGTGCGCGCAACCTGCACCGCCAGACGACCGAGTTTCTCGGCGCCCGCACGAGCAGCACGCCGTTCGTGATCGGCATCGCCGGTTCCGTGGCTGTCGGCAAGTCGACGGTCGCGCGCCTGCTGCGCGAGTTGCTGGCTCGGTGGGACGACACACCGCGGGTCGAGCTCGTGACCACCGATGGATTTCTGCGGCCGAACGCCGAGCTGGAGCGTCGCGGCATCATGGACCGCAAGGGCTTCCCCGAGTCGTACGACCGGCGTGCGCTCCTGCGCTTCGTGACCCAGGTGAAGAGCGGTGTTGCCGAAGTGCGGTCGCCGTTCTACTCGCACCTGCACTACGACATCGTTCCCGACGCCGAGATCGTGGTGCGCCAGCCCGACGTACTCATCGTCGAGGGCCTCAACGTGCTGCAGCCGGCGGCTCCCGGGCACCGGCTCGCGGTGAGCGACCTGTTCGACTTCACCATCTATGTGGACGCCCGCACGAGCGACATCGCCACCTGGTACGAGGAACGCTTCCTCAGCCTCCAGCGCGGGGCGTTCGCCAACCCGCGCAGCTACTTCCATCGCTTCGCGTCGCTGAGCGAAGACGAGGCACGCGCCAGGGCCCGCGGCATCTGGACGGCGATCAACGAGCCGAACCTCGAGCAGAACATCCTGCCGACGAAGGCGCGCGCCTCACTCGTGCTGCGCAAGAGCGCCGACCACGCGGTCGACAGCGTGCTGCTGCGCAAGATCTGACCGCGCCGGTCTCATTGCGCGCCATATCTTCGCCGTCGCGGCCGATATTTCGGCAGCGCAAGCGAAAATAGGCCGCGCGATCCGGTCTGCGCGGCCGTTCGGCGCGAGTGCGGCCGTTCGAACGGGCGCATTCGCGCCAAAGTGCCGCAGTGGAGCCGCGCCGCGCCGCGGCGAAACCGGCAGGGCTAGAGCTTCAACTCCATGAGCACGACGTCGGCGAGCTCGTGCGCGATGCGGTCGGCGGTGGTCTGATCGGCCGCCTCGACCATCACGCGCACCATCGGCTCGGTGCCCGAGGGGCGCAGCAGCACCCGGCCGGTGTCGCCGAGCTCGGCTTCGGCCTCCGCCACGGCGCGGGCGATGGCCTCGCTCGACTTCAGCGAGTGGTGGTCGACTCCGCGCACGTTGACCATGATCTGCGGGAACACCGTCATCACCGAGGCGAGCTCGGCGAGTGACTTGCCGGTGCGCGCCATCTCGGCAAGCAGGTGCATGCCGGTGAGGATTCCGTCGCCGGTCGTGGCGTACTCGCTCATGATCACGTGGCCGCTCTGCTCGCCGCCGAGCGAGAGGCCCTTCTCGTTGAGCGCCTCGAGCACGTAGCGGTCGCCGACGGCGGTCTGCAGCACGGTGATGTCGTTCTCCGCCATCGCGATGCGCAGCCCGAGGTTGCTCATAACCGTCGCGACGAGCGTGTTGTCTTTCAGCAGACCGCGCTCTTTCATCGACAGGGCGATGATGGCCATGATCTGGTCGCCGTCGACGACGTTGCCCTCGTGGTCTACAGCGAGGCAGCGGTCGGCGTCGCCGTCGTGCGCGATGCCGACGTCGGCTCCGTGCTCGAGGACCGCGCGGGCGAGGTTGTCGAGGTGGGTCGAACCCACGCCGTCGTTGATGTTGTAGCCGTTGGGATCGGCACCGATCACCGTGACTTTCGCGCCCGCATCGGTGAAGACCTGGGGCGAGACGCCCGCGGCCGCGCCGTTGGCGCAGTCGAGCACGACGTGGATCCCGTCGAGACGGTGCGGCAGGGTCGAGAGCAGGTGCACGACGTAGCGGTCTTCCGCGTCGGCGAAGCGGCGGATGAACCCGACCTCGACTCCGGTCGGGGAGAGCTTCTTCGCACCGAGTGCGGCCTCGATGCGGTCTTCGACGATGTCGGGAAGTTTGGTGCCGCCGACGGCGAAGAACTTGATGCCGTTGTCGGGGGCGGGGTTGTGCGACGCGGAGATCATCACGCCGAAGTCGGCCTTGAAGTCCGCGGTGAGGAATGCCGCGGCGGGAGTCGGGATGACACCGGCGTCGTAGACGTCGACGCCCGAACTCGCGAGGCCGGCGGCCACTGCTGCGGAGATGAACTCTCCTGATACGCGGGGATCCCGCGCGACAACAGCCGACGGCCGGCGCCCCGAAGCGCGCCGACCGTCAGCGTGTTGACCTTTGCCAAGTACGACGGCTGCCGCCTGGGCAAGCCCAAGCGCCAGCTCTACCGTCAAGTCTTCGTTCGCGAGACCGCGAACGCCGTCGGTACCGAAGAGCCTTGGCATTGAAGCGCGGGTTAGCGCTTCGAGAACTGCGAAGCCTTGCGGGCCTTCTTGAGTCCGGCCTTCTTGCGCTCGATGACGCGAGCGTCACGAGTGAGGAAGCCGGCCTTCTTGAGCGCAGCGCGGTTGTTCTCGCGGTCGATGCCGTTCAGCGAACGGGCGATGGCGAGACGCAGTGCGCCGGCCTGGCCGGAGGGGCCGCCGCCGGTGATCTTGGCGATCACGTCGTAGCTGCCGAGCAGGTCGAGAACCTTGAAGGGGTCGTTGATCAGCTGCTGGTGCAGCTTGTTCGGGAAGTACTCGGCGAGCTCGCGTCCGTTGACGGTCGCGGTTCCGGTGCCGGGGGTGATGCGCACGCGGGCGATGGCCTGCTTGCGACGACCCACGGCTGCGCCGGGAACGTTGAGTACTGCACGGGGAACCTTGACAGCCGCCTCGGCGGGAGTCTCGGTCGAGTAGCTCTGAGGAGCGTCTTCGATGATGTCGGAAATCTGGGCCACGGTAGTTACGTCCTTAGTTTCTAAGCCGGCGCTACTGAGCGACCTGGGAAAGGGTGTAGATCTTCGGCTGCTGTGCAGCGTGAGGGTGCTCGGTGCCGGTGTAGACCTTGAGCTTGGTCAGCTGTGCGCGACCAATCGAGTTCTTGGGGAGCATGCCGCGAACAGCCTTCTCAACCGCGCGGGTCGGGTGCTTCTCGAGCAGCTCCGAGTACGTGGTCGCCGTCAGGCCGCCCGGGTAACCCGAGTGGCGGTAGGCCTTCTTCTGCAGGAGCTTGGAGCCGGTGAGGGCGACCTTCTCCGCGTTGATGATGATGACGAAGTCGCCCATGTCCATGTGGGGAGCGAACGTCGCCTTGTGCTTGCCGCGCAGGAGCGCTGCAACGTGGCTGGCGAGACGGCCGAGAACGATGTTCTCTGCGTCAATGATGAGCCAGTCGCGCTGGACATCCTCCGGCGTGGGGGAAAAAGTACGAGTCACAGTAGTGCTGCCTTCTTGATCGAGTGAGTTGTTCGTGAATCCCGCTCCGATGGACCGTTTCTCGACGCAATGCGAGGGAACGACGCCGGTGGAGGGCTCATGATCGGATGTCGCGCACAGGGGCGTAGACACCAAGGGTCAACACTAGTCCACGGTCGGGGGCTGAGTCAAAAGAGCTTCGGATGCGCCCCGCGCAAACTCTGCCGCCTCTTTCTCGCGCGCGGCGATGATCGCCTGCCCCTCGGCATGACGCATCGCGGTGATGCGGTCGTCCCAGACCACGACGCCGCGGCGGCGGCGGGTGAGCTCGGCGCGCTCCTCCATCTCGTGGTCTTCGGGGTACCCCACCTCGGTGAAGATCAGGCCCTTCGCCGGCATCACCTTGAAGTCGCTCGTGCGCTCGAGCTGGTCGCGCAGGATCGCCAGGCTCTCGATGCCGAGCTTTCCCTCGCCCACCGCGACGCACGCGCCGACGAGGGCGCGCACCATGCTGTGGCAGAACGCGTCGGCCTTGATGTGCGCCACGAGCACACCGTCGTCGAGCCGCTCCCAGGTGAACTCCTGCAGCTCGCGGATCGTCGTCGATCCGGGCCGCGGCTTGCAGTACGACGCCCAGTCGTGCAGGCCGACGAGCGAGAACGCCGCGAGCTGCATCGCGGCGAGGTCGAGCTTGGCGTGGTGCCACACGGTGTGGTTTCGCACCAGCGGGTTTCGCGGAGCCGTGGCATCCGCGACCCTGTATTCGTAGCGACGCCAGATTGCGCTGAACCGGGCGTCGAATCCGGCGGGCGCCCAGCTCGCATCGGTGACCCAGACGTCGCTGTCGAGGCCGGCGAGTCCGTTGAGGCGGCGTGCGAGTGCGGCGGGAGCCTGGTTCTGCGGCGCGTTCGGGCCGCCGCGGTGCTTCTCCAGCTTGGCGATCTGGGCCGGGTTGAGGTCGACGTGGGCGACCTGTCCGCGAGCGTGCACGCCGGCGTCGGTGCGTCCCGCAACGGTGAGAACCGGGGGCTCGCCGTACTTGCGCAGAATGACGGCCAGGGCGTTTTCGAGCTCGCCCTGAACGGTGCGCAGGTCGGGCTGGCTGCCCCAGCCGGAGAAGTTCGTGCCGTCGTAGGAAATGTCCAGTCGCACTCTTCTCGTCGCTTGGTTTTCCACGCAGCGAGTCTAGGCTGGTCTGGTGCGCGGATAAGAATGCGCTCCTCCCAATGACTTTCAAAAACTACGTCTCCGCGGTGAACGCTCCCGCCGACCGGCTCGCTGGCCTTGATGGCTTGCGGGCTATTGCCGTGACCCTCGTGGTGCTTTTCCACCTCGGTGCGGGCGTTCTGCCGGGCGGGTATATCGGGGTCGACATCTTCTTCCCGATCAGCGGCTTCCTCATCACCACATTGCTCGTGCGTGAGCGTTTGGCGACGGGCGGTGTCGACGTTCTGCAGTTCTGGCAGCGCAGGGCCAGGCGACTCCTGCCCGCCCTCGCGGTGGTGCTGCTCGTCTGCACCGCGGCCGCGTTCGTGATCGGCGGCGACGTGCTCGTCGAGCTGGGGCGGCAGGTGCTGGGCGCCTCGACCTTCAGCTACAACTGGCTCGCGATCTCCGAGGGCGCGAGCTATCTCGACGCGACAACCCCCGAGCTGTTCCGCAACCTGTGGTCGCTCGCCGTGGAGGAGCAGTTCTACCTGGTCTGGCCGCTGATCGTGATCGTGCTCTGGGTGGTACCGTCGCGCTGGTTCCGCCTCCTCTTCGTGCTGGCGGTGGCCGTGGCATCCGCGGTCGCCATGGGCGCTCTCTTCGCCGGCGGCGACACGACCCGCGTGTACTACGGAACCGACACCCACAGCTTCGGCCTCGCCCTCGGCGCCGCGCTCGCGATCGCCCGCCTGGAGTGGCCGGGCTTCGCCGTCGCGCACAGCCGGGGAGACCGCGCGCTGGGCGGTCTGCTCGGGCTGCTCGCGATCGGCGGACTCGTCGCGCTCGCGATCACGATGCCGGCCGAGGCTCCCGAGGCGTACCGCGGCGGCCTGCCGCTCGTCGCGGCGCTCAGCGTCGTCGCCATCGCGCTGGCGACCGTGCCGGGCGGGCTGCTCGGCCGCGCGCTCGACCTGCAGCCGCTCAAGTGGATCGGGCAGCGCTCGTACGGCATCTACCTCTGGCACTGGCCGGTCTTTGTGCTCGTCGTCGCCGCCGTGCCGGTCGCCGAACCGGCGCCCGAGACGCTCTGGATCGTCGGCGGAGTCGCGCTCGCCATCACGCTCGTCGCCTCGACCCTGTCGTACGCCTTTGTCGAGGCGCCGATCCGCAGCCGCGGCTTCCGGGTGAGCGGCCGCGTGTTCGTGACCCAGTGGCGGCGCGACCGCTGGGGCGTACGCCGCGGCGCGTGGGTGCGCGCGTCGCTCGTGACCGCCGCGGTCGTGACGCTCACCGGGCTGACGGTTGGCGCGCTCGTCTCCGACCCGGGCGACGGCATGGCCGCGGCGCGCATCCGTGCCGGCGAGGCCGCGATCGCCGCCGCCGAGGCCAGAGCCGCGAGCCCGTCGCCCACTCCCCCTCCGACGACCGAGCCGCTTCTGCCGCGCGGCGACCAGATGGTCGCGATCGGCGACTCGGTGATGCTCGCGGTCGCTCCCGAGCTCACGGCGGCCTTCCCCGGCATCACGATCGACGCCGTGGTCTCGCGCCAGATGCGGTCGGCGCCCGAGATCGTGCAGGGCATGGTCGACGCGCACACAATGAAGCCGTTCCTCGTGCTCGGGCTCGGCACCAACGGCCCGATCGACGTCGAGACGCTGCAAGAGGTGAAGCAGATCGTCGGTCGCCGTACTCAGATCGTGCTCGTGAACGTGCAGGCCCCCCGCGGCTGGACGCCCGGCGTCAACGACATCCTCGGCTCCTACGCGCAGCGCCTGCGCACCGTAGAACTCGCCGACTGGCACGCCGCCATCCAGCCGCACCTCGACGTGCTCGCCGGAGACCAGATCCACGCTGGCGGCCAAGCCGGCGGGGGCATCTACGTCGACGAGCTCAAGGCGGCCCTGCTGCGGCTCGTCGACCAGCCGGAACTGGGCGTCGGACCGCACGAGAGCGGCGACAAGCAGAGCGAGCGCTGAGCCCGCCTTCGCGCGGCGCCGGCCCCGCGACATCCGGATGCCCCCTTGCCTGCCTCAACCGAAGAGGGGCGCCTTTTCGACCTTGAAACCGCGCTCTGAACGTCGATTCGGCGCCCCTCTACTTGAAGAGTGCGCCGGATGCCCCGCTCGGCTTAAACAAGAACGGCCCCGCTCGAAAGCGGGGCCGTTCTCAAATCACACTGGGACTACTTGGCGTCCTCGGCTGCGGGAGCCTCGGTCGTCTCGTC
>Ga0247730_1000998_pt1 | contig 17154 bp, 16 predicted proteins | sample UWRJL073202C2_FD_180959 | JGI IMG/M metagenome (GOLD analysis project Ga0247730, IMG submission 180959) | Plant litter microbial communities from Arlington Agricultural Research Station in Wisconsin, United States - UWRJ-L073-202C-2 | ecosystem: Environmental > Terrestrial > Plant litter >... | reverse complement strand
CAGAAGTCATATTCCTGCCTTTCGCGACGACGATTATACTACACGATACCCTCCTGATGAACATGGAATGGAGATGGACTCAGGCGCGCGCGTATAGAGGACATACCTGGACAAGGCGCAAAGTGCAGACAAGGATTATATTGGTGATGAAAATGCAATGGAACACTGGATGGAATCCTAGTCTTCGTGAGTGCCATGTTAGCCTCCCTAGCCAGGTCTGATGAAATATCAAGCATCCATTTTCTCAGCCATAGTCACCACCTTCGTTGCTCAGACATACCAATCTCTGCAGCAAGACCCTCAGGCTATTTTGGCGACCCTACTTCTGGAGCTTATTACTGTTCAGCGCGCAGTAGCTAATGGCTCATCCGTCAATGATGTCCCTTCTGCTGCCAGCAGTCCTTTTACACCCAGCTCTTCCGATGTATAGATCAATAGTCTCTGGTTCACTAGCTTGACGATGAGTCTCCTGACTGCATTTTTGGGCCTCCTTGCCAAGCAATGGCTATATCAATACGTCTCTTTCATAGCGTGCCTCGTGCGCCCCTAGATCTCCTCATGTGGTTGGGAAGTAGATCAGCAGCTGAGTCTGACGATGACACAGACGAAGAGCTTACTTCTATCAGTGCAGTGCTTGACTGCCTGATCCAAAGCACAGTCTGAACAGACCCAGATATGATGAATTCCGGAGTCCCATCGCCAGAAAAGCAATTAACATGGTTCTCTCAGCCTTTATACGAACTCCTCGATTCGTTTTGTGTACTTCGACATATTCTTCTCTGAGTCAATAGGTCTCCCGGAAAACATTCACGTTGATGGATTCATCTTTTACCAAACTGGTCATGGGTCTCATGCCTGCGCTTCAACGACTATCCGCAAATAATGCTCCGAGTCTTTTTGCAAGACACTCACAAATTTGATGAGAATGCGACAATAGGGAATCTTGGGACCTCTCAGAGAAAATACGTTTCTCCAGACAATGCTCGATGGGGTCGAGGTGGCTTGTTGCTGTTGTGCTCAGCATTTGACTGTGGTGACCACACTACATACGACTAATATGTGATAGCAATAGACGACATTCCCTCTCTGCACAGACTCTGATGAAACGAGAAATCTATGGACGTGATGAACTGCACGCCGACTATCCCAGAGTTTGTGCACCATTACCTCTCTGTCTTTGGTTCTTTAGGACAACTTCGAGTCTGCCAACAGCTACGCTACATTCATTAGCCAGAAAACCTCTTTCATCTTTGTCGCATACTACCGGAAAGCAAAAACATGAATACGCAAGCCACTGCGTCCCAGGGTGAAGATACCCTTCGGCTTCTGCTGAGACTATACTCATCGCAGTTCCACTCTCAATGAGTTCAATGTTTGGATATTCTCCGACAGTGGCAGCCAGCAACGCATGTATCTGCCATGCGCTTACTTCGATATGAAATCCAATACCCGGCGAACCCAGTTGAATGTCATCTGGCTCGGATTTACAAGGGGATTGTAGAAATCCAGTAGGTGTTGGGGATTGAGGAAGGGGAACTTGGCGACTCAGGATAGGTGCAGAATTATCAGCAGTATCTCCAAATGGAGGAAGAAAGCTCTTCATTTTCTCCTCCAGATCGTGTTTTGAGCATATTAGTTCTCTTTGTGGACTCGAGAGCTCACTGGATAACGACCTAGAATGAGGATATAGTTGAAGGTGATATTCAGGCGCCTACTATAGGCATTGGACATCGTTTGCAGAACGGAATACGCAAAGTCTTGCATATTGAACAAGCAGTAATATCTGAGAAGGAGATTCTTAGGAACGTGTAAGGCTCGGAGTCATTGGTACAGTCTGGAAGCGAAAGAGAAGAGTCGCGCACGCAGGAACCGTGGGTCTCATACCGTCGAAGATAAAGATCAAACTGTATACGCTTGGAATGTCGACAGATGAAGTTGTGAAGCTTGTCAGTTTGGACAATCAAGAGATTGCGCCTCTTTGCACCGAGTTGATACTAACCCAAAACAGGATACTCATCTGATAGGCGATCTGCCATCTCTGCTTTGCAACCGTGATGACAGGCCCCACACATCCCGGCTTCTTGTGTCTGCAATGCAGAATGGTGCTACCTTTCCGTACGAAATATGTTGGCGGATCTTTGCACAGTTTATGCTCGGTCTCAAGGTCAACTGCCTGCGAAGCCAAAGAAAAACGAGGATAAAATGAAAGGATGCCGGTTATGAGGCTCTCGACCCTTCGCTAGAGCTGTTTGCCGACGAAGAGAACACTGGTGGGCATTGATCCCCGCATTTCAGCTTTCATGAGTTCGACGCCAATACTTGCGGAAAGGTATCCACTGGCAGCAATATCCAAACTAGCATGCGAGAAAAAATCGTCGTACTCACGGAATTATGCGAAGGACAGTGAAACTCTCGTGTATGTATTCAGATCTCGGTTACAACGAAACAAAAAAACTGTAACAAGACAAAGACCCTCTCGTGCTCCACCTAACCGAGGGTGCCAAGGCCAAGTGGCGCGGTGCACTGCGTTTGCAGTGTTCTTGGCACAGGCCTGTAATATAAAGACCATGAAGGAGAACCATTGATGCGCATCCTCTTCCACACAATATGCCTAGCTTCGCCCTCCGTACAACTTTCTACGGTGCGTCCTTAATTTATTTGCGACATTGCACACGACTAACACTCCCACTTTAGCTCTCATTGTGACCTTTTCCGCTGCCGGGTTGTCGCTTGGTATCACAGATGCTTGGAACAATGTCGACATAAATTGGGAGGGTAGCTGTAAGTCCTTTCTGGGTTCCCAACTGGACATTCTTGAAGCTGACCTCTGCTTCAGCACAAACGGCACTGGCTGGTGGAATAATACTGGTCCCAGTGTTTCTGACTTCGAATGTGCTGTAAGAGCTTGTAACTCGCACTGGAAGCCTCGATTGCTAATCCGATATGCAGATTGTTGTTTAACAATCGACCTTACTCAACGAAACCCATGGCTCGTGCCGGGTTCCATTTGTATGCAAATGTATTCATGTGTGTACTTTCTCTGAGTACGTTCCCTTCTCCCTCGCTTGCGACTTCCGAGTTGAATACTGAGTCTTCCCTTGGTAGTCTCTGCGATATTACTTATCACGCATTTGGGAGCCAACTGTGATTTTAGCGAGTACTCGGACGGTTTAGTGCCTACATGGTGTGCTTTGCGAATTTCACCTAGTCTTCTGGGATGGTTTTCGTGCTTTTTGTGTATGTCCTTGCCGTCCTCGTATCCCTCGACTGCGCTGATGCTTGTTATTGTCTTCATTAGCTGGTGCTCTGGCTATTCTGTTCTGGAGAGAAGGCGGACTGCAATCGAATGTTGCTGAGAGAGCTGATCTCCATAGGAAGGTGGAGACTACTGTTTGAATGATTCATGAACACCACACGACTTTTACTTATAATTTATCATGGACTATATTGTAAACCCTGTATATTAATTCCAGGCGCAATGTCATAGTAGCGTTCTCCTGGTGTTATATTTTCCCCTGTGTGAGGAGTACCTTTCTGACGAAACCTAACGTGCAACTGTTAGTAATAACTCTGGCTTTTTGACCACCATGTCGTCTGGAACGAATTCCACTAGCTCGCCATCATCGTCTTCAAAACTTGATGCGAAGACCATGAAGCTGCTTACTGACCCATCGAGGCCTGTTCTCACATGGTACCCGCAGCCTGGAAAGACAACCGATAGCGATGTGCGCCATAGAGAATGCGCGTATAATGTCTCAGTTTCTAACTCGATCAAAGCCATACTGCTTAGGATACATTGCCAAAAACGCGCCATGGGTGCAGGATACCACCCGAGTACCACCCTACCGCGGATTTCTCCCCACCGACTTTGATTTATGGAGTGGATTTTAACACTGCTGAAATCTTGGAATATATCAAGGAAGTAGAACTTCTAACAGAAGACCAACGTTCCACACTGGACGAGCTGGGTGGTCTTCGAAAAGTGGGAGGTACGTTAGTATTCGATTGCATCAGAGACTATTTTCGAGAAGGAACTGGACTTAAGGACAGGTTCGAGATCAAGGTAGAGCTCAGTGGGGGTTGGTGTACGCGATGTGCACCGATTGCGATTATCATCCTCTGTTACCGGGAGAGAAGCTCAAAGAGTACGGCGAACAGCTGCGTCTTCTCGCAGGAAAGGCGCCGAAGTGGTTCTCCCGCGGAGAGTTCGTTGTCGACAACCGACCTCTCTGGAAGAGTAAACATTATCTGCCGGTGGTACGTTTGTCACTCCTCTGTCTTTCTACCTGCTTTGTGCCCAAGGTTTCCTTTGCCATTTATTTTGGTATTGTCCACGCTATTCATTCCGCCGTCTATCATTTGTTGCCCGAAACGTATCTACTTTCCACGCAGGCCTGCTAATGCGCATTGCTGATTAGCTTGTCTTAGCTATGCACCTTTCTGCATCAATACTAATCTTATCACACTAGAAACTGCGTCGCTTAGGGCTGAAATGCACAAATCTCCTTTCGCACGACCCATTGAAAAGTGATCAGGCAGATATAGGAAAAACAGGCAGTAGTTGGCAGCTGCGATTCAGACCATGTGTGATATTATACGAGCAGCACTATCATTTGGCTTCCCACGCGCGTCTGTGATGATAAATGCGAGTCTATCAAGCTATAGACTGTCATTGGAACGCTATTGAAGCGCGGGAATCTGAGAGCCACTGACTTTTGGGTGGCGTATTTGGCTAGGTTTGCTTGAGATTCCAATTGTATTTTGTTTAAAGTGATTCCGACTGCCTACATCCTGCAATGCCTTCCTTGAACCCCTTCATGATGGAGCAGCAGATGAATAGAAAGATAGTCTTACACGGCGTGTACCATATGGGTGATGGGTTACCAGTTAGGGTTCATATGGAACCACACATGCTGACTAAGCATGGGTGTCTCAAACTTGAACTACTCTGAGTCTTGACTCGCCGTGATAATCCATTCTCAGGCGCGCGCTCTCTCTCATCCCGAAAGAGGTTTTCATCCGTGGTGGTAACCTGCCGGTATTGCTAATATGTTGATGTCGTGATTTCTTTCGCTTCTACCCCTGATCCAAACTTGAAGCCGCGTATAGTGGAGACCCGGCGGACACTGGACTTCATAAGCAGATAGTACTTCAACAGTCTTCAACTGGATACAAACGCTATATATCAGCAAGCATGTAGCACTTTGACGCCGGCGCTTAGTTCGGACTTGTGACCTCCTTCAAACTCTGGAGCATTTTCCTTCCTTGCGATGTTCGAGTTTGTGGTCGATGCTAACTTTAACATTCCGTAGGGAATGCGACATAGTGGTCTCTTCTCCAGAGCATATCGATAATGTGGTCACTGTCTCAAATCCATAATATTTACAATTTTCAGACGTCTTCTCACGGCTTCGCTGTGGGGACGTTAGAACTTCCTAGGACTGATCATAGACCGTGCCCGAATTAGCAACAACGATATCTAGCCACAAAATCTTACACACCTTCTACCGCTAGTCACGACGCCGGTGTCATGGCATTCTTGACACAGATGAAAGTACGATGGAATGTGGCTTCATATTGCAAGATAGAACATGTCTGGTTCTAACTACGTGACTACAGCGACTGGAGAGACAGTACCATGTCGATGACACCTTGACGCCTATCGTAATAATCTCAAGCTTTCGTCGGGAAAAGGGGAATTCCGAAGCACGAACCGTTCGGCGTTGTTCGATTTAAACTTGCTGCAAACCCCCGAATGTTAAACTTCTCCTAGCTCCCACCTCTGGTCACAGTCCTACGATCATGCCGCGCTGCGAAGAAGGCTCTGCATGCCGATCGTCTCTTCATCCCGAGATTCTCATGCCGGTATCAAAACTGACAATATCATTCAATTTCTGCAAGTCGATAATCAGGCTGGACACGACGCATTTCTCGTTGTACTCTGCTTGCAAGACTCGCTTGACAGGATAAAACTGGCGCTGTCGTTCCGTTGTGCTGTAGGAGCAGTACTGCTGGTGTCACCCACGTTTCACCACTACACGCTATCAAAGCACCCTGGTATGCACAAATGCGGGAACACTCTTTCTTGATACCTTCTGCGATGATAATCAAAGCGATGTACGGTTGATTGAAATAGGCGAGTTGCTGTGTTCCCTGATGCTGCAAAGGTTATCGCACCAGCCTTCACAAACATATATGTCCCAGTACGTTTATTACATTTCATTGCTCTTGACAGATATTGAATGTATTTACCGGCCCACCGTAGGCTTGTTTTGTGCATCTTTCTCTGTACCATGGACAACGATGGGCATATTTTGACTATGTCGATGCTCCTTGGGGTGCGCCAATACAATCAATCCTTCCTTCCTTTCATTTGATTTCATGTATTGGGAATCCAGTTCTATTCAATGCGAAAGCATTTAAAGTCCGGTTTCAAATACTGCAACGATGCCTTCAGCCACTTCATTCCCTCGTATCCAGTTTGCAAAGGAAATGTCTACAGAAAGCTGTCGAAATGCATCACCGACAAACTCCAATCTTTGTAAAACTACAGTCAGGTTAGTGAGACTCTCATCTTCTGCGGCGACGTTGACCGCTGATATTGATTCTCTTTGCTCGTATGTATATTATAGACAAGATAATATTTCCCATCTCCCTGAAGAGCCTTGTTCGAAGCCTTGTCCCATGACTGCGCCCTCGCCAGTGTATTTAAGCCAAAATATTACGACTGATGAGGGTACGGGCTACATTTTTCATGGTAATCATGGAATTGTAAACTGAAAAAATAAGCTAGGCCTCGGAAATGATAAACCATTCATATTCAAGGACATGCCTCGCGACGATGACTATACAAGACGTTATCCGAATGATGAATACGGAACAGAAATGGGACCAGATGCCAGAGTATGGAAGACATACCTTGACGAAGCGGAGATAGCAGACAAAGATTACATCAACAAAACCAACGCTACTTTAGACGGTATTCTCGTATTCGTGAGTGCGCATTGAAGAAATATTAGCTCCGCAGCCTTGTCTCATCGTAAATATCTACAGGCGTCCATTTTTTCGACTATTGTCACAACATGCGTAACACAAACCTATCAGTCTCTGCAGCAGACCCCCCAAGTCGAAGTCGTAACAGCAGCTTTACTTGCTGAGCTTGTTGCCATACAGCGTGCAGCTGCCAATGGTTCATCAGTGAACGATGTTCCGCTTTCTCCAGCACTTACCATGTCTCCATTCACGCCCAGCTCCTCAGACGTATGGGTTAACGCCCTCTGGTTTACGAGCCTGATGCTAAGTCTCTGGACCGCATTTCTCGGTGTCTTTGCCAAACAATGGCTTTACCAGTATATGGCAACCACTTCTGGAAGTCCCCGAGCGCGTGCGTTGGTACGGCAGGCACGAAATCTGGGATTGCATGAGTGGTATGTGCCCATGTTCATTAGCATCCTTCCAGTCGTGTTACATATTTCTCTCGCACTGTTCTTCGGAGGACTGGTTATTCTGTTGCGCTCAATATTGCCCAGCCTGGCTTGTTTCATCGCCAGTGTCGTAGGCACTGTATATGTGGCCTACTTCATCTCCAACGTTCTCCCCGTCTTCTATCCACGATGTCCGTATCGGACTGGCCTCACCCCGATGCTTTATCAACTATACAGCTCGTTTCCCTCAATAATTCTGAAGATAACGGAGCCTCCGCACGAATATTCCATGGACCATATCTCGTGGCAAATCTGGCAGCGCTGGAGTCGATGGAATTGTATCCAACGCATAGCAGTAAAGTTGACTTGGCCAGCCAAACTGACTTCATGGAGAGAAGTGGAAAATGCTGCATCGACGGACACAAATGGATTTCTTGAGGCCAAATCCATCTATTGGCTTTATTCCTCGTCATATAACCCCTCTGCTGTACAAATTGCTCTTGCCGCCCTCGCCGGCCTTTCATCGCACCAAGTGCGCTTCATGGAGTGCTGGGATGGCGACATATCGATGCTGGAGAAACACTTGCGATCCCAGTGCATCTATCCCAGCGAGTGTGATCCAAGCAGCTTTAAAACAGAGCAACAGCTAGAATTGCATCTGAGAGCGTTGGTTCAGATCCACCCTTTATCAGTGTCCAATCCGATCCAATACGAGCAGCCCTATCTGCCCGGATTTCCAGATTTAGACTTTTGGAAGCAGAAAAAGACAAACGCTCACCTCCATACCTTGTTGACCTGCGGATGGTTCAAAGAGCCATATCAAGTCGGGAATCCGTCAAACTCTTCCCACAGCACCGACTTCTTTTCCATCCTTTTCCCCAAGGAATGTCCTTCCAATACCGTGTTACCTGCTAGGGTATGGATAATGATACTGAAAGCATTCCGGCAGAGCATTATCACTCGCAAGTTGTACGATGCGCATATCTTCATGTGGATTGTTCATTTTCTCACGATCGCCAAAGACGCCAATTTCTTCAGAGGGAGATGCCCATTGTTAGCAATGACAGCATTGGATCAGACCGTTGTCGTCACGACTATCCACGTTCCCACTTCGACAATGTGCCTGGCCATGCTCGAGTGTTTGCGACCTCCGTTACACAACTGCATTGAACCCGGTCCGTTATGCGCATATCCTCTTGTTGGCAGTGTCCCGCGAATACTGCTGGAGATTCTGCTCTGGCTAGGCTCCAGGCATGCGGCTTCGGAGAATAGTTCTCATCTTGCAGCTGTCAATCTTCTTCTCGACTGTCTATTACAGAGCACCAAGCAAATGAATGATGGGGACAACTTTGAAGGGGTCTTCTCTATCTGGTCGCCAGAGAGCAAGAAGGCAGCAAACGATGCCCTCCTTCTCTTTTTGAAAACCAACCTTTTCTTCATGTGCACTTCTACTGCCACAGTAGAAACCCAACAGATAGCGAGGAAGACGTTTGCATTCATCGAGACCTTGTTTCTTCCAGGATGTCCTTGGGCTCCGGTTCTGCGATTCCAAGACTTCACTGAGACGATATTCCGCACCTATTTCAACACTATCGGCGCATTTGATGACTACGCATTTGAGATTTCGCATGAAGCATCACGTTGGAAGCGTGGCGGAATAGCTCTTTTGTGTTCTGCATTTGACCGACACGACGAATGCGCCTACAAAGGCATGATAGCAGCAAACGCCATACCAGCCCTCTATGATCTCTGGCTGAAAGAATGCAGAAGGATGGTTATGAATTCCCACCCGACTGCTGTGGAGTTTATTCAACATTACCTGGACGGAGTCCTACTGAATGTGGAATGGACATCTTCACAACTTCAGTACATTCACCAACCGGACAATTTATATTATCTGTGTCTTGTTCTTCTCATTGAGGATCATAGTCATCGGACACTGATGAAATTGCTTTGCATCGAGCCACAACATTCAGCGTGGGCAGGATGCTTGACAAGACTTCGACAGTGGAGGCCACTGGCGGAGAATAGCATATCGGGATATAGGCCAAGTGTGATCAAACGAGTCTACGATGGAATTGCAGATATGCAGAATATATTGGGTATATCGGAGGAGATTCAGCTATACTGCGATCCCGAAGAGCCATGGAAGCTCGGAAGACAAGAACGAGACACGGACATCAGAAGTGGGGGAAGAGAATTCAGAGAGGAAGATAGAGTACGTTTCGGCCTCATTTTCCTTTGCTTAGAGCTAACAGTAGGAGTGCTAGCTTCTAGACTTATATCGCAGCCATGTAAGGGGACTTGACAAACAACGAGATAACCGATGGTCACGTCGAATATACAAGGCACTATTCTTGGGGCGAACCGAAAGGATCTTCAGTCGAGGGTTATTAGCTTCTGGAGAAAAAGTATAGTCGCATTTTCAGATTGATGCTATTTGGTACACGATTGTATTTGCTTCCATACCTTCAGTTTTATTAGTTTAATTTTGGCATGGTTTGTCGCTGTTGGATGTAAAAAATGTCAACGCGGACCTTTCACGTTGGAATAGCTTCCACATTCGTTTTGATAGAGTACAAGAAACGGGGAACCAGTGTACATCAAATACTCGCCGAAGTGCTCCAGATGATGCACGTTCTTCATAGGACAAAAGCAAAACAAACGCTTTTCGAGTCAACGTCTGCTTCATGCAGTCACAAGTAATCAAGGCAGTATACACACAATTGCAAATATCTACCCGAGCTTAACGCTCTTGACAACTCTACTGATCCCACTCTTCTCGCCCCCATACACCCCCTTACTCTCTTTCAACCCACCCTTATACACCGCCTTCTGACTGCCCACCTTCTTCTTCGCAGCCTCGAACCTCATCCGCTTCTTCACACGTGGATTTCTTATATTCTTAGGTCTGTTCGGTGTTAGTCCTCTGTTGTTCAGGATGGCGGACGTCAGATTCCGTGGGCCGGAGGATGTGGAGGTGGTTAGAGGTGTTGGTTCGTGGCTGTAATCGTTACTTGGTTCATAAGAGAAATAGAGGGAGAAAAGGGGGAGTAGTGGACGTACATTGAAACATAGCCATCCGCTTTCTGCTTCTTCGCAGCCTTCGCTTTCTTACTTATCAACTCATAATACCCATCCTCTCCTTCCCCTTCCCCTTCCCCATCTTCCTCCTCGTTCATTCGCTTCCTCTTCTTCCCTTCCCCTTGCCCATGTTCTTCACCATCCAACACATCCGGCTTCTCATGTTTCCGCTGTTGTACCTTCTTCGTATTTGTCCTAGTAGTATAAGGCAAATCATCATCTCCGCCCCCGTCCCTCCGTTCTTGAGCAACAGCAGCACGGCGTTTGGATTGAGATTCGATGCGGGAAGTGTAGAACCGTAACTCCTTTTTCCGTGACTTTTTGTCTGTTGTGTCTGCGCTAGACAGTTCTGTGTTTTCACCGTATGCATCACCGCTTTGGTGTTTGCTAGGACGGGAGGAATTGGAAGAAGAAGAAGAGGCAGAGGAATTGAATGTAGGTTCCACAAGGTCGAAGACGGGTGCTTTCGATTTTTTGGATTTCTTTTTTAAAGGAGGAGGTGGAGGTGGTAGTAGCGCTTCTTCTGCTTCCTCCTCCTCTTGTTCTTCTCCAGAGTTGGAACCGGAGCCTTCGGATAGTGGCGCCTGATCATACATCTCTTTCGCCTCTTCCACCGTCAGCCCCAACTTCTTCGCAATCTCTTCAATATCATCTTCCTCTCCTAAATCCAGCTCCCAGTCTTCCTCCTCTTCGTCTTCGTCAGCTGAGCCGCCTGAGAGGGATGATTCGAGGTCGAGTTCTTCTAATGTACTAAGCGATCGTTTGAGAGTGAGCAAACGCTCGAGAATTTGGTTTTTGAAGGATGCAGGAGGAGGAGATGGGGAAGAGCGGGTGTAGAAGTAGAATGCGAGTGTGGTGGTGTATGTTAACATCGTTTGGTGATATAAATGCATCATGGGTGTTCCAGGATCTTTTGCGTCGATACTGATACAAAGCATGAGTTTTAGTAACGCGAATGGAATAGAACGGAACAATGAGACGTACTTTGATAGTTTCGCTTCGAGGATGGTCATACTCTGCACTGTATCACTCCAGTCGCGTGCGAGAGCGATACTTTCAGAATCTACCACCTCTTTGGTTTCAGTGGCCTCTTCTTCTTTGGTCTCGTCTCCCGGTAAAGCAACAGAGGCTGAATCCAAGATAGCATCCGTAGAGGAAGGTAGCCCGAAATCCCCTCTAGATTCATCTACTGCTTCAGCTGCTTTCCGTTGAATCCGCAGAGCTTCCGCAGCTTCTAGCTCGAAATCCTCCTCGTCGCGAGTGTGGTTTGTGGAGTAGTATGTGCTTTTTTTCGAGCCCCAGCCTTCCTCCTCGGATTCAGAGTCAGAGTTTCTGTCGGAGGGTGGTGGGGAGGGTTGTTTAGACTTGGTTTTGGCGGTTTTGGCCTTAGGAAGCGGAGTTGGTACGTCGTCATCCTCTTCCTCGTCTTGTTTGTCCTCCTCGTCTTCGTCAGAAAGAACATCCAACGCAAAAACCTCTTCCTCTTCTGACTCCTCATCTTCACCTCCTATTGAATCTCCCTCTGCATCTCTGGCAGCATGAACTATGCCGAAGTTTTGATAATAAGTAAACGTTATACGCCGTAAATAAATCAAAAAGGGGCACATACAAGAATCTTCATCGTCCAAAAACGGAATCACATCGCTCTTGGATTTCCATTTCTTGATACTCCCGTTTCCTCCCTTCTTATCTCCTCCCCTGTTTCCTGCTCCTTTAGCGCTTTTTGGGCCTGCGGGTGATTTACGTGGACGGCGAGGCATACGGGATGAGTAGTAGTGGAAGGAGAGAAGGAGGTCAGTTATATTTTAGGGGTAGGGTTCAGAACATTATTTCAATCCATAAAAGGTGCTAACCATTTGATCCTTGTGTCCTGTCGATAAGACCGAGCAATGATCAATGCGATACAAAGGTTATGGTTATAAACATAGTTCTCACTTTCCCCCCTTTCAGGCTCGTCCTCTTCTCCTCTCTACTCCGGAGGTACAAGCTGACCAGACGGGTCTAAATCGAGCAAAGGCCCATGCCCTGGAAGGGTTTCAAAGTGATTATCGGAGAGCTGTAGATGATACGGAGCCTCCAAAAGCGCCCGCATTCTGAATATCTCCACCAGGTCACTTCCTCCCCGTGTCATCTTCGCAAACGTCACTCGAAGCTTTCTCCATTTTTCCACATTCTCGTTGTTGAGCCCTTCTACGTCCTTGTGCGTGTTGCGCATCTCCACTACGACCAGGTCAAGTTGAGCGAAGAACAGGGTTGCCTGTTCCCAATAGTCAGGGTCGCTGAACTTCTGGCATAATGTGTGCCCGATATCATAAATCAGGTCCATAGATTTCACTTTCCTCACGGCACCTGGGACTCCCACGTTCAGAATGTGCTGTACACGGTTGCCTAATGACTCCTCGGATAAATGAAAGTCTGGATCATCTGGAGGAGGGTGAACACCTATCTGAATCGCATAGTTGGCGGCCCAAAGTGCGTCCAGCAGAAGAAACCAGGCAAGCCCATCCGAAGAAGAGAAATGCAATCCGTCCAAAGGGCCGCCTTCTGTGAAAATCCGGCCGAGCATGGTCGTAGCATGATAGATCACCACGTATTGATCTGAAGAGATAAATCATACAAGATACCATGAGAGACGAATCATACTCACAGCGCTTGAACGGATCTGTGTCCGAGAGACTATCGTAGTGGTCTATGTCATAATACCATAATTTCCAACAACAATCTGACAAGACAGTCCAATGCTTCTTCGTATCCCAGTATGGTGCCACAAGTTGTAGGTTGTCGATTGCCTCGTTGGCAGCTCTAATCAGTGTCTCGACTTGATAACGTCCTACCGGCCTACTCATATCTCGTGCGACAAATCCTCTGAAGCTTCCGATATTGGCCAATTTCAGCGATCCATAAAAAAAATACCGACCGAGCGCCATCTGATGCTCAGAAGGGATGAGGGCGGAAGACCAGATCTCTGGCGGCGACTGCGAACACCAGAGTAGTGCATCCTCGACTTCTGCAGAGTATTGAAACACTCGGAACAGCCATTCCAGTGCACGATGAATGGAAGTGATGTCTTTCTCAAGCCACGTTTCCTTGATCTCCCTTGAGAGCGCTTTGATATCGAACTCGACCCAGCTCGACGGTGTGCTCTGTATACCAATAAGGACTTTGGCACGATAAAATGGCCAAGTCATGAGTACCAGCAGCCAAGCTTGAGGAGATCGGAAGGGGGTAAACGAGGCTCGACGTCTCTGCCCAATGTACTAGGCAGGAACGATAGTGGTGAACAGAATGAAGAGCCCAGTGAACCCAACGACAACGCTGACTGCTCGAGCAGTTGTTTGCTCGGTCACATGCCAGAGCTGGATGAGAAGGCCTGCAAAGAATAGTACGAGGGCTACTAAAATGATGACTGGAAGAGACGCGATGATTTGGGGCACTTGCCATTTCTCAAGAGAGTCGAACCGCATCTGGCGGATTCGGACGGCGTCTTGGACGGATACGGGAGGGTCCCTTTGATATTCTCGAATCCACTGCTTGGCCAGAATGCACACTGCCGAAACAGATAGCGCAAGCACCAGGCTGACAAAGTAGAACACGTTGATTTGGACATTGTGCTTTGCTGGAGCAAAGCTTTCAAGGGCCAAGGAAGCTGCGGAAGGCGTGGTGGAATTGGCGAGTTGCTGAGAAATGGCAAAGAGAAGCGCATTGGTAGTGTCGGAAGAGTTCTGCGATAAGGCCTGAAATGCGTCTGAGCAAAACGCAGTGACGGCAGCGGAGAAGAGACCTGCCTGAAAAGCTACGTCAGTGCCAGCAGGCGCTGAGAGACAAAGCAATACATACGAACGTCAACAGTGTGGTCAATTCATCGTTCCACGCATCACACATTTCCTTGTCGTGCTTGTCCGCCGCCTTCTTGAACACTTTCCAAGGATCATACCCCGCCTCTTTCTGTGGAGGGATTGGTGGATAGTCTTTCGTCCAGGGATCGGGCAGCTGCAAGAGGTATCACGATCAGTAAAGTGGCTCTTTATAACCATGACAAGGATAGTGCACCTTGTCATACTGGTCTTCGGCTTCAGCTGCGTCGACATCTCCTGTGGCACGTGCAGCTTCAGAATGCTTCGAATGCTCGGATGCTGCATCGTCAGCCTGCGTCACGGAATGCAATACATGAATCGTCGGAGGATACTGATAAGACAGATGAATCAGACCTCGTGCTGACAGGAAGAAGGCGAGTTGTCTAGTGCAGGGAGTTTGGTGGACTCAGTGGAGGCGTTGATATCCGTGTCTTTCCTGAATGATGGCTCTGGATTTGTTGTTATAGATCTTCGCTAGTCATAACAATGTAAGTCGAGGAGAGATGTACGGTTTTGAGAGACGCTTACTAGATTCGAATTGGCCTCCTTTCCTGGAGCATTGTCGTCCCGGCCCCTACTAGTCCTGTCGTCCATCTCTATCCGAACTTCGCTGGAGGAGCCATTGATGAGGGAGTAGTGGTGCAAATCGAAAGACATCGTCAGAGAACGTTGATGGTGATGGCTAGAGACGAATGGTTCAGGATGTTCATTCGAACACCGCAGGTCTCTTGCGTCCATAGCATTCGACACGTGTAGGGACTACATGAATTGATGCCTGCATACATCGATCCACGATTTCGGATCCCATTCAGGAAGCCTGGAGATCATGATCAAGGAGGGGATGCAGCGCGACGAGTCATCCACGCCGTGTTCTCTAGTCGCGATTTGACAGATGAGGGACATTGCTCAGATGCTCCGAAAACAAAGCATGGGATAGACGCGTCTACAGAATACAACTGTATGCAACCGAGAATCGTCCATTTGGACCTTGTCAAAAGAGAGAGAGAGCGCGGCCGAGTTGACGTCAGAGTAACTATCGAGTGTGAGGATGAGCCGGTGTAGAAACAGACTGCATGTGTGCGTATTGGATGGTAGCTCCAGCATCTTTAGCGTCCATTCTGTATAACACAAGAGGTCATCAGTAACGGAGGAGAGACGAGAGGAGAAAGCGCCCGCACGTCAATAGTTTCGCATCGAGTCTTCTTCTTGGACCGTCACTCCATGTACAATAGCAACAGAGGATCCGGAACCCGTGGAATAGTATTCGAACCCAGCCTTCTTCCTCGGATTCAGGGTCAAGGAGTACGTCAGAGCGGGGAGGGGAAAGTTGCTTGGATTTTTTGGTTTCGGGATCTGGCATGTCGCCTTCTTCCGACTCCTCATCTCCACCGCCACTTACGGAATCTCCATCCGCATCCCTAGCAGCATGAACTGTACAACTTAATTAAATATACGCTGTAATTTGGAACGCAGCTTCAAAGATAATGCACAAGAATCTTCATGGTCCAAAAATGGAATAACATCGCTTTTCGATTTCGATTTCTTAATGATCCCTCCTCCTTTGGCGCTTCTTGAGCCTGCGGGGAGATTTGCGTGGACGACGAGGCATCGTGGATGAGTGGGTGGAAAGAACAGAACAGAAGAAGGCAGCTTCTAGGGGTAGGGTTCATCGATCGGATGACATAAGAGTATTTCAACCTATAAAAGGGTCGAACCACTTTGATCTTCAGTACAGGGCGTATGGACATGAGCATAGCTCTTGGGGGTATATCACTTCTCTTCCTTCCTATTCTCGCCTCTCCTCCGCCGAACCTTTCGATCAGGCGATCGGACCATGTTCTGGAAGCTCGTCGAAGTGATCGCGGGAGAGTTGTAGATGGTCTTGAATATCGAAAAGGCGGGTTGCATTCCTCCTCCTCGCATTGCTTATCTCCTTTGCGTAGGGAGCATGCATCTGGAACGCGGCATTTTATAGGGTTTTGCCGTGTAGTACGGGATAGGTATAGCTTGAGCACCGTGGTCTCTTGTGTTCGTATCCACAACGCAGTAACGAATATCCGTGGTAGCTTGAATGGATTTGGTTTGAGTGAGATATCAGCTAATCAATACTCATCGAAATTGTTCAATATGACTACTGGTAGTACAAGTGCTTCGGGAACATAAGTAGCAGGTTACCATTCCAATTCAAAGGCAGTATAGGGAGCACGTATATCGAGATCGGCTGGTTTATAGACTCCATATCGCTTCCAAAGCAAATCCTCGACTTCAGTAGCTTCCTTGCGCACGCTGTAGACGTAGTCACGATACCATCATCTAGCAAGGCCATGGTCATACGTCCATTTCTCCTGATAGTACGCCTTCAATGTCTCGTCTGCTCTGCATATGTACCCGATGTCCATCAGTGCTTACTTGCGCATCTGGGGAGATTCTTACCTTCTGACAAGTGAGAGAGAGCCTTGTCATAAAGTTCGGCATCGTAGGCTTGATAGATATCTTTCATCTTCTCCAACCTTTCTTTCCGCGCTTCCCACCGTTGTGTGGAACCGTATCGCATGTAGTCAAAGTCTTCGACGAGGAAAGTAGTGTCCAGCCATTTGAAGAGACGTTGCATGGCAAACGTCGACGAGGGCAACTTGAAGGCCATGATGGTGGATGGTGGATGAGTCTTGGAATGTGCAGCTCTCAAACTCTATCTTTTACTGCTTCTCCGTCATGGTAGACACTACGATGGATTCAGATTCTACTACACATTTCGTACTCTATGGTAGCCAACCTAATAAGGCCACGATGCC
>Ga0247730_1000997_pt1 | contig 17156 bp, 10 predicted proteins | sample UWRJL073202C2_FD_180959 | JGI IMG/M metagenome (GOLD analysis project Ga0247730, IMG submission 180959) | Plant litter microbial communities from Arlington Agricultural Research Station in Wisconsin, United States - UWRJ-L073-202C-2 | ecosystem: Environmental > Terrestrial > Plant litter >... | reverse complement strand
GGGCTGAAGGGCTTAAAAATGAATGCCATGATCGGGATCGAGTCGGAGAACACGATCGAGCTTCCGATCTCCATCCCGTACGGGCGATTGGCGCCCATAGGCCATTGAATCAAAGGCGTGTGACGAAAGAACTGCCAGCCGAGCCAATGGGTGGCGGGATCTCCGTTCATTAGCCAGTCGACATTCTGGGGCCAGAGAATTCCGCCCCCGGTGATGGCAAAGAAGGCGACCAGGCCTATCACTAACGGTGCTAGCGGCCATAGATAATGAGCTGGTTTATGCTTAATCACGTATCTGTCCGTAAAGGTGCTTGGCCGCGCTGATCGGCAGGAGGGGTGACGACTGTCCCGTTGATCGGTATCTCGCGATTCTGAGCGGCCGAAGTGTCATGCGCATTTCACTTCGGGCCAGGCTTTTGCGCCAAACAGAAGACACTTAGTCCGGCAATCCGGTTGCGCCCTACAAATGGCAGCTCTGCGTGGCAAAGCAGCTTGAGAAAGGCGTTGACGACAGTACTGTGCCTGGCGAGTTGAGACTTTGCCGGTCGGGATTTCCGGGTGGCGTTTTGTACGCAGCGAACAGTGGTTACGATCGGAAATACGCCGCCAAAAAAGTAGAAGCCTTTATTAATCGTCAGCCCCGTTTTTTGCACGACTGCTTCCAGCTGCTTCAACGTATAACGGCGTTTGTGCTCAAGGAAGTCATCGTGCCCGCTCCATAAAAACTGAAAAGCCGGTACGGTAATCAGGAACCAGCTTCCCTCGGGTACTTTGTCGACATAGGTCTGAAGAAGCCCTTCGTCATCATCAACATGTTCGAGCACGTCCATCAGCATCACCAGGTCCGCATCGATAGCGCCAATGTCGCGACGGTAGTGGACCGGCTTGCCTGACTCGAGTGTATCGCTGTCGGCTTCGTAGCTGATGTCCACGCACCACGCACTTTGGGCCGAGGTAGTGTTGAGCAGATACTTCGAAAAAAAACCTGAACCTGCACCCACATCGAGAATGGTCGTGCACGCTTCACTCTCTAGCGTGCGGCTGACCGCTTTGGCTTTCGAGCTGTAATACCAGTGGGCGTGAATATCTTTGCCCAGAATGTCGGTTTCTTTGAGGTCCATTCATCAGTCCTTTGGGTCATAGATACGACGTACCAGATATACCGGACGCCGCTTCGACTCTAGATAAGTTCGTCCTAAGTATTCCCCGATGACACCAATGCCCATTAGTTGTAAACCCCCCAGGAATGTAACGGCGACGATCAGCGAGGCGTATCCCGGCACGTCGGCTCCGTGTATGAGCACTTTCAAGCCGATGAACGCTGCGAACAGGAATGACAGGCATGACACGGCCAGGCCCAGGTAGGTCCAGATTCGAAGAGGGTCGGTGCTGAAGCTGGTGACGCCTTCAAGAGCGAAGTTCCACAATTTCCAGCCGTTGAACTTGGATTCCCCGGCTACCCTTTCCAGGCGGGTGTACTCAACAACGGCAGTGCGAAAGCCTACCCATGCAAACAAGCCCTTCATGAATCGCCGAGATTCCGGCAGCGCCTTGAGGGCATCAATCACACAGCGGTCCATCAGCCGGAAATCGCCGACATTCTCTGGCAGCTGGGGGTCCGCCATCTTGTTATGCAGGCGGTAGAACCAGCTGGCCGACGCTCTCTTCGCCCACGTGTCCGAGTCTCGATTGGCGCGCTTGGCCAGGACGACTTCGTATCCCTCGCGCCACTTGGCGATCATCGCGAGGATGAGTTCGGGAGGATCCTGAAGGTCCACATCAATGGGCACCACGACCTCACCGGTCGCGGCTTCCAAACCTGCTGTCAGCGCAGCCTCCTTTCCAAAGTTGCGACTCAGATCGACGATCCGTACACGCGAGTCTCTGGCTTGCGCGTTGAGCAGCTGTTCCAGCGTGCCGTCTGTACTGCCATCGTTGATGAACACCATTTCCAGCTTGACATCAGGCTTGCCGGCAAAAACCTTATCAACCGCTTCGATAAACAGGTCGATGGTTTCCGATTCGTTGAACACAGGCACAACCACGGAAAGTTTTAATGGTGCGGGCGGCTCGGTGGCGGCTGCTTCCTGACTATCAAGTAAGGTCAAAATTTCTGTTCCACAAATATTTAAAGGAGGCTATGCATCAATAGCGTCGGGTGTTCGCTCAGCTTGCCTGCACTGCGTCGGTGGCCAGCTCATGACCGAGGGCTGGCAGGGATCTTGCTGTGCCTCACCGCATGCGTACGCGCTACCGTTTTTTGGCGCTCGTTGCGGTCGCGATCGTTTGATGCTCAAAACGGATGCCTAGCCTTTGACGAGCAATCGTTGCACTGGCAGCCGATGCCTCCGACCAGGCAGGCGGCTTGGGTGACGACTTTACCCACGCTCGGCCCTTGAGTCTAACCCTGGGCGAATTTTCGGAAATTTCCTTCAAGCAGCGGTTCGTCGCCTTCAGGCAGATTAACCGCTTTTTCATTTTCCGCTCGGTACGTAGTGCTATACTCCCGCGCTTTTCCGACCCCATATTGGCAGTAGTGGACTATGCGCAGCACCCATGAGAACAGCTTGCAGGCTGCGTTGAAGGCTTGTAAGGGCAGTTTCATATCTGTGGGCTTTTTCAGCCTGTTTATCAATGCCCTGATGCTGGTACCTACCTTCTATATGCTTCAGGTATATGGCCGTGTCGTGACCAGCGGAAGCATCTCCACGCTGGTCATGCTAACCCTCATCATGATCGTTCTTATGGTGACGATGGGCGCTCTTGAAGTCGTACGTTCCCGGATCATGGTGCGGGTAAGCACCAAGCTGGACATCGCCCTGAGTCGCGACCTTTATCGCGCCAGCTTCAAGCGCGCCCTGGACAGTGGCGGCATGGACTCGTCAGCGCAGGCGCTGAACGATCTCACCGGCTTGCGCCAATTCATGACAGGTAACGGGCTGTTTGCCTTTTTCGACGCGCCGTGGCTCCCCATTTATATCGCCGTAATGTTCATGTTCCATCCGTGGTACGGGTGGATGGCCATTGGCTGCGCGATCATCCTGCTTGTACTGGCGGTATTCAACGAGCGGCTCACCGGGAAAAACCTCGCGGCGGCCAACAAAGAGAATATTGCAGCCAGTCTTTATACCAACAAAAATCTCCGCAATGCGGAGGTGATTGAGTCGATGGGCATGCTGAACACCCTGATCGACCGCTGGGCGGTACGGCAGAAAAAGGTGCTGGTACTGCAATCGGTTGCAAGCGACAAGGGCGGCTTGATGGCTAACCTGTCGAAAACCTTCCGGATGCTGGCGCAATCGTTGATCCTTGGTCTAGGCGCTTACCTGGCTGTAAACCACGAAATCAACGCAGGCCTGGTGATCGCCGGCTCCGTTCTGCTTGGACGGGCACTTGCTCCGCTGGATTTGATTATTGGCAGCTGGAAGGGCTTCATCAGTGCGCGCTCTCAGTACGCACGTCTCAACGAGATTCTGGACAAACAGAAAGCCGAGGCCGACCGGATGAAGCTGCCGGCTCCTCAGGGCAACATCCTTGTGGATAACCTGGTCATTGCCGCGCCGGGCTCCAAGACACCGATCATCAAAGGCATTGGATTTTCCGTTCCAGCTGGCAGCGTAGTGGGCATCATCGGTCCAAGCGCCTCGGGTAAGTCGACCCTGGCCCGTGCCCTGATGGGTATCTGGCAGCCCCAGCACGGGGTGGTTCGCCTTGACGGCGCCGATATCGCCAACTGGGACAAAAACCTGTTGGGTCCGTATGTCGGCTACTTACCCCAGGATATCGAGCTTTTTGAAGGCAGTATCAGCGAGAACATTGCCCGTTTCTCCGACGTAAATCCGGATGAAGTGATCAAGGCTGCGCGCGTGGCAGGTGTCCACGAAATGATCCTCTTGTTGCCAGAGGGTTACGACACCGTGATCGGCAGTGAAGGCGTTAACCTCTCTGGAGGGCAGCGTCAACGGATTGGTTTGGCCCGAGCTATTTATGGCGCACCTCGTCTTATCATTCTTGACGAGCCGAATTCCAACCTTGATGACACCGGTGAGCAGGCGCTGGCGCAGGCAATCATGCACATGAAAATGAGTGGAGCAACCATCTTCGTCATTACCCATCGCACCACGATACTTTCACAGCTCGATCGTCTTATGGTCATGGCTGCGGGGACCATCAGCATGTATGGCCCACGTGAACAGGTTATGGCTGAGCTCAATGCTCAACATCTCGCCGCTCAACAGAAATCTGCCCAGGTTGCATCAGCCGCAGCGCCTAGCAGCGTCTGACAGGAAAAAACGTAGATGACCCAGCATTCCAGCGCAACCACCGCCGATATCTTTGACGGTGTTCCTGTTTCCGATACCACGAGTCGCCACGTCGGCTTCTGGATCGTGTTTGTCACTTTCGGTTTGTTCGGCTCATGGGCCGCTTTCGCACCCCTGGACAGCGCTGCCTACTCTCCTGGCGTAGTGACCGTGCAGAGCTATCGCAAGACCGTCCAGCATCTCGAAGGCGGGATCGTCAAAGATGTCCTGGCACACGATGGCGACATGGTTAAAAAGGGCGATCCGATCATCATCCTCGACGACTCGCAGCTGAAGGCTGAATACGAAACCACCCGGAGTCAGTTGATCGCCGCCAAGGCGATGGAAGCGCGTTTGCGTGCGGAGCGTGACGACAAGAGCTCGATCGACTTCGGGGATCTGCTGCCTGCAAATACGGTTCGCGGGCAGGAAGCACGAGACAGCGAGACGCGTGTCTTCAATGCGCGGCGTGGCGCACGACTGGGTGAGGTTGCCGTTCTGCAGGAGCGTATCGGCCAGTTGAATCAGCAGATCAAGGGCACCGATGCAATGATCGGTACCAAGGTCAATCTTGAAAAATCCTACACCGGTGAAATTGGCGAGCTCAAGGAACTGCTTGAGCAGGGGTTCGTAGACAAGCAGCGCATGCTCGAGCAGCAGCGCAAGCTCGACATGCTGAAGTCGGAAGTGGCTGATCACAGCTCAACCATTACCAAGACCCGCCTGCAGATCAATGAAACCCAACTGCAGATTCTGCAGATCAACAAGGATTTCAACTCCGACGTCGTCAAGCAACTGGCTGAAGTCCAGACCAAGGCATATGACCTGCAAGAGCGAACTGCGGCGCTGGAAGATCGCCTGAGCCGGGTCGTGATTCGCGCTCCGGATGACGGCATGGTGATCGGCATGACCGTCCACACCGTGGGTGGTGTCGTGCGTGCGGGTACGCCATTGCTGGATATCGTGCCTTCTGTTTCCGAGCTGGTCGTTGAAGCCCATGTTCAGCCGGTAGATATCGACCGTATCGCTATCGGTAAATCCGCGAATATTCGTTTCAGTGCATTCAACAGCGCGACGACTCCTCCCATTGACGGGGTCGTGACGCAGGTATCTGCTGACCGCCTGACAGATGAGAAAACCGGGCTGCCGTACTATCTGGCGCGTGTTGAAGTGACCAAAGAGGGCGAACACAAGTTGGGCGATCGCAAACTGCTACCGGGTATGCCTGCCGACGTTCTGATCAACACCGGCAAGCGCACCATGCTTCAGTACATCATGCAGCCAGCGCGTAACGCCATTGCTCAATCGATGATTGAGGAGTGACCGTGCGTTTATATCCATGCCTGATGTTGGGAATGTTGGTATTGCAAGCGCATGCAGCTGAGCCCAAAACCGCAGAGCCGGCCAAACCGGATGCGCCAGCCAGTGTCAGCGCCAAGAACTACTCCGCAGATTTGACACAGCTTTATCGCGAATCTCGTCTTGAAGACCCCCGCGTACTCGCGGCATATGCGCGTTCGGAGGCTGGCAAGGAGCACGAGCGTGAAGCGTTCGGTTCGCTACTGCCTCAGCTCAGCGCAAATGCAGGACGCAACCGAATCCATCAGACCAACGAAATCGTTCGTCAGTCATACAACAGCGAGAACTACAGCGTTGGCTTGAGCCAGGTCATTTACAACAAGGCGACCTGGGAAAATTATCAACGGTACAAGAGTCTTGCCAAACAGTCGGTTTTTGAAGGTGACGAGGCGCAAGCGGAAGCGACTGTTGATCTTGCACAACGGTATTTCGCAGCCCTCGCTGCGGATGATGAACTGGAACTCGTTCAGGCAGAACTGCGCGCAACGCAAAAAAACCTTGATCGAGTGAACGCCCTCTACGCGAAACGACTCGCGATGATCACTGACAAGCTGGACATTCAGGCTCGCGTTGATTCCCTCGTCGCTCAGGAAGTAGACGCGAAGAATCAGGTCAGCCTGTCCCGGGCTGCACTTTCGGAAATCGTCGGGCGCCCCGTCAGAGAAAAATTGAGCCGGGTTCGCGACGACGTGAGCCTCAAAGTGTCCGACCAGAGCCTGGAGAAGTGGGTTGAGCTGGCACAGGTCGACAACCCCTCGATCAAAGCCAACCAGAACGCCGTTGAAGCGGCAGAGGCTGGCGTGCGGGGCGGTAAGGGTGGGCACTATCCGACGTTGACCGCCAATCTGAGCGTTCAGCAAACTAACGAAGGCTATAACAACGCACTAGCTCCTCAAACTGACAGCTATGTAGCGGGCCTTGCGTTATCGGTACCGATTTACAGCGGCGGGTCCACCTCCGCTCGTGCGCGAGGCTTGTATCAGGAACAAGTGTCGGCTGAGCTTCAACTGGAGGCGACCCGGAGACAAGTTGTAAAAGAAACTACCAATGCGTACTTGACCGCAGACTCCAGCGTCGAAAAAATACGCGCCAATCGGAACGCCCTGTCCTCGGCAGAGCAGTCAGCCGTTGCGGCTGAAAAGGCGTTTGCCTATGGTGTAGTGAACGCCGTGGACGTACTGACCGCCACGCAAAACGAATTCAAGGCGCGTCGTGATCTTTTAAAGACCCAGTACGACTTCATTACTAACCTGTTTATCCTCAACCGTTGGGCTGGCAAGCTTTCTCAGGAAAGCGTGGAGAGCGTCAACGTTTGGTTGAGTAACAACAGTAAAACGGACCCCGTCCCCGACCGGAACATCAAGCAATGAATGCACCTATCAAATCCGTCATCATCACTGGCATCACTGGGCAGGACGGCGCCTACCTGACCGAACTGCTGCTCGGAAAGGGCTACAAGGTATACGGCACCTACCGCCGCACCAGTTCAGTCAATTTCTGGCGTCTTGAGGAAGTGGGTGCGCTGAACCATCCCAATCTCGAGCTGGTTGAGCACGACCTGACCGATCTGGGCGCGAGCATTCGCTTGCTGCAAAAGGCCGAGCCGTCCGAGATCTACAATCTGGCAGCGCAAAGCTTCGTAGGTGTTTCCTTCGACCAGCCGGTAACCACTGCCGAAATCACCGGGATTGGCGCCGTCAATCTTCTGGAAGCCATCCGTATCGTTAATCCGAAGATCCGCTTCTATCAGGCGTCGACGTCGGAAATGTTCGGTAAGGTGCAGCAGGTTCCACAAACCGAAGCCACTGATTTCTATCCTCGCAGCCCTTACGGCGTCGCGAAGCTTTACGCCCACTGGATGACCATCAACTACCGCGAGTCCTACGGGATCTTCGGTTCGAGCGGCATTCTGTTCAACCACGAGTCGCCGCTGCGCGGTAAAGAGTTCGTGACCCGCAAGATCACTGACGCCGTCGCCCGCATCTCCCTGGGTATGCAGGACGTGCTTGAGCTGGGCAACATGGACGCCAAGCGCGACTGGGGCTTTGCCAAAGAGTACGTCGAGGGTATGTGGCGCATGCTGCAGGCTGATGAGCCTGATACCTTCGTGCTGGCTACCAACCGCACTGAAACCGTTCGTGACTTTGTGTCTATGGCGTTCAAGGCCGTGGACATCAATCTGGAGTGGAAAGGCAGCGCAGATAACGAGCACGGGATCGACACCAATACCGGCAAGACCGTCATCCAGGTCAACCCCAAGTTCTATCGCCCTGCAGAGGTCGAGCTTTTGATCGGCGATCCGGAAAAAGCCAAGCGTGTACTGGGCTGGGAAGCCAAGACTACCCTGGAGCAACTGTGCCAGTTGATGGTCGATGCCGATCTCAAGCGCAACCAGAGCGGTTATTCCTTTTAAGTGACGTTCACGTTGCGCCTCCGCGACCCGGGCTTTATCAGCTCGGGTCGTGTCGTTTTGCAGATCAAGCCCGTGCCTTCCCGTTCTTCGATCATGAACACGGGTTATTTCTTTCTACCGTCCCTGGACGGCTTCTGACAGGAACCCTCTGATTGAGTAAATCTCTTCACGAGCTCTGGCAAGCCCGACACTTCATTAAAAACTCCATTCGAAACGAATTCGTCACCCGTGTGGTGCGCAGCCGTTTAGGTTTATTGTGGATTGTCTTGTTTCCACTGGCTCAGGTCGTCATCTACGCATTCGTCCTTTCCATGGTCATGGCCGCCAAGCTGCCGGGCCTGAACAGCGCGTACGCCTACCCGATCTACCTCACCGCCGGCATTCTGGCCTGGACGTTGTTTCAGGAGATTGTGACGCGCTGTTTGAACGTGTTTATCGAGCACGGCAACCTGCTTAAAAAGATGGTGTTTCCGCGTATGGCGCTCCCTGCCATCGTATGCGGCAGTGCGCTACTCAATAACCTGGTGTTGCTGGTTTCAGTCCTGCTCATTTTCGCCCTGCTAGGTCACACCCCTGATATCCACCTGCTGTGGCTGCCAGTCTTGACGGTGCTGCTGATGGCGTTGGCGCTGGGTCTGGGCCTGGCGCTAGGTCTGCTGAACGTGTTCTTTCGCGACATTGGCCAGGTCGTCACGATCGTCTTGCAGTTCGGTTTCTGGCTGACACCTGTCGTGTACAACGTGAGCGTCGTCCCCGAGCAATATCGCTATTGGCTGCACTTCAATCCCATGACCGGTCTGGTCCAGGGGTACCAAAGCATCCTTGTCTACGGAAGCGCGCCTGACTTTTCTCTGCTCGTATACCCGGCCGTATTCGCCGTCGTGGCATTGCTGGTTGCGGCTTTCCTTTATAACCGCGCCATTGATGAAGTAGTGGACGTCCTATGACACCGGCATTGAGCGTCGAAGGTATTGGCAAGGCTTTCAACAAGTACGCCCGTGAAACTCAACGACTGTTGGCATGGTTCGGAATTGCGTCTTCGTCGGTTGAACGCAAATGGGTGCTTCAGGACATCAACTTTGCGTTGCGCCCAGGCGAGGCGGTGGGTCTGATCGGTTTGAACGGAGCGGGGAAAAGCACGCTCCTGAAAATCATCACCGGCACCCTGCATCCGACGACGGGCAAGGTGAATATAAACGGGCGTGTTTCCGCGATCCTTGAATTAGGTATGGGGTTCCATCCCGACCTGACGGGGCGGCAGAACGTGTATCACGTCGCCGGGCTGATGGGTTTCACCCAGAAGCAGATCGATGGCTTCATCGACGATGTGCACGCGTTTTCGGAAATCGGCGATTACTTCGAGCACCCCGTCCGGGTTTATTCGAGCGGGATGCAGGCGCGCCTGGCGTTTGCCGTGGCCACGGCGCAGCGTCCTGAGATCTTGATCGTCGATGAAGCTCTTTCGGTGGGCGACGCGTACTTCCAGCACAAAAGTTTCGATCGTATCCGGCAGTTCACCCGGGAAGGCACGACGCTGTTGCTGGTTAGCCATGACAAACAGGCCATCCAGAGCATTTGCAACCGTGCGATTCTTCTGTCCCACGGCACTGTAGCGATGGAAGGCGAGCCTGACGCCGTAATGGACTACTACAACGCGTTGCTCGCAGCGCATCAGGATCAGCAAATTATTAACAACCCGGAACGCAGCGGCGCGTTGCTTTCAGGGACCGGGTCGGCATCATTCAGCCGATTCGAGCTTAGCGATGAGAATGGCGAGTCCATTGAAGTGGTTGATGTGGGGCAGAAGCTGACCCTGCGTGTCGATGCCAGGATTCGGACTCAGTTGCCTGATCTGGTACTGGGTTTCCTGATCAAGGATCGTTATGGCCAGGATGTGTTTGGCACCAACACACGTCATCTCGATCAGGTCTGCTATGACATCGAAGCCGACAGCGACCTGTCATGGTCCTTCACGTTCCCGGTCAATCTGGGGCCTGGCACCTATTCGATCACGGTCGCCCTGCACGGACATGCCGGTCATATCGAAAGCAATTATGCCTGGCAGGAAAGGGCCGTTTTGTTTGAGGTCATCAACCGAAGCCACAGTGAATTCATCGGGGTGTCCTGGCTTGGCGCCCAATTAGAGAGTCGTCGTAACCATGACTGATGATTTTTATCGGCAACTGGAGGAGCGTTTTCGCTCGTCTCAGGCCGTTATCCGTGAGCGCCTGGAAGTATACCGCCCGTTTCTGAAGGCGCTCATGCAAGAGGTCTCGCAGCCCAAGGCGCTTGATATCGGTTGTGGTCGTGGTGAATGGCTGCAGTTGCTTAAAGATGCAGGGTTTGAAGCGCGCGGCGTGGATCTTGACGACTCAATGCTTGAAGCATGCCACGAGCGCGGGCTGATCGCAGAGAATCAGGATGCGCTCGCGGCGCTTCAGGCCCTGCCTGACGGCAGCATCGATCTGATTTCTTCGTTTCATGTGGTTGAGCACCTGACGTTCGACTACCTGCGCAGTATGTTGCGCGAGGCACAACGCGTGCTCTCGCCTCAAGGCTTATTCATCCTGGAAACGCCCAACAGCGAAAACCTCTCGGTAGGCACCAGTGATTTCTGGCTGGACCCTACCCATGAGCGCCCGCTGCCGCCGCCGTTTCTTGAGTTTTTGTGCGAATTCAGTGGTTTTCAGCGAACCAAGATTCTGCGTTTGCAAGAGCATTCCAGTCTTCGCGACCCCGCAGCGCCTATCGGGCTGGTGAATGTACTGTTCCACGTCAGCCCGGACTACGCGGTGCTGGCGCGCAACACGCCAGTGACTGCTGGACAGCCCGACGCATTCGCTGAGGTTTTTGCTCAGGATTACGGCCTCAAACTTGAGACGCTTGCCAGTCGATTCGATCAGGGGCTCGCGGTTGGGCTGGACCGGGTTGGCCAGCGCGCCGAGCAGATCGGACATGAACTCTCCGATCAGGCGCAGCGTCAGGCTGAACATTTCACTCATCACATGCAAGTGCAGGTTCAAGCTTTCGATAATCGACTGCAAAAGCAGGCCGAGGAATTCGAAGGTCGATTGCAGCGGCTGGACGAGGCTTTTACCGGTCGACTCGAGGCATTGAGCCAGACGCACCATGAACAGCTGGCTGAAATTGACGCCCGCTACACCGACACGCTTCACCGAAACTGGGCTTATCAGCAAGAGCTGATCGGACTGTACGGCAGCACTTCATGGCGCGTGACGCGTCCGCTGCGTGGCATGGTCCGATTGATCCGTGAGCCGGATTTCCGCAAGCGCGTTGCGCTCAGTCCGGTAAACGGCACTCTGCGCTACCTCCGTACGAAACCCAGGTTCATGGGGGCGCTCAAGTCGGTCGTGCGTAAAGTGCCAGCGCTTGAGCGTCGCCTGCGTGACTATCAACAGAGCGTGGCGCGCGCAACGGCATCGTTAATACCGACGCCGGAGCCGATTTCCAATTACTCGCCTCGGGTTGAATACCTCCAGCGACGCATGCAGCGTCTGCTTTGCGCCGATGCTGCACCGGTTGTCGATCAGCCGGCGGACCGGTTGCCGCGCCTGGCATTTGTGTCACCGCTGCCCCCGGAGCGTTCGGGGATTGCCGACTACAGCGCCGAGTTGTTGCCGGCACTGGCCGCGTATTACCGCATCGACCTCATCGTCGAACAGCCCGTCGTCAACAGCCCTTGGATCAACGAGCATTGTGAAATACATGATGCCGACTGGCTAAAAGCCCACGCCATCGAGTTTCAGGCGGTGCTTTACCACATTGGTAATTCGACCTATCACAGCTTTATGATCGAGCTGATGGACGAGGTGCCCGGCATCATAGTCTTGCACGACTTCTTCGTGAGCGACCTGAACCGCACAATGAGCGCCCGTGCCAACAGCCATCGGCTTACGTTCCAGACGTTGTATTACTGCCACGGCTATCCCGCGATGGCAGATCCGCTTTCAGAAGCCAATTCGTTCAATTACCCCGTCAACCGGCTGCTGCTCGAACGTGCCCGGGGTGTCATCGTGCATTCGGCAGTTTCGCAGCGTCTGGCGCAGCATTGGTACGGAGAAGATGCGGCTAGGGATTGGGCGATGGTGCCGCTGCTGCGGGAGTTTGCAACGAGCCAGCCGCGCCAGGAAGTACGCCAGGCGCTGAACATCCCGGAAGAGGCCTTCCTGATCTGTAGCTTCGGGCTGTTAGGCACGACGAAACTCAACGATCGCTTGTTGCAGGCCTGGCTGGCGTCAGAGCTGGCGCGAGACCCGAACTGCATTCTGGTTTTCGTAGGGGTTGCAGGCGATACGCCTTACTGCCATAACCTGTTGAAGGCCATCGAAGACAGCGGTCTCGGCGCTCGTGTGCAAGTCACCGGCTGGGCGGATACCCTGACGTTCAAACAGTACCTGGCCGCAGCGGACCTTGCAGTTCAGCTACGAGCGTTTTCGCGTGGGGAAACCTCTGCCACGGTGCTCGACTGCATGAACTACAGCCTGCCGTGTATCGTCAACGCGAACGGCAGCATGGCGGATTTACCCGAAGAAGCGGTGTACCGGATCGAGGATGAGTTCGAGACGTCAGCATTGACTGATGCCATCGAAACGTTATGGCGAGATGCTGCAGCGCGGGAAGCGCTGGGTAAACGGGGACGCCTGGTCCTCGAACGCCAGCACAGCCCGGAATACTGCGCGGGCCTGTATCACGAAGCCATTAGTCAGGCACGGCAACGGGAGGAGGTTGAAAACGTCCAGCTGCGCGAGTGCTTCAGCCAGCTTCCGGAACCCTTGCAAGCTGTAGCCGCTGATGCAGACGGTGCGCAAGTTCACCGTCTCAAGGAAGCGCTTCTGGCCTTGTCCGATGAGCTGATTCAGGGCAAGCCCGATCCCTATCAGCCGCGGCAACTGCTGCTCGACATCACCGCCACTTGTCAGGTTGATCGCCATACCGGCATCGAGCGGGTCGCACGTGCGCTCACGCTGGCATTGCTGGAGCAGCCGCCGGCGGGCTATCGGGTCGAGCCGGTTTACCTGACTCATTCCGAAGGGCGATGGCACTACCGTTATGCGACCGCCTATACCGCCGGCTTGCTCGGGCTGAGCCGGGAACTGGCCGATCAGGGGATCGATTATGCGCCGGGCGATCAGCTACTCACGCTGGATGTATCAGGACAGTCTCTGGTCCTGGCCCATCAGGCTGGCGTTATCAGCCGCATGCAGGCGCATGGGGTAGATTGCCGCGCGGTCGTGTTTGATTTGCTCCCCGTGACGCATGCACACTTCTTCCCGCCCAATGCCAACGTCTATTTCGCGGACTGGCTAGAATGCGTAGCGCAATTCAACGGCGTGATTTGCATCTCGGCCACGGTTGCGCAGGAGATGAAAACCTGGCTGCTCGCCAATCAGCCTGATCGAGCAGAATCCCTAGGCATTGCCCATTTCCACTTGGGGGCTGACCTGTCGCATACCGCGCCTTCCACCGGCTTGCCCGACAACGCTTCGCTTATTCTGAAAAGCCTGAAGAGCCGGCCAAGCATCCTGATGGTCGGGACGCTCGAACCGCGCAAAGGCTACCTTCAAGCAGTTGAGGCATTCACTAGGCTTTGGGATGACGGCGTCGACGTCAACCTTGTGATAGTGGGCCGTGCCGGGTGGCAGCAGCTTCCGCTTGATCAGCAGCGTTCTATTCCGCAACTGCTCGAACGTTTGGACGGGCATCCCGAGAACGGCCGTCGTCTGTTCTGGCTCGATGGCATCAGTGACGAGTTTCTGGAGCAGGTCTACCTGAATGTCGACGGTTTGCTCGCCGCATCAGAAGATGAAGGTTTCGGCTTGCCATTGATCGAATCGGCTCAGAAAGGCCTTCCGATTCTCGCCCGGGATATCCCTGTGTTCAGGGAAGTTGCTGGCGAGCATGCGGCTTTCTTCAAGGCCCAGGAACCTGCCGAACTGGCACCTGCAATCAAGGAGTGGGTCGCATCAGGTTTCACGCCTTCGTCTTCCGGTATGCCTTGGCTGACCTGGAGGCAGAGCGCCGATGATTTGCAGGCTCTGCTAATCACTGAGTCGACAGCGTCCACTGAGACGTAAAAGTCTCGTTGCTGCGAGGGTGCAGGCCTGCACCTCTCGCAGTCGCCTACATTCCCCTCAACATTTTCGCTTCGCACCGTGATGCCATGTCACGCTGCATGACTTTGTCCGCGAAACTGGTTTTTCCTAAACATTCGTAGGAAAAGTCGCTTTCACTTGTCCGCTGTATCTTGTTTGCTTGAGTGAAGATGAGTAGGGTGCAGGCCTTTAACGAGGGCCCCCGAATGAGTGCAGAGCTGCCGTCTGTAAGACGCTTACCGTATTACCCTTACATAGATGGCCTGCGTGCGCTGGCGGTTCTCGCCGTATTGGTGTTTCACTTGCACGGTGCATGGCTGCCGGGCGGCTTTGTCGGCGTAGATGTGTTCTTTGTGATCTCCGGCTTCGTGGTCAGCGCGTCAGTCGCCGGGTACCAGGGACGCAATCCTTTTCACTTTTTTGCGTATTTCTACGCGCGCCGGATCAAGCGGATCTTCCCGGCGCTGATCGTGTGCCTGCTGGTCACCGCTTATTTCACAGCGCTGTTCGTTCCCGGTTCCTGGCTCAGCGACGTCAATCAGAAAGTTGGCCTGTACGCCTTTTTTGGCTTCAGCAACCTGGTGCTGGCGCAAACGGGTCGCGACTATTTCGCGCCCACCACTGAGTTCAACCCATACACCCATACGTGGTCTCTGGCGGTCGAAGAGCAGTTTTACCTGGTCTTCCCGCTGCTGTTCATGGCCTGGTTTTTCGGGCGCCGAGGTTGTGCGCTGTCCATAGCGCTGTTTGCCGCCGGTGGCGTCGCTTCGCTGGTGTACGCGCACTGGCAAAGCCAGGCGAGCCCGATCGAAGCGTACTTCCTTAGCCCCAGCCGGTTCTGGGAGCTGGCGGCGGGGGTGCTGCTGTATCAGATCACCCAGCAAAACACCCCGGTACAGCGCGCCGGCCAGTGGCGAGGTGTACTGGGCTTTCTTTCACTGCTGCTGCTGTTTGGGGCGCTGGTGTTCTCTTCGCCTGCGCGGTTCCCCTTTCCAGGCGCATTGCCTGCAGTGCTCGGTACGCTGGGGATCATCTTCTGTCTGCACCGGCACGATAATCTCACCCGGCTTCACACCGCGCTGGGTCACCCTGTTTTAGTGGCGATAGGGCGGATGTCCTATTCGCTTTACCTGTGGCACTGGGCCGTTTTCGTGCTGTTTCGCTGGACCGTCGGGCTGGATACGTTCCTGCTGCGCGCGGTTGCTGTCCTGCTTACGTTCGGCTTGACGTACCTTTCCTACACGCTCATTGAAAACCCGGTGCGCCATGCGCGAGCATTGCGTCGCCTGCCGAACATCATACTGGTGATTCTCGGCGCCGGATTTATCGGGGGTGGCTGGTGGTTTGCGGCGAAGATCGCCGTCAGTCAACCCGCGATCTCCCTCAGCACCGTTACGCAGCACCACTACGACTGGTACCCCGACGGGCCGTCCACTGATCCTGATCATCCTGGCTGTGTCGCCGATCCGGAGTACCACAATGTCGAGGGCACTCTTCAGTTGGTATTCAAGCCCCACGGCTGTCAGCCGGAGAGGCCGGTAAACTCGCGCACCATTTACGTCATCGGTGATTCCCACGCCATGGCCTACGAGCGGATGTTCAAGCAGTACGCGCTGCGTAACTCCACAACCATTGTCGTCTACAACAACGGCGGCTGCCCTTACGTCAGCTTGCAGCCGTGGCGCGAGTTCGAAAATCCGGTGTGCCCGCATTTTCAGGAGATAACCCTGCGTGACCTGCGGTCGCGGATCAAACCCGGCGACATCCTGTTTCTTCCTTCGCTGCGCCTTACCCGATTCTCCGACCAGTGGACTGGATCAAATGAAACTGTGGCCGATAGGGAGATGCTGGGGGCAAAAGGTTACGCGCGGCGCAAAAGGGCTGTGAAGGTTGCGGCTCAGGAACTCAAGGAATTTGCCGACAGGGATGTATCAATTGTTTTCGAAGGACCCAAGCCAATTTTCAAATCGCCGCCGTTTAGATGCGCGGACTGGTTTAACCAGAATAATCCGATTTGCGCCCCCGGATTCGATGTCTCTCAGGAGACGTTGAATCGTTTCCGCCAACCTGTTTTGCGCTCGTTGAAAGACCTCGCCCGGCAGCTGCCGAATGCGTCGTTGTGGGATCCATTTCCAGTGCTCTGTCAAGAAAATGACTGTCACGCCTTCCAGAAGGGCGTTCCACTGTTTCTTGACGGGGATCATCTGAGCGGAGCGGGCAACCTTCTGCTGCTTAAAGATTTCACGGAATTCCTGCAACCCCTCATGGTCAGCTCAAATAAGGGTGAAGGTCAAAATGCTGACGAAAGATGATTAATTCATGGCGTCAGATTTGTCTTGTTGCTCTGTAGGAAAGATGTGTAGGATTGCCGAGCTTTATGCCAATTGGCCAGTTCAAATGGAATACAAACGTACTGGTCATAGCACTTGGCTTAACGTAACCCACGAAGGGGCCGCTCCCTGACAAGGGTGCGGCAATCAGACTGGGACCGACGGGTCCGCACTGCCCCAAGTCTGTTTGTCGATTCGACTAAAAAATTGGAGAAATACCGAAAATGGCAACTCAAGCTCAAATCACCGCGGTACAACAGCTGTATGTGTCCTACCTGGGCCGCGCTGCAGACAAAGCTGGCCTGGACTTCTGGTCGAACGCTATCGCTAACGGCACCTCGACCATCGAGTCCGTAGCTACCGGTTTGACTCTGGCTACCGAATACACCACTGCCTACGGCAACCTGTCTAACGACGCCCTGGTTGACGCGGTCTACACCAACGTCCTCGGCCGCTCTGCTGATGCAGCTGGTAAAGCTTTCTGGGTTGCTGCTTTCGGTAACGGTACTGTCAAGGCTGACACTTTCGTTGCTTCGTTGATCCAGAGCCTGGGCGCACAAGACCAAGCCACTATCAACAACAAGACTTTCGTAGCTCAGACTTACACCGACACTGTTGGTGATGCTTACACTCCAGCTGGC
>Ga0247730_1000995_pt1 | contig 17168 bp, 15 predicted proteins | sample UWRJL073202C2_FD_180959 | JGI IMG/M metagenome (GOLD analysis project Ga0247730, IMG submission 180959) | Plant litter microbial communities from Arlington Agricultural Research Station in Wisconsin, United States - UWRJ-L073-202C-2 | ecosystem: Environmental > Terrestrial > Plant litter >... | reverse complement strand
GCCTGTCCGCCTACCTCACACCCGGAACCGACAACTCGTTCCCCGCGTGGCACAAGCAAGTCATGGACTCGTTCGAAGAGGTCGCGATCCTCTCCACCGACTCCGTCCCGATCGACGACGTCCTGCGCCTCATCGGCCGGCGCATGTGCGAGCTGCTCGGCCTGAGCCGGTGCTCGGTGTACCTGCGCCGCGAGGACGGGATGTTCCAGGGACAGGTCGGCTACTGCGCCGGTGGCGAGGCCATCGACGAGGGCGTCAGCCGCCTCATCGCCGGCACCGAGGGCGACAAGTTCACCGCCGAGATCCTCCGGTCCGTCTCCCCCGTCGTCCTGCAGGACGCGACCAAGGATCCCCGCCCGCTGCGCAGCGTCATGCGCATCTGGGGCGTCCGCGACATGCTCGGCATCCCCCTCGTCGTCGACGAGGAGGTCATCGGCATCATCTACGTCGACAACCAGGGCGCGGGCCACCACTACACCGACCACGACATCCAGGTCGCCCAGGCGTTCGCGAGCCTCGCGTCCCTGATCCTGCGCAAGTCCTGGCTGTACGGCCAGCTCGTCAAGCACGCCGACGAGATCGAGCGCCAGCGCAAGGTCCTCGACTTCTCCGGCGCCATCCAGACCGACGTCAACCGCGCGATCGTCGACGGCGCCGACGCCGACGGCGTCATCGAGATCCTTGCCGGCCGCCTCGGCAAGCCCGTCATCCTGTACGACAAGGACCTCAACGTCAGCGGCTGGGCCGCGCCCGCCAGCTGGGGTGACCGTCCGGCCCCCGGCCTGCAGCCGACGCACCGCCGGGCCGCCTGGGTCCGCGACATGGTCCAGAAGCTCGACAGCGGTGTCGCGATCGTCGTGACGCCTGCCAACCCCGACTTCACGCACCGCGGGATGTTCACCCGACTGACCGTCAAGGACGAGATGCTCGGCTACCTCGAGATCTGCGAGATCGGCCGGCCGTTCGGCCAGGTCGACTCCCGCGCTCTGGCGCACGCCGCTGTCGCCGTCGCGCTGACCATGATGGTCCACCGCCGCAACGCCGCCCAGCAGTCGCACCGGCTCAACGAGCTGATCGCCGAGATCGTCCAGCCCCACGCCGATCCGCGGGTGCTGAAGTCGTCCTTCGAGGCCGCCGACCTGCCCCTGACCGACCGCTACGGACTGCTGTACTTCTCCTTCTCCGCCGACGACGAGGAGTCCACGCAGGTGTCGCCGATCGAGCGTCGCGAGGCGCTGATGTCGATCCTGTCGTCCAAGATCGCCGACCCCGACGCGCTCAGCCTCGTGGTCGGGACGAGCGTCGGCTCGGCCGACGTGGTCCTGTACTCGGTCCGCACCGAGGACCGCGGGCACGCGATCTCGGAGGCCGCCAAGGCGGCGATGCCGAGCCTGACGGCCATGACGGGCGTCCAGTTCGCCGTCGTCAGCGAGCCGTACCCCGATCCGGTCGACCTGTCGGGCGCCGTCGAGGACGCCCACAACCTCGCCGAGGTCATCACCCGCACGCAGGCCGGCCCGGGGGTCTACGAGCTCAACGAGCTCGCGATCCTGCAGCTGCTGCACCAGCGCGACGGCCTGGCCGGCGCGATGCGCTACGCCCGCCGCATGCTCCGGCCGCTGCACGCGTACGACGCGGCCCACAAGGGATCGCTCATCGAGACGCTGCAGGCGTACGTCTCGGCGCAGATGAACATGAAGGCAGCCGCGGTCGCCCTCAACGTCCACGAGAACACGATCCGCTACCGGCTCGGCCGCATCCGCGACATCTCGACGATCGATCCCGACCGCTTCGACGACCTGATCCGCGTGCGCACCGCACTGCAGCTCATCGGGCTCGAGGAGCACGGCCCGACCGAGACGCTCGCCCACATGGTCATCGCCTGACGCCTGGCACGACCACGGACACCGCCCGGGACCCTCGACGATAGGACCCCGGGCGGTGTCGTGCTGGGCGCCGGTCAGACCAGGTGGTCGACCGATGCCAGCTGCGACCGCGCGATCAGCGTGCGCTGGATCTCCGAGGTGCCCTCGAAGATCTGCGTCAGCCGGGCGTCCCGCCAGTAGCGCTCGATGGCGTTCTCGGTCGTGTAGCCGTTGCCGCCGTAGATCTGCAGCGCGTCGCTGGCGACCCGCTCGGCCATCTCGCTGGCGAACAGCTTGGCCATCGAGCACTGCTGGTTGCTCGGCTGGCCCGAGTCCTCCAGGCGGGCGGCGTCGTGCCACAGGCTGCGGGCCGCGGCGACCTGGGTCGCCATGTCGGCCAGCTTGAACTTCACGCCCTGGAACGTGCCGATCTCCTTGCCGAACTGCACCCGCCGACGCGCGTACAGCGTCGCGTCCTCGAGCGCGCCCCGGGCCACGCCCGTCGCGCGGGCCGCGGTGTGCAGACGACCCCAGTTGATGAGCTTGGCGAACTCGCTGAAGCCCGAGCCGGTCTTGCCGTCGGCGGACACCAGGACGCGCGAGTTCGGCACGCGCACGCCGTCGAGCTCGAGGTTCCAGGACAAGATGCCGTGGTACCCGATCTTCGGGATCGTGGTGCCGGTCATGCCCTCGGGGAACTCGCCGCGCTCCTTCTCGACCAGGAACACGTCGAGGTCGCCGCGACGGTCCGGACCGGTCCGGGCGAGCACCATGATGGCGTCGGACGCCAGCGCCCAGCCACACCACCGCTTGTGGCCCGTCAGGATCCAGTCGTCCCCGTCGCGCTCGGCCCGGGTCTGCACGTTGGCCAGGTCGGAGCCGGCCTCGGGCTCGCTGAACGCCCCGGCCGTCACGAACGTGCCCTTGGCCTGACGGCGCAGGATGTCGGCGCGCTCGTCGAGGTCCGGCACCATCGAGCCGGTGCCGTTGGCACGCGCGATGACGCTCGCGACGCTCATCCACGCACGGGCGAGCTCCTCGGTGACGAGGCAGTACTCGAAGGCACCGAGGCCCAGGCCGCCGTGCTCCTTGTCGATCATGATGCCGAAGTAGCCACGTGCGGCCAGCTCGTCCAGGAGCGACTGCGGGATCTCCGCCTGCTGCGGGTCCAGCTCGTTGGCCACCGGCAGCACGACGTCGTGCGCGAACTGACGCGCCTCGTCCCGCAGTGCGACCTGGGCCTCGGTCAGCATGCGCTGCTCCCGACCTCGATACCGGTCGTGCGGGGCATCACTTCGGGACCTCGAACGACGTGGTGCGCTTCATCTTGAGCGCGCGACCGCGCTCGGCCGTCACGAGGGCCAGCTTGCGGGAGGCCTCGTCGACCATCTCGTCGCCCAGCATGACCGCGCCCTGCGAGCCGCCGGCCTCCGACGTGGCCCACTCGAGCGCGTCGAGGATCATCTCGGACTTGTCGTAGAGGTCCTGGTCGGGCGAGTAGACCTCGTTGGCGATGTCGATCTGGCCGGGGTGCAGGACCCACTTGCCGTCGTAGCCGAAGTCGGCCGCGCGGCGGGCCGCGGACTCGTAGCCGGTCAGGTCCTTGATCGCACCCCACGGTCCGTCGATGACCTGCAGGTCGTTGGCACGCGCCGCGACGGCGAGCTGGAGCAGCACTCCGTCGAAGGGGCTGTAGCCGACCGCGTCGCTCGCGCCGATCGAGAGCGCGGGGAAGTGCATCGCGGCCATGAAGTCGCCGGGACCGAAGATGATGCACTCGATGCGCGGCGAGGCGACCGCGATGTCGTTGACGGCGGCGAGGCCCTTGGGGCCCTCGATCTGCGCCTCGATGCCGATCCGGCCGACCTCGAGGCCCTCGGACTTCTCGAGGTGCGTCAGGACGCCGTCGAGCCAGTGGATGTGCGAGACGCTCTCGACCTTCGGGAGCATGATGCAGTCGAGGTTGCGTCCCGCGCCGCGGACGATCGCGAGCACGTCGTCCAGCGCCCACTCGGTGTCGAAGTCGTTCACGCGCACCGTGCGGATGCGGTCGCCCCAGTCACCGGTGTTGAGCGCCTCGACGATGTTGTCGCGCGCGCCCGGCTTGGCCGACGGGGCCACCGAGTCCTCCAGATCGAGGAAGACCTGGTCCGACGCGAGGGTCTGCGCCTTCTTCAGCATCTTGGGACTGGCACCCGGGACGGCGAGACACGAACGTCGGGGACGCAGGACACGAGACATAACAACTCCTTGAGATAACCGGCCAGACACTCGATCCGGGTCTGGCAGCCTCAGTGTGGCCCGGCTGCCGCGCGGTGTACCTTCGGAGGCGTCCATCCGTTGTGCAATCCTCCAAAGCAGCACGTCGAGGCATCGCAACGCCTCACCCGCAAGTGGTGAGATAAAGGTTCTCGCGCGGCCGTTCCAAAGCCCGCGCCACGTCGAAAGCAGGTCACACATGCCCGGCCCACTCCATGGCGTTCGCGTCATCGATCTCACCCACGCCCTGGCGGGGCCCTACGGCACCATGCTGTTCACCGACCTCGGCGCCGACGTCATCAAGGTCGAGCCGGCCCACGGTGACGTGACCCGCGATCTCGGCCCCAACATCCCCGAGGACACCGTCCGCGCGTTCGGCGGCTACTTCCAGAGCGTCAACCGCGGCAAGCGCAGCCTCGTCCTGGACCTGAAGTCCGAGGGTGACGCCGACCTGCTCCGCGAGCTCGTCAAGGAGGCCGACGTCCTCGTCGAGAACTTCAGCCTCGGTGTGATGGACCGTCTCGGTCTGTCGTACGAGTCGCTGCAGGAGATCAACCCCAAGCTCGTCTACGGCTCGCTGCGCGGCTACGGCGATCCCCGTCTCGGCGAGAGCCCCTACGCCGCGTGGCCCGCGATGGACATCTCCATCCAGGCGCAGGCCGGTGCCATGGGCATCACGGGTCTCGAGGACGGCACCCCGATCAAGATCGGTCCCGGCATCGGCGACATCTTCCCCGGCACGCTGCTGTCGGTCGGCATCCTCGCCGCGGTCATCAGCGCGCGCGAGACCGGCAAGGGCCAGCTCGTCGACGTCGCGATGTACGACGCGATCCTGTCGCTGTCCGAGCGCATCGTCTACCAGCACTCGTACACCGGTGCGGTCCCCGCCCCGGCCGGCAACGGTCACCCGTTCTGGAGCCCGTTCGACGTGTTCGAGGCCAAGGACGGCTGGATCGCCATCGCCGCACCGACGCCGCCGCGCTGGCGTGCGCTGTGCGGGGCGATGGGTCGCCCCGAGCTGGCCGAGGACGAGCGCTTCAACTCGCCCAGCAACCGCTCGGCCCGCAGCGGTGAGGTCAAGACCATCGTCGAGGGCTGGACCAGCGTCCGCACCCGCGCCGAGATCGTGGACGCCCTCGGCGGCATCGTGCCCGTCGGCCCGGTCAACACGGTCGTCGACATCGTCAACGACCCCCACGTCACGGCTCGCGACATGATCGTCGAGGTCGAGCAGCCGGGCGCCGACCGCACGGTCCAGATCGCCGGCGCGCCGATCAAGCTGAGCGGCACGCCGTCGGGCGTCAAGGGCCGCGCGCCCCTGCTGGGCGAGCACAACGACGACATCCGCAACGCCGACACCCGCTGGCTGTAGGCGGCACCGGAACCACCAGAACCTCCGTCCGACGGGGCCCTCAGGGGCTCCTCGGACGGAGGTTCTGTCGTCGGTCGGGGTGACCCGGCGTCAGCGGGCGGCCGGCAGGTACGCCGACAGCGTGGGCGACGCCAGGGCGTGCTCCATCGCCGCGTCGAGCAGGAAGTCGACGGACTTGCCGAGGTCGTCGAAGCCGCCGCCCAGCGTCTCGCCCGCCGCGTGGCGCACGCGGATCTGCTCGAGGATGACCGCGAGCTTGAACTGCGAGAACACCATGTACCAGTCGAAGTGCTCCACCTCGACCTGTCGACGCTCGCGGTAGATCGCGACGGCCTCCTCGGCGGTCGGGAAGCCCGGCTCCGCCATGAGGCCCTGCGTGATGGGGTTGAACGGCCGCCCGGGGACGTCCCAGAACATCAGCAGGGTGGCCAGGTCGGCCAGCGGGTCGCCGAGCGTGGCCATCTCCCAGTCGAGGACCGCCAGCACCCCGGTCGGCTGGTCGACGCTGACGACGACGTTGTCGAGCCGGTAGTCGCCGTGCACGATCGTCGTCTCCGCGCTCGCGGGCATGCCGCCGCGCAGGATCGACGACAGCTCGGCCACGTGCTCCAGCGGCCGCTGCTGCACGGCCTCCATCTGTCGGATCCAGCGACTGACCTGTCGCTCGAGGTAGCCCAGCGGGCGTCCCAGGCCGCCCAGGCCCACGGCCTCGGCGTCGACGCTGTGCAGATCGGCCAGGACGTTGACGAGGTGGGTGCCGAGCTCGTGCCGGGTCGCCTCCGTGAGGTCGGCGACGTCCTGCGGCGCCCGGATGACCCGGCCGGCGACCTCGGACATCAGGTAGAAGGGCGCGCCGATGACCGACGGGTCGGTGCAGTCGAGCACCATGTCGGGCACCGGGACCTGGCTGCCGGCGAGCGCCGTCATGACCCGGAACTCGCGGCCGACGTCGTGCGCGCCGGCGGCGTAGTCGCCGAGCGGTGGACGGCGCAGGATCCAGCGCGACGTCCCGTCGGTCACGCGGCACGTGATGTTGGACTTGCCGCCGCCGATCAGGTCGATCGTCAGGGGGCCGGCGACCTCGATGCCTGCCTGCACGAGGTGGTCGTGCAGGACCTGTGCGTCGACGGCCTGCGCGGCGATGGACTCGTCGGCGCTCATCGCAGCACCTCCAGGCCGCGGGGAGCCCGCGACTCGGCTCGGGCGATCGAGCGCAGATGCACCTCGTCGGGTCCGTCGAAGATCCGCATCGCGCGGTGCCAGCCGTACATCGCGGTGAGCGGCACGTCGTCGCTGACGCCCGCGCCGCCGTGCACCTGGATCGCCCGGTCGATGACCTTGAGCGCCACGTTGGGGACGATGACCTTGGCCTTGGAGACCTCGAGGGCCGCCGCCTGGTTGCCGGCGACGTCGATGAGCCGTGCCGTGCGCAGGCACATGAGCCGGGCCTGGTCGATCTCGAGCCGGGACTCCGCGATGTCGCGCTGGATCGTGCCCTGGTCGATCAGGGGACGTCCGAAGGCGACGCGGTCGCGGGCGCGCGTCACCATCAGGTCGAGCGCGCGCTCGGCGGCGCCCAGCGCCCGCATGCAGTGGTGGATGCGGCCGGGGCCGAGACGCGCCTGCGCGGCGGCGAAGCCCTCGCCCACCTCGCCGAGCACGTTCTCGACCGGGACGCGCACGTTCTCGAAGAGGACCTCGCAGTGGCCGTGGTGGTCGTAGCGACCGAACACCGGGACGTCGCGGACGACCGTGACGCCGGGGGTGTCGGCCGGGACCAGGACCATGGTCTGCTGGCGGTGCCGCGCGGCCGTCGGATCGGTCTTGCCCATCACGATCAGGATCTCGCAGCGCGGGTCGGCGGCGCCGCTCGTCCACCACTTGCGGCCGTTGATGACCCACTCGTCGCCGTCGCGGACGATCTCGGTCTCGATGTTGGAGGCGTCGCTGCTCGCGACGTCGGGCTCGGTCATCGCGAACGCCGAGCGGATGGCCCCGTCGAGCAGGGGCTTGAGCCAGCGGTCCTTCTGCTCGGGGGTGCCGAACAGGTGGATGAGCTCCATGTTGCCCGTGTCGGGCGCCTGCCCGTTGATCGCGGCGGGCGCCAGGTCGATGCTCCAGCCCGACACCTCGGCGATGCCGGCGTAGTCGAGCTGGCCGATCCCCGACTCGCTCGGGAGGAACAGGTTCCACAGACCGCGGCGGCGCGCCTCGGCCATGAGGCGGAAGATGACGTCGGGGACGGTGCGGTCGAGCCCGGGCTCCTGCCGGTGGCCGGCCAGCTCCTGCTCGGCGGGCAGCACCTCGTCCTCCATGAACTCGAGCATCTTGCCGCGCAGCTCCACGCCACGTGCGCTCGGTCTCAGATCCAACATGCTGGTGCTCCTAGGTCCCGGGATGACTCAGGCGACGTTAGTGAGCATCCTGAGACAGCGCTCGGCATTGCGGTGGGGGTTTGTGGACCTGAACAACGGTGCCCCGAGAGGCCCGTCCGGCCGGTCGTTCCAGGCGTCATCAGGCGCGCTCGACCGGCACGGCGCCCGGCGGCAGGACGCTCGCCGCGGCGATCTCGTCGCCCTCGAACGGCACGACGAGCTCGTCGAACGACACGGACACGCGATCGGGGAAGACCGCCGGCCGCTTCTCCAGGAACGAGACGATGCCCTCCCGGGCATCACCGCTGACCCCGCGCCGGTTGAGCGCGATGGTCTCGCGGTGGTGGGCCATCAGCGGGTGCGGTGCCGCGCTCATGTCCCACAGCAGGCGGCGGGCGAGCGCGACCGACATCGGCGAGCTGTGCTCCGTCATGCCGCGGGCCAGCTCGTCGGCCGCCCGCAGCAGGTCGTCGGGCTCGTGGATCGCGCTGACCAGGCCGCTGCTCAGTGCCTCGTCGGCCAGGAACACCCGGCCGCTGGTCATCCACTCGAGCGCGACCGGCATCGACACGATGCGCGGCAGGAACCACGACGAGCACGACTCGGGCACGATGCCACGGCGCGCGAACACGTAGCCGAACTTGGCGTGCGGCACGGTCAGCCGCACGTCGGCCGCCAGGATCATGGTGGCCCCGACGCCGACGGCGTGCCCGTTGACCGCCGCGATGATGGGCTTGCGTGACGCGTACATGCGCAGCACGACGCGCCCCCCGCCGTCACGCCGCATCATCATGGGGTCGTCCTGCCACCAGAACTGGCTGTTCTCAGGAGCGTCGTCGGACTCGCGCCACTCGTCGAACGACGCGTCGGCGTCCGACAGGTCCATGCCGGCGCAGAACGCACGGCCCTGGCCGGTCAGGACGACCGCCCGGATGTCGTCGTCCGCGTCGCAGCGGTCGAGGAAGCCGATGATCTGCTGCTCCATGTGGTCGGTGAAGGCGTTCAGCTGGTCGGGGCGGGCGAGCGCGATGGTCGCGATGCCGCGGTCGACGCTGAGCTCGACGTGGTCCATGGTCGTCCCCCTACCGGCGCCGGTACGTGGCCGGGCGCTTGCCCAGGAACGCCGCGGTGGCCTCGGGCTGGTCGTCGGTCAGCGCCGTGAACACCTGCTGACGGTTCTCGAACTCGACCGCCGTGTCGAAGGCCGAGATCTCCAGCGCGGCCCACATGCCCTGCTTGGTCATCTCGACCGACAGCGGCGGGTTGTTGCGGATCAGCCGGGCGGTCTCGAGGGCCGACGCGAGCAGCTCGTCGGCGGGCACGACGCGGGCCAGCAGCCCGCCCGTCAGCGCCTCGGCCGACGTGAACCGGCGTCCGGTCAGCATCAGCTCGTGGGCCACGCCCGCGCCCATGATGCGCGGCAGCAGCCACGAGACGCCCAGGTCGCAGGCCGAGTAGCCGGCCGTGATGAATGAGACGGCGAAGAACGCCGGCTCCGACGCGATGCGGATGTCGCTGCCGCACACCAGCGCGAGACCGGCGCCGGCGGCCGGGCCGTTGACGGCGGCGATGACGGGCTGCGGCAGGTCGTGCAGCTGCTGCACCAGCCCGGCGAGATCGCGCTGCCGGGACATCATCCGGCCGACGGTGCCCTCGACCTCGATCTTGTGATCGTCTCCAAAGCCGTTGAGGTCCAGACCGGCGCAGAACGCCCGCCCCGCGCCGGTCAGGATCACGACGCGGACGCTCGGGTCGACCGCGATGTCGTCGAGCGCAGCGGACAGCTGGTCGGCGAGATCGATCTGGATCGCGTTGAGCGCATCGGGGCGGTTGAGCGTGAGGACGACGATGTCCGCCTCGGGCCGCTCGACGGTCACGTACTCGGTCATGTCACACCTTCACCTCGGGGAGCACCACAGTGGAATTTCGCGGGGCCGCACGCAAGAACGGACCCCCTGCCGTCAGTAGGACTCCACAACCGCCCCCTGGTCGGGGGACCCCGCACGGTCGCGGGCGCGGCTAGGTTCACGGCGTGACCGACACAGCAGATCAGGCGATCCTCGACGCGGTCGACCGATTCATCCGTGAGTCCGTCGACCTGCAGGACGATCGCGTCGCCTACCTCGCGGCCCGCTTCGACGCCGGGCTCGCGTGGGTCCACCACCCCGAGGGGCTGGGCGGGCAGTCCGCGTCGCGCCACCTCCAGCCGCTCGTCGACGCCCGGTTCAAGGCGTCCGGTGCCCCGGACAACGCCTATCGCGAGCCCGACGTGGGGCTCGGCATGGCCGCCCCCACGATCGCCACGTACGCCGAGCCGACGCTCGCCGCCCGGCTGCTGCGACCGCTCTACACGGGCGAGGAGCGGTGGTGCCAGCTGTTCAGCGAGCCCGGAGCCGGCTCCGACCTGGCCTCGGTCAGCACGCGCGCCGACCGGTCGGGGGACGGCTGGGTCGTCACGGGGCAGAAGGTGTGGACGTCCAACGCGCACAACGCGCGCTGGGGCATCCTGCTGGCCCGCAGCGACGTCTCCGTGCCCAAGCACCGCGGCATGAGCTTCTTCATCTGCGACATGACCGATCCGGGCGTCACGGTCCGGCCCCTGCGCCTGCTGACGGGCGATGCGGAGTTCAACGAGGTCTTCCTCGACTCCGTGACGATCGACGACTCCTTCCGTCTCGGCGACGTCGGCGACGGCTGGCGGGTCGCGCAGACCACGCTGGGCAGCGAGCGGGTCGTGATCGGTGCGACGTCCGACGACGAGGACACCGCGTCGTCGCTGGTCGTCGATCGCTGGCGCCGCGACGACTCCGCCCGCACACCGGACCTGCACGCCCGGCTGATGCGTCTGTGGGTCGAGGCGGAGGTGTACGGCTGGCGGTCCCTGCGCGCCGTGCAGTCGTCACGCGACACCCCTCCGGGGCCGGAGGGCAGCGGCATGAAGCTGCAGTTCGCGCGCCTCTCGCAGGCCTTCTCCGGCCTCGAGATCGAGCTGGCCGGTCCCGCGGGCATCGCGTACGACGACTGGTCGCTCGTGCTGACCGAGCACGCCGACTTCACGGGCCGCAATCCCGCGTACCGCTACCTGCGAGCACGTGGCAACTCGATCGAGGGCGGCACCTCCGAGGTGCTGCTCAACATCATCGCCGAGCGCGTGCTGGGCCTGCCGCCCGAGCCGCGCACCGACAAGGACCTACCGTTCAAGGACGTGAAGCAATGAGCAGCCTCCACCTCACGAGCGAGGACCACGAGAAGGATCTCTCCTCGGCGGTCGCGTCGTGGCTCGTGCGCAACGCCACCGGCGCCCCGGACGAGACGACCCCCGACGAGAGCGCGGTGCTGTGGCGCAAGGCCGAGGCCGAGCTGGGCCTCGCGGGGCTCCTCGTGCCCGAGAAGCTCGGCGGGCAGGGCGCCGGCCCGCGCGAGGCGGCCGTCGTCGCCGGGCTGCTGGGCACACATCTCGCCCCCGTCCCGTTCATCCACCGGGCCGCGATCGCCAACACGCTGGTCGCCGCTGTCTCGCAGGACACCGCGCTGGTCGAGGCGGCCGCCACGGGCGAGCGCCTGCTGGCCGTCGCCGTCCCGCAGACCCGGTTCTTCGCGGACGACCAGTTCACGGGGGCCGAGCTCGACGGGTCCGGCCGCGTGAGCGGCACGGTCCACGGGGTCGTGGCCGTGCTCGACGCGACCGATGTCGTCGTGCCGGCGCGATCAGCGGACGGACCGGTCCTGGTGCTCGTGCCGACGTCCGACCCGGCCGTCCAGGTGTCCCGCGAGCTGACGCTCGACGAGACCCGTCCCGTCGCCACCGTGACGATCACGGGCGCCGTCGGGACCGTGCTCGCTGCAGGCGAGGATGCCGCCCGCGCCCTGCACGACGCGCTGCTCCTCGGCGTCGCGCTGCTCAGCGCCGAGCAGACCGGCCTGGCCCTCGCGAGCCTCGACGCCACGGTGGCCTACTCCAAGGAGCGGCGCCAGTTCGGCCGCCCGATCGGCTCGTTCCAGTCGCTCAAGCACCGCATGGCCGAGCTGTGGCTGGCCTCGACGTCCGCCGAGGCGGCCTCGCTCGCGGCAGCCGACAGCCTCGCGCAGGACCACCCCGACGCCGAGCGCATCGTCTGCACGGCCGCTGCCTACGCGGGCGACGCGGCCGTCAAGGTCACCGAGGAGCGGCTCCAGCTGCGCGGCGGGATCGGCATGACGTGGGAGGACCCGACGCACCTGTACGTCAAGCGCGCCAAGTCCGACCAGGTGACGCTCGGCACGACCGGACACCTCCTGCAGCACCTGGCACCGCTGGCCGGCCTGACGCCCTGATCCCGGTCGGAACGACGACGCCCCGACGCGGTGGGCGTCGGGGCGTCGAGGTCGTGCGGGGATCGGCTCACTCGTGGTGGACCACGAACTCCGACAGCTCGGCCCGCGGGTTCACGAGCTGGTTGACCACGGCGTCGGGATCGGCGTAGCCCAGCGCGATGCCGCACAGGACCTGCTCCGAGTCGTCCAGGCCCAGCTCGTCGCGGACGATCGCGTGGAACACGTTGAACGCCGCCATCGGGCACGTGCTCAGGCCGCGCGCCTCGGCCGCGACCATGATGCTCTGCAGGAACATGCCGTAGTCCATCAGGCTGCCGAGACCCATGATGCGGTCCATCGTGAAGATCAGGCCCACGGGAGCGCCGAAGAACTCGTAGTTGCGACGTGCGTGCGCCTTCATCTCGGCCTTGTCCTCGCGGCCGATGCCGAGCAGGCCGTAGAGGTCCCACCCGTTGCGGCGGCGACGTGCCTTGAACGGCTCGATCCACTCCGAGGGGTAGTAGTCGAACTCCTCGTGGTGCTTGGCCCGCTCCTCGGGGTCGTCGAAGACCGCCTGGACCGCCGTGGTGACCCGCTGCAGCGAGTCACCCGTGAGTGCGTGCACCTTCCACGGCTGCGCGTTGGCGCCGGACGGCGCGTGCGACGCGACCTCGAAGATCTCGTCGAGCACCGAGCGCTCGACCGGCTTCGGCAGGTAGGCACGGATCGAGCGACGCCCGGAGATGACGGCGTCGACGACCTCGTGCGTCGTCACTTGCCGTCACCCGCGTCCCGGCCCTTGCGGCCCTCCGAGTGCGTCGGGAACTCCGTGACCTGGCGACCCGCGGCCTTGCTGAAGTGCCACGTGACGTCCATGGAGTCCTCCCACGACATGTTGACCATCTTGCGGAAGGCCCGCTTGCTCCAGTCGAGCGTGTTGGCGTCGAACGCCGAGATGTGCTCGGCGATCTCGGTCGCGCGGGCGATCAGCTGGTCGTCCGGGACGACCTCGTTGACCAGGCCCATGCGGTACGCCGTGGCCGCGTCGATGCTCTTGGCCATGAAGATGATCTCGGCGGCGTGCTTGGGCAGCGCGCGGTTGATCAGCGACGGGCCCGACAGCACGGGCCACTGGCCGAAGCCGATCTCGGGGGTGCCGAGGCTGGACGACTCGGCGGCGACCGCGAGCTCGCAGTTGTGGATCAGCGTCGAGCCGCCACCCAGCGAGAAGCCGTTGACCGCGGCGACGAAGATCGCCGGGTGCTTGCGGATGTCCTCCATGCACTGGTCCCAGCTCGACAGCGAGGCGGCGCCGACGCGGTGCTCCGGCGGCGGGGCGCTGGCGGCCTCCTTGAGGTCGATGCCGGCGCAGAACGCGGACCCGACGCCCGTCAGGACGACGACCCGCTTCTCGTAGACCTCCTGGAGGGCCTCCCGGAACCGCTTCTGGGCGGCGGCACTCATCGCGTTGCGCTTCTCGGGACGGTTGAGGGTCAGGAGCGCCCAGTTGCCGTGGTCCTCCACGAGGACCAGCTCGTTCTCCGGCGTGATCTTCTTCTCGGGCTTCGTCTCGGTCATGGACTCCATCTCTCTGGTCGGTGACTCACGTGCAGCGTCCTGGGGGCAGACCTCTGGCGGTCCGCCACGCCCCGCCACGATATCGACGGGGCCCGGGGCGGCCGCCCCCGAGCGTCCGCGCCTTTGGAGATCAGCACGAGCCACCGGCGGGAATGCGGCTCGGAGCGGCTCGCCGGCAGCACCGTTCCGGTCCGGGACCGCAACGGTTCCGCGCCCCTGCGGCCGGTGCACGGCGTGCGTCGCGGACTCGATGCCGGATCGCGCCCGACCACGCGTTGTAGGGCCCGACAAACCGGGTGGACCGAGGGCGGGGATCGAGCGGCCCGGTTCTGTACCGTCCGACTGTGGGCCGCCTGCAGCTTTCGGGCGCCCGCTCGGACCATTGATGGAGGCAATCGTGGAGCAGAGCAGCCAGGTGATCGAACCCTGGGTCGAGGCAGACGTCAGAGAGACCATCGCGACGATGGAGAACGAGGGCAAGGTCGTCGGCAGCGTGTGTGACGACTGCGGGCTCGCGGCGTTCCCGCCGGTCCGCGTGTGTCGCAACTGTCAGCGGCCGAACCAGACGCTCACGTCGCTCGGCGACCGCGGCACCCTGTACTCGTACACGACGGTGCACGTGGCCTCCGGCCGTCCGGTGCCGTACACGGTCGGGTACATCGACCTCGAGCGCGGCGTGCGGATCCTCGGACCGCTCGCGATCCCCGAGGACCAGATCGCGTGCGACGTCCCGGTCGCGTTGACCCAGGGCGAGTCCGGATGGGCGTTCCAGATCGAAGGAGGACAGTCATGACTGCATACGTCGTCGGCGGTGGCATGATCAAGATGGGTCGCCACCACGACTCCAGCTACGTGGGACTCGCGGCACCCGCGGTCCTCGAGGCCCTCGCCGTCGCCGGCATCTCGCTCAGCGAGGTCGGCTCGGTCGCGTGCGGCCACTCGTTCGGTGGCCCGCTGGTCGGCCAGCGGATCATGTCACGCCTCGGTGGTGGCCACGTGCCCGTCACCAACATCGACAACGCGTGCTCCAGCGGCGGCACGGCGCTGCGCACCGCGATCCAGGACGTCGAGTCCGGTCGCGTCGACATCGCCCTGGCGATCGGCGTCGACAGCCTGACCCAGTTCGGCAAGGGCACGCTGCCCCTGCCCGAGGCGGACATCGAGACCGAGTCCGGCCTGGTCATGCCCGCCCTCTACGCGATGCGTGCCCGCCGCTTCCTGCACGAGCGCGGCGCCACGGTCAGCGACCTGGCCGCGGTCAGCGTCAAGAACCGCAAGCACGGCTCGATCAACCCCTACGCGCAGTTCTCGTCCGAGGTCACCGAGGAGCAGGTCCTCTCGTCCCGCCCCGTCGCCGATCCGCTGACGCTGCTGCAGTGCTGCCCGACGGGTGACGGCGCGGCCGCCACGATCGTCGTGTCGGAGGCCGTGCGTCGCCGGCTCGGCGGACCCGCCGTCAAGGTCATCGCCTCGGTGCTGCACTCGGGCGAGTACGAGGGCGGCTACCGCGACATGCTGAGCCCGCAGATCTCCGCGGCGTCGGCCAAGGACGCCTACGAGATGGCCGGCGTCGGCCCCGAGGACATCGACATGGTCGAGCTCCACGACGCCTTCACGATCGCCGAGCTCGTCTACTACGAGACGCTGGGCCTGTGCGAGCAGGGCGAGGCCGTCCCGTTCCTGCGCTCCGGCGCCACGACGTACGGCGGCAGCGTCGTCGTCAACCCGTCCGGCGGGCTGCTGTCACGCGGCCACCCGGTCGGCGCGACGGGCATGGCCCAGGTCGTCGAGGCCTTCTGGCAGCTCACCAAGCAGGCCGGTCCCCGTCAGGTCGAGGGCGCCACGATGGCCATGACGCACGTGACGGGCGGCGGCATCGCCGGCCTCGACCACGGCGCGTGCTCGATCCACATCCTCGAGTCCGCGTAGCCGACACCGCCGCACCAGCGCACTGCGGCATCGACGACTGATCCTGGGGCTCGCGCAGTCCCCGGAGCAGGAGGCGGTCCGACCGACGGAGTGATCCCCGGTCGGGCCGCCTCTCGTGCGTCCGGGCTCAGGACGCGAGCTCGCCGGCGGCCTCGTCGGGCTCCCAGCGGAGCAGGTCGCCGGGCTGGCACTGCAGGACGTCGCACAGCGCCTCGAGCGTCGAGAACCGCACGGCCTTGGCCCGGCCGTTCTTGAGCACCGCCAGGTTGGCGGGTGTGATGCCCACCCGCTCGGCGAGCTCCCCCACCGACATCTTGCGCCGAGCCTGCATGACGTCGATGTCGACCACGATCGGCATCAGATGACCTCGTCCAGCTCGGACCGCAGCGCGTGCGCCTCGGCGTCGCGGGCGATGGCCTGGGCCAGCAGCAGCCGCATGACCCACACGATCATCGCGGACCCCGCGACGGCGAGGGCGAGGCCGCCGATCATCAGCACAGCACCCGGGGGGACGGCCTCACCCGGGGCGAGCACGACACCCAGCGCCACGACCAGCGCTGCTGCCGCCGACATCGCGCCGACGACGCGGTCGACATGACGAAAGGCCCGGTCCGAGAAGACCGTGCCCGCGCGGACCATCGTGACCAGCCGCCACACGGACGCGAGCACGACCTGGGCCGTCACCATCGCCCCCGCGACGATCGCGAGCACCGCGACGCCCCGGAGCGGGAGCTGCGACCCCGCGATCCCGGGGCCGTCCCACTCGTCACGGATGTCGGCGCCGATCAGCGGCACCATCACGACCTGCATCAGCACCGTCCCGACCAGGAGCCCGGCCATGACGGTCCGGACAGCCAGCAGATGCATGGTTCCCATGTCCACCGCCTCTCGATCGTCCAACAACCTGAATCTATCGATTATCGATGGACTTGGCAAGCCCCGGACGAGGCACTCACCCCGTGACCCACACTGGAGAGGTGCCATCCGACGACGATCGCGGGCCCCGACCGGTCCTCGTGCACGGCCATCCGCGTCACGTGCAGCGCTCGGCGGTGTCCGACCTGGTCGTGCCGGCGGTGCTGCTGCGAGCCGTAGGGACCGCCTGGTCCGAGCTCGTGCACGTCTACGTCGCCGACGGCCCGACCGTGGCCTTCAGCTCCCGCGACCTGCGATCACCCGGGATCCTCCGGGCCACCCAGGTCGCCCGGGACGCCGGCTTCGACGCCGTCGTCCGGTCGCCGGGTGGCCGGATGGTCGCCTACGACCGCGGCGCGGTCGTCGTGGACCACCTGACCCGTTCCTCCGACCTGCGTCAGGCGGGCCGCTCGACGTTCGCCGACAACGCCGCGAGCCATGCCGCCGTGCTGCGCGACCTCGGCGCCGACGCCCGCGTCGGCGAGGTGGAGGGCGAGTACTGTCCCGGCGAGTACAGCGTCAACGTGGCCGGCACGGCCAAGGTCGTCGGATCGGCGCAGCGGATCGCCGGCACCGGGGCGC